>Ga0137358_10001499_pt1 | contig 12680 bp, 12 predicted proteins | sample Mad1_20_16metaG_FD_105551 | JGI IMG/M metagenome (GOLD analysis project Ga0137358, IMG submission 105551) | Vadose zone soil microbial communities from Angelo Coast Range Reserve, California, USA - Mad1_20_16 metaG | ecosystem: Environmental > Terrestrial > Soil > Vadose zone | place: USA... | reverse complement strand
TTGAGAACCATGAGAAAGGAAGTTGAAACCTGTCCCACAACTTAGTCCTTTCCACGTCCTCCTGCATATGCCACAATAACGCACCGGCCATGAGCAGTATGGCATACACGCACAGCCGCCAGTGCGTTTTGAGCATCATCCGTACTTGGTGGATGAATACCTTGGTCTTCTTCCCGGTAGAACCGCCAGCTGCGCGTTGTTGCTCTTTGGCACGGAGGAACACCTCGCTTTCAGGAATGATAGCCCGAATAATTGCCGCGATGGCGGAAATCACCGAAGTTGTCCAGAACAGCGCCCGCCAGGTATGGCGAGTGTGCGGGACAACATACAGGTTCAGGACAGCAGATATGAGGTAGCCGATGGCGTATCCTTGCTGCAGCACACCCGATCCAAGTCCACGTGCTTCAACGGGGAGATTTTCGAGTGCGGTGGATGAAGCCAAGCCCCAAACGCCTCCCATGGCAATGCCGAAAAGGGTCCTCACTGCAAGGAACTGACGGAAGGTCTGGACGAAGCTAGTACCCAACTGGACCGTAGAGCAAAGGAGGAGATTTGCTACAAGTGGCCACTTCCTGCCATAGCGATCAGAGAGGATGCCGAAGATGACCTGCAGCGACAGAGATCAATACCAATCCGGATATGCTCTCCGAAATCAGATAACAAGATCATCGACAGTATGTTACTCGACCAAGGAAGGCTCGTCTTTGCACATGGTTTACCGCCTTCCGAGATTGGCGACTATGTCGAGTCGGCAAAAAGACCTCTATCTTTCACAAGACAGCTATCTGCGAAAGGTGCTGAAAGCTGGGTACCCGCCATCCAACCACGGCATCGACATGCAAAGGATAATGACAAGAACTTACAGCACCGATTGATCGGACAAGGAGGGTCAAGGTTATGGCCGTGGTCTGAAGATATCAGACCTCTCAGAGACGTGTAAATAAAACTCAATCATGACGTACGATGGAAGCTGCCTCAGCTTTGTGGAATTGCTCTTGCAGGCGCGTAACGCTGAGAGCAACATTGAAAAAATCGATTGCATCGCAAGTCCAGGCAAGCCATCTACCCGCCAGCATCAGTTCGGCAGAGGGTCACAATACGAAATCATCATACCCAGTCAAAAATTGAGCCCATTGGGTACCAGTAAGTGAGCGTAGAACCTCCGAAAGTGGTCTACGATTCTCATCGCGGGCTTGACGACGTGGAACAAGGTTGCGGATGAAGTTAGGTGCCATGCTAGGAGTGCAATCAAGGGCGAGACAGAAGGAAGGCAGGGGCCCTAGTAGCTGAAATATCTTTCTCTATATATGGGGTAGGCACACTACTGGGGCTCGGTGAGTTGGAGAAACTTCTCGAGGCAGGGGGTTTGCAAAGGCCGCGGCCGAACGTTCATTACTGGCCCGGGATTCATACCCTACGGCGAAATGAACGGGTCAGACTACAAGCCACCCAGAAACCGACCATAGCCAACCAAGTTGGGGAAAGGGCGATGACGGCAGGTCACGATGCGAGTGATAACAATCAAGCCAGACATAAACCATGGAGACGATTCACGACGGCAATGTCAGCTGCCAGGCGAGATTCTAGGCTTTCCAGCAGACAAACTTGGTTGTTTCTCCTGCAGATGCGGTTCAAAACCGATGGAGTAGCGAAGTCATTGGAAGTGGAGACAAGGTCGAGTTCCGGACGCCATTTGCCATCAAATATGCCGCCGCGGCTGATCGTTGTCGGGTGCTACTAACTTCGAAGTGCTTTTTTTTTTTGAGAAAAATTGAAATTGAAACTACTTCCGGATTTTGGCGTACCACGGCCCGGCGTGCACCCACACACTGACCCCCTTGTTCATGTGGCCTCGTATTACTATACGATTGACTCATGCGCACGCCTTCCAAAATGCACACACTGACCCCTTCGCTATCCATTCTCGTTACTTGCCATACGTGGTAATTACTGTACCTACATAACAAACGCGACGTCCAAGCACAATTGCGCTCACTCGCGTGCTTATTCCTTATTGGTTAGTCTTACTCTTTTTCTGTAGATATCTTACTATACAACATGGCCACTTTACTCTACGACTGGAACGTGTAATACAATAAGTTCACTACTTGCTAGCATAGACTCGGCCAGCCCGGATATCGTGATAGACGTCCATAGAGCGTGACCATTGGTCATCCACTAAGAGTAGTGGGGGTGTCATAGATATTATTGAAGATCAGAGGAGAGGTAGAACATGGAAAGGTATCTCACCGGGTGCCACCAATCACAGATCGATAACCATTTAGCACTTCAAGTAATTAATTGAACTGGGGCGTGCCGCCTTCGGCTACCAGTATGAGGCAAGTATGAGGTATAATGGCGTGAGTCCGGGGAGCTCATAGTGCGATTCGCAAATGTGGCAAATCACGGTAACATCGGAGTGAAATCGGCAGAACGAGTTTAACCATAATGGCGACATCTCCGGTCCACGTCGCTTAGAAGGCCTGGAAACGGTGAGATGGATGACATCCAGATATTGGGCCGGGGTACCATAATTAACTCGAAGGGTACTAATGGGCGTGACATGAGCTGGCGTGCAGCTGTTTTGATCCATTTGTACAGACATTAGGATACCAAGTTAAACATGAGACGAGAAGGTTCATATGGTTGGTATTCGGGTCGAAACATCATGCAAAGTGATGTGCTGGGCTAACGGGTAAGTTTAGTAAGGGTGCCGCCGCGCGTGGGCAAGGGGTCCCTAAAGATAGGTGAGTTGCTGATTGTGAGCCGAAAGAACGACAAAGCATGAAGTTTGGGGGTGTCACTCGGGGGCAAGCGGAACAGTGGCTTCGGGACTTCGGTTGAGGAGAGAGAAAATTGAAACCCGTAATGATGCGAGGTGCGTTGAATTCGCGGAGATTTCTTGCCAACGCCGGCTTGTTTAGTTCAACCCTGAAGATGCGTTTAATCACCCCCCTGCGCGATGCTAAGTGTGACGTGTCGGCCTCTCAAGGATGGGCCCTATAAGGAGAGTAATCGGCACGGGTGAACTTCGGAGTGCTGGCCTGAAGAGAAGTCCCGGAAGCAACTGAGAAAACCAGACCTTAATCGAGAAACAACAGTATGTTCGAGTCCGTAATGTCATGAAATCAAATTCTCCCACTGTTCACCTCAGTACTAGAACATGTCCAGTCCGGCTCCGACAGAGCAGTTGATACGGTCGTTTGCAACGCTCATGGGAGCCTAAACGACAAGAGAGCTGGACAGCGATGCTCACCCGAGGCACACTAATAAGGAATACGCACATTATTTCCCGATGTCACAACGAGCAGAGTGCCTCACTTGGCAAGCTGCCCAGTCATCCTCTTTCTCATGGAAATGCCCTCCACTGTCCGCTCAGCCAGCACTACTTTATCCTGCCAGGTTTGGTCACGGTTGCCTCTTTACGCATCTTCTCAGTTAGTGTAATCCAGCTTTCCTCGTGCCATTTTGTCTACCTCCGGGTCGTCGTCTCCAGGAGGTATTCTGTAACCTAGGATGCACTTCATCTGCCTTACGCATTCTACCTTGCCTATTCTGCGCTGCGTAAACAAAGTAGCCTTGTGCACCTTGGGATCCCAAGTGTGCGAGTGCGTGTGCAGGGAATAGACAGCACCCGCCAGGTATCTGGCATTCATGCTCGTGTCCCTCGGTAAGATGGGTACTACTGTAGTAGAGAAATGAAGCGTCAGGAAAGAAGATGTTTCGAAGACTATGGAATTCGTGCGGTCAGTCCCGGGGCGTTAGGAGACAAAATGCTGGAGTAAGAGTTCATAGTATGAGGGACCACATCTAGAGGGCCGTGGAGGTAGAGGCCGAAAAACGGTAAAAGTGTAAATGGGAAGTGTAAATGGGTTGTCGCGGGGACTTCCTTTCTTGGCAACCACGAGTAAGACAGCTACGTCATGATCGTTGTCACTTGCAGATTCCTTCCAGGAGAGACGGAGATTCGGACACGGCCCCAACTCAACTGAGCCTCAACTCTATCATGACTTGTTGTGCACGTGGCAGATTTCCATGACTCCACGACTCTACTACTGAATCAAATTTCTTGAGTTCTACGACTCGGACTCACACTCACGCTCACCACCACGATGTTCCTTTGCTTCGTAACACAGGTTCTAAGGTATTAACAATGTACAGTACTATATCACATGTCCGCGAGCTTGGGCCTGAGAGCGGTTATATAGAAAAAAAGGAACTGCATCTTATAGCCCCAAACCATGATCTCCCGTGGTGTTTGACCCCTCTCTAAAATAGTACATACCTCCGTTCAGCTGGCTTTTTCGCTGTTTCTCCACGGCTGGACCTCTTAGTGTCTGATCGGCGCAGCCGTAGAGGTCGTGGCGTCTTCCTCTGCGTTCGAGTCGGAGACCGTGACGAGTAATCAGACCTGGTATCGATTTCGGTGTTAACAGTTGGCTGATCCCCTCCGTCTCCATGGTTAGACCCCTTGCTGTCTGATCGTCGTAGTAGTAGATCCCATGTCATCTGCCTCGGCGCTCGAGGTCGTGATAGAATATCAGACGCAGCGATTTCGGGTTTGACAGTTGAGTGATGCTTTGTATGTCCACGCCCACGGCTAGGCTTCTTAGTGTTTGATCGGCGTAGTAGTAGAGCCCATGGAGCCTCGCTCTTCTCTTGAAGAGGTGACGATAAATCGGACACATCAATATTGGAATTGATTGCGATGCTGGTTCCATCGCTGGTCCTGGAACGCCAGAAAGTTGCAGTCAGATAGAGTTGGGTGGTAGCACCAATATTAATTGTGCGGCGTAAAAATTTTACCTCTCGTCAGATCCTTCGTGCTCATTCCCCTGCCAGAGCGGGTGCCACAGCATCGTGGCTATCCAAAGTAGCATTCAATCCAGCTCCTCCTGGCATCCCTTGTGGTGGTACAGGACACGTACCTCCATCCGCAACGAGCAAAGGGATTTCATCTTTATGCAAGAACTCCCCTACTGCATCCGCAGTTAGGACCTCCTAAGCACGTGCATTACTAGTTGACTTTCAGGTATGAGTCCTGCACTTTGACTGGGACATACCACGTCTTTGATGAGCCGAAGGTCATCATGATACGTAATGGCCATGTCGTCCTTGTTAATGTCGTCCTCGTCTGTGTCATCCAAGTCCTCGAGACATTTCTTTCGGTGCCCATTAAGTACGGTTACGAACGATGACGAACGAATGGAGCCAAGCAGACGAACCTCAACGATATAGTCCAAAATCCCGACGAGCGGATCGCGAGACTGGAACAAGGGCATCAGTTTCCACCTCCATCACCTCGCGCTAGAAAGACTACCTACGTTCGAAACGCCTGGAACTTGGGTCACTTGTATCTCATCGTCTTGACTGTTCTCAGGGTCGTCGGGAAGGCTTTCTGCTGCAGCCCGAACTTGTTTGGCCCAGAACAAGATGCGCTTGGCTCGGAAGCACTTGATGAAGACGCAGTGATTCTTCCGCGTGTGCATCCCATTCTTTAAGTACATTAAAGAGCGAAGGGGGGAAAGTGAAGGTCAGCACACGGTGGGTAAAGATAGCCAGGGGGAGAACAGACTGGGTCCAGTTGACTGTCGTGATATTCTACGGTCCCACGGATATTTGTCCAAACAAAACTTGCCCCTCCGTTATTGAGCGATCTGCAGGTCAGAGAAACATGTGCGTCCTCAACGTAGTCATCGAACGCGGCCGCGGCCCATGAAGAGACCAATGTACAGCCGTAGACGAAAACGAGGTCCTCCATGCGATCGACGGGCAGTCCTATGTCCCTTGACCAGTTGAACCAGCAGACTACATTTTCTCGGATGTATTTCTCGAACCCCTTTGTATGCAGGGAATATTCGCGATAGCCTCCGCGAGGAAGACATAAAAGTGCTCCGCGACCGCGACACCTATACGTGACACCTTCGGTTCTGCGAGATGAATGCCAGTTGTAGGTCAATGGAAGCTATCTACTATATCCAGGACGAGACTCTATGACTCACTCATCGGGTGACGCAGCCAACGCATTGTTGGCGTTCTCCTCTCTGGACACATGACGGGAGTAATAGTCCACTTTCCCGAAAGCTTCACGGCGAATAGTGAAATTTCCGGAAGTTAGGGGATCATAGTGGGGAGGTTCGCCGAGTAGTCGATTCGACTCGTCATCCCAAGAAAGTGTAACGTTGAACATGCGAATAAAAGCCCCTTCAGACACGTAACCGACATCGCCGATCGAGACATGGTCGTAGAGACCCTCAGGATTTGGTTTCCACAACGCGAAGCCGTGATAGAGGGACGAGAGTTGCTCCCGATAAATGTCGAATGGCCGGTCAACTGGCATGATGGGAGGATACGAGGGGAGTGCTTATGGGCATAGCTCTCAAGACGAATATGTCAACAGCTTCAAATAACCGTCAACGAATATATTGAAGCTTGCTGTACTGTATTGCCGCTGTCAAAAAACACAGCCTGAGGATGTCGTTCGTGGGTGTCACACCTCCGAGTCTGCGGTGTCGAGCAACCGGGCCAGGGCCCGGGCTACCGTACACTTCAGTTTATGGGTCTCTCAGGGCTGTTCAATTCAGTTCGCACCCAAAAAAGCTAGGCCAATTTTGAGGATACAGTATAACGTTCCCCTAATCCGGTTCGTATAAAGTGGACAGCATGTCCATTCCGTTCATGGCCAGTTCCGAGTTGAGCCGAGTTTCCAATGTCTTCCTGTCTCTGAATTGTTCAGTACTGTACAGTACTGCCACAGGGCACGCACGTCTATCATGCCCCTCTTCTGTACTCTCCTCTCATCTCACATCCGCTCCAACGGTCGAATGCTCAGCAACCGCATCGCAGCACCAAGCACGTCCCGCGCACACAAATAAAGCCACATCCTTGCCCGTGCTCGCTCAACATCCGCCTCGCCCTTAACAACGACAGTCTCCCACGCGCTCGAGATAGCATGCGAGAGTCTGAATGCGAACGTGACAACTCCGCTCGGCTCGTGCGTGCGCAGCGCCGTCCGCACTACGTCCGGGTACGTGCCCAGCAGGAAGGCGATTTCACGCGCCGCGGGCTGTTCTGCTAGCATCTCAGCGGCGATCTGGTCTGGTGGAGGAAGCGGTAATAGTTCTGGGTTTTTTCGTGCTAGGGAACTCAGTCGGACGTGCGCGTATTGTAGGTATGGCCCCGTGTCGCCCTCGAAGGACGTCATTCGGTCCCAGTTGAAAGTATAGTTGTTTATCCTAAATCCCATACGAGTCCGGTCAGAGCGACAAATGCGTGAGAGATGTAATGTGGCGCACCGCTTGGCCGCCATGTCCTGGATTTTGATCGCAGCGAGACCGACTTCGAGACTCGTCTGCTCCGGATCCTCTACTGCAGCATACTTCTCCTGGTTCTTCTTCATCTGCTCGTGCATTACACTTGCCGCCTCACGGATAATCTGCTCGAGGAAGACGACAGTGCCTTTGCGCGTGCTCATGCCAAGCACGAGTCCATAGTTAACGTGTTCTATAGTCGACGCCCAGGGGAACTCCATCAGATGTAACATCTTGATAAATTGTGCAGTGTGTAGGTCCTGCTGTGACGAGATGACATAGAGCATCTTGTCGAATTTGTGCTGCTCGTAGCGCTCGATTGCTCCGCCGATATCGCGAGTCAAATAGATGGATGTTCCATCTGAATCGTTGAGGCATGAATGAGATAGCAATAATAAAGGGGACAAACGTACCTTTTTTACGCAGCACCGCCTTCCCTAGCTTCCACTTCTCTAGGTCGACGAGCTTCGCACCTTCTACGTCGCTTATCAACCCCATCTCATCTAATCTCTCTAACGCAAAGCCCTGCCACTTCTTCCCGACCTTGCTTTCGCCAGTGTACACGTCGAAATGTACGTTCAATCGTTCGTACTCTTCCGCGTACTTCTTCACGGACAACTCCCGCCACACGCGCCAATTCTTGAGCGCATCTTCATCGCCGTCTTCCATACGCTTGAACCAGGCGGCAGCCGCAGCTTTGACACCAGGGTCGGACTCGGCATCTTTGTTGATGTTCACGTAAACATCGAACAGATGCTTAATCGCATCTTTTTGGAGCTCTTCTTCTGAGCCGTACTTCTCGAAACCAACAGCGATTAGGCCGAACTACGAAAAGTCGCAAAGCTTGAGTGAAACGTAGATTTATGATGAAAAACATTACCTGTGTGCCCCAATCTCCCAAGTAATTCATTGATACGACTTCCCATCCACAAGCCTTGTATAGATTGGCCAGAAACGTGCCAATGATAGTTGAGCGGAGGTGACCGACGTGGAAGCTCTTCGCGATGTTCGGCGACGAGTATTCGATCACGACTTTCTTCCCCGCGCCGGACGCGTTCGTGCCATACTCGGGCTTACCAGACGGCGCGTCATACGTGAGCTCGTGCACCTGCGTCAACACTGCGCGGACAAGCGATGGCGTCTTGAGCATAAAATGCAAGAACGCCTTGTCGTGCGTGACCGACTCTACAAAGTCGTCCGCTTGGAACTACGTTGCAACACCATCCAAAAGAAAACGGAAACGGGCGCCGCGAAATTTTTTTGAAAGCAATTATCATGAGTAAAAGTCGTCGGGAGTAACTTGTTTTGCACACACCTGATCGATGACTGTCTTTGCAAGCACATCGACTTTACTCGGCAGACGGAAGCGCGGGAGGGCGATTGTAAAATCGACGCCCTTCTTGCCATAGTCGACACCCTGGTAGACTTGCTCGACAGTCAGAGGCGGCAAAGCATCCGCGACACGTTTCGCGATGGCCACTTTGAACGAATCCAACACGGCGCGGGAGGGGTCCGTTCCAGGTACATCTGGTAACGTCGGTAATTTGAACGGCATGGCCCTGGCGGTCTTCGTGCTGAACAGATGGCGTCGGCGTTGGGATAAGAGAAAAACTGACACTGTGCTGCGACACAGCGAGTGGTATCGCGAAGACAGTATAGAAATAATTTTTAAAAGACGTTCCCCTTCAAGTTCGACCAACCAAATGACTCGGCCAATACTGCATACCCTAACCTTAATCTAGGACCCGTAGCCGTGACTACACTGTCTACTCCTACACCCCCGCTACCCCACCAATAGCTACCATCATCTCCCATCCTTGATGGCCGCCACAAGGAAGGGAGTACAAGGGCCCTGCCACGCTCACGCAGTTTCTCCTCTATGCCAGGAGATTTGCCCTTCAACATTTACCGGAACGCCTCTCAGCCCTGTTTCAGGGGCTTGCGTTATGGAACCCTGACCCTCAACAATGTCCATGACGGGGTTTCGATCGGCGATGTTGGCTACGTACATGAAGGGACTTTCACTCACATGTTTTAATGTTATACTTTATGGAACGATCGGCCGGATGGAACACTTGGTAAACCGGAGCCTTATGATCCTTGTACTGCAGTCAGCCCACCAATATCCTTGAGAGCAATGTGGAAGAATGACGTGTTATTCTCGCTATGTCTCTGCTCGTTGTGTCTTCGCAGAGAAAAATGCAGGTGAAACACAGTCTATCCGAGGGTGAGCCATAGCCTTGTCTGCCAGTGGGACAATCTCACCCTATTTGACGTTCTTGCAGGGCAGGTGTCACACGATGCAACCTACTGACTAGCTCTGACTGACTGCAACTTTCTGGCGTCCCAGGACCAGTAGGGCCTGGGGACAGGTGAGTAGGAAGGAAAAGTGATCACGGGACGTCTGTCACCGGCAACTCACAGGTTCTATGGTACTGGTTCCCAATCATATCCAAGAATGAATTATTGCGACAGTTGCGTACCTTTCAGAGAACCAGTATGGTAAGGAGACGAAGAGCACGGCCGCGGTGATGTAGAGACAGGAAAGACTCGGATAAGCCTATTGTATAGAAGTTACGTCAACGCAAATAATATTACAACAGTCTTGCACTTTAATCTACACATGCGGGGTTTGATCGTCCCCTGGTTGAATGTTCAGGTTGGAAAGAGGTGTGGTTGTAAGAATCAAATCAAAGTTGAATTTAAAGCTTGAGGAACACAGGTTGGAGGGGGAGAACAGGGTACTGTGTTGGCTAGGACTGAAGGGGATACCTCTCGAATCGGACATATCTTCGTGGGCGGTGCATGATGGATGCAGGGATGTTGTTAGCTCCGATAGCGATAGCACCCGATGATTTCACATTATCGAAGGCAGGAGGGCATGTGGTCACCGGGTTGAGGCAGATACTAAGGGCATACTTCGTTCCAAAGTATAAGTCGATGCCAGATGACACGTGCCATTGGAATTCATGTGTGATTGAGAGCGTACACATGGTCTGGTAGATGAGCGCTGAGCGCTGGACCCTTTTCATGATTTGGTTGATGACTACGCGGACCTGTTGTGAGGGTCTTCCTAGTCAAAGAACACCGTGTTGACATGGCACGCCCTGCAATGCGTTCAGTTGTGGGACACAGAGCTGATAGCTGATGACCAATCCCATGGAACCGCGCATACGATCGGCACGATTTTCGTTATGAAGACCCTTCCAAAAAAAGATATCATTTGCACTCTATAAGGAAACTCGGATGCCCCTAATCTCCAAACTCGGGATGCTTTGTGTATGAATTACGTAATGTCAGCAGTGTGCCGTTGGAGCTAAGGGAAGCCCGCAGCAACGCAACCGCGGCGGAAAGAACGCCCACGATGCCTTGTAGCGCTCGGCCACGATAGAAATACGATTAGGGGTTCGCTATCCCTCATCAGAATCCCCATCATGCTCCCCCAGTGGACTGCTGCCAAGCTCGAACACCGAGGCTCAAACACCAGACTTGGACGAATAAAGGACATATGGGCGCCCAGGGCCCTGGCTCTGATGGCTATATTCAACATCTTCCTCCTCTACAAGTTGTCCCATCCACAGAACATAACGCCTCTCGATGACTTCCAAAAATTGTGCGTTCTCCTTCTCGCTGGCCTTCCCTTTTTCTCTCCCTTTCTCCCTGTCCCCCTATATTCCAGCCACTGCGCTTATGGGAGACCCCGAACACTGATTGAAAGTCCTTTGCCACCACCGTAGAAAACCGCAGTTCGCCACGTGGGCGCCTACAAATACATTCGATCCAGAATCGCGAGCAGTCGTCAGCGCACTCTACAATGATCTCTTCACCGTCCCAGTCGCGAATCTCGGCTACTCTATCCAAAATGCCGGTATTTCCGCCCGCCGCATCCTCTTCCACATTCCAGGGCGCTTGTCCGCTCGTTCGCTCTGCATCGTCCGCGCAGCAGGCTGGGAACCACTCGAGGTGGAACAAATCCCGCCACCGCATAACGGCAAAGGCATCGGTTACCGTTTCGGCGACCAATACACCAAGCTACATCTCTGGTCGCTCGACGCTGTCCTGGGCGTCAACCGCGTGGTCTACTTAGACGCCGACACGCTCGTCCGACGGAACTTTGACGAGCTCTTCGACCTTCCCTTCCCATTCGGCGCCGTCCCAGACGTATACGGTCACTTGGGCTTCAAGCTCAACTTCAACGCCGGCGTGCTCGTACTCCACCCAAATCACACGACATACGAGAGTATGCTTGCGCGCATCGCCGATGCACGGTATCCGCCCGGAGAGGCCGAGCAGGCGTTTCTAAACCTTTATTTTGGCGCGGACGCCGTACGCCTGCCGTATCATTTTAATGCGAACCTGGCGATACACGAGAGGAGTCCCGCGCTTTGGGATACTATGCGTAACGAGATACGTATCGTGCATTATACGTCGCCGAAGCCGTTCCCAAAGGACGGCAAGGAAATTGTCGATGGAGCGCGTCTCGAACGTTCGGTCGAGAAGGCGAGGCGCCAGCTTGATGGCATGCATGCCGAGGAGATTGATTGGTGGATGGACTCATACATTCAATTTAGACAGCAAAACCGATTGGTGTTAGAGCAGTGCGATCGCATGTCGTGAGAGGAGGAAGGAAGGAAGTTCGGCGATTAACGCCTCATACATAAAGTTGATGACACGCATAACATAGATAAGGACATATACTCATTACGCCTCCCTTGGGCTCTTCTAGTATTATAGTTGCATTTGTATCGAAGCGCATACTGATCAATTTCTAGTTGTAGTGAATTTGGTCCGCATTGCGGCCAGGGCGGAGGCACGCATACGCGTACACCGGCATGCACTACGGCCGCGGCGGCCGTGCCTCCCTATCTTGCATAATTCTTCTTATAATTCTTTTTTGGAAGCCCATGATGGGCTTCCAAAGAAGAATTATAAGAACTAGCGGTGGCCCGTGCAAGGCACGGGCACAGCTCGATAGGACCGGCCGTTGAAATGACTATTGCCGTTTCATCTGGGCTTCAGTTCCCGCATCGTCTGAATTGTTGCAAGCTCCATATAGTGTACATATCGACGGAAACAGCATCGCCTTGTGTCAATTCAGCGTAATGATGATTGTTATCTCACCCTCACAGCAGAGATTCTTGTCACCGCCACGGAGCCCCAGATCATTGGCTCGTGTACCCTCTCCACACCTCTGGACACCTCCAGTCTCAGACCAATTTTACTCAAGACGCCGATGCCACCGGACATCCAGTACTCCAAAGGTGATACTCTTTTTCATGTCGTTTGGCGTTGGTGGAAGGTTTAACCCGTTTGCTTTTGTGTCTGTCATAGGTTTAACGTTCATCACTGGCCAGTTGCTCTTCCGGAGAC
>Ga0137358_10001495_pt1 | contig 12700 bp, 17 predicted proteins | sample Mad1_20_16metaG_FD_105551 | JGI IMG/M metagenome (GOLD analysis project Ga0137358, IMG submission 105551) | Vadose zone soil microbial communities from Angelo Coast Range Reserve, California, USA - Mad1_20_16 metaG | ecosystem: Environmental > Terrestrial > Soil > Vadose zone | place: USA... | reverse complement strand
CGACATTCAAGGACTACGGCATTTGGTTTAACCACGTCATTAAAGTGGAGAAAGACAAGATGTTCTCTGCCGACCACCTCTGGAAGTTTGTCATGCGCGGGGCAATGATCTTGTGTTCAGATAGTCAAGAAGGCATCGACATTGTCATACCGATTTGCCACACGCAACAACCACTCTCTCTCGATTCTGTGACGGCCATTTTGGTCCAGGTGAAGAACGCAGAGGAGTACCAGCACAAGTTCAAAAAGACGTTGTTCGACCGCATGAATCCAATCGAGTTGGGTCTGTTCCCCCCTGAGGCGGATCCGAAACCGGTCATACGCATCGTTTTAGCCCTCGCTTCCCGTATTGCCGGCGTAGACTTTCCTGATGCACGTCAGCGCGAGCATCATTATGATGACACGTTCACTGCGTTCGACGTCTGGTGTGCAGGACTGTCGAACGAGTCGTTCAAGCATATCGATGATGACGAGGCGTGGTATCGAATTCTTCTGGAGCGTTCGCTTCGGCCACACGATGCATTTGAATTGCACGATGACCCTAAAGTAGACGAAGAGACGAAGCACTCGAGAGGGACTCTTAGGCGGAGGATGGCGCCGTTGACCACAGACGATGCCGCGCATCATGCGATTCACTTGAGGGATTCGAATTCAACCGCTTGATTTTTCAATAGCAACTCTCATGTAACTGCCCGCCTTGCATAACGCGCGTATGTACTTTGATGTTCTCATGCCGTAGTTTTCTTTTTATAGATATTTTGGCCTTGCTACAGCACTTACGACCTGTCTGTACGTTTTGTACTTGTTGGTATAAAAGGTGAGACTGGTGCCAAACCGCAGCCTCTACAAACGTGTGATCCATGTAACTACAGTGGGCTGGAGGTAGTTGACAGCCTGAGAGGTGAGTGTGGTCATTGGAACAGGTGGGCTGGTACAAGGCAATAAGACTCCTGAGAAGCGTGTATCCGGATTGAAGGTTTGACCCCTTGGCATCTTCACTTGACAGGAAATGTAATATGGAGCAGAAGGATAGTCATGAAACACCCAAATGATACTCTACACTTCCACGCAAAGTATCCAGCTAATTTCGAGTTATGAATGCGGTCACAAGGTACCGACGCTACTGAGGCAAAGGTCCTTGTTGACGACACACCGATCCTTGTCATGACCTGTGGCATTTTCAAATGCTTTCACAAGTGATACATTTCCATCGTCAATCCTGCAAGGACGAGATGTTTCAGCCAAGGCAATGCCAGCTCAGTTGAAAGCACGTTACGGACCATTCCACTGCATGAGCATTATCGTCCAACACAACTTTGATCGTTGTCCATGAAAAGCGTGCGATGGAAGGATATCCGAATGTTTTCTCAAGAGAGTCCTTCACCCATGTCTTTGTATTTGGGTCTACAACGTTACAGGTCGGTTTTTGAGAATGGGAGAGAATTACCGACGTAAAAAAACACACCTGATGGATAACCACTGCCGACCACTTCGGACCATGTTCTCTTGACGCCTTGCATTCTCGTCGTCTCCGAGCTTTCATGAGCATCCTCTTCAAAGATCCAGCCCTCAATCCAGGCGTCACGCGTCACTTTCGCCGCAACACTCGCGGCGCCAACTATTTTGTACTTTGAATCAGCTTTTGCCGTTACTGTAAAATTGATGCCTGGAAAGTGCGACGACAAGAGTTTCTCGTAGGGTCCCGTGGCACCGAGTGCGTCAACGTACACCTACGGTCCGATCATAGTCAGCCCCGTAAAAGTCAAGCACCCAGAACCAAAAAATCACGACCTCGGTCAACTGGATACCTCGTTGGAGTACTTCACGGATGAGCAGAATAGTGGCGTCCTGAGATTGTTTGTTTAGATTGACTGGCGGTCGGCGCAGCATGCCGCTGGAAATGTCCCGGGGACTAGCGGGCGTTCAGTTGTTGTAAACCAAACCATCTGGTTATATCCTGACAATACCGGCAGAGGTCGACTAACCTTAAGACCCTCACGGACCACCCGAGATTTGCGGCATCACCACTCAACGTGTCCAACAGTGAGGCGCGAGTGTCGGATGAGAGCGTCTTGGAGTCTGTTACGCGAAGATAGAGACCCCGCAGGGATTCATAAAGGAACCACCGCACCTGCGAAGCCCAGATCGCCAAGCTTCTCCTCGTAGGACGCCGGACAATAAGCGACGCCATAAACTAAAGGACCGAGTACTGGACCACGACCGGCTTCGTCAACGCCGAGAATGTATGGGCCAGGTGCAGTCAGCGTCTGTGAGTGATAAGTGTACGAAGAGATGAGGGGAGCTGTCTTGTCGACGATAGATGGGACATTGCGGGGCTTCGCAGGGTTACCCTCTGGGCATTCGTCGATGGTCGATGGCTGTGACATTGAGTGCAAGTCCGATAGCGAAGGGACGCGTTCGCGTTATTTCGAGTTGTTTGTACTGTACACGCTATGTAGATAGAAAGGGGAATCCCCTACATCCTCCTCGATAAACTCCTCACATCTGGCGTGATACCCATCCCATCAATGCCCATGCCCATGCTCATGCCCATCCCTCGCGTCACCATCGGAGAACCACGGTGGCCGCCGTCTCCACCTCCATAGAACTGAGCCGGTGAGATAGCATTGAATTGTGGCCCACCGTGGTATGCCATCTGTCCTGGTACACCATGTCTTGTGGGGGTTGCCACGATTGGTGACATTGCAATGCCATTAGCTGGATGGTGGCCAGCCATGGGGTACAGCTGTCCGCGCGGGGTGGGATGAGGATTTGAACTTGACGACGGCAGGCTCTCAACCGCATGTTTGTCTTCCTTTTGATATTCTAATAAAGGGCTTGGATCGTAATACAAGTTCGAACCCTCGTCAACTTGGAATCTGTAACAACGATCCAGGTTCATGGTGTGCGGTGACGTTTGTTTTGCGGAAAGACGTACTGCTGTGTACCCACATCCCACTGTGGACCCCGCTCAGCGCGGGCAGTAAGCAGCATCGAGTTCCACTCGGAAGCACTTTCCTAGGATTTAAATCAATTCGACAAGGAACAGGTAACATAGATGGCGGCCGTACAATGGCAATAGCAATAGCACTCGACACCTCGTTGGTTGGTTGACGCACGTCGGTGCGAATGCGCTTTTCCTTTGCAATCGTTTCTATTTGGGCAGTAAGGGCAGGCCCTATGCGCTGAGAGTTGTGTCTTGGTACATGAACTTTGATCTTCTTTACGCGTTTCTTGGTGGGAGACATCGTCGGTGTGATGTGAGCGTGGGCAACTGTCACTTCAACGCCGCGGCACACCACCGCGTCGTCTTACTGTATCGCCCTTACTAGTACACAACATGTCTATCCTCTCCAGAATCCCAAACCTAATATCGTCTACACCATCCTCTGCGCCTCAAGAGGCCATGATTGCCTCCCAGAAAACACACATCAACGAACTGGTACAAAAGACGCGTACACTCGACAACACGATCAAAGAACTCCAGGAGCAACTAACGAACTCACGGGCCCAGTGGCAATCCGAACACAGAGAATGGATAGACGGTTGTGATTCCCTGATGGCTTGCCACCGTATTGCACATCTTCGGACGAACGTCCGTCTTGCTCAGGAGCGCGTCGCACTTGCTCATGAACGAGATTCGATACGCAGAGAGCGTGTAGCCGTCATTCAACGCGACTATAACCTCATTTTATTCAAGGCACGGGAGAAAGAACTCGAGATGGAGGCAGGCCAATTGAGGGAGGAACTGAGAAACGCCGCTGACGGGAATGTGACTCTCGTTGCACAACTCAAGAACAAATTGGCCGAAGGTATGCGGGAGTTGAAGGAGAAGGCAACTCTGTTGCGCGATGCAGAACAAGCCAAGGAGGAAGCTGAGGTGGGCCTCTGTAGTGCTTCCTCAACCGCACTCATATATTCTCTTCCTCCTTTGTTTAGGATCAGGCCACCGAGATGCGCACCGAACACGCTACCGTGCAGGCGCAACTTTCATCCGCTCGCACAAATGTGGAGAGAGTTACGTTACGCCTTGAGGATGCTCAGACGGCTCTTACAGAGAAGGAACGACTGAACGGCGATCTTCAGCAAGAAAAAGCTGCTCTCAAACTTCAGGTTGGGAAATGGAAGTCACTAGATGATCGCGGTGGGGCTGAAGTAGAGGAATTACACAAACAACGCGCCGCCTTGGAGGATCAAATAAAGGGCCTAGAGTCTCGATTGGCTGAAGAGCAAAACAGGGCATCGGCACATGAAAATGCCACTCAGAAGGAGCACAAGAAGATTGTGAAACTACAACAGGCTTTAGAGGAGCAAGCCGTACGTACCTGCGTCAAATTTCTGGCTTCTGATTTTTTAACCTTGTCTTAAAGCGTATTGCTGAGGAAGCAAAAGCTGCAGCAGAAGCGAACCACCACAGTGACGGAGATGCCAAGGCGAATAAGAAGATGCAGAAGTTGATGACTGTCCTGGAAGAGCAGAAGGTATGTGCTCAATGAAATGGGTTCATGCTGTCCGGCACTAAACCTCATGCAGGAGAAGGTAGCAAAAGCTGATGAGGAGATTTCTCTACTGGAAGAACAGTCCCAGCATTACAAGGATGAACTAGACAAGGCACGCAGGCAGATTGAGAAGCTCAGCACGAACTCGCAATCCGTAGGGCACGTTCTTTCCACATTGTTTCCCTGATCTGATTACTCCTTCAGGGTGGTTCGAGGTCGCGTTCACGGGTGCAGTCTGTTCGTGGATCAGACAAAGTTGAGGCCCCAAACCCCGCGCATTCGGAGTTGTCGCCTTCCCTTGCGGATAGTGACCCAACCAATTCAGGACCTTCTGGCAGGAAGCCCGCACCGGTGAAAGAGCCATGTACTCACGCACACATTTTCTCACTTTCAAATACTAACATCATTCACAGACGGGAAGGGCAAGAAGGCTGCCAAGAAGACCGACACTAGCAAGGCCCAGCAGAAGAGCCAACCTTTGACCTCAGATAACAAAGGGAAACGCAAGGCACTTGCAGACGACGATGACAGAGAGGCAGTAGTAGAAGGTGCGAGCGACAAGAAGACCACCGCCAAATCGACGAGGACGAGGGCTCAAAAGAGTCGGACCACAGCCAAGGAGTCCCACCCCACCGATATGGAGAACGACGACGACACGGAGGATGCCGCGGTGCCCAAGAAGAAAAAGATGAGAAAGCTGAACGTCAATATTTTCGGTTCTGCGAAAGCTGATTCTCTCGACTGGGCGAACCAGTTCAATTTGGTTAGTTTGCATCGCTATTGGGTATATCCTCAGTTGACGGCTGTGTATGCTGATGCCACTTTTCAGGGAGGTGGTGGCTTGGACATACCGACTGAGCTTTCACCGGTAAAGGTGCCAGCTCGCTCGATGGCCAGAACTTCTGTGTCCGCTATTCCGTTCCGAAAGGGCTAATTGTTATGTGATTAAGGAGAGGAGCGGTATAAGCTGTATTGTATAGACAAAGGTTATTTATCTTCACTGAAAGTGGTAGTTACTGTAATGAGATGTGATTAATAGGAACTGTGGTGCAGGTGTCTACAAAGTGTCTACGATAATCAGCGCGTGATATTCGTACATCTATGCATGTTGCGGTCGCTTTTCACGTTCCGAATGGAACAATTCTGGGGCATCACGGATGAGGGCCTAGACGATTGAATGAGACTTGGATAAGACGTCGAGATAGCAAGGCCAAACTCGAATGCTTACGATGGCAACCTCGACTGCGATAAGCATGATAATGACGAGCTCCATGCGAGCGCTGGATGTCTACGCAAATGAGAGGTGTCATTATCTTGAGGATCGCGCAGAAGACTCGGAGATAAACACACCTCGTGTAGAAGCTGACGAAGTACAGATTGCACCTCAGCAGCATACGTTATCTTGTCATTTACTGCACGCGTCCGGGCCTTGACTTCCAACGCAGCACTCAACGAATTGAAGTACCCTGTGTCATCCAACCAACTATTCATCATCAGCCTCGAATAAAAGAGAGAAAGACGGGTTCCACTTTCCTTCCAGCACCGGATGATCCCAGTAAAAGTCCGGTGTCTCAGAGAAGTTCTCCCTGTTCAGATTCAGGCCCTGACGGAAATGCAATAACTCGCCGAGCTTTTTGACAAGCGCGCGTCTTCCCATGCCCGGTTTCCCGGTTTTCTCGAGAGCTAGGGGGAGCGAGGACATGGATGAGAGGTAGTCCTCGAGCGAAGCTTCGAGCGCTGAGAGGGCCGTCGAGCGCGATAGCGCTTGCGAGAATGCGTAGCGTGCCAAGACTGTTTCTTGAGGGAACGCGGAGGGCGGTAACGAATCGGGAAGATTCTCTGGGTCCGTCAGCTTTGGACTGCCCCCGAGGATGATCAAGTCACCCTGTAGTCGCGTCCTCCTACCAAGCAAAAACAAGGATGTATGTTGAGAACACGAAAATTCAACGAATTGGGGGAAAGACATATGTGAAATGCAGACGATACGCACTCTGAGGGATCCGTGGCGAATTCCAGCTCCTCCGTCTCGGGTTCAGCGAGAGGCCCAACTTCCGCTCTTGCTGGAGCCAGCACGTCTCTCCTGAACCGTCTCGCGTCCTCTTCCCCAAGGCCCCAACACACGAAACTCCCATTGCTAAAGATGAACACCTCGCCTTCGCGCCGCTGCTCACCCTCATCCACGCCCTCGCCGTTGCTGCTCCACTTCGGCACCCAATATGCATCGTGCAGCAGCCGCGCGGTCGGGGGCAACCGCGTTCGCAGACGCGTCAGGAGGTAGCGCTCGGAGGTGGCGAGGGTCGCGATGGGCTGTATCTCGCTTCGGGTTGGTTTGGGATTGGTGCGGATCGAGAGGGAGTCGTATGCGGTGCGGCGCAGTGGTGTGTGGGCTTTGGGCTTTAGCGATCCCTGTGGTGGTACTGTCGACTCGGAAGTATAGCCCCTTCGTGGTACGGTCCTTGTTAATACATGGCGAGCGATCCGTATATCATTGCTGGCTGTCGTGGCACGCCCGGGCAAGACGTTGCAAACGCATGAACGTCGAAATAGCGCTGCTAATGGTGAAGGTCGCATGACTAGCCCGTTTTGTTTTACTCCACAGAGGAGGGCAAACCTGTGGTACGTCAAAGAGTTTGACTGGGCTGTGCAATGCCGACTCGAAAGTCGCGGTGACGTGGGCGCAAGAGTTGAGTTGCCCCACTCCGAGTCTCCGGGTCGGGTAAGTAAATTAGGCCAGCGCTTCGCTACTTTTCAATTCCACTACTGGAGGTAGAGTAAGGATAAAACTACAGAATAGAGGTGGTGATCTACAACATCTCCACGTCACCATCGCTACCTTCACTTTCATAGTCTTCCCATCCTTCCTCATCTTGGCCATCATCGTCTTCGGGAGATGGCTTTATTCCCAGTTCTTCCAGCTTGGATATGAGCTCGTCGACATGCTCTCTTAAAGGAAGATCAGGATACCCTTGATTGACATGCAGCTAGAATGCAGGTTGTGGGTTGGCAAGATCGCAAAGACGGATTGAGTGAACGCACTGTTTTACAACTCTCCAAACAATCCCGCGAGTCTCTAGCAAGCTCTTCCCATGTGAGCTCGTCAAGATTTTCTCCATGTTCGCGGACTTGCTTCGCCATGAGGAAGAAACACCAGCCTTCTAAATACCAAGCTTCGACCTCTTCATCGTCAGAAGCCATAATACCTTGTAGAACCACCAAGGCAGGTGCGAATAGTGACAACTCGAGAAAGAGTTTCGTAAGGTTTAACCGGCTAGCTATGGGAGGCAACTTGGGGTCGTCTATGAAAGGGAGTTTCAGACGGAGGCTCTGGGAGAGGAAAGACCGAACACACCTGCGTCCAGGTCTTTCCACGAGACCCAGGCTTTTTCGAGGATTTCCTTGGCCTCGTCGGGCCTTTGCTGAGACATACGAACGGACGCGAGGGTCTGCAACGCTTCCGTATTTTCTGGGTCGACTTGAAGCGCAGACTTGAGAAGTTCCTCACAATTCGATTCTGCTGCTGGGTCGAAACTAGAGAGCCGATCAATAAACGTCCAGGTTCTGCATCAAATCAAACGCGCGTAGTAAACGGCGGCTCACCATAAATCATACGCCGGGTCCATCCATATTTCAACTTGGCCAATGAGTGCGCGGACTATCGTCCGTCTTGTCTCGTCCTCGTCGGATTTCACTGAACTATTAACGTCCGGCACGCGATCCTTTCCTTTCAGCTGGGGTGTCAAAATGTCGACAGCAGCCACGAAGTGTTTCAGCGCCATCTGTGGATCGTCATCACTCAGCTGAGCGAGATATAAATGCGCAGCGGGTGGTGGCGGGGACGGTGCTCCTGGACTGGGCGGTAATAATGATAAGAATGTCTAGCATGCATGGCCGGGGCTGAACGCTGAACGTGGTTCCTGTAAGATGTAAAACGCACCTGCTTGGCTGCGCCCAAAAGGCCAGTCTCGAGTTGCACGACCCCAAGAATTTCCTTGCCTTCGACATTATCGGGGGCACGTTTTAGCACACGCTCGATGAATTTCCCTGCGAGATCATAATCGCCTTGGACGATCATCTCCTGGGCTTTCTCAAGTAATGCTTTGATTGTCGGTTCATATTTATCTTCTCGCTGTGACTCTGTTGGATCAGGAGCGACAGGTGGACGAGCTTTGCGAGTTTTTGGACGGGTCCGACCCATAGACACAGTGGACACAACCAGGACGCGAGCTTCGGCAATCTCCCATTGATCTGCCTTTGCCACGCGTGCCAGCACCAGTTGCTGGACGCAGTCCACATTGTCTTTATGAACGGCTTTCAGCTAAATGAACCCTCGTCGTCCTCTAACGAGTTGTTCTTGGAGAGACTCGATGCATTTACAGCCAAGACACTAACAGACATCAAGGCATTCTCTACACGAGAAAATATCCCATACGACCAAGTGGGTTGACTACTTCCCCGCAGGACGATGCCTGAGTGCCTGAGCCTTTGTATCTCAGGTTCGACGTCACGTTGCAGAAAGGCATTCAGAGTACCTTTTCGGAAATTCGACCCTTTCATCAACCCGTCAACAGAACAGTGCGTCTCGGGGCTCCACTGTCTTTCTCACTCTTAAATGTTGTCGCAGTCCGTAACGTTCTGTTGTCAACATCCCGCGTGCTGGAGTCTCTGCAAGCTACGTCTGGCGTTCAGTCGTTCGTCCTTGCGATCAACCCCAATGATGCAGAAGACGAGGGCTTCTTGGGAGGGAGCTCGATTGGAAGAGAGTTCTGGAGGAGTCTACGAGGCGGCGGCCTGGCAGGAGCAAAGGCCCTGAAATCTCTGGCCCTCTCTACACTCCAGGACTCCTCTTCGTCCAATGTTACACTGCATGGAACTGGAATCTCCTCTCGACAGAAAGAGACCGCTCACTCTCTCAAGTCAGAAGTGTATGCGAGAGTGCGCACCTTACTACGGCATGTCATTGATACCCCCTGTCCTTTTACGTGGCCGATAACACATCGCCATGACAGATTGACGTCTGGCATTCGCAATTCTGAGATGAAATGGACAAATCATGGGAATCTGAGTGTTTACGGTGTTCGCCTCGAAGGCTGGCCTACTAGTATCCCCATGCAAAACCCTTCCACACTCTCCACGAGCCAAAATAGAGAATTGAGAGATGCACTGGCGAGCGGGACTTTAAAATTCTGTCGCATCAATACCGAGACACCACCATTCGACGCTACGTCCACATCTTGTGGGCCGACCGGGAACTCGAGCGATTTGTCTTGGGCGATCTCGGATGAATTTAACACTTCAGTCAGATGCTTTTTTCTTCATATGGATCGGATCTTGGTCTCTAACACGGTCTGTTGGATATCGAATCCCAGGTTTCACATATTGCCGACATAGATAGAGTGATGTATCGTGAGGAGCCAACGGACTATTTCCCCGGTGTTAAGGACCCAGCACCCTCAAAACCGATTCCCGCAGTGCGAGAACGAATACTTCCAGTTTCTGGCTTTGGGCAGAACGGGCTGGGATTGAGGGGAGATGCCGAGATATCACTATCGGATGCAGGGCAGTCGAGTAGTAAACGTCAGAGGCTGGATGATGGTTGACGCGCCTTGGCACTACGTAAATTTACACTACTGCTACCAGGTTTCCCGGACAATCCCGGTCCGGGATTCGATATAAACTGTCCACAAGTTCATGTACCTTTTACTCACCTTTCCCCATCCAATACATCATGTTTTCATCCTTTTTTTCGTAAGTCTTTAGTGCACCAAAACCTGCCATACGTGACGATTGCTCAGGTCTACCCCCGCTGTTGATCCACATGCTCCTAATTTTCTCCCCGTCTCCTCTCTATTCTCTTCCGATGAGTTGTTTGGCGAGCTGGAACCAGCAGACATCGAATGGAAATGTGCAAGCGGCTTCGTAACGGAGACACAGATTTGGTACACGATTCTCGATGACGGAACGTCGGTGATGTGTCAAGTCATCCATTCATCAATAGGGTATGCCCTGCTGTCCCTAATTCGGAAAACATGAGAGGCTTATTATACCGGTCAAGGGTGTGGTATCCCACGATCCAGTTCACCTTCAAGCTATTCAACCCGAAAACAGGAGAGAAGACGTGGCGCTCCGTTAATGTATCCAATTTCGTGACTCCTCCTCCTGACCTGGATAAGCGCTCGAGCAAAGCAGACGAATTCACGATCACGCACGCGGACGTCCCTGGTACAGACTATCCCGAATTATACACAATCACCGCCAATCTCACGCAGGATGTGAAGATCTCCCTCGAGATCAGGAGACCCACAGGTGTACCCGGGTTCAAGATCGGCCAGGGGCCCGACGGCGGCTACTCGTACTTCGGTCCCGATGCTGCACAACCCGAGGGCTACGTTGTCCACCGCTTCTGGCCCCTCACGCGAACATCGGGGGAAATAATTTTGAACGGAAAGCCGCTCGCCGTTGATGGCCCTGGGATGTTTGTGCACGCGATACAGGGCATGCGGCCGAATCTCGTGGCATCGCGCTGGAACTTTGCCCACTTCCAAAGCCCTGCGCATGGCGGTGTCTCTGCGGTTCAGATGGAGTTCACGACTACCAGTGCGTACGGGCGCAAAGGCGCAGGCTCTGGCTATGTCAGCGTCAACGTTGGCGCGCTTGCAATCGGCGGGAAGCTCGCCACGGTGACTGCGGAGACAAAGTGGCCGGATGAGGCTCAGCCAGAGAAGACGGATCTTGTCTCTCGAGCGCAGCATGCCGATGGAGTGCACGACCCGGAAACTGGCTATCCGCAGCCTACTGGACTGGTATTTCGTTGGGCAGCGCCATCCGTTGTGCCTGATGCACCCGGCCCTGTTGAAGGCACTCTCATAGTGGACGTGGGCAGTCCTAGTGAGCCCAAGGGTTTGATTGAAAAGGTCGATGTTCTCGCGGAAATCCCGACGGTGGTGAAGGCGGTTGTGAATTACGTCGCAGGAACGAAACCATATATATACCAGGTAAGTGCCTGCGCAGTCGTCGATAAGTTCAGTCGTCTCATGAAATGCCGCAGTGGATCAATCCAGCGAAGCTCGTACTAAAGGGACCGGATTTAATTTTGCCTGGTTTGGCAGAAGGGCTGGAAGTTGAGGGATTTTCGTATAATGAGGCGACGTTTATTTCAGAGTAGCGCCGAGAAGTCAGGGTGAGATAAAGGTGACTGCATGTATAGTAAGATGGATTTAGTTTCCCATACATGCAGTGACTCGGATGGGATCAGCCGACCTGAACGCCACCCGTCGGAGGCTTTACTGTATGGGCCAGCGTTACCATCGGCCAGCAATTGGGAAAGCATGTGGATCGTCTCCACAAGCGGAACTTTATTATACTGCATTATGAAGCAGCGCGCTTAACTGCTCCCCAACCAACAACTCTTGTCGAGTCAGGGGGAAGGTAACAGATTGAGACCGGTCCCGAGAGTTGTCTGATAAGATATTCGGTGCTGTGAACAAGTTATTCAATCATTCTACAAAACAAACCGCCAACTTGGCATCTTTATCCCCTCACGCCATGCGCAATGTTCCGCCAAATGCTTCGCCCTTCTCTTCGCCCCGTGTCGCGTTCGTTCCCCTCCCGGACGCAACGCGGGACACGTACATTCCACCATCATAACCACTCATCCAAGCAGCATCGTGATCCGCACTCAACGTCTCACAAGTCCTGTCGGTGTATTCCCATACAGACAAGCCCTGCATTGCTCCAACTTGGCCCGTCATTTCCGTCAAAACCTTCCTATGTCCCATCATCATCCCACACCTTCCATTCGTCGCGGAGAGCGCAAGGGGGACCTGTTACTTTCATTGGTCTCTGTTCTGCCTTAAAGGTGCGCCCGCCGTGAGTGAATTGTGCCTGCATCAATTTACGAGTTTTTTTTTTCCCTGTCCTTGCCCTGGGTTCGTTTCTTAGTCTTCTGCAATACTTGAGGTTATCCGTACAGCCGGTCGTGTTGCACTTACATTCATTCCTGTTATCTTGGTTAAAAATCATGCGTCACGCAAGCTTCTCCAGAGGATCGAGGTGGTCAAGCAAGAATCAGGGGACACTATCCTCCCACGCTCTGTGAAAGAGTTTGTGGCAAAGCAATGGATGCTGCTACAGAATATTCGCAGGCGCACCATCCTCTTCCATGCCCTCGTCTTTACACCATGCATCCTCTTCTGGGCGGCAGTT
>Ga0137358_10001489_pt1 | contig 12712 bp, 10 predicted proteins | sample Mad1_20_16metaG_FD_105551 | JGI IMG/M metagenome (GOLD analysis project Ga0137358, IMG submission 105551) | Vadose zone soil microbial communities from Angelo Coast Range Reserve, California, USA - Mad1_20_16 metaG | ecosystem: Environmental > Terrestrial > Soil > Vadose zone | place: USA... | reverse complement strand
GCGGCGGGATCTTTCGCCGGGCGCGGAATGTCAGCGCGGCGCGTCGCTCGTGCGGCCGAGCGGGCAATCGAAGGCGATGGTCGTCCCGGCGCCGGGCGTCGACGTCACGACGACGCGGCCGCCGAGCGCGAGCGCACGCTCCTCCATCCCGGTCAGGCCGAGCGCGTCGCGCGGGCGGAGCGCCGGGTCGAAGCCGCAGCCGTCGTCACGAACCTCGAGACGTAGCCGGCCGTCGACGGCGACGAGCGTCACGACGATCGAGCGCGGGTGGCCGTGGCGGAGGGCGTTCGCGAGCGCCTCCTGCGCGACCCGGTACACCGAGAGCTCGACGTCGTCGCCGAAACGCGGGATGGGCGCCGGCACGTGTGCCGTGACCGACGTCTTCGGCGAGCTCATCCGCGCCGCGAGCGCGGTCAGGCTCTCGCCGAGGCCGAGGTCGCGCAGCTGCAACGGCCGCAGCTCGCGTGCCATGAGACGCAGGTGCTCGACGATCTCGGCGAGAAAGTCGCCGGCGCGCACGAGGTCGGTCGCGAGGCTCGTCTGGCGGGCACCGAGGCGATGGCGCACCGACGCGAGCAACATCCCGACGCCCGTCAGCTCCTGGCAGACGTTGTCGTGCAGGTCGAAGCCGAGGCGCTTGCGCTTCGTGAGATCGATGACGAACGTGATGCACTCGTCGCCGCCGTGCTCCAAGAGCGCAACCCCGATCAGCACCGGGACGCGGTGCCCGTCGTGGTGGAGGTATTCCTTCTCGAACGGCGTCGCGACGCCGGTATTGCGCAGCTCGCCGATCGTGTGCTCGGCGAGCGGAAGCCACTCCCGCGGTGTGAGCTCGTCCCAGCGCAGCGGCAGGTCGGCCCTGGTGTACCCGAGCATCGACAGGAACGCGTCGTTCGGCTCGAGAATGCGGCCGTTGAGATCGCTGATGAGCACCGCGAGCACGTTCGAGTCGACGAGGCGTCGGAGCCGCCCCTCGCTCCGCCGCAGCGCCTCCTCCACCTGCTTGTGCCGGCTGATGTCGATGGCGGTGCCGAGCATCGCCGGCTCGCCCTCGTGGTCGATGCGCGTTCCGCTGAACGCGACCCACAGCGTCTCGCCGGCCTTGGTGTAGAGGCGGTACGGGAGGTGCTGCGGCACGTCGACGCCGGCCTGGCGCGCGAAGCCGCGCTCGCGCACGAGGGCGCGCTCGTCGGGGTGTACCACCTCCCAGAACTTCATCCGCAGGAGCTCGTCGCGCGTGTAGCCGGTCATGCGGGCCGCCGCCGGGTTCACGTAGCGGAACTCCGCCCCTTGGACGACGAAGACCGCCACCTCCATGACCTCGGCGAGCGCGTAGAAATCGGCCACGGCGCAAATCTAGCGCGGCGCTTCCGGTCACCGCCAGCGCCCGGGCTCGTTTGCTCCCGACCACCCGCTCGGCCACATTGCCGAGTCTCGGAGCGTCCTTTACACTTCGGCGATCGACGTCGCCCATCGCATGATCGCGCACTCGTTCGCATTTCGCGTGCCTCCCGCCTGGTAAGGGCGGGGGAGCGTCTCGATGTGGATCGTCCGCCTGGCGCTCCGCCGGCCGCTTTCGGTGGCGGTGATGGCGCTCCTGATGCTCGTCCTCGGCACGCTGTCATTCGCGCTGATGAACGTCGACATTTTCCCGCAGATCGATCTGCCGGTCGTCCTGGTGGTGTGGAACTACCCCGGCCTCTCGGCGACCGACATGGAGCGCCGCGTCGTCCTGCTGAGCGAGCGCGCCTTCTCCACCACCGTGAACGGCATCGAGCACATGGAGTCGTCGTCGTTCTCCGGGATCGGCATGATCAAGGTGTACTTCCATCCCGGGGCGACCGTCGCCGGCGCGATCGCGCAGATGAACTCGGTCGCGCAGACGGTGCTGCGCATCATGCCGCCCGGCATGCAGTCGCCGAACATCATCGACTACAACGCCGCCAACGTCCCGGTCGCGCAGCTCACCGTGTCGAGCGACACGCTGCCCGAGCAGGAGCTCTACGACTACGGCTTGAACTTCATCCGGGTGAAGCTTTTCACGATCGAGGGCCTCGCCTCACCGGCGCCGCTCGGCGGCGTGAGCCGCGCCGTGATGGTGAACCTGCAGCCGGAGTCGCTCTACGCGCACGGCCTCTCGCCGCAGGACGTCGGCAACGCGCTCGCGACGACGAACGTGATCATCCCGGCCGGGACGGCGAAGATCGGCGATCGCGAGTACGCGGTCGAGCTGAACGGCAGCCCGCTCGCCGCGCAGGACTTCGACGCGCTGCCGATCAAGGTCGTCGACGGCACGCCGATCACGCTCGGCGACGTGGCGCCGGTCACGAACACGCACCAGGTGCAGTCGAACGTCGTCCGTGTGGACGGCAAGCGCGCGACGTACCTGATGATCATCAAGCACGCCGCCGCGTCGACGCTCGCGGTCGTCGACCGGGTGAAGGCGATGATCCCCGACATCATGGCAACCGCGCCGCGCGGGCTGCGCGTCGCGCTCAGCTTCGATCAGTCGCAGTTCGTGCGCGCCGCGCTGCGCGACGTCGTCCAGGAGGCGGGGACCGCGGCGATTCTCGTCGCGCTCATGGTGCTCGTGTTCCTCGGCTCGGCGCGCAGCATGCTGATCGTGATCATCTCGATCCCGCTCTCGATCCTGACCGCGTTCGTCGCGCTCTACCTCTGCGGGCAGACGATCAACACGATGACACTCGGCGGCCTCGCGCTCGCCGTCGGCATGCTCGTCGACGACGCGACGGTCGAGGTGGAGAACATCCATCGCAATCACGCGATGGGCAAGCCGCTCCTGGTCGCGATCCTCGACGGCGCGTCGCAGATCGCGATGCCGACCTTCGTCGGCACGCTGGCGATCTGCATCGTGTTCTTCCCGGTCGTGCTGCTCTCCGGGGTGGCGAAGTTCCTCTTTACCCCGCTCGCGCTCGCCGTCGTCTTCGCGATGCTCACCTCGTACCTGCTGTCGCGGACGCTGGTGACGACGATGGCGCGCTACCTCTTGCCGGAGCGCCACGACGAGCGGCGCGGCGACGGTGCCTGGCGGCGCTTCATCGCCGCCTTCGACGCGGGCTTCGAGGCGGTGCGCGAGCGCTACCGGACGGCGCTCGGCCTCTTCATCGCGCGGCGCCGGTTCGCCCTCGGTGCCGTCGCGATCGCGATCGCGGTGTCGTCCGTCCTGCTCTTCATCGTCGGCGAGGACTTCTTTCCGGCCGTCGATGCCGGGATGATGCGCCTCCACGTGCGCGCCCCAACCGGCACCCGCATCGAGCGTACGGAGCGGATCGTCGACGACGTCGAGCGCGCGATCCGCGGGATCATTCCGGCCGACGAGCTCGCCGCCATCAGCGACAACGTCGGCATCCCGGTGTCGTACAACCTCGCCTTCTACCAGACCGACAGCATCGGCCCGCAGGACGCCGATGTGCTCGTGCAGTTGCAACCGCAGCACCATCCGACGGCGCAGTACCAGCAGGCCATTCGCACCGAGCTGGCGCGCGACTTCCCCGACACCCGCATCTATTTCCAAGCGGCGGACATCGTGAGCCAGGTGCTGAACTTCGGCCTCCCCGCGGCGATCGACGCGCAGATCCAGGGCTTCGACCTCGACGCCGACTACGCGATCGCGTCGCGGCTCGAGGACCGCATGGCGCGCATCCCCGGCCTGACGGACCTCCGCATCGCCGAGCCGCTCGACTACCCGACGGTGCGGGTGAACGTCGACCGGACGAAGGCGCTCGAGCTCGGCATCGCCGAGGCCGACGTCGCGTCGAGCATGCTCACGGCGCTCAGCACCAGCTTCCTCTTGCAGCCGAATCAGTGGCTCGATCCGTCGAACGGCGTGAACTACAGCGTGCTGCTGCAGACGCCGCAGCACATGATCGACTCGTTCCAGGCGCTGGGCGCGATCCCGCTCTCCGGCACCCGCGCGGAGACGCAGCGACCGCAGCTCCTGAGCAACGTCGCGACGATCAGCCAGGGCATCTCGCCGGCCGTCATCGCGCACTACTCGGTGCAGCGCGTGATCGACGTCAACGCCGGCGTCCACGGCCGTGACCTCGGCGGCGCCGCCGCCGCGGTGCGGCGGGCGATCGCGGAGCTCGGCGATCTGCCAGCGGGCACGAAGATCACCATTCGCGGGCAGAGCGAGGCGATGCGGCAGTCGTTCACGACGCTCGGCGAAGCGCTCATCCTCGCCGTCATCCTCGTCTACTTGCTGATGGTCGCGAACTTCCAATCGTGGCTCGAGCCGTTCATCATCCTGCTCGCCGTGCCTGGCGCACTCGCCGGCGTGCTCTGGATGCTCGTCCTCACCGGCACGACGATCAACGTCGAGGCGCTGATGGGCGCGATCATGGCGGTCGGCGTGGCGGGGGCGAACGGCAACCGGCTCATCACGTTCGCGAACGAGCTGCGCGAGGACGGCTACGACCCGGTCGCGGCCGCGATCGAGGCGGGGCGGATTCGGCTGCGGCCGATCGTCATGACGGCGCTGGCGATGATTCTCGGCATGCTGCCGATGGCGCTGGCGCTCGGCTCCGGCGCCGACCAGAACGCGCCGCTCGGTCGCGCCGTGATCGGCGGCCTCGTCATGGCGACGCTGACGACGCTCTTCGTCGTGCCCGCCGTCTACTCGGTCGTCGGCCGCACCGTCATCGGCAAGCACGAGCGCGACGCCGAGCTCGAGGCGCTGGCGCCGTCATCGCCGCCGGGGAGGAGCTGAGGTGGACGAGCGCACGACGGTACCGGACGACGAGGCACGGCACTATCGGCCGCGCCGGCCGGGGCGGCTCTTTACGATCGGGTGGGTCGTCGCGGTGCTCGCGATCATCGTCGTCACGGCGGCGCTCACCCTCGCACGCGAGCTGCAGATCCGCCGCGACACCGAGCGCCGCGAGCAGGAGCTCGCCCAAGGCCGGCGCGTCCTCGTGACCCGTCCGCGCCAGCTGCCGCCGACGCGCACGCTCGAGGTGCCGGCGGCGATTCGCGCATGGTCGGAAACCCCGGTGTACGCGAAGGTCTCGGGTTATCTCCGGAAGGTTTACGTCGACAAGGGCGACCGGGTCCGTGCGGGCCAGCCGCTCGCCGAGCTCGAATCGCCCGAGATCGATCAGCAGGTCGCGAACGCGCGCGCCAACTACGAGCTGCAAGTCGCGACGAACCGCCGCAATCGCGAACTGGTGCGCCAGGGCATCGTCGCGCGCCAGGCCGCGGATGAGTCGGAAGCAGCGATGCTCCAGGCGAAGGCGACGCTCGAGCAGCTCATCGCGATGCAGAGCTACGAGACGATCCGCGCGCCGTTCGACGGGATCGTCGCCGTGCGGAACGTCGATCCCGGGACGCTGGTGCCGCAGGCGACGACTTCCGGCAGCTCGCCGAGCACGCCGATTCTCATCATGGGGACGATCTCGCCCGTCCGGGTGTACGCGGAGGTGCCCCAGAGCGCCGCGCCGGACGTGCGTGTCGGCGACCCGGCGACGGTGAGAGTGCGCGAGCTTCCGGACCGCGAGTTCACGGGGACCGTCGCCCGCCGTGCCGACGCCCTCGATCCGGCGACGCGGACGATGCGCGTCGAGGTCGACGTCCCGAACGACGACGGCGCGCTGCTCTCCGGCATGTACGCGCGCGCGACGTTCACGGTCGCGCTGCGCGGCGGGACGCCGCAGGTGCCCACGGACGCGCTCGTGTTTCGCCGTGGCAAGGTCTACGTGCCGGTCGTCCGCCACGACCGCCTCAACCTCGCCGAGGTGACGCTCGGCTTCGACGACGGCCGCACCGTCGAGGTGACGTCCGGCATCGCGCCCGACGACCTGGTCGCGCTGAACGTCGGCCAAGCGGTGCGCGACGGCGAGACGGTACAGCCGGTGCCGGCCGGCGACGATTAGCCTAGGTTAGTTGCCCCTCGTTGTTCGGCTTGCTCGGCGCCGTCGCCTTCATCACACGACGATTGCTCGCCAGCCTGGAGTCGACCAGCCGTCACTCCAAGGGTTCAACTTGCCGCTCGTCACGCTGGCATTTCTGATGGGCTACAGCGTCGAGTTCGCGTTCTCCGCGTTCGACGGGCTGATCGAGCGCGGTCGCCAAGCGTTGAAGCAGCCGGACGCCGCACCTGCGAAGCCCTGATCGCGCGCGTCTCAGCGCGCGTACGTCCCGATCAGCTCCGCCCGTCCGACGACGTGGCCTTCGATCGCGTGCAGCACGTCGTCCTTCGTCGCTCCAGGCTTCAATGCCGTCGGCGCGTTCAGCGCGTACAGCTTGAAGACGTAGTGGTGCACCTTCCCCGGAGGCGGGCACGGGCCGCCGTAGCCGAGCTTGCGAAAGCTGTTCGTGCCGTGCGTCGCGCCGCGGACGGTCTCGTCCGCGGGCGCTCCCGCGGGGAGCCCGGTCACATCGCCGGGGAGATCGTAGAGCACCCAGTGCACCCACGTGCCCGCCGGCGCGTCCGGATCGTCGACGATGAGGGCGAGCGCCTTGGTCCCGTTGGGCGGCGCCGACCAGCCCAGCTCGGGGGAGCGGTTCGCACCGTCGCAGCTATACTCCTTCGGGATGGCGCCGTTCGCCGTGAAGGCCGGGCTCGTCAAGGAAAACGCCATGGCCGTTTCGCCGGTATCGACGAGGAGCATCGCGACGAGCGTCGCCGCGAGCACCGCCGCGTAACGCAGCATTGATTCGATCGTGAACACCGCTAGGCTAGTACCGACCGCGATCGTCGGAGCCGCAGCAATACGGACCGTCGGCGTCGGCGCAACAGCGCGAGCGTTGCGGGCAGCAGATCGTGCGCCCGCCTTGCGAGCACATCATGTCGCGCGCGTCGCAGGCGGCGTCTTGCGATCGACCGCCGTCGTCGCGCTCGTACTGCTCGTGCTCGTACTCTCGGCGCTGGCCGTAGTAGTCACCGGGCGGCGGCGGCGCCGAGCAGCAGTACGGCCCCGACGCGTCCTCGCAACAGCCGCGCCAGCTCGGGCAACAGAGCGAGCGCCGTTGCGCGTGACAGAAGTCGTAGTTCCGCGGGCACATGCCCGAGTAGTCGCCCCACGCCGCGCGAACGGCGTCGAGTGGTCCCGGCGGCGCGGGCCGGACGCCGCCGCCTCGTGGCGGGGCGGCGCACGCCGCGACCGAGAGCAGCATCAGGCAGACGAGCAATCGACTCATGATTGCGCTCCTCGCGTCGACGAAATCTCGCGGCGTGACAGGTTCAAGCTATCGAGTGACCCGCTGCTAGGCCAGCGGCGCAGGTCGCGCGGGGTCGTACGCACCCCGCGCTTCTGTGACGTTACTTCGCGACGCCGTTCGGCGCCGCGGTCGTGGTGGGCGTGAGCACGTGCCGATGAGACGTGCTCGTCTTTGCCGTCGCGACTTTGCGCGCCCGGTGCTTCGTTGCGGCGTGCTTCGCCGGCGTCGGACTGGGTTTCGGTGAGCTCATCGTCGCCGGACTCGACTTCGGTGAGCTGACGGTCGCCGGGCTCGCGGCCGGTGACGGTTTCGGGGACGGCCCGGCGCCGAATGCAGGCGCCGCGAGCAGCGCGACGGCGAGGACCGGAACTGCGATGCGAATCGACATGGTTCGTAACACCTCCTAGTCCACTCTCAACACCGAATGGCGCCAGAGTTGCGGTGGCCGAAAATGCCAGTGGCGGCACGCCTGCATGCGCGAGCGCACGCCGTCTGTGCGGGTGGTGCAAAGTCGCCGTGTCGGGTCGCGCAGCCTGTGCCGTCCCTCACATTAAAAGAAGATTTCTACGTTCAGATTTTTCTTTACCCGTTCGTATCCAGGCGTAAACTTCGCGGCACGACGCGCGGGAATGGCCGGCGCGTATCGTCGAGGGGATTGCCACGAGGCATTCGTACGAGTGGTCCGCGCGCGCGCCGCCGAACGAGCGGCGCTCCGACAGTGCGCAGTCATCGTGTGACACGCTTGCGACCTCCTGCCTCCGGGTCGAGAAAGAGAGAGTTTCACCGGGGGGCACCTGTCATCTCGAAGGGACCGAGTGCGTCTGCGGTCCGCCGCCCTGCGGAATCGATGCCGCGACCGGCCAGTGCGGTGGGCCGTGTCCGGACGGCGAGATCTGCGCCGTGAATGCGGCGAACCAGTGCGGGTGCGGCTCACCGTGCCAAACGGTCGGGCAAAACGTCTGCGGCGGCGGCTGCCCGCCGGGCCTCGTCTGTCACCTGCAGGGGCAGGACTGCACGTGCGCGCAGCCGCCGCCGTGCGGATTCGGCGCGGAGACCGCCGGCGCATGCGGAGGCTTCTGTCCCGCGGGAACGACCTGCGACGTGAGGCCGACGGCGGCCGGTCTCTCGTGTACCTGTCAGTAACTGACCTGCGGTAATTCGACGGAGGGCGGCGGTCGTCTCACGACGCCGCCCTCCGCGTCGGCGGTTCGTAGTCCGAACGACGCCCGCTCGCGCCGCTTCTTCGGCGCGCCGATTCACGATAGACGTCGTCGCTTCATGACGGCCGATCCCGCTCCCGCGCCGCGACCCGCCGCCACGCCCTCCCCCGAGCAGCACCCGCCGGCGGGCAGGCACGACGGCGTACGCCGCGCGAGCCTCGCGGCGCTCGGGCTCGGTGCCCTCGGCGTCGTCTACGGCGACATCGGCACCTCGCCGCTCTACGCGCTCAAGGAGTGCTTCGGCGGCGAGTACGGCATCGCGCCGAGCGCCGAGAACGTGCTCGGCGTGCTGTCGCTCGTCTTCTGGTCGCTGCTGCTGGTCGTCGTCGTCAAATACCTCACGTTCATCATGCGCGCCGACAATCACGGTGAGGGCGGCATCCTCGCGCTCCTCGCCCTCTTGCGGCCGGCGGAGAACCCGACGTCGTGGCTGATCACGTTCGGCCTCTTCGGCGCCGCCCTCCTCTACGGCGACGGCGTCATCACGCCCGCGATCTCCGTCCTCAGCGCCGTCGAGGGACTCGAGATGGCGGCGCCGGCGCTCGCGACCTGGGTGCTGCCGGTGACGGTCGCGATCCTCGCCGGACTCTTTCTCGTCCAGCGACGCGGGACGAGTGACGTCGGCGCCGTGTTCGGGCCGGCGACGCTCATGTGGTTCGTGAGCATCGCCGCCGCCGGCGCACCGTGGATCGCGACGCAGCCCGCGGTCTTCGCCGCGCTCATGCCGACGCACGCCGCGCGCTTTCTCGGCGCGCACGGCTTCCACGGCTTTCTCGTCCTCGGCTCGGTCGTGCTGTGCATCACCGGCGGCGAGGCGCTCTACGCGGACATGGGACACTTCGGCCGGCGGCCGATCCGCCTCGCGTGGTACGCCGTCGTGTTTCCTGCGCTCTTCCTCAACTACTTCGGGCAGGGCGCGCTCCTGCTGTCGAGCTGTGCCGATGCGGGCAGCCTCGGCGTCGCGTGCCAACGTGCGGTCGACGGGCCGTTCTACGCGCTCGTGCCCCCGGCGCTCCTCTATCCGATGATCGCGATCGCGACGGTCGCGACCGTCGTCGCCTCGCAAGCGCTCATCTCGGGCGCATTCTCCCTGACCCAACAAGCGGTGCAGCTCGGCTTCATGCCGCGCCTCAACGTCGTGCACACGTCGGCTGCGACCGAAGGGCAGATCTACGTCCCGGCGGTGAACGGCGCGCTCATGCTCGCGTGCATCGCCGTCGTGATCGTCGCCGGCAGCTCGTCACGCCTCGCGGCGGCGTACGGCATCGCCGTCACCGGCACGATGAGCATCACGTCCGTCCTCTTCTACGTCGTCGCACGGCGGCAGTGGCAGTGGTCGGGGGTGCGCGCGGGCGTGCTCGTCGGCCTCTTCCTCGTCGTCGACGTCGCGTTCTTCTCCTCCAATCTCGCCAAGATCTTCCACGGCGGCTGGTTCCCGATGGTCGCCGCGCTGGCGATCTTCAGCGTGATGACGACGTGGCGACTCGGCGCGCGCTGGCGCATGCGCGAGCTCGCCAAGGTGCGGATGCGGTTCGATCAGTTCTTCGCGAGCCTGCGGCTCGACCCGCCGGTGCGCGTCCGTGGCACGGCGGTCTTCATGACGCAGGATCCGGAAGGAACGCCGCCGGCGCTGCTCCATCAGCTGAAGCACAACCAGGTGCTGCACGAGCAAGTGGTGCTGCTGACGATCGTCACCGCCAACGAGCCGGTCGTACCGCTCGCCGACCGTGTCGACATCGCCCAACTCGGCGCCGGCTTCTGGCGCGTGATCGCGCACTACGGGTTCATGGAGACGCCGAACGTCCCCGACGTCATGCGCTGCGCGGCGACGCAGGGGCTCGCGGTCTATCGCGGTCGTACGAGCTATTTCCTCGGCCGCGAGACCTTCATCGCGACCGGCCGCTCGAGCCTCCCCGGGTGGCGGCGCGCGCTCTTCATGTTCCTCGCCCGCAACGCGCGCTCGCCGACGGAGTTCTTCGGCATCCCGCCGAACGAGGTGGTCGAGCTGGGGGCGCAGATCGAGGTCTGAGACGGTGCGCGCCGCGCTGCCGCTGCTCGCGCTCGTCGCCGGGTGCACCGTCGTCGTCCACGACGACGCGTGGCGGTCGCCGGTCGCGCGCGATCACCCGCTCGTCGGCGTGATCTGGGACGTCGCCGCGCGCCGGCCGATCCCGCGCGCCGCGCTCATGCGGCGCTTGGCGGGGACCGACATCGTTCTCCTCGGCGACAAGCACGACAACGCCGACCATCACCGCTTGCAAGCCGAGATCGTCGCCGCGCTCGCGGCGCGCGGCCGGCGGCCGGCGGTCGCGCTCGAGCCGATCGCCGTCGACCGCAGCACGGCGCTCGCCGCGGCGCTCGCGGGCCCGGCGCCGGCGTCCGAGCGCGTGATCGCCGCCGTCGCGCCCGACCGTCGCGGCTGGGACTGGGCTCTCTACGCGCCGATCGTCGACGCCGCGCTGCGGGCGCGACTGCCGCTCGTCGCCGCGGATCTCGATCCAGCGGACCTGCGCGCGATGCGCGCGGGCGGCGTCGGCGCGCTCGCCCCTGCGACGCGTGCGCGCCTCGGGGTCGATCATCCGTGCCTCGGTCCCGACGCGCGCGCGGTGGTGGCGGCGGAGATCCGTCGCGATCACTGCGGCCACGCGCCCGAGAGCATGCTCGAGCGCATGGTCGACATGCAGCAGGCGCGCGACGCGCAACTGGCGCGCGCGCTGGTCGACGCGATCGCGGCCGGCGCCGACGGCGCGATCCTCATCGCCGGCGTCGGTCACGTGCGGCGCGATGTCGCGGTGCCGCTCCACGTCGCGCGCTGGTCTCCTCACGCCGGGATCGCGAGCGTCGCCTTCGTCGAGGTCACGCCCGGACGCAGCGATCCGGACGCCTCGCTGCGCGACGAATTCGGGACACGCGTGCCGTTCGACTACGTGTGGTTCACCCCGCGCGTCGACGTGGAGGATCCGTGCGCGGCGTTCCGCCAGCAGCTCGAGCGCCTGCATGGCGGGCACCCGACGGCGTCGTAGCCTCGCGCCGCCGCGACCGATCGCAGGGAGGGGCGGCGTCACCGCGTCGCCCCTCCCGCGGGGTTCACGTCGACCGCGACGCTGAGCGGTCGGCGATCACCGCGTTACGACCGCGGTTGCGGAACGATCCGGAGGTACGGCTTCAAGGCCTTCCAGCCTCCGGGGAACTTCTTCTTCGCGTCGTCGTCCGAGACCGACGGGACGATGATGCAATCCTCGCCTTGCTTCCAGTTGACCGGCGTCGCGACGCTGTACTTCGCAGTCAGCTGCAGCGAGTCGACCGCGCGCAGGATCTCGTCGAAGTTGCGGCCCGTGCTCGCCGGGTAGGTGAGCATCAGTTTGACCTTCTTGTCGGGGCCGATGACGAAGACCGAGCGCACCGTCAGCGTGTCGAGCGCGTTCGGGTGGATCATGTCGTAGAGGTTCGCGACCTTCCGCTCCGGATCGGCGATCAGCGGATAATTGGGAGCGTAGCCCTGCGTCTCCTTGATGTCCTGCGACCATTTCTGGTGCGAGTCGACCGGGTCGACGCTCAGGCCGAGGATCTTCACCCCGCGCTTGTCGAACTCCGGCTTGATGCGCGCCATGTAGCCGAGTTCGGTCGTGCAGACGGGCGTGAAATCCTTCGGGTGCGAGAACAGCACCACCCAGTTGTTGCCGATGAATTCGTGAAACTTTATCGGACCTTCCGTCGTTTCGGCGGTGAAGTCCGGTGCGATGTCTCCGAGTCGTAGCGCCATGATGCGTTCCTCCTTCGGGACTTTGCATCGCAAAAGGCAGCGCTTGACTCAAGAGAGGCCGACCGCCAGTAACGACGACGCGATTCACTGACCTCTGCCCCCGCAAAGGAGACTGCGATGGTGCACCGTATGCAGTGGACGTTGGCCACAGTGCTGTGCGTGCTGACGTGCTCGCTCGTGGCATCCGGTTGTGGCGACGGTGGCTCGAGTCACAAGGCTAGTCTCACCTGCGGCTCGACCGAGACCTCGCGCAACGGCACGACGACGAACTTCGTCGTGACATGCACGGTCACCCGTGCGCCCGAGTCCGACATCAGCTTCGATCTGGTTGCCCGCCTCGAGGGAATCGACGGAAGCAAAACCGACAACGACTTCTGCCGCGGCTCGCTGGAGAATGGCACCGGGAGCTGCATGAAGACGTTTTCCATCGACTCGGCCGTCACGCGGTCGATCCGCCTGAGTGGCAGCACGCAACCGAGCAACCGCTCGATCGGATCCTTCGCGCTGTTCCCAGCGTCCTGACGAGAGTCACGTCGCCGCGCGCGGCTAG
>Ga0137358_10001488_pt1 | contig 12713 bp, 16 predicted proteins | sample Mad1_20_16metaG_FD_105551 | JGI IMG/M metagenome (GOLD analysis project Ga0137358, IMG submission 105551) | Vadose zone soil microbial communities from Angelo Coast Range Reserve, California, USA - Mad1_20_16 metaG | ecosystem: Environmental > Terrestrial > Soil > Vadose zone | place: USA... | reverse complement strand
TACAAGAGCGACGACGCGAGCCCAAGAAGGATTTAATTTCGATCCTATTGCACGCAGAGACGGGAACCACGCAGCTGCCCGACGATGAGATTGTGGTGCTCTGCAATTTTCTGTTGGGAGCGGGACATGAGACTACGGCAAACCTTTTAAGTGGATCGCTGCGGTATCTGTTAGAAAAGCGCGAACTATGGGAACAGCTGGGTACAGCTCGGGAAATGATACCTACTGCGGTGGAGGAGCTGTTACGATTCGTCAGCCCTGTCCTATGGGCCTCTCGATTGCCGGCAGAGGACATCGAACTGGATGGACATCTTTTACGGAAAGGATCTCGCTTACAACTTGGAATTGGCGCTGCCAATCATGATCCCGCTGAATTTCCAAATCCAGAGCAACTGGATTTCACGCGGCCAAAGGTCAATTCGCTAGCTTTCGGATATGGACCCCATTTCTGCCTGGGAGCTGCGCTGGCCAGGATGGAAACACAAGTCGCGTTATCGAGTTTGCTAGAGCGTATACCCCAGGTACAATTAGGAGCACGGCATTACGAATACCGGCCGCTCTATTTCTTGCGAGCACTGAAATCTTTACCTATTGTCGTTCGCGGCTCTTGACCTGGCGTCCGGAATTGCGGCAGGCGCGCTAAGGCCACAGCGTGGCTCAGAGGGCCGCAAAGAGGGCGTTGAACCTTTCGACCATGGTCGGATGGGACAGGATCGCGTCACGAAGTTTGGTCGCAGGCATTCCCGCAATCATGAATGCCTGCACGGTTCCAATCATTTCACCCGCCTCGGCAGCCAGGAATGGTGCATCCAAGGATCCGTTGAGTCGATTTTTCGATCGTGGCCTTTAGTAGGCCATCCATTTGGCCGGTGGTTCTGGCCCGAGGCACGGTGAGCGGGGTGATCGGAACCTGGAGAACTCGAATCTCCAATCCCCGGGAAACCGCTTCCTTCACCCTCAGTCCGACATGCGGTAGTTCAGGATCGGTGAAAAGGGTGCTTGCACAATTCCAGACTAAACGGTCTACAAATGTTATATAACAGTTATGTCGAGACCGAAGGAATTCGATCGCACAATGGCGCTCAAGGCCGCCATTACGGTCTTCTCCGACCATGGCTATGAGGGCACATCAACGGATGCGCTCCTCGAAGCGATGGGGATCAGTCGACAGAGCATGTACGACACGTTCGGCGACAAAAGACGGCTCTATCTGGATGCCCTTCAGCAATACAACGCGGACAGCGTCTCCGATATCATCAGAAGCTTGAATAGACCGTCCTCCCCACTCAAAGGACTGGAAGCGGCATTGATCTCCTTTGCATCGAGACCGGCTCCGCAAGCGAAATTCGGCTGCATGGGGATCAGTTCGATCTGCGAGTTCGGTCGATCCGATCCGGAGATGGTGCTGCTGAATGACGCCGCCGGCCGAACCCTTCGGTCCGCGTTCGAACGACGGGTTGCAGAAGCCAAAGCCGAGGGCGAGGTGGCCGGCGATCTTGATGTGCGGGCCGCAGCGGAATTCATGCAGGCAACCCTCATGGGGATCAAGGTCGCGGCTCGCAGCGGCGCCTCCGCCGAAACGCTCAAAGGCATCGCGCGACTCGCACTGCGCAGCCTTCGCTAGGGTGCGACCAAGATGGTCTTTTGGGGCCATTGTTTTCTTGATCGTTTGGTCTAAAATAAAGGGCTTTGAACAGGAACACTGTTATTTCCCAAGACGCCGTCAAAGCCATCGTTATCGAAGCTCATGGAGGACCGGAACAGCTCAAGCTGAAAGAGGTGCATCTTCCCGCCCCAGGCCCCGGCCAGGCCCTGGTCGAGGTCGCGGCAATCGGCGTCAATTTCATGGATGTCGGCACCCGCGAAGGCTATCGGCGAGGCAACACCAGATTGCCGTTGACGATCGGCGTCGAAGGGGCCGGTCGGATCACTGCTCTGGGCACGGGCGTGACCGGTCTCGAGGTCGGCGACCGTGTCGGATGGTATTTTGTCTGGGGCAGCTATGCCGGCCGGATCATAGCTCCGGCCGAGTCTCTCGTGCCCTTGCCCGACGACATCGATTTCGAGACGGCCGCCAGTCTCATGATGCAGGGGCTGACGGCCAGCCATTTCGTCTTCGACAGCTATGCGGTCCGGCCGGGCGACGCGGCTCTCGTCCATGCCGCCGCAGGGGGCGTCGGGCTCCTACTGACGCAAATGATCAAGCTATTGGGTGGCACGGTCATCGGCCGGGTGTCCAGTCCCGACAAGGTGGAGATCGCCAGGACGGCAGGCGCCGACGAGGTGATCGTATCCGGCATTGGCGATTTCGCGAAGGAGGTGCTGCGACTGACCGGCGGCGAGGGCGTCCACGTGGTCTATGACGGCGCCGGCGCGGAAACCTTCCGCGACTCGCTCGCCTCGCTCCGCCACCACGGCGTGCTCGTCTGCTATGGGCCGCTCATGAAGCCGCTGCCGCCGATCGACATCTTCGATCTGCCGAAGAGTGTGCTCGTCACCTATCCGATGGTAATGCATCATGTGCGGACGCATGAGGCGTTGGTCCAGCGATCGAACCAGCTCTTCAAGTGGGTGCGAGAAGGCAAGCTCAAGATCAGGATCGGCAGCCGCTACCCGCTGGCCGAAGCCGCCCGTGCTCATCAGGACATCCAGTCCCGCCGCACTACCGGCAAACTACTGCTGGTTCCGTGATTGCCGGCCGGCATTGCAACCGGATTTAAACGCGCCGCTGATCCCCGCATATCGGGCGAGAGGATTTTGCCGTCGCTTACCGTCATATAACATTTGGCAGCTGTTAACTCGACGAATTGTCAGTTCCTCCGTGTTCAGTAGTCTCTGAGTTGAGACTGTAGAAGGCATTCGCGATGCTTGGTCTTCTTGGTGGATGCTATCTTCAGCCCGAGCCGAAAGTGGAAGAGTTTATTGCGCGATGATAAGGAGGGCAAGTGATCGCGCTAAGGTAAATGAAAAGCTGCTGACGCGTGACCGATAATTAGATTTCGCGGAAAAAAAGTCCGCGCAAGAAATCCCCAAATTGCATGCTGAAGCAAAAAAGGGCGGGTACGGCCCGCCCTTTTGCTTTTTTATGGCTCATGGGGGGAGTTACACTGTTGCGCCTTCGCTGAATTGATTGAATGCCAGCGATGGCTGTTCATCGTGGTTTTGGTTGACCGAATGCAAGTACTCAAGACGGAACGGCTGGAATTCAGGTTCCGGGATATGTTTCTCTTCGACAGACCGGCGAAGAACCAGGCAAGCGAGGATAAAAGCATCCATCACTAAATCCCCTCCGCTGATTGATCCTGTCGGTCCGCTTTCGCCTCGGCGAGAGCGGCGATAAAGCGAGGCAGCACCGCGATGACGACGCATCCGCCGGTGATGGCGAGGTCGTGAAATAATTTAACAAGTTCCATTTCTTAGTTTCTCTTGGTTTTGGTTATTCAAGAGAAGACATGCCGTGCATCATCTCAAAATAAGAGATGACACGTTAGCATTCTAGCCTCTTGGCACCCAGAGACTTAGCCCGGAATAAGTAGCCGGGTTTCCCTAGGAGCCCAGAAGCGGCCCGATGGAACTTGGTCAATCTGCCGTAAAGGTACCTAACATAGACTAGGACGGTGTGCAAGGTGAGCAGGCGTATTCCACAGTATCGCGATCGGACTCGGTCGCACTGAACGAAGCGTACCGCTGTTTATAACTTGTGATCGGCTTTCAGCATTTCTCCGGCGCGTTCGCCAATAATGACGCAGGGAGCCATGGTGTTACACGCGGTGGCGATAAAAAATCAGATTGGAAACCTTCCTCGTCTAGAAGGTCGTCGCGTCAGCTTGTGCGTGCAAGAATTCGTCCGTGAATTCGCTTGATAGGTAGTTGATTTCATCCATTTGCTTGTTTGGTTTGCCGATTGACGAATATCAGCTCCTGCGACGACTCATAATCGCTTGTTTCCGATCGGCTATCAGGAATTATGATAGCCTCTTTCGGAGGGCGATCGCCTCGGATGTGCAACATCACGTCGAGTGGTATCTCACCACAGCGGCTGGACGGTTCGTGAGCTAGCGTACTGTCTCGCATAAGGTATGGCTCGTTCTACCGAAGAATGAATCATACCGCTACCGCAGAACGAGCGATACCTTATGCGAGGCGGTACACTAGCCCTCCCGCGCAATGCAGGGTGGCCAGCGCCTAGCCCTGCGCTTCGCTTTTTCGATAGGCCTGCGCTAGGAGCGAAATCGGATGGGCGATTTTGAGTTTCAGGTTCGACTCGCGTAAGCCCGCTTGCAATTGCACCGAACAGCCGGGGTTGGCCGACGTTACGACCTGGGCGGCGGTTGTCGCAATGTTTGCCATCTTACGTCGCAGGAGCTTTTGCGACATCTCCGGCTGCGTGATGTTGTAAACGCCGGCGCTGCCGCAGCACCAAGCCGATTCGGGCAACTCCACCAGCTCCAGCCCAGGGATGGCTTGGAGGACTTGGCGCGGTTGACGGGAAATTTTCTGACCATGGCACAAATGGCAAGCCTCGTGGTAAGTGACCGTTTGCGGGATCGAAGCCGCCGGCGCGCGGATACCAATCTCGGCCAGCCACTCGTGAATGTCGCGCACCTTCGCCGACCACTTCAGGGCGCGCTCCGCAAAAGCCGGGTCATCCTGGAGCAAGTGGCCGTAATTCTTCAAGTGCGTGCCGCAGCCGGCCGCGTTGGTGATGACGGCGTCAAGTCGCTCAAGGTCAAAGGCGTCAAGGTTCCGTCGCGCCATTTGCTTGGCTAGTTCCAGTTCGCCGTTGTGGGCGTGGATTGAGCCGCAACAGAACTGTGCTCGCGGGGTGACCACCTCGCAGCCGTTGGCCAGCAATACATCAGCAGTGTCCCGGTTCACGTGGGAAAAGGCGAGATCCTGCACGCAGCCGGTCAGCAAGCCCACACGGTATTTCTGATTCGCGGGCCTTTCAATCGGCCGGATCAATGCGTCGGAAAAATGTTGCTGCACCCGAGGCGTCAGCGGCTCCAGTGCACGCAGCCGCATTGGCAGCAGTCGCGTAAGCTTTAACTGCCGCACCAGGAACTCCGCTCCGCTGGCTTGGTAAAGCCAGACCAGCCGACCGACCGTCCGCAACGCCTGCGGGCGCGTGAACATCCAACCGAGAGTCAATGCGCGCACCAGGTCGCGGACTGGGTTTCGCAGCACGCCGACCTGTTCAATGTCGGCACGGGCGTGCTCGAACATCTCGCCGTAACGTACGCCAGCTGGACACGCCGTTTCGCACGTTAAGCAGCCGAGACAAAAATAAAGTTCTTGCCCAAAGGCCTGCGTTACCTCGAGCTGGCCGTCAGCGATGCGGCGCATCAGCGCGATACGGCCACGCGGGCTGTTGCGTTCAAGCTTGGTTTCGTCGTAGGTCGGACAGGTAGGCAGGCACATGCCGCAGTGGATGCATTGCTGGAGCACCGAGTAGTCCAGGCGCCGGAGGTATTTTGAGGCGCCTTGGCGGCCTTCCGGGTTGGCGCGCCCGATCTTCAACGCGGCTTGATGCAGTTCTTCTTGAGTGGCCATCAGTCAAAAATTTTTCCGGGGTTCAAGATGTTGTCCGGATCCAGCGTACGCTTCAGTTGGCGCATGAGCCCCAAGCTGCCGTCACCGATCGCTTTGGGTAAATAGGCTTTTTTAGCCAACCCGACGCCATGCTCGCCAGTGATGGTACCCCCCAGGCTTACCGCCTGATCAAAAATTTCCTCCATCGCCTTTTCCACGCGCGTCATTTCGGCTGCATTCTTTTCATTGGTCAGAAAGGTCGGGTGCAGGTTGCCGTCGCCCATGTGGCCGAAGGTGCCCACGGTCACCTCGTATTTGGCGGCCGTTTGCTGGATGAACCGAATCATATTGGCCAGTTCGCTGCGTGGCACCGTGGCGTCTTCCAGGATGGTAGTGGGCGACACGCGCGCCAGCGCCGAAAAGGCCATGCGGCGGGCAGTGGTGAGTTGGATGCTCTCTTCTGCGCTTTCGGCTAGTTGTACAGCCGTGGCCCCATGGTTGCGCGCGATTTCAGCCATTTGCTGCGCCTCCTCTTCGACCACGACCGGATGCCCGTCCGTCTCCATGAGGAGGATGGCTTCGGCATTCAGTGGCAAACCCAGGTGGGCATATTCCTCGACGCATTTCATCGTGATCCGGTCCAAAAACTCCAGCGTGCATGGGATGATCTTGGCGGCGATGATGGCCGAGACGGTTTCCGCAGCCGCATCCATTTGCGAGAAAGTCGCCAGCAGAGTTTTTTTGGCGCGCGGTTTGGGTACCAATTGCAGGAGCACTTTGGTGATGATGCCAAGGGTGCCTTCTGAACCGATGAAGACGTCCTTCATCGAATAGCCTGCGACGTCCTTAACGCACTTGTTGCCGAAGGCAACGGTCTCGCCGTTAGCTAGCACGACCTCCAGGCCCATGACGTAATCTCGAGTGACACCGTATTTGAGCCCGCGCAAACCACCAGAGTTCTCTGCTACGTTGCCTCCGATCGTGGAAATCTTCATCGACCCGGGATCGGGTGGATAAAGCAGCCCTGCCGCCTCGGCGAGTTCAGCCACTTTTTGGGTCACCACGCCGCTCTCGACGTGAATGGTGAGGTTCTTTTGGTCAAGCTCGAGCACCCGATCCATCAGTACCAAGCAAAGCACGATGCAGCCGTGTACCGGCACGCTGCCGCCGCTTAAACCGGTACCGGAGCCACGCGTGACGACCGGAATTTTGTGCTCCGCCGCGTAGCGGACGACCTGGGTCACCTCGGCGGTAGTTTTCGGTAAGACCACGCAGCCGGCCTGGGCGTAGAGCGTAGCGGTGCCGTCAAACCCGTAAGTGGCCAGATGTTCGCGTTCCCACAGCACGCGCTCCGATCCAAGTGCGCGTGTGAGGTCTGCCGCAACCTTGTGCATAATGTCAACGCATCAACTTAACGCTTCGATGGGCATAGAAGAAACTTTTTCCCGAGCTCGATTTGCTTGGGCCCGAGGCAATGCGCAGGATCAGATCGACTCTGGTTTCGCGCAAGAGGGCGTTTGGGCAAAAGTGCACTGCAGATCCACGGTATTCTGACAAATGACAATCGCGCAGTGATCATAGGTGAACTCGCATCGCGTCCAGCAACGCGGCACAGCAAAGCTCCTAACGACAGGATAATCTCAAGTCCAGCGGCTGTTCCCGCTGCGCCCGGCTCCTACGGAGTTATTGAAAGCGGTCACTCCATGCGAACGGTTACTAGCTTTTGCGTTCGTTTCTCTTCTCGCTAGTTCCCCGCTCAGGAAACGACCTCAAAAAATACACAACGAAACGAGCTAAATCGACAGCTAATTCGGACTGCGTTTACGGCAGTCGGGACAGAAACGGGCCGATCTCTGCAATGACATGATTTATTGCTTCTAACTGCGTAAGCAGAAGAACAATTTCTGCGTCCATCGTGAAAGAGTCACAAGCACCAACAACATAAAAACCTATTATGAGCAACATGTGCATATTCGCGAGGCTCGCCGCGGCGACACCAACAATAGAACCCGAAGCTCAATCGATCAGTCGCGTAAACGGGAACGATGGTTACAAACGAGGCCGGGAGAGCGTTGCTTAATCCACGTATCTGCCGCAGACACGAACGGCGCATATTCGGTCGTTGAGATCGTTTCAGATCCTGGTGACGGCACGCCCGTGCACATTCATCAAAATGAGAACGAGCATTTCATTATTCTGGAAGGCACGGCACACATCGCGCACAACGACAAAACCTTTGACGCCGCAGCGGGCACAGCTGTCACCCTCGGCAAAGGCATCCCCCATGCCTGGTGCAATTTATCCGACTCTCCGCTCCGCATGGTGGTGATTGCTTTGCCCGGAGGCTGCGAAGAAATACTCCGATTGATTGCAAAGGGGGGTGATTCTGACATCATGGCTCTTACGGAAAAATTCGGCGTTCGGAACGTCGGCCCAATGCTGTCCTCCTAGTGCACTGTTTCATTTAATTCAAAGGCAGTCTTGATGCGATTAGAGGCGTCTTTGTAAGACCATTTGATAGCGTTGCTTTGCGATTGTAGGAGCAAATGGAGCGCATGATTTTGCGGTCGAGATCTTTAACCGAACAGAAGATGCGTGGCAAGGCGCTCCCGGTAAAGGGAATGGCTACGCCCAGGCTGAACGAGACAGCCGTAGCTCGAGCCATAATTGTAATTCGACTGAAATAATACGCCGGGAAGACCAATAGTGTTGGAGCGCAATCGCCTAGGTTCACTAATTGAGGGAATAGACCGGATTGACATGAGGAGCTCCCTTTCGCGCAACAGTCGACTGTCCGCTATGCAGTTGCCGCGACCCTGTACGCGCGCAGATTAGCCGTCCGGTGATATCGTACACGCTGGTATACCGGGTAGCCTGCATCAGTCGCATGCAGAATCGTACGTTTCAGCCCTGTTGCTTCATGGGCCGCCTGCAGGGCATGACGAACAACTGCCTCCGCATATCCTTTCCTTTGGACATCCGATCTGGTAGCGACCAGTGCCAGGTAAAGGCATCCATCATTGACGATAGCAGACGCAGCGGATACAGCACGATCGTTCTCGTAACCTAAGAAACTGTACGCCTTTTCCGTCCAAAGAGTCGATCCTGATAAGCCGGAGCGACCCAACTCCAACGGAAAACCATATGCCTCGCAATTGACATCCGCGTACTCCAACAGAGCAGCCTCATTGGTGATCCTTTCGGTGAGCTGCTCCGTAAGAAAGACGGCATTCCAAAAGGGAAATTTACTATCTGCCCAGCTGATGGATAGCCCCGGTCCTATTCTTTATATCAGCACCTTGATGCTCCGAGACGAGTACTTTCCACACGGACGTATATTGCCCAATCGATTCGACAATTTCGGCTTCCTTTGTCCTTTGCCATATAAAATTTACCAAGCTTTGTTTAGCCAGGAACGAGAAAATATCACCTCGCACATTGATCCATTGAATCTGCATTCTTCCGCAGATATTCACTGAACGGGTTGTCATTCTCTTGGACCTTTGTGCAGTTCTTTTGGTAGAAAACTGCACTCAGAACAAAGGGAACGCGGCAATGATCTATTTCTCATCGGCACCGATTCCACAGGCCGAAATGACAGGGAGCAGCGGACGCTCGATCGAAGAAAGAGGCTTTTGCCTAGCAATATCTTTCTTCCGGCAAAAAATCTTTTGCCTCGTATAAGCTTTTCGGAACCCTATGGTTGCGTTCAAAATAAGCCGCCGGCAAGGTGGTCCGGAGCCGGTCTGGCGGAAGGAGGGCGCATATAACCACCAGCTAAGGAGTTGGCGTTCTCTCTTTCCGTAAACTCTGAAACCTTAGCGTCTTCGCGTCTTTGCGTGAGATCTTTCATCGCCGCAACGCTTCGATCGACGCAGTTCAGACAGCGATCGCGGCAATTGAGACAAAATCAGTTCTCAGCAACGTTCCCATGTTAGTTAGCGCATACCCACAACAGAAATCAGTGGGGTCTAGCAACAAATCAAGATCGGTCTTCTGTGTCTGAGAACGAGCTCCAAGGAAATATCACATGAACGAACTGAATCTAATGCAACATCCAAATTGCCTCGATTCAGATTTCTCCCTCGCTCTAGAAGCGGGAACTACGGCGAAGCGTGGGAGCTTCTACTGCCTGGTCAGCACGGTTCAGACACAGATTGCGACCAGTGGAACAAGAAAGCCGGTCCCTCCGGATCTGGATGTGTAATCAAATGAATTTGAGAGCCCGCATGCCGATTGGGCTCTTAAACCGAGAGTTAACTAAATCGGCAACAACAAATAATACAGTAGGTAATACATATTATGAAGGAATTAAACATCGAAGAAATGACCTCGCTGCGAGGCGGAGTGCTCGACTTCAGTAACAGCATTAACGACAGCAATTTAGCTCTCGTGCTATCGCTTGGTAATACGGCCACTGCAACCTCGGCCAATGTGGAAACAAACTCGAACAACGCAGTTGGGAGCCCCAGCGTCGCTGGTCAAGGCAGCATCATGCAATTAACGAGCGCTAGCGCTGGAAACCAATCGGTCTCTCTCACTCAGAGGCATTAACCCTTAGCAGGATCTCCGACTGACGAGGGAGTGGCGCGACAACGTCATACATCGAACGTTTACCGTTCCCCTCGTCAGCTGGGAGAAGGGTTGATTGCGGCTCGCTGGCAGCGTGTCCGCAATCGATCCCTGAAAATACGAAATGAATTTGAGAGTCCTCATGTCGATTGGGCTCTTGAAAGCAAAGTAACTAAATCGACAACACGAACTAATACATATTATGAAAGAACTAAACATCAAAGAAATGACCTCGCTGCGAGGCGGAGTGCTTGACTTCAGTAACAGCCTTAATGGTAGCAATATAGCCGCTATCGTAGCGGCTGGCAATACGGCCACTTCAGTCTCGGTCAATGCGGAGACAAACGCGAACAATGCATTTGGGAGCGGCAGTCTCGCTGGTCAAAACAACATCTCGCAAGCAACGCTCGCTAACGCTGGAAACCAATCGGTCTCTCTCACGCAGAGACATTAACCCTTAGCGAAGCAGAGTCTCAGACTGGCGAGGGAGCGGCGCGACAACGTCATACATCGAACGTTTAGCGTTTCCCCTCGTCAGTTGTGAGACAAATATAGGCACACGCCTTATACATCTTATGGAAGACCTAAGTACTGCAGAAATGCTCTCACTGCGAGGTGGAGCCAACTCGGCCAATGTGATATCCGTCGGAAACGTCGCTATCGCGGTTCCAATCGATATAGTTTTATTTTCGGGAAATGCAGTTGGAACCGGGAGTAAGGCTGGTATCGGCAATATTCTGCAACTGGCAGAAGCGCAAGCAGGAACGCAATCATTTAGCTTCTTTGGTATAGGAAGTAAATAGAGCTCAAGCGGATTTACGTTTCCGAGCACAGACGCTTGATTGTTAGCCTGGCGAAGGAATTGCTCGGCAACCGGATAAATGGACCCAGCTTTTCCTTCGTCAGCAAACACGATCTTCCCGGTCTCATCTTACCGTGAGAAGACAGTTTTTAATATCTTTATTCAGTGAAACGGACCAGCATAGTGGTGAGGTTCGTCCTCTACGTCGAGAGGCTCACCAATAGCTGAAAAACGGATCGCATCACCGTATGGCCGAAACATGAACCCGAGACCGGAATACAATCGTCTTTATGGTGGCACCTACGCCCTCACGTGTGCTGAATCATTTTTAACAAAGCGGGGACGTACTTGGCCTTATGTCTATTGGACCGCGTTGGTCATGTGTGCCGGCGCCTTACTGGCTTTACCAATTATCCACGTGGATGTAACGGTTCAGGAACGGGGCCGAGTGCGGCCCGCTACCGAGCGTACGGCGATCGTGGCGAGAACCGCTGGGTTTATTTCCTCGATCCGAGTTCATGACAATGATTTGGTCCATGCTGGAGATATTTTACTGACTCTGAAGACCCAGGGTCTTCAGGCAAAAGTGAACTTTAATGATTCCCAAACGAAGGTGCTAAACAAAGAGTTGGCCGACCTGCGTTACCTGCTTGAGCGCGTAGGTAATAAGCGGCCCGTGTTGGTGAGCGACTTGCAAACCGGCCAATACATTTCCGAGTACCAGAAATTCGACACCGACTGCAGAAATGCAAATCTGAAAGTAGATCACACCGAGCGGGAGATGAATCGGAATAAGCAGCTGCTGGCCATCAAGGTGGTGGCTGCGCGGGATTTTGAAGAATCTTCCTACCAAGCTAATGCAGCGCGAGTCGAACGCGAAACCCTCAATCACCAAACGATAGCCAGATGGCAGACCGACCGAGTGCAGAAAGAGCATGAACTCGAGCAGCTTGAGTCAGAAGCCCTTCAACTGGCGGACGAACGGAACTTGTACTCGATCAAAGCTCCGTTGGATGGCGCCGTTGTCGGCTTGGAAGGAGTTGTGGAGGGTAGTTACGTGCAAAGCGGTCAACGGATTGGTGATATTTCGCCGACGAGCGATTTCGTGGTCGATGTTTCGGTACCCCCGAAGGACATTGGACGGATTTTCGTCGGACAGCCAGTAAATATCCAGGTAGACGCCTACCCGTATACCATTTGGGGACTACTGCCCGGCCGAACGATCACGATCTCAGCCGATTATGTTCAGGAAAGTGAGAGCAACGGTGCCTTCAAAGTGATCGTGCATCCCGACCGAGACTATTTACGGACGCGCGGGGGACTCACCGGTTCTCTCAAAAAGGGAATGACTGCAAACGCGCGTTTCTTCGTAGCTCGCCGCAGTCTGTGGGAACTTGTTTACCAAAGCATGGACGACCTTTTCAATCCTGCGCTGAAAAATGATTCTTTGCCACCTGATCATCCCCAGTCTTTGCCACCCAATCATCCCAAGTAAAACTCTGCCGGAGTTGTCAATGAATCGTTGTCGCACCTGCGCCTCTGCGGGTAACCTCTTCTTACCTATCTGTGCATCATGAAATCGGTTAAACAACGGGATTGGTCCGATTGTGGAGTCGCCTGTCTTGCCGCCATCGCGAGCCATTATGACCTGCGGCTATCGGTTGCCCAGATCCGGCAACTAACAGGTACGGATCAAAGCGGTACATCGATCTTCGGCCTGGTCCAGGCATCTAAACAACTTGGATTCATCGCAAAAGCAGTTAAAGCCCAAACTGACGAGTTGTCGGGGATTGCTTTTCCAGCAATC
>Ga0137358_10001484_pt1 | contig 12722 bp, 14 predicted proteins | sample Mad1_20_16metaG_FD_105551 | JGI IMG/M metagenome (GOLD analysis project Ga0137358, IMG submission 105551) | Vadose zone soil microbial communities from Angelo Coast Range Reserve, California, USA - Mad1_20_16 metaG | ecosystem: Environmental > Terrestrial > Soil > Vadose zone | place: USA... | reverse complement strand
CTCAGGTAATCATATCTCTATGCTACCTCGTTGGCTCGGTTGAAGACAGGCGATAAGACAGTGGAAGAAGGTGAAAAGGGAGATGAGCGGACGGATGTGACGCAAAGTAAATTACAAAAGATGGTGCAAGTGAGGTGGTAATGAGAGATTGGAGGATTGAAGCAGGGACGCCGTACAAAAATGTATGCCAAAACACGCTGAGTCACGTTCGTGCCAATGCGCACAGCAATATTCAACGCGTCGGAGGGGAGATCGAAGCTAGGACGCACCGGAGCTGCCCGCACGAGCGCAGCCACACAGTCCACCCTTACAGCCGTACGCGCACTGCGCAGGCCGCACGACTCGGACCCGCCCCCACGATCACACCCCAGATGTAATCGCAGCGGGCCATTTCCACCCGATGGAGCGTAAAACCATCTCTCTCCGGCTTCGGATCAAGACCGCTGTCGGCAGTGTACTTTCTGTGTCCATCCTTTCCGTGTCCAGAATCCAACAACAGACATCACGGTCAGTAAACCGATTTGCTCTGCCGCACAACCTGGTAGCTAGTATATTTGGGACATTCATTAATATTAATATCGTGGCTATTGACCGACTACGCTATTTAAACCGAGGATTCCGGGGCCGCAGTCCGCATTCTGAATCGGCGGAGAACGTCGGACCAATCCGGTTTTAGGACAACTGCCCTTTTTGTCTTGTCTAGAGATGCTTACGTTCCAGAGTATCATGCCGAACGCCATCTATCGATACATCGACACTGAGATCAAAATCAAAGGTGGTTCCCAAAACGGTGATCTAGCGATAGCGTTTTCACGTGCTACCGTCGGACCGACCACCGTTTGGCTTCTTTTCAGCGGTTGAGCATTTTGAATGCGGAGTAGCGCTGAGTGCTGAGTGTATTATTAGAGTGGAGAGGAATGGGAGTCAGCTCGTGAGCAGCGAATGTGCAAAATGTCACGTTTATCATCACAAATCGGGTCATACGTAGCCATCGGGCCACGAAATCCCCTCAGAAGATCAACTTGAAGGCGAAAATGACTCTGAGCTCCTCACAGCCAGGACTAAAACTGGACGGACTGGAGTTGGAGAACCAACGAAGGGTAGCCATATCCTCGGAAAGGGGATGTCGGCTATCAGGCCTCTGCAGAAAGCCTGAAAGATATCATTGGTGTGTGGAGCGAAACCTGGAAAGCGGTCAGTCATTCCGCATGTTTAGAGTTGCTGCGCCTTACCAGTACTACGGGAAGGTGGCGCCAACAGTCAACGGTTTTGATGGGCGCTGTATGCGTGTTGTGACGAAGCTCAGGTGAGTTGGATGCTGTGAGTGCCGGTGCAGTGCTAAATGTGCCGCTCAGCGTGAGTTTTGCTTCCGATCGCGTCCGAGTTGCCAATGGCGAGGCTGGCTTTTTCCGACTTGGGTTTCACCAATTTCCCCACCGATCCGAAGTTGGTGGGACAAAACTTTGATTATCCAGCCCGTCACGGTTTACAGTATTTACTTGAAGCCTCGAAGGAGACACACCTTGGCCGCGACGTTTCATCGTTGTCCGGGGGGCCTGTGCACATGGCTACCCCGTCAATTGATCTCTCGGACACGTTCCTTCGTTCCAAGTACCAAGGTTTTTGACTGCAAAGGTCACATGTTGTCCCGTTGTCCTGTCTTCGTATGGGCGCCAACATGCAAGTGATTCAAGGTTCTCACGCGATCTCGCTATAATTACACATCCGAAAGTCACCGTGACCCGCTCCTTGACTCGAACTGAGCTGCTTCACTCTCTCCAGCCACCAGGTCGTCGGTTTTCATACAGGTGGACTGCTAGCCGCGTGTTGACATCCAATCGGTAAGTTGGTCAAAGATGTCCTCCACCGGGACATCTTCAGCGATAGTCGTAACTGTACTGATTCACGACAGTATATATAGAGAGTATCCTTCGGACGTTCCTACCAATTCAATCATACCTCCCCGCTGCAAAGGTTGTCATGAACTCTGATCAACCATCACGTTCATCATCCTCTCTCATCTCTACTGGGATGATGATGGCTGCGCCACGCTCTTCGTCACCCAACGATACAAGTCCACCCGCGAGTCGCTCTCTTGACCGTTCATTTTCCCCACGCACGCCCTCACCCCTCAATCCAAACTCGCAGTCACCGACACCGACACCCCCATCGGGCAATTCGCTCCTCCCCACCCCTTCGCCACCAGCGGGTCGCACCCGATTGCACTCTTTCGCAGAGCGCGATCCGTCCCCAGTGCGTGATGCACTGATACCGGTATCGCGTGCAACGTCAGCGCCTAGCACCGTTCCCCAGACTACCCTGCCAGTGGCTGTATCGAACTCTCCACCGGCTCCTTCGATCGTCTTCGAGTCGCCTGGCTCGACCACATCATCGTTGTTCCGCGCCCGCTCCCCATCTCGCCATCATTCCCCCGGAACATCCCCCGAGCGGGAAGAGAGCACCACCACCCCAGCGTCGACGTGGTGGAGCCACAAGCTTCACCCCCCCCGTCCATGGGCTGAGCTTTCGAAGCGCAAGCGCACCGTGCCTCCCGAGCAAGCGGAAGCATACACTCACACGCGTTCTGTATGTCATCTGTCCAGATTTTTATTCCTACAATAGCCTTCACTTACACACCCCATGTCTGATAGCGGGCCGTAGATGCCATCGCTAGCGTCCTCGGTACGACAGCGGCCATTGGGCACGAAGTTCTTTTTGTTGGCGTCGATCTCTTGCGTTTCGTTCCAGTACCTGGCCTTGAAATTGCAGCGCACACTTTATTAAGAATATGGGATGCAGTTGAGATGATTGAAGTGCGTTTCAATGAGCATTCATCTGGTCCTATGACACTGGCGTTGACCAACAACTCGGTAGTTGAATCGTCTCGCATCTCTACGATTGACCGAACGTTGCGCGGACGTCTTGATAAGCGTTCGTGAAGAGATCGTTGATGCGGGTGGCACGGTCGCCGAAGAACTCCATGTGCCCATCGCAAAACTCAATGAGTGCGCCCACACTCATTTTTGTTACGTAACTTCTTTGACTGGTCTCCATAGGGCGTTTACAGAAGTTCTCTATTTCCTCACAAAGATGGGCCACCACCCATTCCTCAAGCGTTACTTGAAGCGCGATGAGACCTTGTATCACATCGCGTCCTGTGACGCTGCACTCAATGATGCTCTCGGAATGTTTGGGGTGCGCATTGTTTTCTACTGCATTTCGCTAGGCAGCTACGTTCAACTCACTTCGTATTGGTAGCTCTCTATCCAGATCCGTACGCTCAAAACAATCCAAGCGAATGAATTACGTCGACAAAAGGAAACGCAAGATCTACTCGATTCGCTGTCGCACCTCCCGGGCCTTCCACCACCGCCTCTCCCCTTACCGCTGCCACCCGGCGCGCTCTCCACCCCGCCTACGGACCAGCATAGCGTCCAAAGGACCCTACGTGCTCTGAAGGACGCACAGAATGCGCAGGATTGGGCGCACGATTATGCCGACTTGAGGCAACTCATGCGCACGGCTCTAGCGGCTAACGACGACGCGGCTATGATCGAGGTGTTACAGATCGCGCGTAGCGAGTTGCCAGAGGCCATCAAGACTATGCAGCGTGCCCTCGAGCACGTTGTCGAAGATGGGAGGCTCGAAGCTGATGAGAGCGGCTTGACGCTGGCGTCGCCATCGTCCCAAGGACACCTCGACGGAGAGGGGGTGCAGCAGCCACTGGGCGATTCTGGTAGTGGTAGCAGCGGAGATACCCTCGACCGCGAGTTTATCGAAAGTGGGATAGATGCTCTCCGAAGATTATCGAAAGGAACGGATTTAGGATTGCCGAGCTGGACAATTACGCGGTACGAGGTCGACCTCGAAGCCAAAGTCGGGTTTGGGTTTTTCAGCGAAGTGTATCGCGGCACTTGGCGACAACATACTGTCGCTATCAAGGTACTCGCAGAGACGACCCCGCGCAAAATCTTCGTACATGAGGTTGAGATTTGGAAGAAGCTCTGCCACCCGAACGTAATCGAACTTCTTGGTGCGTCTAGTACGAGTGGGGATCCGCCGTGGTTCTTGGTGGGTTCTTTGCCACTTTGATTTATCAAACTGGCCTGACCTTACGAAAACAGGTGAGCAAGTATTATGCCAGAGGCAGCCTCGTGAAATACTTGAAGGGCTTGAGCGAATTCGAATATGCAAAAGTCGATACGCTGAAGATGATTCATCAAATTTCGAAAGGCATGGCCTATCTCCACAAAGAGGGTGTATTGCATGGCGATCTCAAGGTACAGTAGTTGAATCATAAATCGATTTTGCTACGACTAACACAACGCCAGGCGGCAAACATACTCGTCGATGATGATACGCGCTGCGTCATATCCGATTTTGGTCAGAGCGAAATGAAGTCGGAGGTGTACCGCATCAGTCGCGCGCCTGTCCCTCGTAAGTGCGACAAATTGTCCATCATATTTTTGAACCCACTTCATTTTCATCCCAGGTGGGACATTACGCTGGCAAGCACCTGAGCTCATGCAAGGCGCTCAAGCGCTGACGCCGGAAATGGACGTTTATGCGTTTGCGATTTGCTGCGTCGAGATCTTGACTAAGGCAGCATTACCGTGGTCACTCATGGATGACGATGCCGTGCGGCGTTTTGTGCTGAGTGCGTGACTTTGAATGCCATATAATGTCGATCTTACCTTTTTCATCCCCAGTCGAGAACATGAGGCCGCCGATTCCTCCATCGAGTTTTAGTTCTGGTCCCTTGATGGATATCATCCGTTCATGCTGGGATTTCCTTCCTTCCCGTAGGCCATCGTTCGAAAAGATCGCCCGCGATATTAAGAAGATGCACTCGGAGCGTCTAAACACCTTTCCTTCTGGCGATTCGCCAAAGCCGGCACCACTTCTTGACCAGTGGGGAGCACATAATCCTTACCGTACCCATCACTCGCCGGACATCCTTCCACAGCCTCTGCCAAACAGCGGGTCGCCCGAGATGCCGCTGATGAACAATTCACATGATGTTGAGGATAGTGCCAGCCATCCGGGATCTGCGCTTGGACTGGACATTGGCCCAGGAGCGCTGGGCTTGTCGGTTTCTGGACCCACGAGATCGAGCTCGATGTCATCGGAGACCCTCATTTCCAGCGCGAGCATAGTTAACCCGAGCATCCTTGCATCAAGCTATCTCGAGCCCATGGATGAAAACGCTGCGAAGTGTCAGGATGAGCGGCGGTACAGGATGCTCCTGCAGCACGATTACCACACGATCCGTGGGTCTTACATTCTATTTCTGGTATCATTACGACTCACTTATGTTGCGCAGTGACGCTCCCACTTTGGCGACCATCCCATGTCGAACTTGGCGCTGTGGGCTTTTTATCGAAACCTGAGGGGCGTTTCGAGATGTTATTCAATGCATTCAACCCTGGGGTGACATCTGGCGGAAAGGCGGACGAGTTGCCGATGCTTTCGGGTTACGGCAAGGTGCTTCAGGGTACCCAACGACAGGACAAGCGTAATGCTGCACAGCGTGGCTTTGATCGGGTCCAGGGGTTGTTTTCCTCAGGGTACGTACTGTTTATTCCGACTTGATCCACGATCAATGGCACCGATATTCTCGCTCCATAATGTGCGCGGCCCATCAGACAAACTGTCGGCCGTACCTATTCATTCCAGCTGCGCGCGGGACACCAGGTGGCGTATATATATACCGAGACGACGATCTTTCGCTATATTACGAACTTGGACGTTCCGAGGAAATGGTTTCAGTCCAACATCGACCATATCATGAAGATCTATGGCAAGGAGCAGCGTCTGACGCGGGAGGACATATTTCTGGGTATGTTTCGGTTATGCGTAGTCAGTCATTCATCGTTCATTATGATGGTTGCTATAACAGTAATTGGGGCATTGGATGCGCCCGACTACGCGTCTTTTGTTAGTCACAGCCACCCCGACGGACAGGTATGTCCATACTGGGACGATTGGCTTGCGTGCACCTGCTAACGCGTTGCTTTGCCCGTACTTTGCGTGGGTCGGATGATAGGTCAATTTCAATGTGTTCTCACCTGCGCGGGTCGGACGTGCATGGGGGCAGTTTACGCTCACGTCCGCGGAGCAGGGCTTGGAGACCTCGAGTGAGACAGGCCAACAAGACTTGATGGTGGGCGCAGTGACGGCAAGTAATGTTTCGCTGGTCAAGGGCTCCTCTGAGGTGTGGGACTCGGTGCTCCTCGCCCGATTACGTTTCAAACCTGACTTACCTGAGCCTACTTCGCTGTGAGGACATGTGGACATATTAGCAGCGATTGTTGTATAGCAACCCGAGATGTGGACTCGGACGGACAGACATTTACACCGCATGATAGTATCCAATGACACTCATTTCTTGCTTTCACGATCGAATCTGGGCTCACCACGAGGAAAGCCAGTATTATTTGGAAATAAGCAATTATTTGGATGACATCATCTCCGTGTCAGGGTCAGTACATGGGATGGGCCGATCATGATAAAATGTGTCAAGGAAAGACTCGGAGTTGATGCAATTCCGGTATCAAGGTTTGTGTCCAACTCATCATTCATGATGGTTTCCCATGATGCAGGGCTCCACGAAGCAAGGTCCATCTATTTCTGTTTTATTTAGAGTTCAATGTCTTCGTGGCGAGACAGGCTGTTTTGTACAGTTGTGAGGTGATTGATATAAACCAGTCCGCCGGCGCTTGAGTCCGACGGTCCGTGCGACTAAACTTTCTTACTTTCAACCGCGGGTATCCCGATATATTCTCTATATGAGCTTGTCTGCACCGCCATTGGACCGCGCCGCCCCCTCGTATTCCCGATCCCGAGGAGGAGAAACCGTGAGTTGCTTGCGGAACTGCCACCGAGAGGTGAGGCCGGTGAGGGGGAGGCGAGCGCGACTCGGATGAAATGAAGCGAAGCGACTGAGCCCCATTCTCCCCATTTCTCCATTTCTCTCTCAATTTTTCCTCGACCTCTGTCCGTTTTTTACACACACTGTTTTTTTTTGGGGGCGCAAATATCGCAGATGTCATGTCATGAAATGCACGGAAGGAACTTGGGTGTGTGCGACCTTCGTGCTTTTGTTGATATTCGGACGCCGAAGAACCAACGATCTACCCCCTCAGGGCATTCACCCTATTGACACTCTTTGCGATCAACCTGGATAGGTAAGTGTTGTTTTTTTTTCCCGCGTCAAGGCAATGCAAAGTAAACAATCCATGCCTAAATATCTTGTGGATCTCAAGGGCTTGTTTGGCTTTTGCCACCTGGCTCGCCTTTGTGTGTTCCGTGGTATGCCACTTAAAGCATCTCCGCCCTACAACGGTCGATCTTAAACTTCGATGGGCCGGTGGACGGTATATATACACTGGTACTCGCATCCCCCTCTTCCCCCCACACGCACGCGACCGGACTAGACTCCCCTCGACTTTCTGTCTTACACCATGGCTTATCATCAGCAACAGGTTTCCCACCCTCGATCGCTTCTCGAGTTTACTACCCACCCTTCCCTTCGTATGTTTGTCCATTACGCTCCCGAGGCATTCCTTTTTAACTTTCCATTTGCAGATATCCGTGATGCGCGAGATGCACATACCATCCTTGAGGCTGTTCGTCTTAACGTTCTCCCATTGATCACCAGACGGTTGTCCTCTACCGAGCGGGAACAGCTCTCTTCTGGGAACGTTTTTGTCTGGGAGGAAGCCGAGTTCAAGGGTGGCTTGGAGCGGTGGACCGATGGCCGCCGATGGAAAGTCACTCTCACTCTTGGCGACGGTTGTGCAGCGGGGCTAAGCTTTTTTCTAATTCTAGGTCTCAAAGCAGGATGCGTGGAGATTATCTATTTTACGAGGAGAAGCTCGAGGCGACTCAAGAGGAACGCGACGTCAAGGCCGCGAGGCGGTGTGTGACTCTTGTTGCTCCGCCACTGACCCTTTTTTTTGATGATGTGTACATCCATATAGAGCGCGGCGCGCCCTCGACCCACTCTCTGTTCCACCTCTCACTAATCGACGCCAAGATCGGCCATCGAAGCCAAATGGCCTTACGAAACAAACGTTCTCGACTCAGGTATATCTGCCGGGTGCTCACGCCCCACGTAAATGGCACATCGTGGCTTATTTCTCGGTATGGTAGATATATATGGTTATTGATGAAGATGTCTCTGCTCACACAATCACCGTTTTTTTCTCTAATATCGCTAGGGTAATGATTACACGCGACTGCAAACGATCGACGACATTGAACAATTGCGTAATATTCGCGTTCCACATGGGATTTATGTTTCCAGCAAGGGCTCGTACAAGCGAGCGGATACCTTCCCTTGCGAGCCCGATGACGATGAGAGCATTTACTCCACTGGAAGTGGCCGATCGCCGTTCCCTGGCCGTCCCGGGTCACCCTCGTCCAACATGACGTTGGCTCCAGCAGCCCAGGCGTACATGCGAAGCCCCCAGCCGGCCATGAACAGCGCTCGTCCTCAATCACCTCTTTCTTCCGGGAACCTTCCGCGCCTATCCTCCGTTGTCGGCCACGCTCCCACTCTCCCTGTGGGACATCCCCCGTCGTCGTCGTCGTCGCCAAGTTCGCGGCCTTACGCCCCGCGGTCAGCTGAGGACAGCCGCGTGTTGAATGCGTTTCGCATCGCGCTCTAAATTTGTGCGTGCGCCGGATCTGCGGTCCACATGCCAAAAATAAAGAGAGGAAGGTGTGAGGAGGTGGTAATAAACATGTTGATGGGATGAGGCGAGGCGAAGACCGGCCGAGGCGTCATGCACGGTTGGAACTATTATGAGACTTAAGCGTCGGTTTGTTGTCATTGCATCGTAGAGTTTCTCCCTTAGAACCTTGTCATACTACGTGGCAATAGCCCATCCGCTAGTCGAGAGGGCAAAAATAATACTAATTCATGTTGCCATGGGGTGAATCACCTCATGCACTTTTGTCAATAATCCACACGAGAAGTAAAGCCAAGTTTGAGAGCGACATGACTAGCCAATCGTGTGAGAGCAAATTTTGTGCGTCCCAAATCAGAGCCCTGTGGCTCGAACAGTATTTTGGCTTGGTGTTGGCTCCAAATGAGCACCTCGGAGGTTTCTGTTGTTTTGGCCCTGACATGTGGCCGCGTTGCCAGACGACTCGGATCGTGTGCAATGAAGCATTGGCTGAATAGTACCACCAATAAGCACAAGAAGCTACTCCGGAGATCTCAGGTCGCGCTGCCTAACTAGAATGTCCCCCGAGGATCTTGCCACCTCGACTTGGGAGGTGCAACGTCCGTCGGCGGCGGCGCTTGGCTGGTGGAGGTGGAGTGATGACATGGCAACTGCGGGGAAATCTCGCTACATTGTCGGAGCTCCCAGGCCAGTGGAGGTATAGAATGAAGAAGTGTCTGTGTCAAGACACCTGTGACGATAGAGGGTGCCTGGATGGGAATACCAGTTGCTGCCGGCCGGGTGTGGTTTGACGTTCTGGATCCAGCCGAAGATTCGACCTGGAAGATGATCGCATCGGCTGGCACCGAAAAAAACAAGCTACTGAGGGTGAGCGGTTGGCTAGGAAACCCAACGCCTGGTCATCCGAGCAGTTGGTTGGTAACCGCACTGTAACTTAGTCCCCGTCGTGAAGATCTTCAGGTCCAAAAAAACAAGCCACCAAGTACACCCGCGGGTTTCAATGCTGTGATGCTATATCGCATCGAATCAAACAATAAAAGCACGAGAACGCGCGACGCGGGCTCGGACTTGTGAATTTCAAAAGGTCGGACTTGTGTCTTATGTTCAAAATTATTGAAGCATGAGATGAACGATTTCTGCCAGTGGACGACTCCGAGTCGAAGCAGCTAGCCCTGAGCCGTGCCTACCGTGACTGTATCGTCGTTCCGCGGGATGTTACAATCGACAATCAGCAGGAAACCAACAAGATAATATTTTTAGTAGGATCCTCAAGGCCTTACGAATAAACAAATTTACCCCCTGACTTTATGATCGTTGACTCATTGAGGTCCACAGACTCGGACGCAACTAGATGGACGGGACTCGGGTCGAATCGTGAACAACGCAAGATACCCGAACGGATCCGAGGAGTAACGAGCAACCAGTGGAAATACAAGACACTCCTACTAGTAGCAAACACTGGCATGACGCCTGAATGGCCAATTAGACGAAACCAAATTACAGTAAAATACAATGGCCATAGCCCCGAGGAAAATGTTGCATAGTAAATTGATGTCCGAAGTCCCCAGCTGGGGCTACTTGCTGCTTCACGTTCCTGATAGACTGGTAACAAGCATATAACTCAGGCGATCGAGCGCATGCCACATGGCACGGCCACCCGATCGTCGGTTTCCGGACAACCATGTGTCTTTGTTCCGGGTATGGATCTCTCCTCCGTTTGTGCACTAGATTTCAACTGGTTGCTATTTCATATTTTCACTAGGGGTAAGCCACTGGTAGCCACGCAATAACGCAAAACAAACACCTGCACTGGCAGAGAGCATTCGCCGATCCGTATTAAGTGCAGTGGCTGTAAGTCGAAGGACTCACTCAAGTTGACTTTATTGACTTTTCAGCCCCGAGGGCCGGTTCGACATCTATTGAGATAGACCGCCGTTTAGGATTTCTTGTTTTGGCCTTGTTTGGTCCATGCGTGCCACGAGGGACGGAGCGATTTGTGGCGTCTCAGTACTGCGTAGAGCACAGCATGATCGCGTTTCCTAATACAACAAATATCCTCAATCGATCGATGGCAACGGATCGTTATGGATTCAGATCCAACTCAGTTATCAGTGGTATGGTAATTTTGTTATCCACGGATCATATATTTACCCGATGAAGTGATCAAGTCTTTTATGATGTCATTTGCCCTGCGCGTGGTTTCAGAGAATCCAACGACCCTTGTGCCCATCGCCCAGAATTGGCCCTCCGCCCTAGCACGCCCTGGTGCGAGGGTCTTAGACGTGAGCAAGGGTCCCTCAACACGGCTGTGTAGAGAAAAAACTTTGGAAAACATCCGCACTACATGTGTATACTGCATGTTGCAGCAGATGACGAACCTGTACTGGTGTGAGTGGCTAACAGGAGGCAGCCTCGTTGAATCCTCTCCGTGAAAATCGTGTGATGGGCCACTACTACTAACCCATTTGGGAGACGAATGTTTCCAGGTCGACACCCTCCAAAACTTTATAACCATGGGTAACGGCGGTGAACTAGGACGGACACTGGACACTCCCCAAGGAACCTCAGACCACCATCTGCCCCGTCACTGACTTTCCAATTGACCAAATCTTCTCCATGACTGTTCTCCCTGTCATTCGCATCGCACTCTACAGCGTCTTAGTAAGGATGTCCTCGATTAGTACCGTATCGCTGACGGACGCATACAAATCCATTGAAAATTGATCCAGTGGGTCTTTTCCCTGGTCCTCCTAGGCCTCTCAGCAGCCCGGATACATTATACGGAGAATCTCGACCCTAGCGATCCGCTTGACGGAGGACTAGGCTTCTACGACCCCGTCGTCGCCGAGCTTCTTGCGACGAGTATCATCGTCACGCTTTGGTCAATGTTTGCGTAAGTCCCTGTCCTCCGCAGTAGGAACTTTCCCTACCGTACTGCGATACTGTATGCAGCGACGCGTGGCTTATGAGCTAATGAAACCCGGTCCCTCTTCCTCCTTCAGCGTTCACGCGATTTACATGCGGTGCGACCGCTTAGTCATTCACACGTTCGGGGTAGAGTGTATTGCGCTTTCCATGTTTTGGATGATGTGGTTCGTTGGTACCGCCATCGCGACCGTGAGTAGCCTCCTCAATCTTTGACGACTGACGCAGATGTAATGATAAACGTATACAGACTTCTTGGGGTAACTTGGGCTGGTGCCATCAGTATTCACCATGTCGTGTCCTCACTGCCCTCGTGGCGTTCGCTTGGATCGGCTGGGTCGTCCTGCTTTTACTGCTCGGCCTCGCACTCATTCATACATTTGTCAATCGAGCATGGACGGACCCGATGCATGGGTACCTCTACCCCCGTGATAGCTTTGTGCCTGCACAAGCGTCCGAGTATCGCCAGAGCCGCATTTGAAACCCGCCCCGTAGTGTTATAACCTGTATATCAGTGAGCCCTACTGTAAGGATGATTGTATTTATATACCACGCGTGGACCGTAGACGTCACAAATCTCTCGCCATACAAAGTTCGGTCACCCTAGGTTATGAGGCTGGTGCGAATTGGGCTGAGCCGTTGTCAAGTAAACGGTAGAGTTTGCACCGATGATCGCCGATTTGGAGCATCTGATTGACAACACCTTTCTGTCCTATTAATATGGCTCTACGTGGCTTCGTCGAACCGTTGGCAGCGGGGATATGTAGGATCAGATGGTTACAGCTTGAACGGAGTGTCGATCCGGTAAGCCGACATGTATGCTATTTATGCTTATTTACACCGACAACTGTCGTCTCACCGCCCACCGCCATGATCACTATGCACATGCACTTCCTTGCAGGACAAGCTCTCTTCCTCACGTCACTGATCACGGGTTCTCTCGCTCACGGTAATGGCATGGACATGAACATGGACCAAGGGATGCCGATGAATGTGGGCAACATGATCATGTATCTTCACTTCGTGATTGGCGACAATCTATGGTTTCTCGGCTGGGCACCGAGCACCGCAGGAGCGATGGCTGGAGCGTGCATCGGGCTCTTT
>Ga0137358_10001483_pt1 | contig 12723 bp, 15 predicted proteins | sample Mad1_20_16metaG_FD_105551 | JGI IMG/M metagenome (GOLD analysis project Ga0137358, IMG submission 105551) | Vadose zone soil microbial communities from Angelo Coast Range Reserve, California, USA - Mad1_20_16 metaG | ecosystem: Environmental > Terrestrial > Soil > Vadose zone | place: USA... | reverse complement strand
ATCTACAACGACTGTGTGCTGATGCTGATGCCCCCAGACTCGCGCGATGGACAAATGCGCCGACGGATGGCCTAGATCTTATTGATAAAAACATCCGACAAAACCACAATGTTTGCCCGCCCCTCAGAACACTGTTTCAACGTTCACTGAACTCCGGGTTTTGTCATGGTCAATTTCCCGGTAAATGGCAATTATCGGCCAGATCCTACCGCTCGACTTTGGGGGCCATCAATGGTTCGACGCACGAGCGTTCGATGTGTTTGCTCACGATGAGCGACAATGTATTCGTCTCACTAGAAGACCCATCAGCACCATCGCGAGCCGATCTAGCATACCACGCGAGCCAGCTTGAAACGGCGATTGTGGAGCCGACCCATTACCGAAATACGTTCCTGACCCTGAGCCCTCCTGGCGCCCTGGAGCAGTTACTTTCTCTTCTTCGTGCCCGCTGGATATCCACGAAGCAGTCAGCCGGCCAGTCAGCCGGAAACGTCACACAATACAAACAGACTGCTGCACAGTTGGCTGTTGAAGGGAATGTCTATTCAATAGGGACTGACTGGATAATCCGAGCAGGCAACGTCATATTAGCCACTGGCGCGGTAAAGGGCATGTTACTCGAGGTAATCAAGCGAGATGCACATTTGCACGATATATGCTCACACGGACGTACAGGCAGAGTATCTTCCAGTACCGAGGATGAGTTCTCAAGAGTCTAGTGGCTCATCTGTGCTGCTTTCGAGCCTTTTGGTTTCCGTGCTTCCCAACGTGCCGGGTGCGAAGACGGAGGCTGTGACGATCAGCGACGACCAATGGGAGGACGTACTGTGGGACCGAGAAGCCGATGAGGAAAGAACGAATCAGGCGCCTTTTGACGAAGAAATGGAGAATATATTCGTTACTTCGGAAGACGATGGACCGAGTCACTCAAAGGGGGATTGGGGGGGTGTAGATAGGGACCGAAGATCAGCCTACCTGATAATCGGTGCACTGAAGTCAGATGGTCTGATTTGAGTCTCGCCGCTGCCAGGCTGTGCGCGCACTGTATTGACACAACCACGGTCATTGCCTTTGTTGTCCAGATGATGTGTGAGCGCTCCGAGGTCGATGAGCAGTCAATGAAAAACAAATTGGCCCGTGGCATATCCCACGCCCTTCCTCTCATCCCTCCCTCATGGGCTCTACAAGCCCCACAAATACCGTTCCCCCTCCATCCTATCAAATGTCCTTGGAAGAGTTTGATAAGAAGACGTCCCAGGCGATCCGAAATACTCCCCCGGTCGACGAAGATGGTTGGGAGATATATGATCCAGCGGCGTTCGAGGCTACCGCAGAGAACCGTGAACGTTCACCACCCTCTTGTTCCTCCGCGAGAATTCTTGGTACAGACACAAACAGGCATGGTCGTCGCTCGTCGTCCTCGAAAGTCTTACCTTCAACCTCCATGAAGGTGCGATCCTCGTACCTGGCTTTCCGTCTCCAACTCTAATCTTCCCCAATTCAGATCCGAACGTCCAGACGAAACTCCCCGTCTGAGGGCGAGCACCGTGCCGCATCGCCACCGCCACCATTCACCCCTACCGGTCCCTCTCTGGATGGTCCACCGTTTGACGAAGTCGTCGGCCCATCCTACTATGCCAGTGGGCCAGACTCTCCAACATTGGAACCTTACCCGCCTTCACCTCGGTCACCGTCGCCGCCGCGGCGAGTTTTTCCGTCTGTTGAACCTCTACGACTCCGGCGCAATCGCCTTCAGAATTCCCAACTACAGACCTCATCAAACCCCTATTCTTCCCGCCGACCGATATCGCCCAGGTCGGATCCTGCTTCAACCATCGCACGTGTTGAATTCGACCCTCAAACGGCGTATTCGCCGTACGGTACCCGTGGCGTGGGCGATTATACACATGTCCAAGCAGATGCCACGGCGTTCTACAAGCAAGTCGTTCCAACTCGCTACTTTGACACCTGTACTGAATCCTGTTTATAGTCATGCAGTCGCATCACAGCTCACAGCAAGCTCTGTTGTAAGCGCGCAAACACAGCCGGGTTATTTGGAGCGGTATGGCCTGGACATCTTGCCAGAGAGGGATCTGTCTCAATGCTTCTAACAGGGTATCATCGCCGTACTCCGGGGGCTATACGCCAACGCCAGGGGCACAACAAGCAACGCCGTCCGTTTCGTTTCACGAGCAACATGTTCCGCGCACGCATAACTTGCATTTGGGTGGACCTGCCATGCCGCCTGTACCACTCCCACCGCAGACTCATCCGACATACACTGGTGTGGGGCATGGTCGAACGTCGTCGCCGACCGGAACTATTGGTGGCCCGCTGCCACCGGCGCCAAATTCTTTGTCTTCACTTCGATGGGCAGAAAGCGAGTCACAAATTGCGCAGGATGTTTATGGGGGTGAATATGGGGGTCATGGTTAACTTATCTCTGTCTGTACAGTATCCTATCCTTGTATCGTTGTATATGAATTTCGCGTGTTGCCGAAATGTGCCATCTCCGCTTTTCGGCATAACAACAACGACGGCACCCGACTCGGACCAGCTTTCCCCTCCCATCCCAATTCAATCCCATGGCCACGTCCTCTCGCACCATCTCTCGTTCCTCGTCCAGGCAGGACATAAAATTGACAAAACATTCCACAGGGCAGTCCTCAAAACCAGCTGACTACGTCTACTTTGACAGAACAACGACTGGCTTCTCCGATGATGCTGTGCCCCGAGCTAAAGCAGCTCAGCTCAAACTTGAGCACTACTACAAAGTGGCAGTGGATGCAGCAATCGAGCGAAATACACGGTTCTCTCATCTCGCTTGACTTTGCATCCGTGTTGCCACTGACAGCTGCATTCAAGACGCGTCGAGCTCGAGAGGCGGTTGCAAACCGACTCGATGATGTCCGATGAGCGGAAGCAACGGCAGCTCGTGCAACACGGAAAAAAAGAATCGACCTTTATCAGGCTTCGCCGCACAAAATTGGGTCTCGATGACTTCCGGACGGTCAAAGTGATTGGCAAGGGAGCGTTTGGAGAGGTGAGGTGTGGGCCGTTCGTCATCTCATGATACTCAATTACTGGCACGAAGGTACGGTTGGTTCAGAAGACAGATACCGGTAAAATCTACGCGATGAAGACGCTGAAGAAGGACGAAATGTTAAAAAAGGATCAGGCAAATCACCTTCCTTATTTTGACATAAATGCCGCTCTTTGCTAATCGAGTGTTAGCTGGCGCACGTACGCGCTGAGCGCGACGTTTTGGCAGAATCCAATTCAGCCTGGGTGGTGCAACTCTTCTACTCGTTTCAAGACCCAGTATACCTGTACTTGATCATGGAATTTCTTCCCGGAGGTGACTTGATGACCATGCTCATTAAGTATGACACGTTTTCCGAGGACGTCACTCGCTTCTACATGGCGGAATGTGTCCTGGCGATCGAAGCAGTCCATAGCCTTGGATTCATTCACAGGTGATTAAGCACCCACGCTACCTCCTCGCACCCTGACACGCCTCTCAAATCAGGGACATAAAACCGGACAACATCTTGATCGACAAAGATGGACATATCAAATTGTCGGACTTTGGCCTGTCGACTGGATTCCACAAAAACCATGACTCTAGTTATTACCAACGACTCCTCGACCAAGCCAATGGTGCAACGTCCCCAACAACAGCGGCGCAGGCAGCTCGGAACAGTGTGATGGTGAACGCCATCAACTTGACCATGACAAGCAAAGATCAGATTGCAACGTGGAAAGCGAATCGCCGGAAGCTGGTACGCCATAATGGCCCTGTCACTCATTCACAGGGCTCACCAACGTACTTTAGGCATATTCGACAGTCGGGACACCGGATTATATTGCACCCGAGATTTTCCTGCAACAAGGGTATGGCCGTGAGTGCGATTGGTGTTCGCTAGGCGCAATCATGTTCGAATGCCTTGTCGGTTATCCCCCGTTTTGCTCCGAGACCACCCATGAAACGTACCAAAAAATTATTCACTGGTTGCATCACCTCATAATCCCCGATGATGTCCATCTGAGCGAAGAAGCAGAAGACCTGATCCGCAGGTGAGCCCCGACTCGACAGAGTTACGACGCCGGCACTAAATTTTTTCCGTCCGTTATATTCCCCTACCATTACAGGCTCATTACCAGCACTGATCGGCGACTGAACGTCGACCAAATCAAAAAGCACCCCTTTTTCTACGGCGTAGACTGGAGCGCCATCCGGCAGATCGATGCCCCGTTTGTGCCACGTCTACGGTCCATAACGGACACGTCGTATTTCCCTGTCGAAGATCTCGAGCAAGGTGGTGCCGACAATGCTGTTGGGGCCGATGCTAGCGACTCGAGCAAGGACCTCGCATTCCTTGGGTATGTCTTGTCACGCCTTCTCTTGCACCGTGTTGATTTGATTTGCTGTAGATATACCTTCAAACGCTTCACCATCTCCAACGGAGCGTAGCTTATACACCGCCGATCTGACTAAGTGGCAGCTGGTCTGCCGCCAAGGCAGATTGTCCTGATCTAAGAGTACTTATTATCGCTAGTCATACATATTCCTAGACTGCACCAGTATACCCCAATTTTCTCTTGGCATAAAGGGTTCGTAGTAGAGAAAAAAACAAGATTCGGGAGGGAGTTTGGTCGCATAGCGTCTGTTTTCCGTAGTTCCCAAGAGTATACTGTGCTCCATCAACTCAATTCCCCATCGATCGAGAGTCTGAACTGGGGGCTGACTGGCCCTCAGGCTGGTCCCGTGGACGTAGCGAGGGACGCATCTACGACATAAGTACAAATATTAGGACTGTCCCGACAAGGGTGAAAAGTTCTGACGCACCATCTCCACAAATATGGGAAGCAGCTCGGCTATCTTCTTGAGTTCCGGGGGCTTTAGCGCCCCAAACGCTGGTTTGCTCTGCCGTTTTGGCGCTTGGGGCACGTTCTGACTCGGGTACCGCTTTTGCGGCGCGCGAGGATTTAGCGGGTGAGGTGGAGCCTGTGTTGGAGCTGTTGGAGTTCGCACCGGTCGCCGCGAAGGTGAAGCAGAGGTCGACGCTGATGATAATTGCGGTGGTGGTAGCGCTGGCAGCTGCTTCGATCGACTGGCGGTAAGTGGGGCTGCCGATTGAGACTGTGCGACGGTCTTCGGAAGAGACGGGACAGGAGGAACGGGGGCTGGTGATGCTTCTGTGTTGTTTGAAGGAGATGGGCGGGTTGCGTTAAAGGTCATAGATCGTGACTTGCGTAATGTCAGAGATAGCTTGCGAAGACGGGTCCCCGTGGAGGAAGGAGAAGCCACGGACGGCGATGGTGATTTAGCAGGGGGGTGAACTGCTGCCAATTGCGATGGCTGTGAGGGAGGGAAAGGCTCCTGAGCACGCCGTGGGATGGTTTTCGGTAGAGATGGTGTTGAAGGAGATGTGCGTAATCGGGCGGCAGGGCGGGAAGAGCTTTCGCTGCTCTCTTCAGACCCGGTTTCCCCGTCGTCTGTGTCAAATTCATCATCACTGCTGGACTCGTCACTGTCATCGAAGTCTTCCTCTTCTTCGGCCGCCACGTCCATCGTGCCACCCCTCATAAAGTCACCAAGACTAACATCACGCACTAATCCGCCCACAATCTCTCGCGTGTTCTCGCCATCTCCACCGGTATCTGAAACACCAGCTCTTCCAAACCGACGACGCAGCTTGCTTTCGTGGGCAACTTTCAGTTTGTAGTGATGGAGTGCTACTTCGTCGATTTCCTTTATGGTATCCCTGCGTTCATCGCCGGTATGTGGTAGGATAAACTCCAGACTGATAGGATCGCCGAGGCCTTCGCGAACAATGTCGAGAAAAAGCTCGATCCAACGCATAAGCCCCGTGAAAAGACCTTCACCCTTGGAATGGACCTTGTGCACGAAATAATAGAAGGATTGTTCATGTCGTTGGATTAGATCGATGAATATTTGTACAGTCTGTTGAGGATTGTCTTGGCTGACTAGCATAAAAGCTTAACAGAACCAGCCCATTATAATGTCAATATAACGTACGCTCTTCAGTTGCCTCCACAGTCTTGATAAGGTCGTTTATGAAGCTCTGGACATCGCCAATGGAATCAGCGATGCTCGCAGCCCTGTAAACCTGCGCTAGAGGGGAGTAGAATATCGTTATGATATCCTTCATCAGGTTTGCAGTTGAGCCCTGCGTTCAGGAGAGCTCGTCATCAGCTGGTGAGTGCACAGCTAGGTTCCTACCCATACCCACCTCAAAAATTAGAGATATTAGTTGCTCTTTATCCTTTAATCTGGAATATAACCTAGTTAAGACAGCCAAGTCTTCGAAAAGCCATGCGTCCTCATTCTGTGGGCCATCGTCATCATCTGAGTCCTCCAGAGTGCTGCGGTATTTCAGGTATTCCTGATGTGCCCGATGTGATCGAACAACCCGCTGCATCTGTGCACGCGAAAGGATTGGCTCCTCCCTGGAACGGAGAACTGCAGCGAGGATATGATCATTCCCTCTACCTGAAATGGGCGTACTGATCAACGTTCATGTGCGTAGTTGATTTGGCATGATATACCTGAATCACCTTTGTACATGGCCTGAATTTCTTTAGGCGCATACACAAATCGGCGAACCTTCTCGCAGATAACAGGATCTTCGACCTTCTCCTTTACAGCATCGATGTCTTCTTCAAGAAATTTCACTTCTTCGTTAAGCGAACTCGTGAACATACTACTCATAATCATTAACGATCAGGACTTGAGAATCGCCGATCCACGCACCGTTGAAGCAGACTTCGACCACCGAACGGTTGGGCCAGGAAAAGATCGAGAACACCTATGCGGATCGCATTCGTAACTGAGATAGTGAGAACAGGTAAGGACGCACTTCGAATCATTGCGACTGGATTGCTTATTTTCAAAGCAGCTTTAAGCATGAAATACGGCATAAACCCATGTGTACGCTTCAGTCCAGCAAGTGACTCGGACGCGTCATCGGCCGCGATGTAGTGATGAAAAACGGTAGATGCCATTCTTGGAGAAAAATAAATGGAAATCGTCTCAACAATGATGGATCACCAACGATATTCTTCCCCACTCAATGGCAGCCTTAAATTCGGATGGAAGGTCACGTACGTCATCCGTTGTCTTTATGACCGCAAACATGCGTGTCAAACCATCTGTAGGGTGATCAGACTTATTCTTGAGGGAACGCAGGATATGATAATGACCTCTGCCAAGGAGATCACCCTTTATGTCCTTGACCAGGCTTCGCAGTGAATCGACTCGAGCGGAAACTTCCTTAGCAAATTGCCTGCGACCTTCGTCCCGCGTCCTATCTGCCTCCTCGCGACGCTGAGCATCTTCGACCTCTTCGTCGGTCAGAGTGGTCGGGTCTGCCAACAAAAAAGACCTGATAACGGGGGATGAAGCAATCGTTGCTGAGGACATCAGTGCGTGGAGATAGGCTCTTAAGGTTAATCGATTCTTCTCCCGAGCCAAGCGGAGTGAAGAAGCTACAGTAGGAACGGGGGAAGATGGCGGAGAGTCATAGCTATCTCTAGTGGATGCCGGGAGTTCGAAAGAGGTCGACGTATTACTGACAGTGGGACCGAGAGGCGCTCGTGAGCTGACATAGGTTCGGTCTTTTGCTGGAGGCGGTCGGATTTCTTCATCGGTGTGTGCTTTGCGCAGCTGAGTTGGACGCTCAGTGTGAAGGGGTCAATGGCGAGATAAGAAACTCACCTCATTATATAACGTTCTAAAGTCGCCATATCTACGGGAAACGTACACGTCTTTGCAATGTGATCGCCTGGTACGAACAATAAACTCCTGCAAACAGGCGCAATCAGGACAGAAGATAGGGTGCAAATCATGCGAGCGCACCTCGTGAAGCTTACTCCTGACACGTCCTCGGTCAACAACCGTTCTCACACAGACTATGTTGACCTCGAAGGCGTCCTTTGTCTTCATTAGCTTGGCATGACGCTTGCGGGCTATCGCCTCTAGCTTGTCTAAGTCTGCCTGACTTAATCGCACGGTCTCCTCTTTCTCAACGGTCTTTACGGCATAATTAAGGAACAAGGAGAAGCTACGCTCGGCCTTGGCGATGAGTTTGGCTGTGCTCGCTGAGTCGGTCGATTCGTCATCGAGAATGGACGTAGAATTAAGGTTGCGCGAGAGGAGAGAAGAAATGAACGGCTGCACTTTATCAGGGAAGAAGTCTTTGGGGGCGGAGGCCAGGAAGGGAAAGGTAAGAACAAATTGACGAAAGAAATACCGCAGGAATGGCAGGTCGAGGATAGGGGCGTCCTTTGGAGGTCGTGAGAAAGGGGGGCCGAGATATGGTAGAGTAGATGCATTGGCGGTGATGGCTTGTATTTCCCGAGAGAACTGAAGCTGAATAAGAGATTTCTTGAGATAGTGAGCCCGTATCGGAGTTAGTTCGTATGGGCCATGGTCAGTGGGAGGAGAGAAAACCATTGTCTATCAATATTACGAAGAGACTGCGCATACAGGCAACACATCCGGACCGGGTAATCCGCTTCGCCTTCAAGGAACGTACACATCTTCCCCCCTGTACGTTCTGCCATTCTCATCTAAGAGCACCTTTAATCGGGCCGCAACCTTTCTCACACACTCTTTGGCACCTTCCAACACTCCCCAATTCCCCGCCACCGTCCAGCATTCCGAACACGCTCTGGATGCCGCATTAAACGTTTCTGGCTCCAATTCTTCACGCGAGTGCAGCGCAGCGAGGACATCTATGATCCGAGTGAGCCCCGCACACCACGAGCTCATCCCCTCCGTAGGATTCGTCGTCGTGTCCGTAACTAGGTAGGAGGATGAAGCCTCTAGGCACTGCCGAATGGCGGTTTGGTCCATAGTGGACGACCTTGCTGTCATCGAGATTAACACCTCGATGACATACGTTTCAAAGCTGGTCGGTTGTGTTTGTCGTTGCACTGGCTGTGTTGATGATGATGATGACGATGATGACTATCATATGTTAATCGTCTGCAATATCGTCATTTCGTTTTCGGATTACACTCACCTCCATGATAAAATGATAAAACGGTGAAATATGTCTGCTACCGACGCCAAGGCTTTGTTACTCTACGGATTGAACACAAGTGAAGACAGTCGAAGAGTGTTCCACAGCAGTCGTTCTTTTATACCCGGGTTTATATTCGCGTGAATACCGTGATGTCTGCGCCGTGTTTCGATTCAAGCCCCTCATCGGACCACATCCAAGTCGAGCGATGAGCGGAAGCTGAAATCTCCTGCTTCAGTATGGAGAGCTCGGAGCAATAAGAGGCATGCAACGAGTGGTCGCGGAGCGCCAAACAGACGAAGCAGACAACCGAGGTTTTCGTTCTTGTCTGAGCGCCCTCGTCTCGGGAATATTTCCGGTCCGTTGCCAACGATCGGGCGATTGCGTGTCACACCTGCAACCGAATCTCGTACATCTCGCTTGCACTAGTGGAACGCCTTGCGACCGTGACTTCCGCGCCTTATCCTTGGATGAAAAAAGTGCTTCTACCATGCCCCTTCAATCATGTTTGCACCAAGTACGGCGTCCCGAAGATCCTTATGTAATCGCTCCATGTCTGTAGAAATCCCTTTAGGGTATCTTTCGCATGGGACAAATTGGGTTCGCTACGTCGTGGTCGTGAGCACATCGCCGAGACAAAGCGAAGTACACACTATACCAGCCAGGGTCATGCGGGGATGTCTGCTCCTGCGACGCACAGACGCACAGACACACAGACTCATTTACAGTTGGACAGTCACACCGCAACTCCGAGTCACTGGTCGTTTCTTTACTAATTCAGTATCCCTTCCAAGGCCCAACACTTAAGATCGTTGACCTTCCACACCGCCCTACCTCCTCTCTGTCCGATCGCACTGCCACGCATACCCCAAGACGGCGAGGTACTTTTAGGAGCTCCAAACGTCTCCCGCACAATAATATCCGCACAATAATATTTCGGAGATTCGTGACATTCATCCACAGGTGATCAGGAAACTTCTACGCTTGTGCTCTCTCAGTGTGCGATCATCTTTTTCGAGTCACAGGGGCGCGCGCCCTTGTCAGTGTGTTGGCAAGTTACGCCACTTGCCTCTCACCATGGCCGCCCTACACCTCCTGTGTAGGTTGACATTCGAGGGGTAACCAGTTGGACGCTATCGCTATCGTGGAGCAAAATGACGCTACCTCCACAGTTCGTCCAAGCTCCGTCCGGGGGTGTCCGGGTTCGAACCAGTGACCGTATCACTTACCAAGTTGAACGCCGACCGCTTTCAGGGGGACGCACAAGTCGCTTGTTGTAGACTTGACACTTCCCATGAGCCAGTGGTGCGCTCTGTAATGAGCGAAGGTTCCGTTTGGTCGATGGGAACGGAGGCGTCTGAATCCATCAGAAGATAAACAAAATAATACGGGTATTGGCGTCTGTGCTATGAATACACACAACAACAGATAAGTGAATTTTTTTTCATTGCAGTTCCGTTCTATATTGTGACACGAAAAAAACGAGGCAGTAAAAAAGTCACACAAGGCGCAAGTTTATGCCTGGTTTGGCAAAGTCCATCGGTCTCGGTCTCAGTCTTCCGTGAATTTACATTACACCGCAGTGACATAGGGCTCATCTTTCTGGAAAACATCTTGCTTTCAAATCTCCCAGAAACCCAGCCCACACCGGTATCGTGTTTCAGTTGGACTGGAAATTGTTTATGGGTCGTCTCCGTAACGGTCAAGTCAGTATGTCTACCTGATGTGCCCAGCTCCTGCATCGTCTCGTGCGTACCGTTCGGGTGAATGGGTTCTCCCCCTTCCCTCCCCCTCTCCCAGAAATTTGCAGACATCCTAACCTCCTACTGTATTCCGCACGTCTCGGAGCATATTTGAACCGCACACCATAGCCATCTATCAAATAAATCTCCATAGCCGCCTCGTGGTCAACACTTCGATCGACGCATCCAAATACCAGCCGTTCAAAAGGACTCTACAATGCCGTAGTTCCTCCCCTCTGACATGATGTGCGTTGCACGCTGTTCAATATTCATGAATACTCGTGCCCTTCTCGAAACAGCTGCCTCGCCGCCTCAGGCTCCAGCGGCGATTGACCAGGGATAGCCACCTTATTATCCATGCTCGTTTATGATCAGCCCTTTGTGTCGATGATCGAGACCGATGATTAGAAGCATCCGAAAGGGGGGTGGATTCTCTCCCAGCAAGTATACTTCGGATAACTCGATCACTCGACTCAGCCTGCAACTAATTTCCTCTCAGTCTTTCCAACTGTCCCTTCTGATCCACGAACTGGTCTCTCTTCTCCGTGTGCTATTCTCATGTCACAGGCCAGGGGGCTTGTGTGAAGAGGCCGCAGAATCGTCGAAAACACGAAGTACATCCCGCCACCCTGTGATGAGCTGCCTCGCACTTTTTTTCATCTTCGTTGGCCACACTGAAAACGAGTCAGTTGGCTCCAGGGTGGTCTGCATGCAGCTCTTATGCCGTTTTCAATGGCGTCTACAATATGATACGTTTCTTACGACCAGGTGGCTGAAAGCCGTCTAGTCGCAAACAGTGTTCCACACGGAGATCACTCTACGATTTGCCAGTACATGGAAATTTACATTTTACTTGTGTCCCATTCATAGGCGAGTCGAGGCCTGTGGAACAATTGAGAGCGCTGTGGAGACATCGAAGCAGGGGTAAGTCGGGGAAGCAACGCAGTGGAACGGGAAACAACGTTCAACTGTCTGTTGACCACGAGGTATCACAGTGCCACCTCATTTGTCTCCCTCATTTGTCTCCACCAATCAGGATCGTTATTTCACTTCCTAATCTCGCATGGCTTTCGTATTGCCTTCCTTATATATCTACGGCGACCTCCGTAACCCTTGGCAACTCGTCATCATGTCGTCATGGGACTTTCTCTGACTTTACAATCAACTCTAAAAAACTCTGATTTTCAGTCGCTTTCTATATTCGAAGTAATAGCGCACAAAAAAAATCGAAAAAGTCAAGGTAGGCGGTGATGGTCTGTTTGGCTCTTCCTTACTGTAAAGGGAAAAATAACAGGCAGTAACCACACCATTTTCCTTGATAAAGTTGGTATTCTTGATTCTACATTCCTACCCTGCTACAATCGAGTTTGCATTTCATTGGAAACTCGGATGGTGTTGCCAGGGACATAAGCCGATTATTGTCAGTACGCGCGGCTGCATTGGTCACGGCCATTACTTAGAAAGCGAGTTGGCAGATCCAACACGGAAAAGACCAAAGGTCTCTTGAGTGAGTCTCCTTCGAACCACCATTGATGAACTGGACGAGTGCCTGACACTTGTATTAAACGATGTTCTGGTTCGAGTGTCGAGGTTTAGAATTCTGGGTCATTTTGCCATATTTTTTTTCCACAACGCAACGGATGCTCCATCGGCATTCGCCGATTTTTTGCCCCTGATTTGTTCATATTTGTCCAGAGACTGGGCACATCTAGCCCATGTGAAATTCCGGAATAAGGCCCATAGCTTTATTTAGTACGTACGTATCTTGCGTGGATGTCAAAAAACAGATTTTGTATCTACTGATACATTCACTGCGTAAACGAGTTTATTTGCGGCGCGCTTTATTGTACGATTATGTCATATAAAGACATGATTTTCCGATCATGCGACGCTTATCTTTATAGTCAGTAAATAGTCAGTATTGAATGTGT
>Ga0137358_10001482_pt1 | contig 12725 bp, 12 predicted proteins | sample Mad1_20_16metaG_FD_105551 | JGI IMG/M metagenome (GOLD analysis project Ga0137358, IMG submission 105551) | Vadose zone soil microbial communities from Angelo Coast Range Reserve, California, USA - Mad1_20_16 metaG | ecosystem: Environmental > Terrestrial > Soil > Vadose zone | place: USA... | reverse complement strand
GACTTGGCTGCGTTTCTTCGGATGGCTGATCATCGGCTTGACGATTTACTGGCTCTACAGCCGCCACCACAGCGAGTTCGCCGGACGGTAGGATCAGGCTTTGAAGGGGCCCGGCTTCCGCCGGGCCGTAAAGCCGCAAACAGAGTCCGGCTTTAGCCGCTGAGGTTCGCGGTTTGCCGCTCACATACTCCTTGCCACCCCCGTCACTTGCAAGAATCTAGTGCCAATCTTCTCCCTGAAATCTACAATCAGACTCCATGGGCCTGTTTGCCAACCCGCAGCCCAGCGCCTTCGTCGCCTCTCTTCCCAAGGCCGAACTCCACCTCCACCTCGAAGGCGCGATTGACCCGGCCACCCTGCTGGAAATCCAGCACAGTCACGGACTGAAAACTGCCACACTCTCCGACGCTGAGAAGCTCTACCAATATTCCGATTTCACGGGGTTTCTCATGGCCTTCAAGGCCATCACCGAGCACCTGCAGGCGCCCGCAGACTACGAACTCATCACACATCGCCTCATGCAGCGGCTCAAGGTCGAAAACATTCTGCATGCTGAGGTCTACGTCTCGGTCGGCGTCTGTCTGTACCGCCAGCAGGACTTCGCCGCCATCTTCGAAGGCTTGGAGCGCGGCCGCGCGCGCGGCGAGCGCGATTTCGGCGTCTCGTTGCTGTGGATCTTCGATGCCGTCCGTCAATTCGGGGGGGCGGAAGCGCAGCGCGTGGCGGAACTCACAGTTCAATACCAGGAAAGAAACGTTGTAGGCTTCGGCATGGGTGGCGACGAGCGCCAGGCCGCGCCCGAGCTTTTCCGCAGCGTCTACGCCTATTGCGCCGAGCATGGTCTTCGCCTGACCGCGCATGCCGGTGAGACGGCCGGCCCAGAATCGATCTGGGGTGCCCTGAATTTGCGAGCCGAACGCGTTGGTCACGGCCTCAGCGCGCAGCAGGATCCCGACCTGATCCAGGAACTCTCCGAACGGCAGATCCCGGTGGAAATCTGTGTGACGAGCAACCTGAGGACGGGCGTCTGCGGGGCGCTCGCCGACCATCCCGTGAAGAAGTACTTCGACGAAGGCGTAATGATCACGCTGAACAGTGACGACCCGGCGATGTTTACGACCTCTCTCGCGCGCGAGTACCAGCTCGTACAGGACCAATTTGGATTCACCGACGAGCATCTCCGAGAGCTGGCGCGCAATTCCTTCGAGGCAGCGTTTCTTCCCGTGGAGAAGAAGCTGGAGTTCCTGAATCTGTTCGATGCCGCCGCCGCGGCTAGCACGTAGTCTCGGTCGCCTCGACAGACACAGTGCGTTTGCCCCAAACTGAGGACACAGGATCAAATTCAGTCGGACCACTAACCACTAGTCACCGACCACTACCATGTCACAGCACATCGGAATCGTAGCCTGCAGCGCCGAAGGCGCCGCGCTCTGCTATCGCACCATCTGCCTGGAGGGTGCGCAGCTTCTAGGCCGCCACAATCATCCCCCGGTGTCCATGCACACGAACCCTTTGGCCGAGTACATGAAGTTCGTCGATGCCAACGACTGGGCGGGCGTGGCTGAACTGATGATGGATTCCGCCGAAAGACTGGCCCGTGCTGGAGCCGACTTCCTGATCTGCCCCGACAACACCATTCATCAGGCCTTCGATCTGGTCGAGCACCGGGCCCCGCGCCCCTGGCTCCACATCGCGCGCGAGGTCGCGTGCGAAGCGAAGCGCAATCACTTCAAGCGGCTCGCCATTCTGGGCACGCGCCCTCTCATGGAGGGCTCGGTCTATCCCCAGCCATTGCAGTCTGCAGGAATCGAACATCGCGTCCCCAATCCCGCACAGCTCGAGAAGGTCAACCAGATTATCTTCGACGAGTTGGTCAATGCACAGTTCCTGCCCGAGTCCCAAGCCTATTTCACCGAGGTAATACGCAGTCTCAAGAACGAAGGCTGCGACGCGGTGGTTCTGGGTTGCACGGAAATTCCCCTAATCGTGACGCCCGATTCTTCCCCGCTGCCCACTCTGGACTCGACCCGCCTGCTGGCGCGCGCGGCCTTGCGAAAAGCGGTGAACGGCTAGTGCTCGGGCCGCATTGGCAGATGTGCCTGTATTTTCCCAATGCATAGCAGGCACTGAAGCGGTCGCTTCGGAGGCGCGCCCTCGGTCTCGGTGATGAGCACTAGGGGCGCTCCAGGAGAGCTAGTTCCACGGCACGCGGCTAAGAGCACTCATAGACCAGCCCCGAAGGGGCGACCCAACTTAGTCCGGGCGCTTCAGCGCTGGGGAAGCCGCGCATCAAGAACCAAGTCCCGGAGAGGCGACCCGCCCTTGGATTCGTCCCGGTCTCGCTCCATTCCCGCCTGCCGCGCCCGTGTACAATGCCCTGCCGGCCAAAGCAGGAGTAAGAGCGAACGCGTGCAAGCTCATCGTTTGAAGTTCTCCCGCCTCCCCGGCTCGTTCGCCCATCTGCCAGCTTCCTGCCAGTGCTGACGTCCCTGGCTGGGCCCTGCCAAGCGCGTTCTTCTCCGTGACTCGCACCGCCGACGAACTCTCTGTGGTTTGTCCACAAGAAATAGTCCCGCCCGACGTCCGTCACGTAAACGCGTGGGCGTGCTTGAAACTGGAAGGCCCCCTCCCGTTTTCCCAGACAGGCATCCTCACCTCGTTCGTGCAACCTCTCTCCGACCGCGCCATTCCCATCTTCGCCGTGTCCACATTCGACACCGATTACGTCCTCGTGAAAGAAGCGTGGATCGACGAAGCCCTTGAGATCCTGAAAGGGGCCGGGCACCAGGCGATTTGAAATCGGTCGGCCCGACTAGGACGGAATGTCCCGTCGCCACGCAACCATGAACCTCAGCACTTCCCAGTTCGCCCCGGGATTTCCTCCAATCGCTGTTTCCGGGAACTGGGTGAGCGCGACCTATGGTCTAATACTCTGAAGCACCATGCCATCCAGCCTTACATCCTTGAAGCGTCGGCTGAAGTCCATGCATCGGAACCTTCGCGGCGCCGGCATGATCGTGCATGCATTTGCTTCCACCGATCATCCGCTGCTGGCGCACATCATCCCCATTCGCCGCTGCAATCTAGCCTGCGAGTATTGCAACGAGTACGACGACTTCTCCAAACCGGTCCCCACCGAGACCATGTTTCGCCGCGTCCACAAGCTGGCCGAACTCGGCACGTCGGTGGTCACGATCAGCGGTGGCGAACCGCTGCTGCACCCCGAGCTGGATGACGTGATTCGGCGCATCCGCAAGAACGGCATGGTGGCGGGCTTGATCACCAACGGCTATCTGTTGGTCGCGGAACGTATCCAGCGCCTGAACAAAGCCGGCTTGGAGTGGCTGCAGATTTCCATCGACAACGTCACGCCTGATGACGTTTCGAAAAAGAGCCTGAAAGTTCTCGACAAGAAGCTCGAACTCCTCGCCGAACACGCCGACTTCCACGTGAACATCAACTCGGTGGTCGGAGGCGGAGTCAAGAACCCGCAAGATGCCCTGACGATCGGCCGCCGCGCCCTGCAACTCGGCTTCAGCTCTACCATCGGAATCATTCACGATGGCAGCGGACAACTCGAGCCCCTCACCGACGAAGAGCGAGCCGTCTACCATGAGATGAAGTCCATGGAGAAGCGCACTTTCACGCGTGTCAACGCTTTTCAGGACAACATCGCCCAGGGACGTCCCAACCAGTGGCGTTGCCGCGCCGGCGCCCGCTATCTCTACATCTGCGAGGAGGGATTGGTTCACTACTGCTCGCAGCAGCGTGGCTACCCGGCGGTCCCGTTGGAGAAATACACGCTGGCTGATATTCGCCGTGAGTTCCTGACAGAAAAATCCTGTGCCCCTCATTGCACGGTTTCGTGCGTACACCAGGTCTCAATCTTCGATTCCTGGCGCGCCCCCCAGCAGCAGGAGCCCTCACCAGCACCCGCACCCGCCGACCTGGTTCAAATCGAGGAGCGCGAATTAGCTTCAGCGATCGACCGCTAAACGGGAGCTAGCTTCGTCGATTGACCATAAGGTACCCAGACTTGCTTGAAGCGGGTCTAAGCCGAGCAATGGGAAACGAACTTCATCGATGGACCGACCGTTGAGCAGACACCGGAACAGCTCCGGAGGGGCGAGCGAGCCAACTCAGCCCAGCGCTTCAGCCCTGGGTAGCATGGGAGCAAACAACCAAGTCCCGGAGGGACGACCCGATACTCGCCCTCTCCCACTCTCCAATCGGATCCATGGCGGCTGAGGTTCCGGCCATCAGAACCCGCGCAAGTCTGCAGGCCGCCGACTACTTCTTCGGCTGCGCCGTGGGCGGTAGCAATCCGTTCAACCGCAAATACATAGCCGCCGCCGAGTAGTGGTCCGCCCAATCGTTGGTGAGGGCAATGAGCGCCCACACGCGTGGCACCTCGCGGCCTCCATACGCTTGAATCATATCTGCGAGTTTGGAGTCGTCGACCTTCGCCATGCTGCTCGTGCAGAAATCGAACGAGGCCCTGAGCGAAGCCACCAGCGCAGTCTTGTCAGTCTCTTTGGGTTGGTCGCCCTTGGGTTGAGCGATGCCGCTCGCCTTGGCGCACAGGTAATAGTTCGAGTCGATCATGTGTGCGACCAGGTGTCCGAACGTCATCTGCGGATCGGTGGGTTTAAACGAAAACTTGTCGGCTGGCATCGTTTCGACTGCCCCCTGCAGATTTCTGGCCTGCCGCGGAAGAATTTCCTTGATCACGCCGGTGACCGGATCTTTTTTCTGTGCCAACCCGGTTGCGACGAGAGCCCAGAAAACCAGCACGAATCCGAAGTAGCGTTTCATGAAGGCGCCTCCAATGGAATGCAGACAGAAGAATAAACTCTTGAGCGGTGGTGTGCCACCGGGCTTACCAGCGCGCGAAAATTTCACACCGAAATCTCCGGCGTCGCTTCCAAAAGGCTCTTGGTGTAAGGATGCTGTGGCCGCATTGTGATCTCCTCGGTCGACCCCGTCTCTACAATCCTTCCGCCATGCATCACCGCGATGCGGGTGGTCAGGTAGCGCACCACCGGCATCGAATGCGAGATGAAGAGGTAAGTCAGTCCGAAGTCCCGCTGCAACTGTGCGAGCAGGTTGACGACCTGCGCGCCCACGCTGACGTCCAGAGCCGAAACAGGTTCGTCGGCCACGATAAACCTGGGCCGCAGCGCCAGCGCCCGGGCAATTCCAATTCGCTGTCGCTGTCCGCCACTGAATTCATGAGGGAAGCGCCGAGCGGCAGATTCATCCATGCCCACGGCGCGCAGCAGTTCAGCCACCCGCATGCGGCGTGTGCTCCCCCTCATGGGCTCATGGATCACCAGTGGCTCGGCAATAATCTCCTCCACATGCAGGCGCGGATCGAGCGACCCAAACGGATCTTGAAAGATGACCTGCATGTCACGCCGAATCTCGCGCACTTCCGCGCGTGCAGCCGCCCGCAGATCGTGTCCGTCAAACCGGATGCTCCCCGAATCCGGCTCGATCAGCCGAAGCACCAGCCTTCCCAACGTACTTTTGCCCGACCCTGATTCGCCAACCAGTCCCAGTGTCTCGCCCGCCACGATATCGAGTGACACGTCGTCAACCGCCCGCACCTCGCCCTTGGCGCCGCCCCCCCAAATGGATTCTCCCAGCCGATAGGTCTTAGTCAGATTGCGGACTTCAAGCAGGGCCACGGCGCGATAGTAGCAGTTCCGTCCGAACTTCGCTGCTCACCAAATGCACAATCGCGTAGGGGCAGACGCCCTCGTTTGCCCGGTGGAGCGAAGCTCCACCCACTAAGACGCGATCATCGGAACCGCCAGCAGCGCCGCCACGAGACCAGCCAGCTTCCACCGCGTAAACTGTTCGCGAAGAAAAATCCGAGCCAGCAGCACCGTGCACGCGGGATACAGCGAACTGAGCATCACGGCCGTATCGAGCCGCCCCTTCTGGCTCGCTTGGATAAAGAAGGCGCTGCCCGAAATATCCAGCAGTCCCGCCAGAATCCCCCAGCGAACCCCACTTGCGTCCATAGGCCGAAACTGTCGAGTCATAAGCACGATCGCGCCGGTTGTGCCCAGCGACACTGCGCGCGCGATCGCGGCCATCCACAGCGCGGAACCGTTGCCCGCCTGCCTGATGCAGAGAAAATATCCCGCAAATCCGATCCCCGCTAGCGCAGCCAGTCCAATCCCTTGCGGCCGTCCCGCTGAACCCTCAGATCGCGAGATCAGCCAGATCCCCAAGGCGGCAAGCGCAAATCCCGCCATACGGACCGGCCCGGGCATCCCTTCCAGGAACGCATCGACAATGGTCGGGATTGCAGCCCCCAGCACCGCGCCCACCGGCGCAGTCAATCCCATGTTGCCGGCTGACAGTGCCCGATAAAACACGGCGAGCGCCGTCCCTCCCAGAAATCCCGCCGCCATCGCCCAATGCACGCTGCTGTTCCCCGGGAACGACGAATGCAGAAGCAGGGCCAGCGCCAACATCAAGGATGTGCCACTCAGGTGGGTAATCGTCGTAAGCAAAATTGCGTTGGCCCGCCGGGACGCGTACCCGCCCAAAAAATCGCTCATTCCCCACGCGAGCGTTGCCGTGAGGCTGAACGTCACGGGAGCGAGTTGGGGGTTCACGTGCATAATGAATCAGTCACTGCAATGGAGCGACGGGCGTCCTCGCCTGTCGGCGCGAAGCGCCGGTTCCGGACGGAAGAAGTCCAATGACTGTAGCATGGGAAATATTTCCTTGTTGCGCTCCGAGTCCCTCTTGCGGCACAACTAGACTCTCTATGTCTGATCCCATCTGTGTGGAAGTTTGCGTGGACTCAGTTGCGTCGGCGATCGCCGCCGAGCAGGGTGGCGCCCATCGACTCGAATTGTGCAGCAATCTCGCAGAAGGTGGAGTCACTCCCAGCGCCGGCCTTATCGCCATGGTGCGCAAGCAAGTCACCATGGACCTGCGGATTCTGATTCGTCCGCGCGCCGGAGACTTCTGTTACTCCCCGGACGAGTTCGATGTCATGAACCGCGACATCCTGCTAGCCAAGCAACTCGGCACCAACGGAGTTGCGCTCGGCATTCTCGATGCCGGCGGCAACGTCGACACCGGTCGGACTCGCGACTTGGTAAAACTAGCCCGGCCACTGCAAGTCACCTTTCATCGCGCGCTCGACATGACCCGCGATCTCAACCATGCCCTGGAAGCCGTCCTCGAAACCGGTTGCGACCGAATCCTCACCTCCGGTGCAGCACAGACCGCCGAGCACGGAATCGAGACGATTGCCCGCCTGGTCAAGTCCGCCGCGAGTCGTGTTCGAATCGTTGCGGCCGGTGGGATCCGCGAACATAACGTCCGTCACATCGTGGAAAGAACCGGAGTCCGAGAAGTTCATGCTGCCTTGCAGACTCCAATCCCCAGCCCCATGCGCTTCCGCAATGAGACCACCCCGATGAGTACAGTCCAGGGCGGCGAATATCAGCGTTTTGTGGTGCTTGCGGAGACGGTGGCTAACCTCATTGAAGCCGCGGGCCAAACGACCCGCGCTACCACCCAATAGCCGGACCCCAGCCTTGGGCGTGTTAAAATTTCCCCAAGGATTTGCCTACGCGAGATCCAGGTTTGATCGACCTTGCACCTTCGATTTTGTCGGCGGACTTCGCCCATCTGGCAGCCCAGGTCCGCAGTGCCACCGAAGGTGGCGGCACGGTGGTCCACGTCGATATCATGGACGGCCATTTTGTGCCCAACCTGACCATTGGACCACCCGTAGTAAAGTCCCTGCGCAAGGCCACCGACCTGCCTCTCGACTGCCACTTGATGATCGAGAATCCCGACGAGTTCATCCCCATCTTCATCGAGGCAGGGGCAGACTGGGTTTCCGTTCATCAGGAAGCCTGCCGGCACCTCAATCGCACCCTGCACCTGATCCGCAGCCACAGTGCCCTGGCTGGCGTGGTAATCAATCCAGCAACTCCGGTCGACGCACTCTCGGAAGTGCTCGATATCGTGGATTACGTGCTGGTCATGTCCGTGAACCCTGGTTTCGGCGCGCAAGAATTCCTGCCAAATTCGCTCCACAAAATCCGTAAGTTAGGCGAAATCCGCGCCCAGCGCGGTCTGCATTACCGTATCGAAGTCGATGGCGGGATTGCCCTCGACACCGTGGCTGAGGTGGTCCGGGCTGGAGCAGAAATTCTGGTTGCAGGCAACGCGGTGTTTGGTAATGGTGATCCAAAGACTAACGCCCAACGGCTTCTGAAGGCCGCTACCGAGGCGACGCTACAAAAGGTTTGATAGTCTTCGCGAAGGGACAGACGCCCCCGTCGATTCGCCGGGCGTAGCCCGGGATTTCGAGTCGCGGGCAGGAGTGCCCGCGTTACATAGATTTTTCCCCGAGGTTCTTATGCATCGTCGTGTTCCGGTCATCATCCTGTTGGGCGCGCTGCTGGTCTTTTCTGCCGCCTGCACCAACAAGAAGGTCAACAACCCGCTGGCCAACGTCGGCTCCAAGCAGCCCGATAAAGTCCTGTTCGACCGCGCCATGGACGCCATGAAGCACAACCGCTTCGACGTGGCCCGCATGACCCTGCAGACCCTCATCAACACTTACCCCGATTCCGAATTCATAGCCCGCGCCAAGCTGGCGGTCGGTGATTCCTGGTACGCCGAAGGTGGCTCCGCCGCACTCGCCCAGGCCGAGATCGAATACAAAGACTTCGAAACTTTCTTTCCCAACATGCCCGAGGCGGCCGAGGCCCAGCTCAAGATCTCCAACATCCATTATCAGCAAATGGAGAAGCCCGACCGCGATTACACCCACGCCATGCGTGCGGAAGAGGAATATCGCAGCCTGATCCTCCAGTATCCCGACTCGAAACTCGTGCCCGAAGCCAAGCAGCGTTTGCTCGAAGTACAAGAAGTTCTGGGAGCCAGGGAATACAGCATCGGCCGCTTCTATTTCCTGCGCCAGTCGTATCCAGCTGCCATCGCGCGCCTGAACTCCTTAGTGGAGCGCTACCCCCTATATAGCGGGGTTGACGAAGCACTCTTCCTCCTCGGCCAGGCCTATGAAGGCGAAATTTCCGTGGTGCGGTCCAAGCCTGCCAACGAAACTGCCAAGGCGCGCATGATTGAAGAATTCACCAAGAAAGCCTCTGACGCCTATTCCAAGATCATTTCGCGCTATCCCATGATGAATCGCGTGGAAGATGCGAAGAAACGTCTGGCCGCGTTACATCGTCCGATTCCGACACCCACGCCCGCAGCCATCGCACAGAACAAGGCGGAAGAAGATAGCCGTCGCACCACCGGCATGGTCAGTCACGTCCTGGGTGGCTTCAGCAAGCACCCCGATGTGGCGCAAGCCACGCACGCGGGAGAGCCCACATTGGTCGAACCGCGCGGGATGAGCGCGACCGACGTGGTGAAGGCGGCCTCGATGGCCGCCATGGGTTCGTCGGGACCCGGAAATAACAACGTGACGGTCGAAATACCCAAGAACGGTGCCGCTCCACCTCCTGCGAACCAGCCGGCGCCACGCTCGGACGCCAGCGCGCCCGATACCTCGGGCGCCCCGCCCGCCACTTCCGATGCGAACGAATTGAAGCCCAACGTAGCTCCCGATTCCAACGAGCGAAAGCCCAATACCGCGCCCGACGCGAACGAACTGAAAGTGGAACCCGCCGCCGACGGTGGACAGGCCTTGCCGCCCCCCGCTCAGGTAAACGAAATCGACAAGTCCGCGCCAGCTTCGAGCGACGCGAGCAGTTCCAGTTCGTCCGCAGCTACCTCTGCCTCGGGATCATCCAGCAAGCCAAAAAAGAAAAAAGGCCTGCACAAGATCGTCCCGTTCTGAGAATTCATCACCCCGGAACTGGAACGACCGGACCCAGTAGCGAACCATACGGGAAGTCCGCGAACGGCGACCCGTTGAATTTGAACGGGTCTGACCTTCCCCAATAGATGTCATCCTGAAGCGCAGTGAGGCGACAGCCGAACAAAGTCGAAGGACTCCGTGGGCGCAGAGAGCACCACGAACGCATCCGTCATTTGACCTCGAACTCCGAGTTCATTTTGACCAAAACTCCCGACGCCCACGTCCATCGAAAGCAGCACCAGACACGACGATGCCCCGTGACATGCTGGCGAGCGCGAAGCGACGCAAATAATGAACTCAAGTCGCGCAGCGACGGCAAAAGAAAGCCCCGGACGTGAGTCCGGGGCGAACGAAAGAAACTTATACGAGTCCCTTCAGGGACGTCACCCGCACTGTCGCCAAGCTGCGGAGCCGATGAAACACCAATCCTCAAGCCCCCAGCTTGCTCCGAATCGCCGACGCAATCCCCCTCGCCAACGCCGTCATCTTCTCCTCCGACTCCGCCTCCACCATTACCCGCGCCAGAGCCTCAGTTCCGGAATACCGCACCACCACTCGCCCGTTCCCATCCAATTCCTGCTCCGCCTCCGCAATCGCCTGCTGAATCTCGGGCACCTGCTGGAAGGGAACTTTCTCGCGTACTCGCACATTCTGAATGGTCTGCGGAAATACTTTCAGATCGGCAACCAACTCGGCCAGGCCGCGCCCGGTCCGCGCCATGATTTCCATCACCCGCAACGCCGTCAGCAGTCCATCGCCCGTCGTCGCTTCCCCATCGCGAAACAGAATGTGTCCCGACTGTTCTCCCCCCAAAGTAGCCCCGGTCTTTAACATTTCCTCGAGCACATACTTGTCGCCCACGTTCGCCCGCAACAGCCGGATCTCGGAACGCTTGAGCGCAACCTCCAGCCCCATGTTCGACATGGTGGTGGCTACAATCGTGTCCCCAGGCAGAGCCCCGCGCGAGCGCATCTCGCGCCCCGCCACCAGCAGAATCGCGTCTCCGTTCACGACGTTTCCCAATGCATCGCTGAACAAAGCCCGGTCGGCATCCCCGTCGAACGTCGCTCCCAGGTCGAATTCGCCCTCTCGCTCGGCGATCATGTTGGCCACCGTAGAAGGATGCAGCGCCCCGCAATTCTCGTTGATGTTTTTTCCGTCCGGCGCGCAATGCACAAAGGTCGCCCGCACGCCAACCGAGCGGAACAGCCCGGGCGCCTCCGCCGTGGCCGCGCCATTCGCGCAGTCGACCAGCACGCGCAGCTTCCTGAGATCCGCGCGCACACCCTTCGCCAACCAATGGATGTAAGCCTCCCGCAGAGCGCCGTCCCCTGGCAAGCTGGCCGATGGCATGGTCCTTGGCTCGGCGGCTGGCTGTGGATTTTGCAGGAGCGAGAAAATCTCCTGCTCGATGGCCAGTTCCCGCGCGTCCGGCAACTTGTAGCCATCGCCCGAGAACACCTTGATGCCGTTGTCGGTCCACGGATTGTGCGATGCGGATATCACCACCCCCGCGGCCAACCCGCGCGACCGCGCCAGGTAAGCCACCCCCGGCGTCGTGATCACCCCCGCGCTCTCCACTCCCACACCCAGCGACGCCAGGCCCAGAGTCGCCCGATCGGCGATCCACCCGCTCGATTCGCGGGTGTCCAGCCCAATCACCACCCGCGCCTGCGGGTTGACTCGTAAAAGATCGTGACCCAGCGCACGTCCGATCGCGAAAGTACTCTCTACCGTGAGCGGAAATTCCCCGGCGACGCCCCGAATTCCGTCGGTCCCAAACAATTGCCTTGTGGCTTGATTCATTCGGATGGTTTTGTTCCTTGAGGTTCTGCCGCGGTTTTCTCCATCAGCACCGTCACCCGTATCGGTGTAGGGTGGACAATCTGCACCAGCGGGTCGGCCACAAACGCATTCACCACAAATGTGTTGCGGTCCATGGTGCCCGAGGCGTCCACCGGATCGGTCGTCGCGGCTTCAATGTTCTGCACCCGCTGTCTTGGTCCGCTGATCCCAATCGTCCGCGGCTCCGCCACTACTTTGGCGATGCGGTACCCCGCGACGAACGTTCCGATCACTCGCGGCCGCACCTCGACCTGCCGGGTGAGTCCAACGTCGAATGTTAACCGCAGCTGGCTGGGAACAATCTGCACCACCTCCAGATCGCGTGGCTGCCGAACCTGCTGCGCTGTTAAGTCAAACGTGCGCTCTCCCGGCTTTACTCCCGCCAAATCGAGTTCCACATGCACTTCTTGCGGACGCAATTCATGGATCAATCGTTCCGGCCCACGCACCCGCACCTGCGCCTCCGGAGCGTCCAGCGAACTGATCTCCAGATTGCCCGGGATGTTGTGAAACTCAATCGGGACCGTGATCCCTACCGCGGCTATCGGATCCCGCGAAATGGCCCAGAATAGTCCGATCGCCAGCCCGAGAGACACCACCTTGTAGCCAAAGTGCGCCAACACGTATTCGCGTAGCAAATCCATGGCTACCGATCCGTCCCCGGCGTGTAACTCTGGTCTGGGTGGCGATAGCTGGGTGCGCGTTCCAGATCCGCCGCCTCCTCGGTAGCCGTCGCAATCGGTGTGGGTAAGGTGGTCGGTGGCACATACCGCCGCAACAGTGTGCTCAGGCGTTCCCGCAGTTGTTCGACCGATAAATCCCGTTCAATTTTTCCTGCCACCGCCACACTGATGGCCCCACTCTCCTCCGATACGATGACTGCAATCGCATCGGTCTCCTCCGTGATTCCGATTCCCGCCCGATGCCGTGTCCCCATCTGCGTCGACAGCACCGGGTTCATCGACAGAGGCAGAAAACAGGCCGCCGCTGCAATCCGGTCCTTCTG
>Ga0137358_10001481_pt1 | contig 12725 bp, 13 predicted proteins | sample Mad1_20_16metaG_FD_105551 | JGI IMG/M metagenome (GOLD analysis project Ga0137358, IMG submission 105551) | Vadose zone soil microbial communities from Angelo Coast Range Reserve, California, USA - Mad1_20_16 metaG | ecosystem: Environmental > Terrestrial > Soil > Vadose zone | place: USA... | reverse complement strand
TTGTTCCCGGTCCCGCGGGTCGACCCCACCCTCGGCCATCGAGACCAGCCGCTCCTCCCATGCCTCTCGCTCAGCCTGTGAAATCTCATCGGCATTTCGCCAGACAGGAGGCTGGGGACATCCCACAACCTTGTGCTCTGCGATCACTCGACCATCCTCGAGAATGAAATCTCGCCACACCAGTCCCCACCTAATGTCCTTGAGAACGCCCGATTTCAAATCATCCGCAGATTCGAACGCAATGGCTTCCCCGATCTCCGGAGGCCAAGTTGCTTTCATGCCTACGGTCTCCGCAGTCGTCTTCATCTGGGTACTCAGGCGGGGAATTACCTCTAATTGCTTTCTCCAGCGCCGGGAGCGCGGCCGACAATTTGAGACCGGTTGGTAACTGGCCTCGGCCATGGGTTCCGGGAAATTACGTCCTCTACCAGTTGCTCCACCATGGCAATAAAGGTTTCGTTAGTTCGTGCAGGAATCGCGTTGGCCAACGCCACATTGCGTGCGCTGAGTTGAGGAACGACTTCGACCTCCGGGATCGATTCGCTCTGTTGTCTCAGGTAACCGATCCAGAGAAGCGTGACCGCGTTGTAGGCCAGACTCTTCACTACGCTGATACTCGATGCCGTACTGCTGCCGTACCGCATTGCGATGCTGACCAGAATCAGCTCAATGCTGGCAAAGACCCCAAAACCGAGCGCAATCCCGAATACCCGTTGTCGCCAGCAATGCCTGAGGTAACGACAGAGGATCATCAGGAGGCAGAATAGCCCGCACTGCATAACCCGCACGCTGCGATCGAAGGTCAGTACGGCCGCCACCACCCGGTCTGCACTTCCTTCGTGGCTGGAAAGGGCGCTGACGATCGCCAGCAGAAGCAGTAGTCCGGAAGCCCATCGGAAGATGATCGAGCTCAGATTCTTGGCCTCGCCATATTCCTTAAACAGGCTGTGCAAGATTTCATCCATCACGGTGACTGCCAGGACCACGCTGATAGCATTCCCGGTCCAATAGGCGTCGAAGTAGGCCCCGTCGTAGTATCGGAAGGTGACGAATAGAAGACCCGACTTCAGGATCTGAAAAACAATGTAGGAAAAGAACCGCGGAAACGCATTGTGCAATTTGCGGTGGACCATGTAGGCAAGCAGGGTGACTTGCAGCGCCGGACCACCGAGCCAACTCAGATACATTAACCAGTTCATCGCGTCATGCACATCCGAGGCCGAGAAGCATACCTCTCCCTCGGCAGCCATGCAACATTAATTTTGGCGGCCCTGGTTAGTCTGCCTATACGGTCCTTTTATCGCGTCGGACTGCAGCCTCGCGCGCGGCACAACGGCATCGGATCGGTGCCATCGGCAAGAATTACGGTCTGTTCTGCCCGAATCCCAGGATCACCTTGGGCCGTGCTCTTCGGGATTGCGCAGTACATTCCGGCTAGTGCCAAAGCGGTCAGCAGGATTTCGACTGTCTTATTCATCGGGGGAGCCTCCGAAGTGCAAATTTCTAATGCGTCGCGAAGTATATGCCCAGAAAGTGGGATATGCGACCCTTTCCACTGTGCAAAATCACTATTTTTCGGTTCCCGCTACGAGTCCGGGTCTTGGGAATTGCCAGGATCGGCGGGGCGGGACTGGCGAATCTCATTGACGGGTAGCCCCGTCAGCTTGCTCACGACGTTTTCGATGTCCTCGCGCCGAATGGTCAACGCAGGGCTTTCATCGAGCTTGTGCGTCTTGCGCAATTGCGCAAGATTCTCCCGCTCCTTCCTTTCTTCATCCGAATAGAAGCGGGCCTTTTCAAATTCGTGATTCGCGATCGCAGTTTCCATACGCCGAACGATAAACCGGATGCGCTTCTGGACCTCGAAAATCTCGTCCGGAAGCTTGGCCTGGTGCAGTTGGGCGGCAGCTCCCGCTTCGTCGATCACGTCGACCGCCTTGCCGGGCAGTTCCCGATGCTTGATGCACCTGCTGGCGTAGTAGACCGCGTAGGCGATTGCATCGTCCGCGTAACCTACGCTATGAAACTGCTCGTACGCGCTTTTAAGGCCGCGCAGCACCTCGATGGCCTCATCTTCGCTGGCGGACGCAATCTGCACCGGCTCAAAGTGCTGGGCCAGCCAATGCTGGCCCCCGACCAGTTTCTCGTAATCAGCAGGCGTGGCAGTGCTGACGCACTGAATTTTCCCGGCGACGATCGGCCGCATCAGCAGTTCGGTCACGTGCATGGGGCTGACCGGGGAACTCCCACCCGGCAGGTCGTGCATCTGAGTCACAAAAAAGATCGTGCCTTCCTTGGCTGCCGCCACCAGCGCCCGATCCAGCCTCTCCAGCCAGGAACGATCCTTATCGAGCACTCGATAAGGTGGCAGATGGAGCGCCACAATCGATCTCGCGGCCAGCGGACGGGGAACGCTCCCCTCCACCATCCGCCGCGCCAGTTCTCCCACGATAGTGCGCTTGCCCACCCCCGGCTCCCCCACCAGCACTGGACTCTTGGTCGAGTAGCGGCAGAGAACCTCGATGAGCCGATCCAGTTCGCTCACGCGCCCGACCAGCGGCTGGGTCTTCTCCGCAGGATCGCTGAGATAGTTGCTCAACTCCCCCAGCAACGGTGGCCGACCGGGTTCTCGGACCGGCACGTCGGGTTTCGCGCGCCCGATTTCCTCACGAGCAGTGTCGAGCCGGACCCCTCGTTCACCCAAAATCTCCGCTGCAAAGCATTTTTCCTCGCGCAGCAATCCCAGGAACAAATGCTCCGTGCCAATATGCTTATGGCCGAGCTGTTCGGCCTCTTCCGCCCCATACGCCAGCACCCGCTTGGATTCGTTGCTGAGAGGAAGATCGACCGAGGTGGAAACCTTGTCCCGGATGGTGGTGTGTTCCTCGATCTGCTTTCGGATCGACTCCACGGTGGCGTGCGAGCGCAGAAACCGGTTCGTGAGTGCCTTGTCTTCGCGCATGAGTCCCAGAAGCAGGTGCTCGGTCTCAATATACGGAGAGCCGAACTGCGAGGCCTCATAGCGGGCAAAAAAGATGACGCGCCGTGCTTTTTCGGTGTATCGCTCAAACATGGCCAGCCCGTCGATGGAGGAGAAGGTAAGTGTATGCGACGACTGTAGCCCGTCCAAGGAAGGAAATCGTACCGCCGAAGCCGCAAAAGACCGTAGAAGCAGGTTGCTCTTTAGTCTTCAAATTGTTGTCATTCCGACGCCGAGCGCTGCGGAGGCAGGAGGAACCTGCTCACATCGAGCGCACAAAACGACGGTTTCCCCATCCTTGCGCGTTCTGCGCGCAAGAGCCTGCCCCGAGCGCAGTTGAAGCGTTGGGATTCCACACCCCATCGACAGTGGGTTTCAGGGACACACCGCTGCGACCCAGTTTTGTCGCTGCGCATCGCATGTTCCCTGGCTCGAGACGCCGTGACCGACTCCCGATTTCGACAGGAGTTTCCGCGCAGGTGGACGAAAAATCCCACCCTTCCTTTGCGGCGAAGGGTGGGATTGCTCCGCCGAAGTACGATCTATGCGTGTTGGTGCGCGAAGGTCTTCGTGAGGTCGGCGTCGGACTCCGCGCCGCAGTCCGGTCCTTCGTACAGCTGGCGAAGTTCGGTCTCGCCGTCGCCCGCGACTTTCAGGAAGGCTTTCACCTGTTCGATGGCGTCTTCCTTGGAGTCGGCCCGGATGACCGCCATCCCGGCCACCAGTTCTTTCGACTCGGTGAAGGGGCCGTCGGTCACGGTGTACTTGCCGCCCGTCTGCCGGATGCGCGCGCCCTTCGAACTGGGCAGGCAGCCTTCCGTAGCGAGCAGTTTGCCGGACTTGAAGCCGTCTTCCACCAGTTTCCCCATCGTGGCCATTTCCTGCTGCGTCGGGGGAGTGCCTTCTGGTTTGTTGGGTTTGTACAAACAGAGAAATCGCATGTCTGTCTCCTTATTTAGTTTTGAATTCGACCGCCCCCGCGCCGACTGGCCGGTTGCAAGGCGGGCTCTATTTAGACGTCGAATGACGGATCGGAAAATCGACAGGGCCGATTTCGCAAAGATTGCGCGCCACACCGGCAGCGCCGTCTCGCCGATCCCGAGGGCCAGGCCCCCCCCGACATCCGGCCCGACGCCCGGCGCGACTCTACGAGGCCTTACGCTTCTCCACCTCTTTGCGCAGCCTCTCCTCCTGCGCGCGGAGTTCCGGAGTCAACTCGGCACCGAAATCCTCGGCTTCGAATACGGGACGCACTTCGACCTCGGCTCCGCCATCAAACGGGCTGCGCTTCAGCCACTCGATGGCCTCGTCCATGGAGCGAACTTGCCACAGCCAGAAGCCGGCGATGAGTTCCTTGGTCTCGGTGGAGGGCCCGTCCGTAAAGGTATTCTTGCCGCCTTCGAAGCGGATGCGTTTGCCCTTGGAACTCGGGCGCAGGCCTTCGGCGGCCAGCATGACGCCGGCTTTCACCAGTTCTTCGTTGAATTTGCCCATGGCGGTGAGAATCTCTTTGGTGGGCATGATGCCTGCTTCTGAATCTTTGTTGGCTTTGACCGCTACTAATACCCGCATCGTCCGTCTCCTTTTGATTTCAGATTATGGGCTGGGTACGCCGGAAGGTTGTCCGGAGATCTCTGCCTCTACTTTAACGTCGAACGAGGAATTTGGGGATCGACAGATTGCCGTATTTATTTAAGGCAGCTCGCCCATGTCAGAAGGCCTCCGGCGCGAGGTCGAGGCTTTACGTGAGATCATTCATGACGGATTACGGCGCCCTAGTCGCCCTTCCGACGGGACTCGGCAATATCTGTTCTGTCTAGGCAGCTGCCGAAATGCGATGGATCAGATCTTCCTGCTCCGTCTTGTTCTCGGCGGCGGTCGTGACCGCGTCTAGCAGTCCCAGCGACAAGGCGTACTTGATCGCCTCGTCCTGACGGTTGCGCATGTCGCCTGCGCCCAGGATCTTCATGCCGACCATACCCTTGCCCGCAGCCTTCATCTCGCGGATCACACTCACAACGGTGTCCGGCTTGGCGTCCATGTATGCGCCAATGGGATTGATCCGTACCAAGTCGACCTCAACCCAGGGTGATTTCGCCGCGGCCCGCAGAGCTTCGATGCTGTGACAGGAACACCCATGCGCGCGAATGATGCCCTTCTCCTTGGCCTCCGAAAGCACGTCCATCGTGCCTTTGAACTTCTCCGTCCAGTCGCCTTCGGTCAGACAATGCATCAGGCACACATCAATGTAATCGGTGCCCAGTTCCTTGCGGAAGCGGTCGAGATCGGCCCGCGTTCCCGCTGCATCGCGTGCCCAGGTCTTGGTTAGCACGGTGACCTTATCGCGTGGAATATGCTTCAACGCCGCGGCCACATGGGGATGGCTTCCGTAGGAATCAGCCGCATCAAAGAAGCGCAGACCTTTGTCGTAGCCGTTCAGCAGCAGCTCCGAAAGTCCTTTCACACCCAGCGCCGTCTGATGGGAATGATGTCCAACCCCAACCGTGCCCGTTCCCATGGCCAGCCGGCTGGTCTTGATTCCGGTCTTGCCCAGCACCACGCTGTCGGCGGCGGTGAATTTTTGGGGCAAGGGAGGCAGGGCGCTCATCCTCTGGGCAAGCCCTTTCGCACCCAGCCACGCGGCTCCCACCGCGCGCGCACTCCCGAGCATGAATTCTCTGCGCTTCATGGGAAATTCCTCCTGATAATCGATCTTGCGGCGCTTCCTGTTGGACGCGCGACTGAGATCCCGGTTATCGCTTCAGGCAAGACATAACATCCGCGGATGCCGAGCCTGGAGAACCCCGTTTCGAGAATTGGAAACGGGGATTGGGCACGCGAAACCTAATTTGATATTGTCCTCTCCTTCGACCCCCAAGGGAAGGGGTTCGTTAGGTAATGGGTCAGTTTGACTGTTACTTCATCGCACCCATTCTGAAGCCATGAAATGGTTGAATTAGCATTGAAAAGCAATGGAGGACTTACGGAATCGTTGCTTATCATTACGGGTACGATGGGGTCTGGCAAGACAAGCGTTCTCGCCGAAGCCTCAGACATCCTTGCCCTGCGCCAGATTGCCCATGCGGCAATCGACGTGGATGCGCTCGGCCTTGCCCATCTTCCGTCCGGAGGTTGCAGCGATGCCGTGATGTACGGCAATCTTCGGTCTGTCTGCAAGAACTATGCTGCCCTCGGAGTGCGGCGATTCTTACTGGCGCGCGCGATGGAAGACCGCGCTCAACTAGAACGCTGTCGCGACATTGTTCCGACCAAAGATACGGTCGTCTGCCGTCTCACCGCTAGCATCGCAGCGATGAAGCAGCGCGTAAAGATGCGCGATATAGGCGTATCGCAGCGGGAATATGTTGCTCGCGTTGCGAAAGTGAATGCCATCCTTGACCGTGCGCGATTAGAGCATTTTACTGTCACTAACGAGAATCGTTCGTTGACCCATGTTGCCCTGGAGGTGCTCATCAAAGCTGGATGGATTTCAAACTGACGCACTACCGATTCCGTGCACCGACAGCGTCGATGCTAATGCCGCCTTGGCGCGGGCTACGGTACGCTTGGAAGGCAATACCCGACACTACGCCCGCGCGAATGAATAAATGACCAATGCAGGCGAGCTTCTCTCGGGGACGTCGAAGTCGCGTGTCCTCTAGACGTTACCCCTTTGGGCGCGATTCCGGCGGGACCAAGCCGGCTACGCGATAATAGACGGCCAGTTGCCCATAGTGCTCCCCCAGGTGCTCGATGAAGCCGTAAGCGAAATCCGACACGCGAATCTTGTCGTGACTAAAGGGATCGGTAAGGCGATCACTCATGCCCTTATCGCCCTTCGCCTTAATTGCAGCTGCACCGTCTGCCATCGACTTTTTTACGAACGCCACCACGTCGGCCTTGGTCTTGTACTGATCGCGCTTGGGGTCCTCCTCAGCGGGCGGCTTTTCGCCCTTCACGAGATTCGTGAAGTAGTAATTCGCGCCGGCGGCGTGCAGCAACTGCTGGGCAAAGCTGCGTTGGCTTGGATTCGGTTTGAAGTCGTATTTGTCTTCCGGAAAATCTTCCGCCATTGCGATCAGTTTCCGCCCGATATCGTTCCATGAATCGAGCACTGCCTGCGATTCGGTGGGCGTCTTTCCGCCGCTCGGCGCCTGCTGCGCAGGGCTGCGCGTCGTCGCCAATGCAATTGCCAGGACGATCCCGGCCGTCAGAAGCTGCTTGGTCATCGCTTTCCTCCGTTGAAATGTGCCTGCCTGGTGCCCGGGATATCTTAGTCGCAAATTCGTTTCTTCGAAACCAGCACCAGCAAGATTCTTTTGCGCCCTGAGCGAGACACATAACATCGAACACGGTCGATGTCTTCCCGGCCTGGCAGAGACGCTTGGTGCGCCTGTTTCAGGAATCATGAACGCTTCAGTCGTAAACATTTCCAAGTACTCATTTCTGGTGCCGGGTGCCAAGCCTGCCGAAGTTGGTTTTCTCTGTGTCTCTGTGCCTCTGGAGTCAATGCGCTTTGACGCGCTGGTAGTGGCGTTGTGCTTTGACGCGGTTGCCGCAGGTTTTCATGTCGCACCATCGGCGGCGATGGTTTTTCGTCTTGTCCAAGAAGAGCCAGGCGCACTTGTGGGAGGCGCAGATGCGCAGGTTGGCGATCGCGTCTGACGTCAGTAGTTCTGCGGCGGCGCGGGCGACGGGCCAGAGCACTGAGTTGAGATGGTTCTCCATGCCGACCCACTGCCACGCAAAGCGGCGGCTGGTGTGGACAATTCGGCCATGCGACGCGCTCTCCTCTAGCGCCGCATTCACTAGTGCGAGGGCATTCCCGGGAATGGCGCGATGCTCCGCCACCGCCGAGAAAATTTCGAAGAGGGCTTCGCGCAGGCGGATCGCATCCTGCAACGCCCTCTGGCCCGGACCGGCCGCTTCGCCCGCCCTCGCATAAAGACGGCCAAGGGCGCGCGCGGGAAGCGTCCCCGTCTGCTGGCCAAACGACACCAGGTCGCGATATTCACCGAGCCGTTCTTTACGGTTCTCGGTGGGACGGTGGCTGACCGTGTTGGCGAAATCGAGCGCGAGATTTCCGCCGCTCAGATCGAAGCGAAAATTGGATCGAGATTGCGACATCAAGAAACAGGGCCAAGGTGTTTTGTCTAACCATTAAACCCGACTTGACCGGTTAGATGCGAGGAGTTTATCCTGATGTCTAACCTGTTAAAGCGAGTTTAATGGTTAGACTACCATGCGCGAGCAAAATACTTCAACCATTCGCACTCTTCTTCGGAGTGGGGAAATTACAGACATCGGCGGCCGGGCGGAAGCGGCTCTGACGTACCGTCTCGCCGCAGGGTCCGATGGTTCCTCGATCATGGGTTCAAAGTCCATCTCTTCAAGCTCTCACGCGCCAGCTCGCTCGTCCGCTTCGCGGCCATCGCCCGCCGCTACTTCAATCGCGAGGCCCTCGCGCGTGCGCATGGTGGCGGCGTTCGGGGCAGTCTATCTGGTGTGGGGCTCGACCTATCTCGGGATTCGCTATGCCATCGACACCATCCCGCCTTTGCTGATGATGGGGATGCGGCACCTGCTGGCCGGAGGTTTTCTGTACGCTTGGGTGCGGTGGCGCGGAAGGCCGGCTCCGCGATTGCGCGAGTGGAGGTATCCGGCGGTGATCGGTGCGCTGCTATTTCTCGGCGGACATGGCAGCCTGGCCTGGGCGGAGCAGCGCGTGCCCTCGGGGGTCGCGGCGCTGCTGGTGGCCACGCTGCCGATCTGGATTGCCGTGCTGGCGCGCCTGTGGGGGACTGAGCGTCACCTCAGCGGTTGCGCATTGGCGGGGCTGGTGCTTGGATTCGTCGGTGTGGCGGTATTGTTTGGGCCTGACGTGTTGCATCACACCGGAGAACTCAACCTGCTGAGTGCGGGCGCTGTTTTGTTCGGCACCTTTATATGGGCGGCGGGCACGATCTACATGCGCAATGTGAAGATGCCCGATTCACCGGCGCTGTCGTCGGCGATGCAGATGCTGGCGGGCGGCGCGTCGCTGGTGCTCGCGGCCTCCTTGAGCGGAGAACTGGGACGCTTTCACTTGTTCGCCGTGACCGCGCGTTCCTGGCTAGCGCTGGCCTACCTGATCGTTTTCGGATCGATCATCGCCTTCACCGCCTACAGTTGGCTGCACATGGTCGCACCGGCGTCGCGGGTGGCGACGTACGCGTACGTGAATCCGGTGGTGGCGGTGGTGGTGGGATGGGCGCTGGCCGCCGAGCCGATCGGGATCTTCACGGTGGTCGCGATGATCGTTATTCTGGCAGGCGTGGCGCTGGTGAATACGGGACAGCGGGACGAGCATGCCGATGCGCGGGAGGAGGAGGACGAAGAGGTTGCGGCATGAGTGTGTTGGAGAGCTGACCGCTGCTCAACTCAATCCACTTGCGATTCGACGTCGCGCAAGATGCGGATCTCTACGCGGCTCACCGGTACTCTGTTCGCATTTCTCTCCTGCCTTCGCGCCACATGTCGGACAAGCAACCTTGAGTGTTTCCTCGCGGGTGGCTCTCTTCGACACGTCCTTTTTTTTGCTCATGGCCAGCAGAGCAGAGAAGCCGCCAGATCGGGCGGAACAGAGTGTTCATCGTTTTGAGAAGAACCATTCCGTGCGCGCCCGTGTTACTTGCTCCAAGGGTTATCTCCTTGCACCGAACCGTCAAGGTAGTGGGCCTTGTCGGCTAATACTCAACAGTGCAGGAAAAGTAGGCGTTTTAAGCTAATTTTCAGATTCACTCTGTATAGAGGTCGTACCCTTGCGTGCCTCGGAGTCTGAAGTGAATCTGAAATCTTGTGATGAGCGATTCTCAGAGAGAAGAGGAATCGCGCTTCGAGCGGCTTCGATTGCATGTATCGCGCTGTGGCTTCTCGGCATTGTCATGGGTCGCATGATGGGCGGCTTTGTTCACGCTTTTCTGGTGTTGGGGATTGTGTTAGCGCTGGCCCGCTACGTTCGAAAACAATGACCCCCCCTAGTCAGCTCATCTGCGAGTCTGTCTCACACGGATGAGGGTTGCGGATGGGCTCACACTCACTCCTTCGGGGCGCGCGCTGAGACTAAGAAAGCTCGAGAGCCCCAAAAAAACGAAAAAACGAGAGGTGGTCTCCGATCCGGATCCTACGTGCTCGTGGATTTTGTGTTTGATCGAGGGCTGCTGTCGATTTCGATCAAGAACATCGGCTCCCGGCCCGCCTTTGGGGTGCGGGTGGAGTTCAGTCACAGGTTGATGGGCGTGGAAGGCACGATCGAAGTCTCCGCGCTGGCTCTCTTCAGTGCGCTTGAATCTCTCGCCGGCGGCAAGGAGATCAGCACGTTCCTCGATAGCAGCGCTTCATTGTTTCGCAGCAAGCAACCGGTGGAGATCGCGACCCGCATTTCATGCCAGGACGCGCGCGGACGAAGGTTTACGACCAGCATCCGCCACAATCTGGAGATCTATCGCGAGATCGGCTACGGAATGCGGGCCAGTGGCGAACGTGATTGCACACGTCTGCTCAGGGCTCAAGTCCCGAGGCGGGAAGAACCGGCACGTATACGCCCTGGGCTGTCGCCGCTCCGCGAGCTCTTCGAAGGGGTGTACAATCCGCACGTTCCCGACTCGATTGAACCAGGAGCGAGAAAATGCGTTGCCTGAGATTAGTTTTCGCAATTCTGGCGCTTTCGACGAGTTTGTTGGCTGCCGACAATCCGTTCAGCGGCACTTGGAAATTCAATCCTTTGAAGGGGCATCCCACTCCGACGATACCCAAGAGCGTGGTGGTGCACGTCCAGGCGGACGCCGACACCTTTAAGCTTAGTCAAGAAGGGATCGACAACAAGGACCAGCCATTCAAGCTCAGCTACGAAGCGAACTATGACGGGAAGGACTATCCAGTGACTGGTGATCCCGAGACGGATTCGGTTTCACTCCAGCGCGTCACTGACCGCGAAATCAAATTCACATTGAAGAAGACTGGAAAAGTGGTATCGAAGCTTGACGTCGTCGTTTCGAAAGATGGACGGAGTACAACGATCCATTTTGTTGACGATAGCCAAGGCAAGACTCAGAACGGGTCGGCAGTTTACGACAAAGAGTAGTCCGCGACTCTTGTGCGCGCTGTTAGCGAAAAAACAGGTTCCTCCTGCCTGCCTGCGCGCGCTCGGCGTCGGAATGACAAGGGTCAAGAAGACGGGTTCAATCACCGCGAGACTCAGCCGGGCGACTGCAGTTCCGCGTACTCCCTTGGCTTGTTTCGCGAAGAGGTTAGAATTCCTGTCCGTGCCGGTGGTCACGTCCGGTGCCAGGGGATCGCTCGACTGCGCTCGGCGCTTCGCTCACGATGACAGACGTAGCGACGTAGATAAGAGGTCTACTGCAGCTTGGCGTATTCCGCTTGCGCCTGCTTGAGGACCGGAATGTCCGGATCGGCGTCTTTCCAGCGCGCGAAGAAATCCTGGTAAGCGGTTCGGGCTTGGGCGGTGTCGCCCTGGAGGGCATAGCTGCGTGCGGCTCCCAAACGCGCCAGCGTCAGAAGAGGATTCACCAGATCGATTCCGGGGTGGTCGAGAATTTTCTGGTATTCCGCCAGAGCCTTGGCCCCGTCGTGCGCTTGCAGGTAGGCGGCGCCGCGGACATGCATGGGCCAGTAGTTGGCACCCGCAGGACCTGAGCCCAGTTCGTAGGGAAGCGCCGGTTCAAGCGCAGTCACGGCCTTGGCAGGCTCATTGCGCTGGAGTTCGAGGACAGCCCGAATCGTCGGCAACGCAATCTTATTCAGGAGAGTGTCGGTGGGAGCATCGTGCGCGACATCGTCCGCAAGCTTCTGGGCCTGCGCCGTCTCGCCCCCCAAAGCTAGCATCCGGGCTACGTAGGTTTTTGATTCGCGATCGCTCGCGGGTTTCAGGCTCTCGCCGACAGCCTGTCGCTCCACCGGATAGCCTAGTTGCGACTTGAACGAAGCTGCGTTGGCGCGAACGATCACCGCAAACTCGCTGAGGCCGTGTTGCTGCGCCAACTGGACCAGGCGATTCAAGTCCTGGCCAGCCAATCGGATCTTGCCGAGCGAAATGTCCCCCCGGATCTTAAACCACAGCATAAAGGACTCATCCAGCGAGCCCACCGACTCGTCCAGTGCACGCTGCATGACTGCCGTATCGCCGCGCCGGAAAGCGAGTGTGTAGCGTGAGAAACGGCTGGAGCGCGAGTCCATCTTCGCTGCGATCGCTTGGTCGACAATGGCCTTAGCTTCGTCGAAACGATTGAGGCATTCGTAAGCGGCGCTGAGATTTTGGTAGGCGAAGCGATCTTTGGAGTCCAGGCGCAAGGCTTCGCTGGCATTGGCCAGTGATTTCTCATGTTCGCCTGTTTGCCAGTACATCATGGAAAGATTGTCCCAGGGCAGGGTCTCGCGCGGATAGACCAGCTTCCATTGTTCGTAGATCTGGGCAGCCTTCTCAACTTCGCCTGTGCCCTCGTCGTACCAGTGCGCTGAGATATAAAACCGCTCGCGTTCGCTGGCGCGATCTTTCAGGTCGAAGGCCTTCTTGAGGGACGCGTCTGACAGTTTGGTTTGCGCCGTGTTTCCGTAGGCGACGCCCAAGGTGGCGTGGGCCATGGCAAAGTTGGGATCGAGTTCGACGGCGCGCAGCAAAAAAGGAATGGCCTTCTCGTCGTTGAGTCTGAGGTGCTGGGCCTGACCCTGGCTGAACGCCTGCAGGGCC
>Ga0137358_10001472_pt1 | contig 12747 bp, 10 predicted proteins | sample Mad1_20_16metaG_FD_105551 | JGI IMG/M metagenome (GOLD analysis project Ga0137358, IMG submission 105551) | Vadose zone soil microbial communities from Angelo Coast Range Reserve, California, USA - Mad1_20_16 metaG | ecosystem: Environmental > Terrestrial > Soil > Vadose zone | place: USA... | reverse complement strand
GGCCGTCTTCAAGCTTCGTTCGAGAAGACTGCAAAGCGGTCTACCGAACAAAAAAATGGCCGCAAGTGTGACCTTGCGACCGCTTTACTACCCAAAGGCGATACAAGAGCAACAAACGCAAAAACAGAGTACCACAAGCTTGGGGACTGCGCAAGAGGTTTTTGGTAGTGTGTTGTGGGCGGTAAGGGGAGGGCAGTGTTGGATGACCCCGATAAGGCCGGAGCGGCTGGTGGAAAGGTCGAAAGTGTTACCCCCCTGAGCGCCGGAAAACGTTGACCTTGTGGGAGGCCCTCCTTACCATGAAGGGATGAACCAACGGCTTTCGATTGCGGCGGGTGTGGTGCTTTTCGCGGCAGGGCTGCTGGGCTGCGAGGACGCTGGAAAAAAGCCCGTGCAGGCGCGAGTACCGGTGCTGGCTCCCGCGCCAGCAGACGCGAAGCAGGCCGTGGCGGAACTTGCGCCCTTGCCGGTACTGAATCCGCCGCGCCGCCACTACGCCTGGCTGTTGCCTCCTGTCCCATCCGGGAAGGACTACCTCATCAAGAAGGTGCAGGAGAAGTTCGCATCGGGCGAGCAAAATTTCAAGGCGGGCCATTTGGAAGCGGCGCGCAAGGATTTTGACGACGCCGTGGACTGGATGCTGGAGAGCGGCTACGACCCCAACAGCGATCCCAAGCTGAGCGAGCTGTTTCACCATGTCGTGGATACGGTCTATGCCTACGAGCTGCAAGCCTTCCGGGCGGGAGACGGGTTCAGCGAAGCTCCCGCCGTGCCGGCCGCGATTGATGAAGTGGCGGAGATGACTTTTCCGGTCGATCCCGGGCTGAAAGCGCGGGCGGAGGAAGCGGCAAAAAACATTTCCCACGACCTGCCACTGACGGTGAACGACCAGGTACTCTCGTTTGTCAATTTCTTCCAGACGCCGCGTGGCCGCGCCATCGTGGAGACCGGACTGCGCCGCTCCGGGCGTTATCGGGAAATGATCTCGCGCGTGCTGCGGGAAGAGGGCCTGCCGCAGGACCTGATTTACCTGGCGCAAGCCGAAAGCGCCTTCCAGCCGCTGGCGCTTTCGCGCGCCGGGGCGCGGGGGATCTGGCAATTCGTGGCGTACCGCGGACAGGAATACGGCCTTCGGCATACCTGGTGGATCGATGAGCGTCAGGACCCGGAGAAGGCCACGCACGCCGCGGCGCAACATCTTCGCGATCTGTACAAGCTCTACGGCGACTGGTATCTGGCGATGGCTGCTTACAACTGCGGGCCGGGAAACGTGCAGAAGGGCATCGAGCGCACGGGTTACGCCGACTTCTGGGAACTGTACAAACGCAATGTGCTTCCGCGCGAAACGAAAAACTATGTGCCCATCATCATCGCGCTGACGCTCATCGCCAAAGACGCCGCGCACTACAACATCCAGGCGGAACCGGAAGCGCCGGTTCCCACCGACGTGGTGAAACCGGGGCGGGCCATCGACCTGCGACTGGTGGCGGAAACCATCGACGTGGACGTGGAGACGCTGCGCTCGCTGAATCCTTCTCTGCTGCGGCTCGCGACGCCCGACGATCCGTCTTTCGAACTACATCTGCCGGTGGGCACGGCGCAAAGATTTTCTGCGGAGATCGCGGATATTCCTGCGGACAAGTGGGTCAGCTGGCGGCGGCATCGCGTGGAGACCGGAGAAACGCTCACGTCCATCGGCAAGAAATACCACGTGGCGGCGGCGGCTATCGCCGATGCCAACAATTTGGAGCGCAATGCCGCGCTCGACGCCGGAGAGAAGCTGATTATTCCCGCGGTGCAGCCGCAATCGGAAACAAAACGGCGGCTGGTGAGCTATCGCGTGCGCCGCGGCGACACGTTCCTGGGAATCGCCGACCGCTACAACGTGAGCGCGGACGACTTGCGCAAATGGAATCGTTTGAAGGCCAACCGAGTGAGCCGCGGCATGGTGCTGCGTATTTATGCCCTCGGGGGAGCGCCTGAAACTTCATCGGGGCGGGCGCGATCCAGGCCAAAGAAAAAACTGGCGCAGCCCGCGGCTGGCGGTGCGACGGCTGGGACAGTCGCTGTAAACCACAACTACGCCTTTTATAATGAATGAATTACACCCCGCTGAACACCGTGGGTGGCAGCCTGCCTGGGTTGGCTTTCGTGCTGATTCGCGCGATGCGGGCGGTCCCTTGATGAGAAACCCGCAGAACGCTTGACAACGAACGGCGAGTACGGTAACAACGGCTCACGGGCGGGGTGGGATTTTACGCAAACTCCGGCCAGAACAGCGGCCCAAGGGCTCTTTTGCGCGTGGGGCCCGGAGATTCCCCCAGGGGAGGATGGAATGGATTTCGAGAAGGACAACTTCGAGGATGACAACGAGCTGTCGCGGCTGGAAGACGACGAGGAGTTGGCCGGCGAAACGGAAGAGATCGTCGAGGCCGAGGAAGAAGAGTTGGTGATCGTCGGCGAAGAGCCTGAGGAAGAGGCGCCCGCGCCAAAGCCCGCGCCGAAACCGGCGGCGAAGAAACCGGCCAAGAAAGCGGCCAAGAAAAAAGCTGCTCCGAAGAAAAAGGCGAAGAAAGCAAAACCGAAAAAGAAGGCCGCCAAGAAAAAGGCAAAAAAGCCGGCGAGGAAGAAGAGGAAGCGGTAAGTCTTTTTCGAAGATTAGAGATCGGCGTCAAGAAAAGGCCGGGACCAAGGTTCCGGCTTTTTTCTTTTGCGGAATGGCGCTTCCCAGACCGGGACGATTTTCTGGCCTTGGCTGGTTCCCAGATTGAATGTTCCGTATCTCAATTCAGGAATGGAACTTCGCAGTGGAGCGAAGTGCTCGCCGGAAGGGGTAAGTGCTATTAGCATAACCGCGCATGTTGCGGGCTCTCGAACAGATACGCCGGATGCGGGGCGGCGCAGTCTCACCTGATGCGCTGCGACGACGGCTACTCTACGTGGTGAAGTTCCAAAATAATCCGCAGCATACGCGGGTGCTGGTCAACGAACTGCTGGGAACAAGGTTGGCGGCGCGGCTGGGGCTGCCCACCGTACCGGTTGAGATCGTTGCCGTCTCCGAAGAACTGATCCGTCTGACGCCGGAGCTGGCCATAGAGCTGCCGCGGGCGCGGATTCCCTGCCAGCCAGGCCTCCAGTTCGGATCTCGCTCTCCGGGAGATCCGCGGCGGCTGACGTTGCATGATTTTCTCCCGGACGAGCAGCTGCGGACGGTTGAAAATGTGCACGCGTTTGCGGGGATGCTGGTCTTCGACAAGTGGACGTGCAACACCAACGGCCGCCAGACGGTGTTCTTCAGCAAAGGGAACCGAACGGCGGAACAGGGCGCGGTACGTTACGAAACGCGAATGATCGACCAGGGCTTTTGCTTTAACGCCGGGGAATGGAATTTCCCAGACGCTCCGTTGCGCGGTTTGTACGCGCGCAACCGCGTCTGCGAGGGCGTCACAGGCATGGAATCCTTTGCGCCCTGGCTCGAACGCCTGGAAAAACAAGCCAGCGAGCGCGTTCTCGACGAGGCCAGCCGGGAAATCCCGCCGGAGTGGTATGCCGACGATTACGACGCGCTGCTGCGGCTCCTGGAACAATTGCACCGCCGGCGACAGCGCGTGCCGGACCTGATTCTGGAGGCCAAGAGATGCAATCGCCGGCCATTTCCAAACTGGATGTGAATCATGAATGAAAACTCTGTTGAATCGGCGAGCCCCGGAATACCGCCCGGGGAAAAAGCCTGCGCTTACCGCATCCTTCGCTACACGCCAAATCTTGTTCGCGACGAATGGGTGAACATCGGCGTGCTGCTCTTCGATCCCGGCACCGGCGAGCGCCGCTTGCGACTGATCGAAGAACAGGACGAGTACAACCGCGTCCGGCGGCTCCATCCGCAAGCTGACGAGGCTCTGTTGCGCGCGCTCCGCGATGATCTCGAAGACCGCTTTCGGTCGGAGTCCATTGACGGTTCGAATGGCGGAACCGCCAACTGGCAGCGGCTCCTTGGCAAGTGGGACGACACCCTGTCCAATGCGCTGCAGCTTGCCCCGCAAAAGGGCGTCCTCGCGGCAGACCTCGACGCCGAACTGGAGCACCTCTACGCCGACCACGTCGCTTTGCAGCGCACGCCCAGCCGCGCGGGGGCGCCGGGAAGCCGCGCCCAATGCGCTTGTACTGCTCGCAGGTTTTCCGGCAAGCCCGGCTTTGGGACCGTATCGAGAAGTCTGTTCGGGTCGCGGAATTCACGTTCCCGGGCGACCCTATGCGCCTGGACTACAGCTACCGCCGCAACGCCACGCGCGTATTCGTGCAGTGCCTTTCCAGCACGCGCGCCCCGGCGGACGCCAAGCTGCTGGCTTACACCGCGGAGCGCATTACCGCCAAGGCCACCCTGAAAACGGAGTGTGCGGCGGTCACGGACGTGGCTTTGAACGCGGAGAATGAGCGCCATCGCTTCGTCCGCGACACGTTGCGCGAGGCCGGCATCGAGCCCGTGGCGATGGAAGGATTTGCGGTGTGGGTGGCCAAGCTGAAACCGATGATCCAGTGAGGGTGATTCGCGCCAGGCGCGGAAATAGCGGACCAGACCTGTATTTCAGAGCGAGCTCTATTCGCGAACGGCCAGGACCAGCAGCGTGGCGTCGTCTTGCCAGCGGCTGCCGCTGAACTCGGCCACCGTCGCCAGGATTTTCGCCTGCAGGTCATCGGCGGATAGATTGCGGTGGTCTTCGAGTAAGCGCAACAGGCGAGCTTCGCCAAACTCCTCGCCCGCGGGGCTGCATGCTTCCGTGACGCCGTCCGTAAACAGAATCACGCGGTCGCCGGGCGCCAACTGCGCCGAACCGCTCTCATAATTCCGGCTATCGAAGACGCCCAGCACCGCGCCGCCCTCCCGTAACCGTTCGTGTGAGCCGTCGGCGCGCACGACGAAGGGCGCATTGTGGCCGGCATTGACGTAAACCAGCCGGCGCGCGCGGCCGTCCAGATGCGCATAGAAAAAGGTGATGAAGCGGTCGCTTTCCGTATTCCGGTAGACGATGGAATTCAACCGGCTGCAGAGCAGATTTGGCGGCAAGGAAGGGGAAGAGAGACCGCGCACGGCCGCCTGCAAGTTGGACATCAGCAGCGCCGCCGGCATGCCTTTTCCGGCCACGTCGGCGATGCAGATTCCCAGGGTCTTTTCGTCAAGGGGAAGAATGTCGAAATAATCGCCGCCAACCAGCCGGGCAGATTGCCACGCGCTGGAGATTTCATAGCCCGGCATTTGAGGAATCTCGCGCGGCAGAAGTTTTTCCTGGATGGCTTTGGCTTCGGCGATTTCCCGCTCCTGCTCCTGCAGATGAAGCAGGGCCTCTTCGCGCACCCGGGCTTCTTCCGCAGCCAGGCGCCGCGATTCGCGGCGCTCACGGCCGAGGCCGACTTGCTTGGTGAGAATTTCCAGCAGCCGCGTGTTGGTCCAGGGCTTCTCCACAAAGTCGCTCACGCCGAATTGCATGGCCTCGACGGCCAAGCCGACGGTGGCCCATCCGGTCATAGCTACGACCGGCGGCGCATCCGCGATTTCCTTCAGCCGGCTGAGCACGTCCAGGCCTTCGCGGCCTGAGGTGGTGTCACGGGCATAGTTCAGATCGATGAGAAGAATGTCGAATTCCTGGCGGCCCACGGCCGCCAGCAAGTCCGCCGGGGAATTCACTGTTTCGATGCTGTAGCCATGCCCCTTGAGCAGCAGCCGCAGGGCATCAAGGACATCCTGCTGGTCATCGGCGATGAGAATTCGCGGCTGCATGGGTTCGCGTCCCGGGGAAATCTTGAGCGTTGCGGCTGTCATTTCTGTCAATCCCTCACTCCCGCTCCAACATACCGAGGCAGGCAGTGTGCCAGTGGTGCCTGCAAGTAACAGCTTTAAGGTGAATGGTTTGTAGGAAATCGAGGAGGAACGATGTGCCTCCTTCTGGCCACTAGCGGGAACACTTGTCCCAGTTTCGGACATACAGAGAGGACTGAGTCCTACGCTGAAGAAGAACGCTCGCTTTTGCGGGAGCTTTTCCTGACTTAAATCGTAAGGACAGAAGTAAGAGCCCTCGCGTGACTCTCTGCCTTGCCCAGCGAAAGGAGCATTTCTTACAGTACGGGCTCGTTCCAGTTTTCCAGCGTCTCCTTGACCTTGTGGAGGAACTGGTGGGCGATGGCGCCGTCCACGACGCGATGGTCGTAGCTCAGCGTCACGTAGCACATCGAGCGGATGGCGATCGAATCGTTGATGACTACCGGGCGCTTCTCGATGGCGCCAAGGCCGAGGATGCCGACGTTGGGCTGGCTAATCACCGGCAGGCCGAACAAGCCGCCGAAGACTCCTGGGTTGGTGATGGAGAAGGTACTCTCCTGCACTTCCTCGGGCTTCAGTTTTTTCGAGCGTGCGCGCTCCGCGAGGTCGTTCATATTGCGCTGGATGCCGAGAATGTTTTTCTCGTCGGCGTTTTTCACCACCGGGACGAGCAGGCCCCAGTCGAGAGCCACAGCGATCCCGACGTTGATCTCCTTGTGCAGGATCACGTTGGTGCCGTCGAGCGAGCCGTTCAGCGTGGGAAACGCGCGCAGCCCCGCGACCGCGGCCTTTACGAAGAAGGGCATAAAGGTCAGTTTGGTTTCGTAGCGCTTTTCAAACTCGTCCTTGGACTTGGCGCGCAGGGCGGCCACCTTGGTCATGTCGATCTCATCGACGGAGTACACATGCGCGGAAACACGCTTCGACGCCACCATGTGCTCGGCGATGCGCTGCCGCATGGTACTCATCGGATGCACTTCGTAATTGCCGAAATACATCTTTTCGCGCGGCACTGCTGTTTCAAGCGCCACGTGCACCTGCCCGCCCGAAACCCCCGGTGCGGCTGCCGGTGGAGGAGGCGCCGGTCGCGAACTCGCTGCCGGAGACGGAGCGGAATACGCGGGCGGAGCAGCGGGAGCGCCGCCGGCTGCGATCACTGCTTCGATGTCCTGCTTGCTGATGCGCCCGCCTGCGCCCGTGCCTTCGATCGTAGAGAGATCGATGCCGTGCTCTTTGGCCATGCGGCGAACGAGCGGGGAACTGTGAATCCGCTCGCCAGTCGAACCTGAAGAAGCAGGAGCGGCCGCAACCGGCACCGGAGCAGGCGCCGCAGGCCTAGGCGCTGCGGGGGCGGAAGCAGTGGCAGCAGGGGCCTTTGCAGAAGCGGGCGCAGCCGCTTTCGCGGGAGCAGGCGCTGACGAAGCGGCCGCAGAACCCGCCGCGTCGATAACGCCGACGATCGTTTGAATCGGCACGGTCTGCCCTTCGCCGACCTTGATCTCCTTCAGCACTCCTGCGGAGGGCGACGGGATTTCCGCGTCCACTTTGTCCGTGGAGATTTCAAACAAGGGTTCGTCGCGCTCCACCTTGTCGCCGGGCTTTTTCAGCCACTTGGTGATGGTGCCTTCGAAAATACTCTCGCCCATCTGGGGCATTACGATGTCTACAGCCATGATTGCTCTCCTCTTTTCTCTAAATCCTAATATCGCGCCAATTCCTTCGCGGCAGAAAAAACTTTTTTCGCGTTCGGCAAAAAATGTTCTTCGAGGGTCGGCGCGTACGGCACCGGCGTGTCCAGCGAAGTCACGCGCATGAGCGGCCCATCAAGATCATGGAAGGCCTTTTCGAAAAGTATCGCCGCAATCTCGCCCGCGATTCCGCCGGTCTTCGTGTCTTCGTGCACGACCAGGCATTTGTTGGTCTTTTTCACGGAATTCAAAATCGTCTCTTCATCCAGAGGCAGCAGCGTGCGCAAATCAATCACTTCGGCTTCGATGCCTTCTTTTGCCAGGGCTTCGGCCGCTTCGAGCGAAGCATGCATCATTGCCGCGTAGGAAATAATGGTGACGTGCTTACCTTCGCGGCGCACGGCGGCTTTGCCGATCGGCACGGTGTAATCGCCGGCGGGAACTTCTCCCTTGATGCGGCGGTAGAGAAATTTGTGCTCGAAGAAGAGCACCGGGTTATTGTCGCGCACCGCGGCCTTCAGCAAGCCCTTGGCATCGTAGGGCGTCGACGGATAGATCACCTTCAACCCGGGCGTGTGCACGAAATACATTTCCGGATTTGCCGAATGGAACGGTCCGCCGTGCACGCCGCCTCCGGACGGCCCGCGAATCACCATGGGCGCCGGGGCGTTCCAGAGGTAGTGTCCCTTGGCGACGAAATTCGTAATCTGATTGAAGGCGCAGACGATGAAATCGATGAACTGCATTTCGCAAATGGGGCGCAAGCCGCAGTAGCTCATCCCGCAAGCAGCGCCGATAATGGCGCTCTCGCTGATCGGCGTGTCAATCACGCGCTCCGAGCCGAAGCGCTCCAGCAAACCTTCGCTGGTCTTGAAGGCGCCGCCGTACACGCCGACGTCTTCCCCCATCAAAATGACCGCCGGATCGCGTTCCATCTCCTCGAACATGGCCTGCTTGATGGCTTCGAGAAACGTGACTTGCGTTCCGTTGGACGCGCTGCCATTCGGTCCGGCGCCGTTTGTTTTGGGCATGGCTATCTCCGCGCCTTTCTGGAAGTGCTCGCCGAGGCGGCCTTTTCAGTTTTCTTTGGCGCGGCCTTAGCTGCAACTTTGGCCGCCGGCTTTCGGCCATTCGCGGATTTCGCGTCATTCCCGACGGTATGCTCCGCGGGCTGCGTATCGCCGAAGTGAATCGGCGCGTTCACGCCGCCGGAGCCTTTGCCCGATCCAAATCCTGCAACCGTCCAAACCGCCTTGACGCTCGATCGCGGCGGCGTCACCTCGGCAATCGGGCGCTCCCACTTCGCGCGGATCTTGTGACAATCGTCGCCGGTGCAGTAGACGCCGGTCTCCGCCAATTCCGGCGGAGGCATGGGCGAATTCTCCGCGAACTCCCGCTCCGCGGCGAGCAGGATGTCAATCTTCTCTTCGATCTCTTTCTTGCCTTTGGCGTCGAGCAGTTTCTCGCCCGCCAAAAATTTTTCGTAGAGCGCAATCGGGTCGCGCGCTTCCCAATACGCGCGCATCTCTTTCGGAACGTACTCGGCCGGGTCGTGCTGCGCGTGGCCCATGCGCCGGAAGCTCTTGGCTTCAATCAGGATCGGCCCTTCGCCAGCGCGTGCGCGCTCCACGGCCTCCTTGGCGGTCGAATAGACGGCAACTACGTCGTTGCCGTCGACGATGTAACTGTCAATGCCATACGCCTTGGCCCGGTCCGCCAGATTTTCCAGGGGCACCTGCTTACGCACCGGCGTCGAATACGCCCATAGATTATTTTCAAGAATCAAAACAAACGGCGCCTTCTGCACGGCTGCAAAATTCAGACCTTCATGAAATACGCCGGTGGAGCTGCCGCCATCCCCGATCCAAGTCATCGCCACGATTTTTTGTCCCAGGTACCGCCCGGCCATGGCTACGCCGGTCATCACCGGAATCAAATCTCCCAGCATGGAGATCGGCGAGACGATGTGCAGGTCGTCGAGATCCCCGAAGTGGCTGGTGCCATCCTTGCCCTTGGTCGGCGAATCGTACTTCGCCATGTGCTGCATGAAAATGTCGCGAGGCGGCACGCCCTTGACCAGGAGCGCACCGATGTTGCGAATCATGGGCGCCAGCCAGTCTTTTTTCTCCAGCGCGTATGCGGTGCCAACCGAAATCGCTTCCTGGCCCAGGCTGGAGTAAAGCCCCCCGACAATTTTGTTCTGCCGGAAGAGCTTCACCATCATGTCTTCGACGGCGCGGTTCAGCCGCATGTAGTAGAACATGTCCAGATAATGCTGCCGCGTCAATTCCTTCTTCATCCCTGCTCCAATTCCTATGCGGAAACCGCAACTGCTTGCTTGGCGTGTTCCAGTTTCTCGAACAGTTCTTTCCTCGTCGCTTCCCTTATTTCCAGCCCGAGCAATTCTCCCAGATGCTTGGCAATCCTCGGCGCGACTTCGGTTTGCTCAACGTTGCGTGCCAGCAATTTCTCCAGAGACGTGGCTTTGCGGTCCGCAATCCCGCACGGCACGATCAGGTCGAAATTCCGCAGGTCGGTGGAGACGTTGTATGCAAATCCGTGTGAAGTAACCCAGCGGCTGATGTGCACGCCGATGGCGGCCAGCTTTTCCTCGGTATTGCCGGCGCGTACCCAGATTCCGGTCTTTCCAGCAACGCGCTCGGCGGTAATTCCGAACTCCGCGGTCGCGCGGATCATCGCTTCTTCGAGCGTTCGAACGTACCAAACAACGTCGCGCCGGATTGCGCCCAGGTTTAGGATCGGATATCCCACAATCTGTCCCGGCCCGTGGTAGGTAATGTCACCGCCGCGGCTGGTTTCGTAAAACTCAACCCCCTTTTGCCGCAGAACGTTCTCGGTCACGAGCAGATGCTCGCGCTTCCCGTTACGACCTTGCGTGATCACATGCGGATGCTCGCAAAGAAGAAGCACATCCTCAATTGCCTCGGCCTTGCGCGCGGCCACAATCCTCTTCTGCAGCGCGTAAGCTTCCGCGTAGCCAATCAAGCCCAAATCGATGGTGAGGCAATCTTTCGGCACGGTTCGATTCTCTTTGCAGGGACGCAGCCCGCCGCGGCGGGCGCCCCTGCAGGCACATTCTCAAACGTTAATCTGCAACCCTCGCACGGACGCAAAGCCGTCGCCCATCGCTTCCCACACTGTGGGGTGCGCGTGGATCATGTTCATCATGTCGTCGATGGTGCCTTCCAGGTTCAAGACGGTCGCGGCTTCGGCGAGAATTTCCGTCGCCAGCGGCCCGATAATGTGAATCCCCAGCACCTCGCCGTAGGATTCATCGGAAACCACTTTGACGAATCCGCTGTGACTCCCCAAGATCGTCGCCTTGCTGTTGCCGACGAACGGGAATTTGCCGGTTTTCACATCATAGCCCGCGTCGCGCGCCTGTTTTTCGGTCAAACCGATCGAGCCGATCTGCGGCTCGCAGTAAGTCGCATTAGGAATCCGCGTCTTCACGATCTGATGGGTCGGCTTTCCGGCAATGTGCGTCACGGCGATAATCCCTTCCATCATCGCCGCGTGCGCCAGTTGCGGGAGGCCCGCAACGATATCGCCGATGGCATAGAGCCCCTTTTCGGCTGTCTCCATGTTATCGCCGACGTGGACGAATCCGCGCTCCACTTTGGCTTTGGATTTCTCCAGCCCGCAGCCATCCGTCATGGCCTTGCGGCCGACCGCGAGGAGCAGCTTCTCCGCTTGCAGTGTTTGCGCTTTGCCGTCCTTGTCCTTGAACGCCACGCTGACGCCCTTGGCATCCTTCTTCACGGACTCCACTGCGCAACTGGTGAAAATCTGGATGCCTTTTTTCTGGAAGGCCTTGGTCAGTTCCACGGAAATCTCTTCGTCCTCGACCGGCACGATGAGCGGCAGCGCTTCCAGGATGGTCACCGGCGTCCCGAACGAATTGTAGATGGACGCAAATTCGACGCCTACAGCACCGGCGCCAACGACGATCAACGTCTTCGGGATTTCCGGAAGCTCAAGAATCGAGCGGTTGGTGAGAATCGTTTTGTGGTCGGGTTCGATGCCGGGGAGCGACTTCGCTTCCGAGCCGCTCACCATCAGGATGTTTGCGGCTTCGATCTCGGTTTTCTTTCCGTCTTTTTCCACGCTCACGCGCCCCGGGCCTTCATATCTTCCCCACCCTTGCACCCATTCCACTTTGTTCTTCTTGAAAAGGAACTCAATGCCTTTCGAATGCTTCTTGACGATCTTGTCCTTGCGCGCGAGGACATTAGCCCAATTGATTTTCAACCCGCTGACCTCGAAGCCCAACTCCGCGCCATTCTTGAAGTGATCGTAAACCTCGGCGTGATGCAGCAGAACCTTGGTGGGAATGCAGCCAACATGCAGGCATGTGCCGCCGAGGTAGGGGTCCTTTTCCACTACAATCGTTTTCAATCCAAGTTCGCCCGCCCGGATTGCCGCCACATATCCGCCCGGACCGCTCCCGATAATCGCCACATCGTATTTTGCCACTCGTAGTCTCCCTTCCCGCAGGGGCCAGAACCGGTGAGTCGAGCACCTCCTCACCGCAGTTGCACTCGAAAAAAGCTCGAGGGGGTCAGGCCGGTAAGACAGGTCGCCAGCCGCTCGCCTTGGAAACGACATCTCAGACGTCCGTTTTGCGAGCGCTATCCCAAACGGAGAAAAAGCCGCCCACGCTTACGGCGCAGACGGCTGCGTCCCAGCAAACATGGAATTTTAGCAGCGGTACGCCCCACTCGCAACCCGACCGGAGGCGTCTGACCGGAGGCGTCAAAAGAAGGTGTTTAGAATAGAGTTCGCGGGGGCAGTGACGATTGGCGAGTGGCGAGGTACGGACCCATAGGTGGAAGAGTGGAGAGGAAAGGTCAAAATCCCCACACGCAAACCCCGCGTATCGGGCACCCGGCGCGTTTCGGAATGACTCGAGGGCACGCTCTTGGGCAAGCAGACACAAGAGAGGACGGCCGTGAAGGCCGCCCCTACAAAAAGCCGGCTGGAAGCCGGCGCTACGAAATGTGCCGCGCCTCCGGCGCTTTGCAAACGGGCCTGTTAAGGCCTTTCCTTCGGCGGCTTAGGCGGCGGATTCTGGCGCGGCGGCGGCTGCCTCTCCTGCACCCTCTGTTGTTGTTGTGTGTGGCGTTGCTCCATTTGCTGGGTCTGTTGCTGGTGGCGCTGTTCGACCTGCTGCCTTCTTGCTTCATTGGCATTTTGCTGCGCTAGGCGCTGGTGGTCTTGCTC
>Ga0137358_10001470_pt1 | contig 12753 bp, 27 predicted proteins | sample Mad1_20_16metaG_FD_105551 | JGI IMG/M metagenome (GOLD analysis project Ga0137358, IMG submission 105551) | Vadose zone soil microbial communities from Angelo Coast Range Reserve, California, USA - Mad1_20_16 metaG | ecosystem: Environmental > Terrestrial > Soil > Vadose zone | place: USA... | reverse complement strand
CTATGTTGACTACCTTGCGCAACGCGTCACGTGGGACCAACACAACGCGGCCGGTGCGATATGCGTCATCGGGCATGAGCATGCCGTCACGCACCTTAGACTTGGCTTCATCGACTTCGATTATCGCCACGAGCCCCTCCTGTGCGGCTTTGGCATGCGCGTCGCACAACCCCCAGCCCGTGACGGTGTCACGCTCGAACCTGTTTTGTAGGCCTTTGTCTAGTAGGACCGCGCCGGTGCTGTACTCACAACCGCACGTAATACAGACTTTGGACTCCATAGTCACGTAAGATTTTTCACTCATGCGGGCTGCTCCATGGTGAGGGATCGATCATCACGATAATAACGCATGTCCATGCGACGAAATACGCGAACCAAAAATAAAGATCATTCATACAAGCTCCTTGCAAAGTGCATCGAGATATATTTGCCAACGGCTTTTGCCGTCAATGGTGTCCAGTTCTGTCCACGCCCAGCCGTTCGGTTCAGTATATGGACCTTGCCATTTGTTCCAGTAGCTGTAGTCGATGTGGGGCGCATCCTTCATAATATTCAGGATATCGCCCAATAACATCGTTCTCATGGCAGGCTCCTGATACTACGCGGGCTGTAGAAGCAACCGCATAAAGTAATCGAATGTGAAGAAAGCGCCAACGCCAGCGCCATAGCCATCGCCATCGCCATAGCCATCGCCATCGCCAGCGCCAGCGCCAGCGCCAGCGCCATAGCCATCGCCATCGCCATCGCCAGCGCCATAGCCATCGCCATCGCCAGCGCCAGCGCCAACGCCATAGCCATCGCCATCGCCATCGCCATAGCCATCGCCAGCGCCATCGCCAGCGCCATCCTTAAGTCCTGCTCCGAGTGTGCGCGTTTCTGAGTGCGCCTCGGGCCTTACAGCTTCCACTTGGTCTCGTCGCACGGAATCGTGAAACGAACCTGTTTAAGCTGAATGAATGCAACGCCGAGTTTATCAAGCACCGTCTGCTTGGTCGGACCATTGAATGCGATCTCACCAAGACCCCTGGTGGTTCCCCATCGACGAATCACGTGTGCGTTGGTAAGCTGGAGGGCACCGCCACCGAGCGTTGGCTCGCCGATTAGCACCCAGCCTCCTTCACACACTACGATCTGAACTTCTCGCATGTGATACTCCTGTCGCATGTCCCTTGAGATAGTAAATCCATGAACTGGCCGCTATCCACTGCGAGTCCCACACTGTACCGTGTATTGACTCGGGCGGTAATTGCACATTCCAATGTATGTCCCCATCGATGTGCAACACATCTCCCAATACCATTGGTTGCATGATATCTCTCCAAAAAGAAAGCCCGCTCAGTCATTCTCGCCGGTATTCACCGGATGTAACGGTCGTGCTGCAGCAGCCGTCTGAGCGGGCTGGAAACTACTCCCACAAATCAGATTTGCATGTAACCCGTGGATGAGGCCGTCAGGCCGAACCGGGGTTTATAACAAATGCAGGTGGAAGTACCCGTAGCCGGTCACTGCCAGCGAGGCAGCCACGACCACGTATCGCCAATTGCGTCCCAGGAAATTCACCACACCCTGCACCTTCGAGCTTGAAGTGAGTATATGCGCTGCCGCCGTATCGGCCTTTACGGTCGATGCAGGGCTGGCCGAGGCTATGATCGCCACTGCCGCGTCCACTTCTGCTTGGTGCTTGGCGATGTCGGCGCTGTGGGCCGCAACGTGCGCTTGGAGAGCGGCTACGACCTGTCCTTTGGCTTTGGTCACGTCTCCTACTAGAGATGCGACTTTGGCGTCCAGGGCTGCGATGGTACTCGCAGCTGTCGTAACAATATCAATACTCGATGTTACTGTTGCCATGGTCTTGGTACCTATTCAATGTGATCACGGGAGAGTCCGCGATGGCATACTAATGCTCGCAGGCTTTCTTGTCATCATATTGAGCGCAGCGCGGTTCAATGGGCTGGCGTCCCAGTCGAGGAACCGCGCTGCGGTCTCGCAGCCTGTGGTCTTCAATTTGGGCTACAGGCACCCTAGGTACTCACAAAATGTACAAGCACACGTGGAGGAGTCCTACCCATCCGGCCAGCCTAAAGGCTTCGGTTGACGTGTGGCGAGGCATTCGGCCTATCGAGCGTAATTCATCCGTGGTCTCCTGCTGCTATAGAATTGGTGGCAGTCATGCCCCGGCTGCCAGGGGGTTATTCTTTGAATGGGATGCCGAGCATATCCCAACGGAGTCTGGCTAAGTAACACTTCCAATAATTAAATACAAAGCGCGGCTCGGGTCCATAAAAATGATCCCACTGCCCTTGTTCGGTTTGGCTGTTCCATGCGGATGCCGAGCCTATGGGCATGTTATTCGGCACAGGCCGATCTTCGACGTGGAACAGATCACCAAAGACCATGGCGCGCATGTGTTACTCCGCTTGAGGGCGCAGGAACGCAGGTACGGTGCTGATGTACCAGTCTTCGAAGCAGGGCGGGTCCGGGTTGGGTTCTTTATGGAACCTGATCCATGCCCTGATCATGCGCGCCATCGCGCAGTCCGTTGGCTTACCCGGCGCTAGGTCCTGGTTCATTTGATCACTCCTGTTAGTTCGCGGACGCGGCGGCGCAGATTGCCTATCTCTGCTCGGGCTACCGAAAGATCATGGCTTTGCTTCACCGACTGACGATGAAGATCCTGATTGTCTTTGATCACTGCTGCCAAGACATTGGTAGCAATGATGGTACGTTCATTATCGAACTTCTGGGAATACGTCTGTATGTATCTAAGTGTGTACATTGGTAGCGCCGTCCGTTTGTCTGAAACTGCCGTTTGATAGCGCTTGCATGATAAGCCGTTGTATAGACTAGATCAATAGGAGTTTTGTAGCCTTGGCGGGCTAATCCTAGAAAATCGCCCTACGCGGGCTCGGGGCGAAGCAGCCCGCCGCGTAACTATGGTGCACTGCACATAAGGCTAATTGTCCCTAATACCTATTATATATAGATACAAAGATACAAAGATACAATATAGGATATAGAATATATAAGAATCAATGACTTAGCGCTGTCGGTTTGCCGCCCCCTGGTGCAAAACGTGCGCGACATAGCTACAGCATATCCTGAAGACCCTGACAATAGCCCGCGTAGATTACTACGCGGGCTACATGACAAGACCCTGCTATCAAGCAGCGATCAGTTCGCGCGCCGTGGCTACCAGCTTCGACGCGAATTCTCGCGCTTCGGCTGATACCTTGGGGGAGCCGTCTTTGTTGGTTTCGGTGCTGGTTGCTTTCTTCTCCAGCATCTTGACCAGAAGCGCGACCGTGAGCGTTGTCGGCACGGGCTCGGCGGTGAAGTCACCGAATGTGATCGCCATTGCGCCGATGATGTTGAAGTCCGCGTCGCTGCGATCCTTGCTCAACTCGCATTCCCAAACACGTCCTTCGCCTTGCTTGGCGTTGAGCTTTTTGCCGCTGAAGTGTTTCAGCCACGCGACGATGCCCTGCTTGCGCTGGCCGTTCGGCAAGCCGTTCAGCAAGGGCAACAACGCCGTGTAGTCGCCATGCTCGCGGGTATGATCGAGAATCGAGCACAGCACCACGTGAAGCTCTGTATCGGTTGCGCGGGCCATCGCCACAATCGCTTTGACCTTCGAGCCAATCTGTGACCGTGAATATAAGTTCATGACAGAATCTACTGGGGGTATGAATTGCGGTAAGTGTAATCCCAGTCCGGGCTGCTGACGCGGCCCGGACTGGGATTACACTTTGATGCTTCGAGTGTTGCGCATCCGTGCGTCAGGAATCCGCATAGAGTCTTGATAGTTCGAGCGGCCCTGAGATTGATTCGCGACGCGCTCCGCTAGACTCAAGTCTTTGCGGACAGCGAAACAGCGGCCGCCAACGATGACGACCTTCTTGCCATGTACTTCGATCATGTGTTGCTCCGAGGGTTATTCTCTCAAGCCCGCGAAGTGATCTCACGAGCTTGAGAGAATAACCCCCAAGTTAGCGCTTTTTCGGTTTCCCGGATGCTTGCTGAGTCAATCGTCCCATGACGAATTGCTGGCACAGTCTGCGCGATGTAGCGGGCCAGGAGTCTTAGACCTTGAGTTACAAGGTATCTGGCGTGATGTGTCACACGTCCCGCGTGGTGTTTGTCGGAGCCTACGGGCTGCGAGGCTTGCGCCCTGGCAGTCATTCAGCATTCCCGCACCATGCTCTAGCATGTGCCGCGTCATCAAGGTTTCGAGCCGGGTTCCTAGCTGCGGTTGTCGATTCCTCAGTTAGTGGGATTTTCGGTGCATTATGTTAAGACCCCTTGGGTGGATGGACCAGGGGGGAGGGGGTGCCAGTCCGCTTCATCTCCTTCGCACATATTTTTGACTTCAAAAGCACTTTGAGATAATGTATGTATATGGCGAAGTAACGCAGCATGTTCCACGTGAAACAATTAACCCCGGATTTTTGGAATCACTCATGCGAAGCCCGCGAAGAATTGCCGGAAGCGATGCTCGCTTTGGCGACACTACTAAACATCCGCGTGATCATAGACCGTTATAAAGTATCCCCGAGGTTCTTCACGATTTTGTTCATACGAAGAGCGATAACGCCTTCCGATATAGTTGCCTATGTACATTGCGAAGCACGATTCGAATGGCTGCCAAACGAAGCGGCGTGGCTCGAACTGTTCACACAACTTTGGCCAGGAGTCTGAGATGGCTTTAGATAAACCTATAATCGAAGCGATGAAGCCCTCTATGCGGGGTGCGCGGATTATCAACACGCCTGTGCCGGAAAACATCGTACCAATTCTGGAATTGCAGGGAGCCTGCGCAGTACCATTCATCGACGGCGACGATGTTCCGCATTGGGAGGTCACGACAAGCGATGGGCTGTGCTACATCAGGGTTCAGCAGGCATACATCGGCGATGCCGAAGGCACCTGGCGCGAACTGATCGGACATTTGTTAGACTATGCCAAAACCAAAGGAGGTGAGTGAGATGAGCGCGTTCAAGAAACTGCAAGGCAAGATCGAGCGAAAGGAGAAACTTCCCGCTTCGCGGGCTGCTGCGATTGCTGCCAGTATCGGCCGCAAGAAATATGGCCAAGCCGGCATGACGCGAAAAGCGGAAGCCGGCAGGAAAGGGAAGAAGTAACATGCCGTGGACACCGAGCGATGCGGCACGAAAGACGCGAAAAGCGTCGAGTGCCAAAAAGAAAAGGCAGTGGCGTGATGTAGCCAACGGCGTGTTGAAGAAGACTGGCAACGAGGGCCGCGCGATCCGTGAGGCCAACGCTGTCGTAGGAAGACGCAAGTGACCGGCGTATATCGGGAACTATCCGGGCTAGTTAATCACCCGATACCCGATGATGCCTCTTACAGGCCCCAGCCGGTGCTTGCCCCGGAGATCACTGCGTTGCTGGGTGTGGCGGGCTGCACGGCCAAATGGACCGGGTTTATTTGGAAAATCGTCCTAAATGACAGGCAGTGGGCAGTTAGCACCAAACTGGTGACATTTGACGACTGGCGCGCCACCATTACGGCAGTTGTTGAAGCCGGGGGGCGGTTCTTGTAGGATTGCTCTTGTACGTACATACGCTCTTGTTTTCTAACCTATAGGTGAACAAAATGTTGACTCGATTCAAAGTTCTTCTGGCCTCTGCTGCGCTTGCCCTCGGCCTTGCCGGGTCGGTCACTGCTCAGCACGCTGATGTGGGCTTCAGCCCGACGACCAATCTTCAGGGCTTCCCCGGCCTTGATGTGTCACTCGGGACTCCTCCTACCGTCACCGGTTGCAATACCTCGGCCCCCGTGGTCGCTGGTGGAGCGAGCGCTGGTCGCATTACCACGGTCGGCACGACCGCGTGTAACCCTGTCCTGACCTGGACCATCCCGAAATTGGGCGCTGGCGGAGCCGTCGGTACGGCGGGTAGCGGGTATTCACAGTCTGCCTTCGCTCCGGTGTTGCTGGGCGTGCAGTGCTGGGTGATTGACATCACTACGACCGCGAAACTATTCGCGCAATCTGCGACGGCGTATACCGCCCCGACAGTGACTGCGAATGGTTCGATCTCCTGCACGACCACTGCATCGGCGGTTATTGTGTCTGGCGATGTACTGCTGTTTACAGCGGCGGCATTCTGATCATGGCTTCCAAAAAGAAGTCAGAGCCGAAGCAGCCGATGAATCCCCCGAGCAAACCGGGTGGTTTTCGGAACAAGGCGATCAAAGCGAAGTCGTGATTTCTGAGCCCACCTAAGACGTGGGCTTTTCTTTGCCCTTGACGAACCACATACACACGTTATACTCACTCGATGCGCAAATCGCATCTGCACAACTTTCGCGCTGGAGAATCAATGGCAAAGCCCGCTCAACCGAAACCCAATAAGACGCTTAAGGAAGTCATGGCCGGAAACGACGATCTTGCAGTCTCTGTACCCCCACCGGATGTTTCAGACATTGTGAGTGTGGCTAGAGTAAGCGGTTCTGGTGCTCCTGTGCTGGACGAGTGGGTCACGGCGCTGCTGATCATGCACGGCGTCAAAGCCCGCTGGGTGATCAACTACTGGCTGGTCTCGAATAAAGCCGGTGCCGAGTCCGGCATCTCGAAGAACTATACGTTCGACGAGGTGCAGTCTGTTCTGAAAGATATGGCTGGACGGACTGCTCGACGTTAGGACATAATGAGTGTATGACACGAACTCGCGTCGGCGATAGGGAACGGATCAACTTCTACTTCGACAAGCAGGTGCTTGAGGCGTTGAAAAAGCTGGCCACCCTGAAGAACACAACCTACTCGGAACTGATCCGAGTCGCGGTGCGAAAGTATGTCGTAGAAGAGGGTACGCGTGCCATCGCCGACGGAATCATCATCAAAGAGGTGCGACGATGAAAAAGCTATGGGGTATGCTTCGATACGACGAATGCGAGTGCCATCCATTACCGAGCTTCGGTCCCTTCAAGACCTACCCGCTCAAATACATCCAGGAGATGCACCTACCTCCGGTGGGCGCGATCATGATCGACCTGGCGCGGCCGTACAAAGGTACACGAACCTTCGGCGTGTTCGTCAAGGCGTTCGGCAAACTCTGGATATTTTCCCCGGTATATACTCATGCGAAACGTTGAAGCGCCGTTGCACACAACCATTGGAGACGCATTCCGCGACACGATCAAGCGCGGTGTGCATGTCACTCGCGCAGCGAAAGACCCAGTGCGCGTGCCGACGGACCCGATCATCGTCGCCATCGCGGAGAAAGCATTATGTCATCTCGGCCTTGGTACCAACTGCTTCACACTAACAAATGTGTATGGTGTTGAAGTTGAGATTTCCTACGGTGCGAGTGTCGAGCAATGGCAGAACGCGGCGAACCAGCTATTAGAAAGGGCGATGGATGTGCCATGAGCATGAACACGATATTTGCGAAGTTCCTAGGACGGAATTACCATCTTGCGTTGCTGATATGCATCTGCGCATTTTGGCTGTGCTTGACCAGGAGAATGACTGGCAACGAGTATGGAATACTAGTCGGCGGCGTGTTTGCTAGCTTTCGGATTGGTGATGCCGTGGTGAATTGGATTCATGCGAATAAGACTGATGACCTAGACGAGACGCACAAAAAACCATGACTGACGCCAGCGAAGACTTTTCTCAAATCCAGTTGCCAGAAGTTCCTGCTTCTCCGACCGCGACGGATGGCATCACGTCCCACGACGCCCGCTTGATATGGGACTTGGTGTCTAACATCCGCCCGCGCAGTCAGGTGCTGGCAGACTACGGCCTGACGACTGCCGACCTCGTGGCGAAGACCCGCAACGGCATCTGGGCCGGTGCGTATCGCGAGGCGGAACGCGTGTGGAAATCGGACATGAATGCGAAGACCCGCATTCAGTTGAAGGCACAGTTCCTTCTGGAAGACTCACTACCGACGTTGTTTCGGATCATCACGCAGGATGGCGTCTCGATCAATGCGAAGCTCGAAGCCATCGAACAGCTTACAAAAATTTCCACGGTGACAAACGTGCCGAAGGAAGGCGCGACCATGGAGAAACATAACATCACCATCAACATCGGCGGTGATACCAAACCCATCACAGTAGTAGCGGAGATTCCCAATGTCGGAACTAGTATCCTCACAGCCCCTTAAAGAAGTCGTCCAGCCTAATGTAGAAGTTGAGCCGGACTTCCCTTACGGCGCACCGGTCAAAGGCAAGGTCTACGTCATGGACCACAACTATCGCACTGGCGGTCTCGAAGATGGAACCGACCACACCGTGCGGATCATCATCATGTCCGAGGAGTCATGGGGCGACTTCGGCACGAAGATGGAGACAGCCCGCGCCGTCCTTCGGGCTCAAGACCAAAAGATCAAAACTATGCACGCTGAAGGTCAAGCGCGCGATAGAGTCAACGCCGATTTGCTTTCCCGCCTTGATGCCCTTCGCGCAATTCGGCGCGCGGAGAAGCGTATTGATATTGAAGCCGACCTCAATCTACCGAAAGGAACCTGACCCATGTCCACGACAATCGATATCCTCAACAAAGTTCTGACCAACGTGCAGAACAACCGCGAGCAGATCGTGAAGCAGATTGCCGCCAGCAAAAAGGCGCTGCCGACCGACTCCGCCGTCCTCGACGCCATCGAGCTTCTCACCAAAACGTTCAATGGCAATGTCCAGGAGATCGGACAAACCATCGGCGCGAAGCTGCAGATCGACTCGATGGAAGCGAACCTCCCCGAGTTCGATGCACTGATCGCGGGCTTGCACGTGGTACTGGCCGACGAGACCAACGTCGAAGCAGCGACTGCGCTGATCGTCGCGGGGGCGACCGCATCTGACCCTCTTTCTGACGCCGCTGGAAACAGCCAACCTTCAGCGGCAAATGACGCGGCATATGTCGAAACTCCCGCCGTCCTTGCGCAAACGAGTGACGCCGGAAATACGCCGGGGCCGAGTGAAGCGGTCAACGGAACTCCTGCTGCGTAAGCATTACCGAATGATATGAGCGATCTGAACTACACGGCACCGCCGACCCTCGCGGAATTCATGCGCTCTAATCAGCGCATCCGAATTGTGCGCGGGCCGGTGGGGTCGGGTAAGTCGTCTGCCATGGTCATGGAGTTACTGCGGCGAGCTTTAGAGCAAGCCCCTGATCCCAAGGATGGGATTCGGCGCACCCGCTTTGTAATCGTTCGAAACACGATGCCGCAATTGAAGACTACGTCGATGAAGACTATAAATGAGCTACTGCGCGGTGTCGCCGTTTATAGGGCGCAGGATCATAGCTTTGACATCAAGTTTGGCGACGTGGAGTCCGAATGGATTATGCTCCCTTTAGACACGCCCGAAAACGTCCAGCGCTTGCTATCACTAGACTTGACCGCAGGCTGGCTCTCAGAGTTGCGGGAGTTGCCCCCGCAGATTTTGCTCGATGTATTATCGCGTTGTGGACGTTACCCATCAATGATGAACGGTGGTCCGACTTGGTATGGCGTTATTGGAGAAACAAACTCGTTCAGCGAGGACTCACCGTGGAATGCAATATTGGAAGAAAAAGATTTGATGGGTAAGCCGCTCCCGGCTACGTGGGGCTACTGGACTCAGCCCGGAGCCCGCGAAGCTGTCGCGGAGAACAAGGCGAACCTCGTGCCTGGATATTACGAGGATTTGATCGAGTCAAACTCACCCGAGTGGGTCGAGCAGTACATCGACAATCGGATCACACCAAGCCTCTCAGGAGAAGCGGTGTTCCGAGCCAGTTTTAACCAAAATTTTCATATTGCCAAAGCTGAGCTTATACCGATCCCCGGCACCATGCTGATCATCGGCATGGACTTCGGCCGTAACCCCGCCGCCGTCATCACGCAGATGGACCCACGTGGCCGTCTCACTGTGCTGGACGAGTTGGTGGAGCAGGGCATGGGTGTCGAGCAATTCGTCATCACGCGGCTCAGGCCGCTCCTGGCGCAGCCTAAGTACGCACGGCTGCCTGCAGGCGTCTGTGGCGACCCGAGCGGCGTGGCGCGCTCGCAGATCGGCGAGGAGTCGGTGTTCGCGGCGCTCAAGCGTCTCGGCCTGTCGGCTCAGCCCGCCCAAACGAACAACATCGAGCCCCGGCTGCGCGCCGTCGAGAAATGGTTACTTCAGCAACGCGACGGCGGCGCGGCCCTTTTGATCAGCCCGCATTGCCACACGCTGATCACAGCGCTGCGCAGTCGATACCGCTATGCTCGCAATAAGGGCGACGGTATTTTGAAGCCGACCCCGGATAAGGGGCACCCGTGGAGCGACATAGCAGATTCGTTTCAATACGCCGTACTGGGGCATAGTGGGACTATTCTTGCCAGGCTTGTGCGTACACGCCATGATAGAGCGGCTCCGCGTTCTAAGTCTAGCGCGGGATGGACTTGATGGCGTATCCTTCGTACTATACGATCTTGACATAATCTACGAGAGAGCAAATGGCAGCAATCCCAGCGGGCATGGCGACTCCCGGAATCGGAATAGGCGGCGACACACCGCAACCCTACGCCAATGCCGCTCTCGGGAACTCAGCCCGCGCCGCCTCACCGATCCCCGGGGTCTTCGATGGCGCTGGCGCGCAGTCGAATAGGAAACCTGATAAGAGCCTTGAACCAATGCGTCATCAAGGTAGAGGTTTGTTGCGTGTGATCGGCAACGACGAACTAGATGCTGCGCACAAGCGTTCGATTGACCTTTCCAAAATTGATAGCGAAATAGCTTCAGACCTTGCGAATTATATCCGGCAGCGATTTGAAAAAGCTGTTCGCCATCGTCGCGTGATAAGTGTAGATGATGAGTTGATTCGTGATATGAGAAGCTATAATGGCCAATACGATCCGGGAAAACTCCAGGAAATTGAGAGCTTTGGTGGATCGGCTGTATTCTCTCGCCTCATGTCGATGAAGTGTCGCGGCGCGACCGCGCTTCTACGCAACGTGTATATGAACTCGGATCGTCCATGGACGCTCTCGCCGTCAGCTGACCCCGAGATTCCCGATGGCATTGATACGCATATTGCGACATTGGTACATCAAGAGGTCATGTCCGCCAACCAGCAGGGCAACACAGTCCCGCAGGAAGCGATTTATCAGCGTCTCGAAAACCTCTATGAAGCGGTGAAGCTGGCGGAGCGCCAGAAAGCTGAAGAGGAAGTGAAGGATGCGCAGCGGAAGATCGACGAGGTACTGGAAAAAGGAGAATTTTACCGGGCTCTGAGTGACTTCCTATCGGACCTCCCGGTGTATAAGTATGCTGTGATCAAAGGACCGGTTACTCGCCGCGCGACGACTCTGCATTGGGATAAAAATAAAAAGATGCATGCTCGCGAGGAAGCCCGCTTCTACTGGCAGCGCGTGTCGCCATGGGATATTTGGTTCTCGCCGGGTGCGACGCAGATCGAGAACACCGAAGTGTTCGAACGCCAGCGCATGAGCGTGATGGACCTGTACAACCTGATCGGCCTGCCTGGATATCGCAAGGAAGATATTCGCGCAATTATTCAGGCCTATGAGGGCCGGGGTTTCAAAGAGTGGATTCAGATTTTTGATTACGAGCGCGCGCAGATGGAAGGGCGCAACAACGTCCTCGACGACACGTTCATCAATGCCATCGAGTTCCACGGCCATGTTCTTGGCCGCTACCTCATGGAGTACAACGTCCCCGGTGTGAATGATCCCTACAAGCCATACTTCATTACGGCCTGGATGGTGGACAAGCGCATCTTCAAGGTGATGATGAACCCGAGCCCGCGCCTGCGCGTGCCGTACTACGTCACTTCCTTCGACAAACTCCCGGGTACTCTGTACGGCAATGGAATTCCAGCGCTGGCGAACGACCTCACCGACGTGATCAACGCGACGCTTCGCGCGCTCGTGAACAACATCTCCATCGCCTCCGGCCCGCAGGCTGTGATCGATGAAGAGTTGATCAGCCCGACACAGGATGCATCGCTGTCGCCGTGGAAAGTCTGGAAATATACGGGTGATCCATCGAATCCGAATCGCACTCCGGTCACGTTCTTCCAGCCGAATTCGAATGCGCAGGAATTGATCGCGATCATCGATAAGTTCTCGACGATGCTCGATGACGTGTCCACAATCCCACGCTACCTGACTGGCTCGGGTCCCGGCAGCGGCGCTGGTCGCACGGCCTCGGGACTATCGATGCTGATCAACAATGCGAACAAGACTCTCCAGAACGTTGCCGACAACATTGACAACGACATCTTCGAACCGCTGCTGCAAATGCTCTACGACTTCATTATGCTCACGGATTCCACTGGAATGCTCCGTGGCGACGAGACCATAGTGGTCGATGGCGTGCGCCAAGCGGCGAAGCAGGAACAGGACTTGACTCGCCAGATGGAGTTCCTGAACCTGATCAACAACCCGAACTACCAGACTTTGATCGGGCCGGACATGATGGCGCGGATTCTCCAGAAGGTCGCGGACAATACCGGCATGGAAATAAAGATCAAGCAACCCGGCGACATGCCCGGTGCGCCGCCTCCGGGGATTTATGTCCCTCCGCCCCCCCCCCCCCCCCCCCCCCCCCCCGGGGTGGAAAAGAGTTTGTTCCGCGAAGTGGCCCAAGCGCCAACTGCGACTCGTGGGGGCGGGGGGTTCCGGCCCCCCCACCGGTGGGGGGGGGGGCTCGGCGCGCGGGGGGAGGGGGTGGGGGGGGGGCCATTTGCCGGGAAAAAAGTTTTTCGGCCGGGGGGGGGGGGGGGGGGGGGGGGGGGGGCG
>Ga0137358_10001464_pt1 | contig 12765 bp, 6 predicted proteins | sample Mad1_20_16metaG_FD_105551 | JGI IMG/M metagenome (GOLD analysis project Ga0137358, IMG submission 105551) | Vadose zone soil microbial communities from Angelo Coast Range Reserve, California, USA - Mad1_20_16 metaG | ecosystem: Environmental > Terrestrial > Soil > Vadose zone | place: USA... | reverse complement strand
TCGTCGTTGGGATATGCGTGTAGTGGCTGAAAACTGGCGATAACCCCAAGCTTTCCGAAACGCGGAATATCCTCGGCCGTGATCGTTTCAATGTGCTCAATACGATGGCGGCGATCGCTGGTGCCGTTCACTTTTGCAGCATTCTCGTAGGCGTCAAGTGTGAGCCGTACCGACCGGTCGCCAATCGCATGCGTAAAAATCTGGATCCCACGCTTATCCAATTCCGCGACCATTTTTTTGTAAATAGTCGGGTCCCAAAAAGTATTTCCGGACAACTTCGGATCGTCGCTGTAAGGAGTCAACAGGGCTGCAGTGTGCGATTCCACGACTCCATCCATGAAGAATTTGACCGCTCCCGCTGCAATCCACTCATGGTGATATTTGCGCCGGGCGTCTTCGATCTCTGCAAACTGTGCTGGAGTGATCTCCGGCGGTACCGCAGGGTATGAAAGGTACATACGTACGGTTAACTCACTGGCCTCGTGCAACTCCTGCAAGAGGTCTGCGTCTGGCAGATCGCCGCCCGCACTATGCACCCGCACCACGCCCACCCGACTCGCTGCCTTCAGTCCCGCTCGCAGTGCTTGCAATTTTTCCTCGTGCGTGGGGACGGGAATGGCCCGGCTCATGACCTCATCCGCGGTACCTTCTTTAAATACGCCGGTGGCTTCCCCGGTCTTGGGATCGCGCACGATTTCGCCCCCCGGGGGGTTGGGAGTGCCCTTGTTAATGCCCGCCAGTTGCATTGCCTTGGTGTTCGCCCACCATGTGTGGCCGTCGTAGGACTCGAGATAGACCGGACGATCGGGCATGATCTCGTCCAGGTATTTCTTGTCAGGAAGGTTGGTTGACCCCACGGAGGAATATTGCCAACCCCGACCAAGCACCCAAGGTTGTTTCGGATGTGCGTCCGCGTACGCTTTCACACGTCGCTGAATCTCTGCGATGTTTTGGGCGTCATCCAGATGGATTCGCTGCAGACTCAAGGACCCACTGAGAAAGTGGATGTGGCAGTCTGTGAATCCGGGCAGCACGAGCTTGCCGCCAGCGTCGATCACTTTGGTCGCCGCCCCGCGGTAGCGGTCGATATCGGCCACGCTGCCCACGGCCACAATCTTGCCGCCTCGAATGGCAAGCGCTTCGGCCCAGGGCTGCTTTGCGTTCACCGTATAAACCCGGGCATTCGTAACGACAACGCCGGCGGCGGCCGACACATCTTGTGCCGAAACGTCCAGACGCGCTACCAAAAAAACCGCCATTAGCACGACGAACAAGCAAACGCGGATTCCGCAAGCCAGTTTGCCCAAGTTTCCCCTCTCGACTTCGAGTTTGCCTCTATAACGCAAACTGCTAGAACGTCGGCGGAGTGTTTACCCACAACACCCACGTTTCGGAACGCCCCGGATTCTTCCAGCGATGCGGCGTCGCACTTTCAAAGTAAAAACTGTCGCCCGATTTGAGGCGAAATTCTTCTCCATCCAGGGCCAATTGCAATTCCCCACGCAGCACCAGGAGAAATTCTTCTCCCTCGTGCGTGTAGGATTCGCCGCTGCCCGCCTGGGGAGCGATGCGAAAAAGATGTGGTTCCATCACGGTGTTGCCCCAAGCCAGCAACTCCATGCGGACGCCCGGCCCAGCCTCGAGCACCTTCCGTCCGCTCGGCCGTACCAGCCGGCTGTTCGATTCCGCTGGATCAAAGAAGTCGAGAATGTTGGTTTTGTGGAAACGCGCCAGCCTGCGCAGGGTACCGATCGATGCGCTCATCTGCGAACGCTCGAGCGCGCTCAAAAAGCCCACCGAGATCCCCGCTGCCTTCGCCATGCGCGCCAACGAAAGACCACGTCGAATTCGCAATTGCCGCAGGCGTGCACCGATGGCTCCGCCAGCGCCATCGGGCGTGGGCCGCACCAAACCTTCGCGTTTCAGAAGCTGAACGATAGCCGGCGCATTCAATCCGCGCACGCGCCGCAAGAAACGGGCGCGCTTCAGGACCTTGACGTCTTCGGGGCTATAGAGCCGGTATTTGCTCTCCGTGCGGCGAGGCCGCGTGAGTCCGAGGCTTTCCCAGGAGCGGATCACCGAGGGCGAAACGCCCACCCGGCGCGCCACGTCACCGATTTTCAAGTAAGGTTTCGTGTCGTTCGACTTCATGCTGCGGACGTTTGTTTTCCAGCGTCTTGCGACTTCGATGGATCGGTATTTTTCGCTTGACAGTGAGGGTGAGCTTCTCTAACCTTGCGCGATTATAGCAAGGTTTGTTTGCGGCGCAAGCCGGTCTGTTAAGACAATTTTCCCCTGCATCGCGGAGGTCTCATGCTGTCGTCGAACGCACGTCAGGCGACGAGAGTTCTGGTTGCCCTCGTCTGTCTTTGCAGTTCCACCTTGTTCTTTGGCCAGAGTACAGGAGGCCGCATCCTGGGGCGTGTGTCGGATCCGAGCGGCGCGATCGTGGCCGGGGCCAAGGTCACGCTGAGCAATGAAGCGACGGGCGTCACCCGGGACGCCACCACCAATGACAGCGGCGATTATGTTTTCCTTGAGGTCACGCCCGGACAATATAGCCTGAAATTCGAACAGAAGGGCTTCACCACCACCTTGCGCAAGGGCGTGACGGTGGACGTCAACCAGGTCGTTACGCTCAACATGACGTTGCAGGTTGGGCAAACCAAGGAAGTAGTAGAAGTCACTTCAGAAGCGCCGCTGGTGGACACTACCTCTACTCAACTCGGGGCCGTCGTAAACAACCGTTCAGTCAACGAGCTCCCACTCAATGCCCGCGATACCTATCAATTCCTGCAACTACAGCCCGGGGTTATGTCCACTGTGGGGTCCGCGAACTCGGTCGTCTACGGAAACGACAGAGCAGGGGCCGTGTCAGTCAATGGCGGGCGTGGCCGTGCCAACAACTTCAGCGTGAACGGCGGCGACGCCAACGACCAGTTCGTCAACCTGCCAACCGTGCAGCCTGCGCCTGACAGCATTGAAGAGTTCCGCGTTCTCACCAACACGTTCGACGCCGAATATGGCCGCAACTCCGGCTCGGTAGTCAATGTGGTTACAAAGTCGGGAACCAATAATATTCACGGGAATGTGTATGAGTTCTTCCGGAACACGGTGCTGAATGCCAATGCTTACTGCTTCACGGCCTTACAAGGTATTCCCTGTGAGAAGCCGAAGTTCAATCAAAACCAATTTGGCGGAACTCTCGGCGGACCGATCAAGAAAGATCAGACTTTCTTTTTCACTTCTTACGAAGGACGACGCATCCGTCAGGGCATTCCCTCGCCAGCTGTAACGGTTCCTAGCGCCACGGAACGTCCCGACCCCTCACACATGGTGAATGGTCACATTGTCGCCGATTTTTCGCAGGAATCGCCATTCGCGGGGGTCCTCAGCAACTCGTACGCATTACAACCGGGAAATCAAATCGGTCAGCGACCCGGCTGTCAGCAAGCCGTGACTGATATCGGTGGAGGCTTGATCCAGGACGGCGTAAAGTACTTCGACATCTTTCCAAACAACCAGATCCCCCTGGAATGCCTCGACGCCACAGCCGTGGATCTGCTGCAATTTGTTCCAATCCCTTCATCGGGCAGCAACATTATTCAGACGGTACCCGTGCAACCTAACCGCGGCGACCAGTTCACCCTGAGATTAGATCACCGACTCAATGCCAAGCAGAACCTCAGCTTCTACTATTATTTCGATGATCACCACGTAGTCTCACCTTTTGCGCAATTTCAAGCTGCCGGTGCGAACGTGCCCGGTTTCGGATCCATCACCAACGAGCGATTCCAACAGTGGAACATCAGCCACACCTGGACCATTAGCAACAGTGCCGTTAACGAGTTTCGCTTCAACTACAATCGCGAAGCGCAGAGAACATTCCAGCATCCGGTGAGCACTTCTTTAGTGCAGGATTCCTGTCCGCCAGCTCCTTCGTGGCTCACCGATGTTCTGGGGCCTGTGCCTTGCTTCTCGGATGGCACGGCAGACAATGCCTTGGGCATCCATCCCTTCCTGAGCGCAAGCCGAGAGGGCGTTCCTTTCGTCCAGGTGAGCGGCGGATTCACCATTGGGAACAACGGTGAGGGTGAAGTGCCTCAGGTGGGCAATTCATTTCAATGGTCCGACAGTATTAGCAAAGTGGCTGGGAAGCACTCGCTAAAATTCGGGGGGGACGTTCGTCGCCAGCGCTTTGACCAGGTCTTGTATTTTGATGTCAACGGCGAATTCTTTGTCGACGGTACTTCGACCAACAGCACTGTAGGGGATACGGTATTTTCCGATTACTTGCTCGGATTCCCCGGTTCATACGGCCAAGGCTCGGCGCAGGTGGAAAATGTGCGCAGCACGGGACTGTATCTATTTGCTCAAGACAGTTGGAAGATCAAACCGAACCTGACCCTGAATTACGGTCTGCGCTGGGAACTCAACACTCCAATTGCCGATGTCAGCAAGCACGTACAGACTTTCCGGCCTGGACAGATCAGCACAGTCTTTCCCTGCCTCGATACCGCCAACACCGACTGTTCTTCCATGACTCCGGTTGGCCTGCTCGTGCCGGGAGATAAAGGCATTCCTAATGCGCTGACGCAGACGTACTACAAAGCCTTTGCCCCGCGAATTGGAGTCTCCTGGAGTCCAGGAAGTTCGGGCAGGACCAGCATCAAGGCGGGATGGGGACTGTTTTATAACCCGATTGAGCAGCTCGTGTTGGAGCAGTTCAGCGCAGAGCCACCGTTCGGCGGAAGCACCTTCCCCTTCAACACCTTCTTCAACACACCTTTCCTCGACCAGAGCGGGTCATTCTCCTACCCCAATCCGTTCGGCCTCCCTTCGCAGGCCGGTGTCAACGGCATCCTGAACCCGAAACGGGGGCAGCCGGTGGACTGGGGGATGTTCCGTCCCATTCTCTTATTCGGTCAGTTTCAGCCGAACATGCGCAGTCAGTATTCGGCACAGTACAACCTCACGATTGAGCGCGAGCTGACCAAAGATTTGAAGTTGCAGGTGGGATATGTGGGATCGCAGGGACACCGGTTGCTGGCGACGCACGATCTCAACTACGGAAATCCCCAGACCTGTCTCGGTCTTCAAGCCATAGCCGATGCCTATCCAGGGGATGGCACAGATGCTCACCCCGGCATCGGGACGGACTGCGGGCAGTACTTTGCTGATTCTGTTTTCTCAATTCCTACGCAAGCGTTTGACTCCAACGGGAACCTGGTGAATGTCGTCATTCCGTCCGGTGGATTGACCTTGCCCTATGGAGCCAATGGCCCTTCTGTGATTCCGGCGGGAACTACGGTGAGCGGTGTGGCCCCGAACGGCATCACGCTGGTAGGCCTTCGCCGCTATTCTTCTCCGCGGTGCGATCCACTGACTGGGGCTGGATGCCCTGTTGACGGAATCCCGGTTTTTAGCAGCATTTTTGCCCAGGACACGATTGCCAATTCGGCGTACAACTCGTTGCAGGCGTCTCTCGACAAACGTTTTGGGCATGGCCTCCAGTTCACCGCGGCTTACACGTTCAGCAAATCCTTCGATGAAGCGTCCAGCTTCGAGGGGATCCTGAACCCGATTGATCCCCGTCGCAGCCGATCACTCTCCAATTTCGATGCGCGACACAGGATTGTCTTCAGCTACTACTGGGAACTGCCGATCCCGCATTACAGCGGCGCGAAAGGCAAACTGCTCAACGGTTGGGCGATCTCCGGGATCACCACGTTTCAGACTGGATTCCCGATTCGCATCCAGTCCCTGGCAGATAATGAGCTGATGTACAGCTTCGATTTCGAATTGCCGGGCGAACCGGCGCAAATCGCGCCCTTACGCACCATGAGACCTCAGTCCAACGGCAACTACTTTTTTGATCCCAACAGCTTCACGGAGAATGCCTCGGATAGTTCGCAGCCCCCGTGCAGTGAGGGTGCGGTGTTCGGATGCTATGAGCCGACCTTGTTTGGGAGCCTCGGCAACGCACCCCGCACGATCTGCTGCGGGCCGCATATCAGCCAAACAGATCTCGCCTTGCTGAAGACGATTCAGTTATCGGAAGCAAAACGTATTGATTTCCGGGCTGAGTTCTTCAATATGTTCAACCACACCCAGTTCTATACACCCGACGGCAATACGTCGGACGGCTCGCAATTCGGTCAGGTTACGCAGGCTCGCGACCCACGGCTGGTACAATTTGCTTTGAAGTTCTTTTTCTAGTCGGAGTGTTATCCGATTCCCCGGGCGGCCTCGCGCCGCCCTGGAACCCAATCTAATGGCCCCGCACGGCCTGAGCATTCTTGGAGACTCCCGATGTACCCCGAACTGCAGAAGGAGCTCGAAACTTTCGAGCGCCGTACGCCGAAATCCGCCGAAGCCCACAAGCGCAACTTGAAGCGCCTCCCACTGGGCGTCGCCAGCAACTATCGCGCCTATGATCCCTACCCGATTTTTGTGAAGGAAGGACAGGGCTCGCACTTCCGTGATCTCGATGGAAACGACTACATCGACCACAACCTTTGCTTCGGCGCGCTCATGGCCGGACACTGCCATCCCGCGGTGATGAAGGCCGTCGAAAAGCGGCTGACCACTGGCACGATGTTTGGCATGCCCCACGACATGGAATGGCAGCTGGCGGAAGAAATCTGCAAGCGCTTTCCGGTCGAGATGGTGCGCTTCGGATCCAGCGGAACCGAGGCCACGATGCATGCGGTTCGTCTCGCGCGCGCGGCGACTGTACGTGACAAGATCGTGAAGTTCGAAGGCGGCTACCACGGGTTGCATGACTCCGCGCTGGTAAGCGTGAAGCCGCACGCGCCGGACTTCGGTGACATCGACAACCCGGTTTCTGTGCCGGGCGGGTTGGGCGTACCAAAAGCTTCCATCGCGAATGTCGCCATCGCGACCTTCAATGACCTTGCCACGGTAGAGCGCCGCTTCCAGGAAAATCCCGGACACATCGCTGCGATCATTCTGGAACCCATCCTGATGAATGTCGGCCTCTGCATGCCGCAACCCGGTTTCCTGCAGGGACTCCGCCAGATCGCTACGAAAAATGGTGCGCTTCTGATTTTCGATGAGGTCAAGACGGGAGCAAAACTCGGCTGGGGCGGCGCCTCGGAATACTACGGCGTCATGCCCGACATGATCTGCCTTGCCAAGTCCATTGGTGGCGGATTCCCGCTGGCCGCTTTCGGCACGCACAAATCCGTAATGGACCTGATCTCGCAGCACAAGGTCTTTCACGGCGGCACCTACAACACCAACCCGGCTTCGATGGCCGCAGGGCTTGCGACGTTCGCCGAGGTTCTGACTCGCGAGAACTACGCGCACGTGGACAAGCTGAGCAAGAAACTGGTCGACGGCTACAAGAAGATCATCGCGAAGGTTGGACTGCAGGCATACATCGCGCAAGCCGGAGCCAACGGTGCCTTGATGCTCTACCCGCAGGAGATTCGCAACTACCGTGACTGGCTGACGGTCGACGTCGACGTGTGGCGTCACTACTGGTTCGGCATGGTCAATCGCGGAGTGATGGCGCAGCCGTATTGGCAGGACGAGCAGTGGACGATCTCCGTGCAACACACTGAAGCCGACATCGACAAGCATATTGCAGCTTTCGATGACATTGCCGCGTCCGTGGCAAAGGCGCAGCAGGAACGCGCCGACAAGGCTCCGGCTCTGGCCGCGCACTAAACAGGTCGTGTAGGGCGGACACTCCTGACCTGCCTCACGGTCTGCAGTGAGAGAAAATGCACGATGCTTCCCCGGCCGCCGTGCGGTGAGCAGTTGGGAACCGAAACTATCCTTTTGGGAGTCTGATTTGTCCGACCCAAATCACGAGCAGCCGCACCTGAAACGCGTCCTCGGTCGTGGCGATCTGGTGCTGCTGTTTGTGGTCGCGGTGTTCAACCTGAACGTAGTGCCGTCCATCGCGGCCAATGGGGGCGTGACGGTTTGGCTTTGGATCATCTCCCTCTTGCTTTTTTTCTGGCCGCAAGGCATTGCCGTCATCGAACTCGCCCACCGCTATCCCGGCGAAGGCGGCGTGTACCTGTGGGCCAAGGAAGTGTTTGGCGACTTCCACGGTTTCCTCTCAGGCTGGTGCTACTGGACCAACAACATGCTCTACGTGCCGACGGTTATGCTGTACTTCGTCGGTGTGTCGGTGTTTGCGCTGGGTCCGGGACACGCGTCCCTAGCAGACAACAAATTCTTTGCCATGGCCGCATCGATTGGACTCCTTGTCTTTCTCATGATCCTGAATATCGTCGGCCTTGGTGTTGGCAAATGGCTGAACAATCTAGGCGGTATCGGAACGGCGATTGCAGCTGTCACGTTGATTGGCCTTGGCCTGACCATCTACTTCCGCTACGGGACCACAGTGACGGCAGCGGATTTCCGCATCCCCGCGGATCCGCGCTTTGTGCTGAATTCCTTCGGCGTGATCTGCTTCGGCTTGGTCGGGCTCGAGTTGGCCTCCATCATGGGGGATGAGATCCGCGATCCCCAGAGAACCTTGCCCGGGGCGGTGGCATGGGGCGGCGTGATTTCTGGAGCGCTGTATATCGGCGCAACTCTCACGCTGTTAATCGCTGTCAGCAAGAACGAGATCAGCGTGCTGCAGGGCATCGTGCAAGCCGTCAGCCACATGGCGACCAAGGTTGGGGTCGGTTGGATCATCACGCCCTTCGCGCTGATGCTGAGCTTGTCGATCGCGGGAATCGGATCGGCATGGATGGGGGGATCGGCGCGCATTCCCTTTGTTGCTGGCCTCGATTCCTACATGCCCTCATGGTTGGGAAACTTGCACCCTAAGTACGCGACGCCCTACGCGGCCCTTATCGTTCAGGGGGCAGTCTCGCTGGTACTGGTGATCATTAATTTTGTCGCCTCAGGCGGCGTGCAGGAAGCGTTTCAGACCATGCTTTCCTTGGCAGTGGTCCTGCAGTTGGTGCCGTTCCTGTATGTGTTCGCGGCTCTTCTGAAATTTGCTGTTCGCGAATCGACTGTGAGGGGTCGCTACGGCAGGGAAAAGCTGATCTTTGCCGGTTTGAGCGGCTTTCTGACGACTACCTCGGGAATTGCGTTGGCATTCTTCCCAGCTAAACAAATCACGTCAGTTTGGAAGTACGAAGTGAAAATGGTCGGCTTTACGCTGGCGTTTCTGGGATTAGCCGCCTTTTTCTTTTTCGTTTACGGACGTCTGAAGACGCCGTTCGTCGCTGTCGGACGGAACGCGGCGCCTGTACCGGCGGAGCGCAGTTCGACGCCCTAACATTTTCAGGAGGTTCTCATGCCCGGTGGAGTCAAAACCGACGTGCGCACATACCAGATGTACATCAACGGAGAATGGGTCGACAGCAAGTCGGCCAAGAGGTTTCCTGTCTACGACCCAGCTTCGGAAGAAATCATTGCTCAGGTCCCCGATGCTAATGCCGACGACGTGAATCGCGCCGTGGCAGCTGCCAGGGCTGCATTTGACGAAGGCCCCTGGCAGGGTACGACAGCGCAGGAACGCGGCCGCGTGCTATTCCGCCTGGCCGACAAGATTCGGCAGAACCTTCCGTTACTGGCCGAACTCGAAGCACGCAACTGCGGCAAGCCGATCGTCGAGGCGGAATACGACATCAACGATACGGCCACTTGTTTTGAATACTACGGCGGACTGGCTACGAAGATCCTCGGCTATGTAAACCCGGTTCCTGACAACGCAGTCAGCCTCACCTTGAAAGAGCCCATTGGTGTCGCAGGACAGATCATTCCCTGGAACTATCCGTTGTTGATGGCCGCGTGGAAGCTGGCGCCAGCCTTGGCTGCCGGCTGCACCTGCGTGTTGAAGCCTGCTGAGCAGACTCCGCTCACCGTTCTTGAATTAGCCGAGTGGTTCGCCGAAGTGGGGTTGCCTCCCGGCGTCGTCAACATCATCACCGGGTTCGGCGAAACCGCCGGGGCCCCCCTCGTTCAGCATCCTGATGTCAACAAGATTGCCTTCACCGGCAGCGCTGCCGTCGGCAAGATCATCGTGAAGCAGGCGGCGGATACCGTGAAACGGGTCACGCTCGAACTCGGTGGCAAGTCGCCCAACATTTTCTTTGCCGACGCGGATTTCGAAGCCGCGATTGACGGCGCTCTGTTCGGCGTCTTTATCAATCAGGGAGAAGTGTGCTCGGCGGGCAGTCGAATCCTGGTGCAGAGGCCGATCTACAAGAAGTTTGTCGATGCCATGAGCGAGAAGGCGAAGAAGATCAAGCTGGGCCCGCCGCTCGACCGCGACACCAAGATGGGACCGCTGGTGAGTAAAGATCAGTACGATCGAGTACGGTCCTATCAGGAACTTGGGAAAAAGGAAGGCAAACTGGCCTTCGGCGGCGGACGCTCGGACCAGTTCGCCAAGGGCTACTATGTGCAGCCAACCATCTTTTATGATGTCGACAACAGCGCGCGCATCGCGCGCGAAGAAATCTTCGGCCCAGTCGCGGCGGTCATTCCTTTTGAGGATGAGAGAGACGCGTTGAAGATTGCCAACGACTCTCCTTACGGCCTCGCCGCCGCCGTCTGGACTCGCGACATTTTCAAGGCTTTCCGTGCCGTGAAGGCGCTGCGCGCCGGCATCGTCTGGGTCAACCACATGCAGCCAACCTACGTGGAAGCGCCGTGGGGTGGCTATAAGCAATCTGGGTTTGGACGTGAACTGGGGCCCTGGGGCATCGAGGAATATCTCGAGACCAAGCAAGTGCATATCAATCTCAACGAAGCTCCAATCGGGTGGTACTGAGATGGCGACGATTCAATTGAAAACGCAGATTCCCGGGCCCAAGTCGAAGGCGCTCGGCGAGCGCCGTGCAAATGCAGTGCCGCGCGGCCTTTCCCATGCCACGCCGGTCTACGCGGCCAGGGCGGAGGGAGCCGTGCTGGAGGATGTCGACGGCAATCGCTATATCGATCTTGCCGGTGGTATCGGATGCCTCAACGTCGGTCATCGCTCGCCCGGCGTAGTGACCGCGATTCACAATCAAGTCGATCAGTTCATGCACACCTGCGTGCAGGTGACGGCGTATGAGAGCTACGTGCGCCTGGCCGAGCGTCTGAATCAGCTCACGCCGGGCAACTTCCCGAAGAAGACCTTGTTTGTAAACTCGGGTGCGGAAGCGGTCGAGAATGCCGTGAAAATCGCCCGCGCGGCTACGGCACGTCCCGGCATCATCGCGTTCGAAGATGCGTTCCACGGCCGCACCATGATGACGCTGGCGCTCACCAGCAAGACGCATCCGTACAAGGCAGGCTTCCAGCCATTCCCCGGCGAGGTCTATCGGATTCCGTACGCGTACTGCTATCGCTGTTCGTATTCGCTGAAGTATCCGTCGTGCGACCTGTTTTGCGCGCGCCATCTGGAAGACACGTTTAAGCGGGTAGTGGCTCATGAGGGCGTGGCGGCAGTCATCGCCGAACCGGTTCTCGGAGAGGGTGGATTCGTAGCGCCCCCGCTGGATTACTTCCGTACCTTAATTGACATCTGCCATAAGCACGGAGTGTTGTTTATCGCGGACGAAGTGCAAAGTGGCTTCGGCCGCACGGGCGCCCTCTTCGCCAGTGAGCGTTACGGAATCGAGCCGGACATCATGGTGACCGCCAAGTCGATCGGTGGCGGCTTGCCGCTCGGAGCGATTACCGGCCGGGCCGAGATTATGGACGCGCCGGGTCCCGGCGGCCTCGGCGGAACCTTCGCAGGCAATCCGGTTTCCTGCGCAGCGGCGCTAGCCGTGCTCGATCTTTTTGAGCAGCAGGACCTGAACGCGCGCGCCCACGAACTGGGCGAACACTTCCAGAAGCGCGCCCGAGAGTGGCAGAAACGCTGGCCGATGATCGGCGACGTGCGCGGCCTGGGTGCGATGCAGGCCATCGAATTGGTGCACTCACAAGACAAGCGCGAGCCCGCTCCCGAAGAAACCAAGCAGATCACGCAGTATTGCTACGAACACGGCGTCCTCACGATATCCGCCGGCTCGTACGGCAACGTAGTCCGTCTGCTGATGCCGCTGGTCATCACCGACGCGCAGATGGACGAAGGGCTGGATGTCCTGGAAGGCGCGTTGAAAATGGTTTACGAAAGAAAGCACGAAGCGCAGCCCGTGTAGCGCAGCCTGTGTGGCGCGGGCACTCCTGCCCGCACCTGGCGAACCGCAAGGTCGCTTCTGAAATGCGTCTCCAAATTCTGCACTTGGTAGGACACGTCCAGGTGCAGTGCTCAGCGATCGTTGGTAATCTTAGTGATCGAGAAATTCGAGGTAAACTTCCATGAGTACAGCGATCATCACCGAAGCAAGAGTCCCCCAGTTCATCAACGGCCAGTGGATGGAATCGAATGCCCGTGAATGGGCTGACGTCCTTAATCCGGCAACGGGAGAGACCTTAGCCAAGGTTCCTCTCGCCGATGCCACCGAAGTCACAAAAGCGATCGACGCTGCTGCTGCCGCGTATCCCGAGTGGCGGCGCACTCCACCCGAAGACCGCATCCAGCCTTTGTTCAAGCTGAAGCAGTTGCTCGAGGATCACATCGACGACGTCAGCCGTCTGATCACCCAGGAAAATGGCAAGACCTTCACCGAAGCCAAAGCGGAGATGCGGCGAGCGATCGAAAACGTCGAGGTCGCCTGCGGCATCCCGATCATGATGCAGGGGTACAACCTGGAAGACGTCGCGCGCGGGATTGACGAGATGATGATTCGCCAGCCACTCGGCGTCGTTGCAGCCGTTGTGCCGTTC
>Ga0137358_10001460_pt1 | contig 12772 bp, 10 predicted proteins | sample Mad1_20_16metaG_FD_105551 | JGI IMG/M metagenome (GOLD analysis project Ga0137358, IMG submission 105551) | Vadose zone soil microbial communities from Angelo Coast Range Reserve, California, USA - Mad1_20_16 metaG | ecosystem: Environmental > Terrestrial > Soil > Vadose zone | place: USA... | reverse complement strand
CCCTTCGACTTCGACATCTTCGCGCCGTCCTTGATGACCATGCCCTGGCTGAGCAGCGCCATGAACGGCTCGTCGATCTTCGTGAGCCCGAGGTCGCGCAGCACCTTCGTGTAGAAGCGCGCATACAGGAGGTGCAGGACCGCGTGCTCGATGCCGCCGATGTACTGATCGACCGGCATCCAGTAGGCGGCCGCGTTCGTCTCGAACATCCCGGTGTCGTAGCGCGGCGAGCAGTAGCGGAGGAAGTACCACGACGACTCCACGAAGGTGTCCATCGTGTCGGTCTCGCGCTTCGCCGGCCCGCCGCACTTCGGACAGGTCGCGTTCACGAAGCTCGCGACGCTCGCGAGCGGCGAGCCGCCCTTGCCGGAGAGCTGGACGTCCCGCGGCAGCGCCACCGGGAGATTCTTCTCGGCCTCCGGCACCATCCCGTCCTTGTCGCAGTAGAGCACCGGGATCGGCGCGCCCCAATAGCGCTGGCGGCTGATGCCCCAGTCGCGAAGACGATAGTTCACCTTGGCGGTCCCGAGGCCGCGCGAGACGAGCCAATCTGTCGCGCGCCGTTTCGCCTCGGTCACGGAGAGGCCGTCGAGGAAGCCGGAGTTGATCTTGATGCCGTCGCCCGTGTACGCCTTCCCCGTCCACCCGTCCGGGCGCTTGACGGTCTCGATGATCGGCAGGCCGTGCTGCTCGGCGAACTCCCAGTCGCGCTCGTCCTCGCCGGGGACCGCCATGATGGCGCCGGTGCCGTAGCCCATGAGGACGTAGTCGGCCAGGAACAGCGGAACGGGCGCGTTGTTGAACGGGTTGACGACCGTGGCCGAGAGCCGGAGCCCGCGCTTGGGCCGATCCGCGGCCGTGCGCTCGATCTCCGACTGGCGCGCGACCTCGGCGCGAAACCGGGCGACGGCGTCGCGCTCGGCGGCGTCGCGCACCACGCGGTCGACGAGCGGGTGCTCCGGCGCCAGCACCGCGTACGTCATGCCGAAGACGGTGTCCGGCCGCGTCGTGAAGACGCGGATCGAGAGGTCGGGCTGGCCTTCGACCCGCAGGTCGAACTCGGCGCCCTCGCTCTTGCCGATCCAGTTGCGCTGCATGGTCAGCACGCGCTCGGGCCAGCCCGGGAGCCGATCGCACCAGGCGAGCAGCTCTTCCGCGTAGCTGGTGATCTTGAAGAACCAGCCGTCGATCTCGCGCGGCGTCACCTCGGAGTCGCAGCGCCAGCAGCGGCCGTCTTCCACCTGCTCGTTCGCGAGGACCGTCTGGCAGGACGGGCACCAGTTCACCGTCGAGCGCTTCCGGTATGCGAGGCCGCGCTCGAGCATCTTGATGAAGATGAGCTGCTCCCATTTGTAGTACGTCGGATCGCAGGTCGCGACCTCGCGGTCCCAGTCGTACGAGATCCCCATCTTCTGCAGCTGCGAGCGCATGTAGTCGATGTTCTCGTAGGTCCAGATGACCGGATGCACGCCGTGCTCGATCGCGGCGTTCTCGGCGGGCAGGCCGAACGCGTCCCAGCCCATCGGGTGGAGCACGTTGTACCCGCGCATCCACTTGTAGCGGGCCAAGAGGTCGCCGATCGCGTAGACCCGCACGTGGCCCATGTGGATCCGCCCGGACGGGTACGGGAACATCTCGAGGCAGTAGAACTTCGGGCGGCTCGGATCTTCGTGGACCCTGAACTGCTTGCCCTCTTCCCAGATCCGCTGCCACTTCGCTTCGATCTCGCGGAACGGATAGCGATCGGTCGACATGATTAGGCTAGATTTTTAACATACTTAGCCAGCAGGGGCAAGAGATGCCGATGGCGGCCGACCGCTGGACCGCGCCCGCAAGCGGGCGCCGGGTAGGGTCTACTTCTTCACGCCGAGCATGCCGAGCGCCTCGTTGGCCTCGCGCATGGAGTCGACGTGCTTGCCTTCCTTGTGGAGCGCCTGGGCGCGGTCGAGCTTGGCCAGGGCGTTCTTCACGTTCGGGTCACTCTGGTTCATCGTCGCCGCGGCGTCGCGGCCCTGCTTGATGAGGACGGGACACATAGACGCGGAGGCCGCCGACGAGACGAGCGTCAGGGCCAGCACGATCGCGCATCCAAGTCGAAATCGCATCGTGACACCTCTCCGAAAGGCTCCGGCGTGACGCGGCCGTTCGGCCGCCGCGCCACGCCCAAACCGGTGTGGCGCTACTTCTTCAGATCCGCAGCGGCTTCGTTGGCCAGCTTGAGCGAGTCGGCGTGCTTGCCTCCATCGTGGAGCTTCTGCGCCTCGTCGAGCTTGGCGACGACCGCCTTCACCTTCGGATCGTCGGCCTTCATCTTCGCGGCCGCTTCGCGGGTCTCCTTGATCACCTTCGGGCACGAGCTCGCGAACGCTGCACCCGCGGTGAAGACCAGCGCGACCGTGACTGCCGTGACTGCCATGAGCTTTCTCATGTGCTGTCACCTCCCTTTGAGCCCGGTTGGCTCCGGTCATTGTAACAGTCGGTCGTAGGCTCCGGTTCCACCTCGGCCGGGGGGTGGAAGTGATCGAAGATCCGCTGAGCCAGCTTCGGGGTGACTTTCGGCACCGCCGCCAGCTCGGCGACCGAGGACTCCCGCACCCGGCGCGCCGAGCCGAGCGTTTTCAGGAGGCTCGTGCGAATCGTCGGTCCGATCCCGGGGATCGTGTCGAGCACGGACTGGATCGTGCGCTTCGTCCGGAGCTTCTTGTGGTACGTGATCGCGAAGCGGTGAGCCTCGTCCCGGATCCGCTGCAAGGTGTGCAGCGCGGGCGAGGTCGGATCGAGCACCAGCGGGTGGAGTCGCTCGGGCTGATAGACCTCTTCGGCCTGCTTCGCGAGCCCGACCGCCGGAATGTAGTCGAGCCCGAGATCCTGCAGCACCTTGAGCGCGGCGTTGAGCTGGCCGCGCCCGCCGTCGATCAGCACGAGGTCGGGGAGCACGCTCCCCTGCTCCAGCGCTTTCGCGAAGCGCCGCGACAGCACCTCGGCCATCGACGCGAAGTCGTCGGCGCCGGCGACGGTGCGGATGCGGAAACGCTTGTAGTCGTCCTTCTTCATTCCGCCGTTTTCCCAGACGACCATCGAGCCCACCTGCTCGGTTCCCTGGATGTTCGAGATGTCGTAGCCCTCGATTCGGTTCGGGAGCCCCGGCAGGTCGAGCGCGCGCTGGAGCTCCTCGAGGACGAGCTGCTGGCGGTTGTCGCGGGAGAGCAGGCGGTTCTGGAGCGCGATCGCTGCGTTCGCCTCGGCCATGGCGACGAACTGCCGCTTGGTGCCGCGCTGCGGCGCCAGCACCTGCACTCGCCGCTCGGAGAGCGTCGAAAGCCACTCGGTCGTGAGCTCGGCTTCCGGCAGCTCCTCTGACAGCAGGATCTCCGGCGCCGGAGTGACTGCCTTGCCGTAGAACTGGCGGACGAACGCCGACAGGATCTCGCCGTCGCTCCAGCCGGCGACCTTGTCGAAGAAGAACGGCTCCTGGCCGACGAGCCGGCCCTTGCGCACGAAGAAGAGCTCGACGCACGCGTCGCTGCCCTGGCGCACGACGCCGATCACGTCCTGGTCGACGTCGTCCGTCGAGATGATCTTCTGGCGCTCCCGGACCTTGTTGAGCGACTGGATCTGCTCGCGCAGCACGGTCGCGCGCTCGAACTTCAGCTCGGCGGCCGCTTCCTCCATCTCCTTCGTGAGGCGCCGCGCCAGCTCCTCGTCGCGTCCCTCCAGGAAGTGGGCCACGTCCTCGACGGTCCTCGCGTACCCCTCGCGGGTCTCCCAGCCCGTGCACGGCGCGTTGCATCGATGGATGGCGTACTGGATGCAGGGGCGCTCGAGCGAGCCGTCGATCGTGATCGAGCACGTGCGCAGCGGAAAGAGCTGCCGCGTGAGCCGGAGCGTCTCGCGCATCGCGGTCGCCGGATAGAAGGGGCCGTAGTAGCGGGCGCCGTCGTGTTGGACGCGACGGGCTACCAGGAGGCGCGGGAACTCCTCGTTCGTGGTGAGCTTCAGGAACGGATAGTGCTTGTCGTCTCTGAGGATGATGTTGTAGCGGGGCCGGTGGCGCCGTACCAGGTTGGCCTCGAGCATCAGCGCCTCGAGCTCGTTGTCGGTCACGATGTACTCGAGGTCGCGGATCTGGCGTACGAGCGCGTCGGTCTTGGGATCCCGCGGGCGCGACTCCTGGAAGTAGGAGCGGACGCGGCTCCGCAGGGATGCCGCCTTGCCGACGTACAGGACCTGCTGCTTGCCGTCCCGGTAGAGGTAGACCCCCGGCCGGTCAGGCACCCGGGCGATCTTCTCGTCGAGCTCCATAGCAACTAGATTACAGGCTCGCCTCGCCGGCGGCTCGCCAGGCGGCTCACTTGATCTGCTGCTTGCGCAGCGACTTGAGCCGGTCGCGCAGCTCGGCTGCCTGCTCGAAGTCGAGGCGCTTGGCCGCCTCCTTCATCCGCGCCTCGAGCTCGCCGATGCGCGCCTGGAGCGCCGCCGGCGACTCGAACGTCTCGGCCGTTGGCTCCTCGACCGGCACCGTGTAGTAGTCGCGCTCGTAGACCGTCTGGAGGAGGTCGCGGATCGACGACTTGATCGATTCCGGCGTGATGCCGTGCGCCTGGTTGTAGGCGTGCTGCAGCTCCCGCCGCCGCTCGGTCTCCTGGATCGTCGCCGCCATCGAGTCCGTGACGTGGTCGGCGTACATGATGACCTCGCCGTTGACGTTGCGCGCCGCGCGTCCGGAGGTCTGGATGAGTGAGGTCGCCGACCGCAGGTAGCCTTCCTTGTCGGCGTCCAGGATCGCCACCAGCGAGACCTCGGGAATGTCGAGTCCCTCGCGCAGCAGATTGATGCCGATGAGGCCGTCGAACTTGCCCAGACGGAGATCGCGGATGACCGCGACCCGATCCAGGGTGTCGATGTCGGAATGGAGATAGCGCACGCGGAGCCCGAGCTGCTGGTAGTACTCGGTGAGGTCCTCGGCCATCCGCTTGGTCAAGGTGGTCACCAGGACCCGCTCGTCCCGGTCGGCGCGCGCGCGCAGCTCCGCGAGCAGGTCGTCGACCTGATCCTTGGCCGGCCGTACCGTGATTCTCGGGTCGGTGAGCCCGGTCGGCCGGATCACCTGCTCGGCGAGCGCGTCGCCCGCGAGCTCGAGCTCGTAGGCGCTCGGCGTCGCCGAGACGTAGATCGTCTGGCCCGTGCGCCGCGTGAACTCGTCGAACGTCAGCGGCCGGTTGTCGAACGCGGACGGCATCCGGAAACCGTACTCGACGAGCGCCTCTTTGCGCGAGCGGTCGCCGTAGTACATGCCGCGGATCTGCGGCACCGCGACGTGGCTCTCGTCGATGATGATCAGCGCGTCCTTGGGCAGGTAGTCGATCAGGGTCGGCGGGGCCTCGCCCGGTCGATGCCCGGTGAGATGCCGCGAGTAGTTCTCGATGCCGTGGCAGAAGCCGAGCTCGCGCAGCATTTCCATGTCGAAGAGGGTGCGTTGCTCGAGCCGCTGCGCCTCGAGCAGACGGTTCTTCTGGCGCAGGAACGTCAGCCGCTCGCCGAGCTCCTCCTGGATGGTCACGAACGCGCGCTCGAGCTGCGCCGCCTCGGTCACGTAATGGCTCGCCGGATAGATGTGGACCCGATCGACGCGCTCGAGCACGGCGCCCCGTAAGGGATCGATTCGGGAGATCGCGTCGATCACGTCGCCGAACAGCTCGATCCGGAGCGCGATCGACTCTTCGTTCGCCGGGAACACCTCGACCACGTCGCCGCGGACGCGGAAGGTCCCGCGATGGAAATCGTAGTCGTTGCGCTCGTACTGGACCGCGACCAGGCGGCGGATGATCTCGTCCCGGTCCATCCGCTCGCTCTCGCCGAGCTCGAGGTGGAGCCCCTGGTAGGTATCGGGCTCGCCGATGCCGTAGATGCACGAGACCGAGGCGACGACGAGGACGTCGCGCCGCTCCAGCAAGGACTTGGTCGCGGAGTGGCGCATCCGGTCGATCTCGTCGTTGATCAGCGCGTCCTTCTCGATATACGTGTCCGACTGCGGGATGTAGGCCTCGGGCTGGTAGTAGTCGTAGTACGAGACGAAGTACTCGACTGCGTTCGACGGAAAGAAAGCCCGGAACTCGCTGAAGAGCTGGGCCGCCAGGGTCTTGTTCGGCGAGATGACCAGGGTCGGCCGGTCGACGCTCGCCACCACGTTCGCGATCGAGTAGGTCTTCCCCGAGCCGGTCACGCCGCGGAGCACCATGTGCCGGCGGTTCTCGCGGACGAAGCCCGTGAGGGCGGCGATGGCCTGCGGCTGGTCGCCGCGGGGTGAATACTCGGACGACAGCTTGAACACGGCGTCGAGCTACGTCAGGAAGGCGTCGGAACGGCGAGGAGGTATTTTCGCCACGAGTCCAGGAGCGAGTGCGCGTGCGGGTGCCGGAGCATGTGTGTCGAGAACACGAACTTGGGATGCACCGGCTCCCGGATGAGTCGCATCCCGACCTCGTCGGCCAGGCGGTTACCCTTTCTGAGATTGCAGCGGAGACAGGCGGCGACCACGTTCACCCAGCTCGTCTCTCCCCCGCGCGAGCGAGGGACCACGTGATCGACCGTGAGCCGCTCGCCGCGTCGGTTGCAGTACTGGCAGGTGTAGCCGTCGCGCCTGAGGATGTTCTTCTTGTTGAAGGCCACGCGGTCCAGGAACGGCTTGCGGATGTACATGGCGAGCCGGATCACCGCGGGCAGGGCGAACGTCACCGAGGGCGACCGCACCACACGCGGCGAAGCTTCGACGGCTTCCGCCTTGCCGGCCAAGAGCAAGGTGATCGCGCGGCGGGCGTTGGTGAAATGCAGCGGCTCAAAGGTGTAGTTGAGCACTAATACCGCAATTTCATCCATACTTACCGAGTTAGTCTAGTCGCCGCGTCGCGGGGTGTCAAATCACGGGGCCGAGCCTCGGATGACCTGCCGGAAGAAGAACGCGAGGTTCGCCGGCCGCTCGGCGAGGCGCCGCATAAAGTAGCCGTACCAGTCTTCTCCATACGGGATCAGCACGCGGAGCCGGAGGCCCGCCTCGCGGAGCCGACCGTGCAGGTCGTGGCGGATCCCGTAGAGCATCTGGAGCTCGTACCGGTCGGCCGCGACCCCTCCCGCCCGCGCCCTCTCCCGGGCCCGGTCGATCAGGCGCTCGTCGTGGGTGGCGAAGGCCGGGTAGACGCCGAGCGCCAGCGCGTCGGCCGACAGCAGCCGATCCAGGCACCGGGCGTAGCTCGCGTCGACGTCGCGCTTGTCGGGGAACGCGATCTGGGGAGGCTCGCGGTAGGCCCCCTTGCACAGGCGCACGGTCGCGCCGATCTCGATCAGGCGCTCGACGTCCTGCGCCGTCCGGCGGAGATAGGACTGAACGACACAGGCCAGGTTCGAATACGTGGCGTGCAGGCGCCGGTAGAGCTCGAGCGTGCGATCGGTGTAGGCCGAGGACTCCATGTCGACCCACACGAGCGTGGGGGTCGCGAGCCCGCGCGCCGCGACCCGCTCGAGGTTCGCGCGGCACACCTCGTCGCCGAGATCGAGGCCGAGGTGGGTCAGCTTGAGTGACGGAACGGCGCGCAGACGCCGGCGCGCGATCTCGTCGAGCGCCTCGAGGTAGGCGTCGGCCGCGTGCGCGGCGTCGTCGGTCGTCGCGACGTTCTCACCGAGGTGAGTGAACGCGGCGTCGACGCCGTCGGCGTTCAAGCGCGCGGCGACCGCGAGAGCGTCCTCGAGCGCCGGGCCCGCGACGAAGCGCCTGACGAACCGCCGCGCGGCCGGCAGGCGGTCCATCGCATCGCCGATGCGCCGATGCGTCGAGAGCCTAAGGAGCAGCGCCCGGCCGAGATCCGTGGTGGCCCTCGATCGCGTCCACGAGGACGCCCTCTCGCAGTCCGTATTCGCTGACTCGAGCCTCGCCGATCCCGATCTGGTCCAGGGTGGCCATCACGATCGCCGTACCGGGAATGAGGAGATCGGCTCGGCCCGGCTCGAGACACGGCAGCACCGCCCGCTCCTCGACCGTCAGCCCGCACAGCCGGTCCAGAAGCCCTTCGACCGTGGCGCGGCTCAGAACGTGCCCCTGCACGCGGCTCGGATCGTAGCGGACCAGCCCGAGGTCGAGGGCCGCCAGGGCGGTCACCGTCCCGGCGGTTCCGACCAGGTGGGCGACGCGGGCCGAGCGAATCGCCTCGGGCAGCTCGCGGTCGAGGCGACGGCGCACCTCCTCGTGGAGCTCGCGATAGGACGATCGCGGGACGACGCCGGGAAACGGAAAGCGCTCGGCCAGCGGTACGACACCCAGGCGGAGGCTGATCGCGGAGCGGACCGTGTCGCCCTCGGACAGCACGTATTCGGTGCTCCCGCCCCCGATGTCGAACGTCAGCACCGGGCCCGACAGCGGCCCGAGGCCGTGGCGCACGCCCTGGAGCGTGAGGCGAGCCTCGACCTCGCCACTGACCACGTCGACCCGCCGGCCGGTCGCGCGCTCGACCGCGACCGCGAACGCGCGACCGTTCGACGCCTCACGGACGGCGCTGGTGGCCACGATACGGATGTCGCTCGCGCCGAGGCGGGCACCGCGCTCGACGTAGCCGCTCACCGCGGCCAGAGTTCGCGCCATCGGCGCCTCGCCCAGCGCGCCGGTGCGGGCGAGATTCTCGCCGAGCCGGGTGATGGTCTGGTCCAGGTCGGCGATGCGCCACGTCCCGGCGCCGATCACGTCGGCGACGAGCAGCCGCACCGTGTTGCTGCCGACGTCGATCGCGCACAAGCGCATGGCTGAAAGCGACGACGCCCCGCCGGGCACTCCGGCAGGGCGTGTGGACATCGGAACGGGGTCGGCTATTTCCCCTTCAGGGTTCGAATGTAGTTCACGACCTCCCAGCGCTCCTGTTCCGGGAGATGCTTCCACGGCGGCATGGCGCCGCGGCCGTTCGACATCTTCCAGAAGATCTCACCGTCGGTTTCCTTCTGAACCGCTTCCGCGGTCCAGTTCGCCGGCTTTGGCGGAGGGAGGGCCGCGGCGGCCGGGCCGTCGCCCTTGCCTCCGGGACCATGGCACGATACGCAGTTAGTCTCGACCGTCTTCTTGGCGTTGCCGATGCCCTTGACCGGATTCTTCAGCGCCTTCGCTTCGGGGGGCGCCACCCAGGGACCCTGAGCCGAGACCACCGCCGCGCCAACCAAGACGAGGAGAGTGATCGCAGCAACGGCGATGCCCAACGACTTCTCGAACCCGCTCATGAAGCCTCCTCTCGTACGATCGTGACGGCGTTCACAAAACGAAATCCATTTAACACTCCTCGGACGAAAGAGGTCAAGCAGTTATTCGACGATTCCGCGTCGCGGCGACCCAGCAGAGGGCCGCGAGAACGCCGTAGGCGCCGGCGAGATGGCCCGGGATCGCCGAGGGCGGCGCCCAGGGCCAGAAGAGCGCGCCGCTGACCAGTGGTGAATGGATCACGCCGAACATCGACGCCGCGCTCGCCACCGCGAACAGGAGCCCCGCGAGCACCAATTGGTGATCGATGATCGCCACCAGCGCCCAGCCCCAGAGCACCGCGGTCAGGATGAAGCCGTTGCCGAGCACGACGAGCGCCTGATAGCCCTGAGCGGCGTCCCCGGCGAGAGCGTGTGGCGCGGTGCCGAGGGCCGCGAGAAGGCTCCCCGTTTCGATCAGCACCACCGCCGCCGCGACCGGCACGAAGGTCAGCGCGACGGCGGCGCCGTGGCGCGGCGGCGTCGCGAGGAAGCCCTGCGCGGTGATCTCGAGCCCGATGAAGACGAGGATCGGGGCGACCGCGGCCTCGGGGAGCAAGGCGACCAGGAGCGAGAGCGCGCCCGCCGCGGCGCCGGCGCCGATCACCAGGCCCGTGGCCAGGGTATACCCTGCCCGCGCGCCCATCGCCTTGTAGGCCGGATGGCCGATGTAGGGCGTGTTCTGCACGACGCCGCCACAGCAGCCGGCGAGCATTGTCGCGGCGGCCTCGGTCAACAGGATATCGCGGGCGCGGTACTCGTCGCCGGCGGCCGCGGCGCTCTCGGTGTTGTCGATCCCCCCGATGATCGTGACGAGCGCGAACGGGAGCGCGATCGAGAGGTAGGGCAATGTCGCCGGAAGCGCTTCGAGCCAGCCGAGCGTTGGCCACGGCAGCGACAGGCGGAGCGGGCCCACCGCGATCGCGCCGCTCGGTCCCAGGCCGAGCGACGCGCGCCCCCAGAAGATCGCCGTGCCCGCGAGCACCGCGATGAAGGCTCCGGGAAGACCGAACGGCATACGCACGCGGCCGAAGAGCGCCAGCAGCAGGACGACGAGCGAGACGAGGCCGATCAGCGGATCGCGAAGGATCTTGAGGGTGGGCAAGAAGGCGATCAGGAGAATCGAGATTCCGCCGATCGATCCGAGCAGCGCGGCCCGGGGCACGACACGTCGGGCCCAGTCGCCGGCGAAGGCGAGGCCGAGCTTGGCCAGGCCGATCGCGATCGTCGCCGCCATGCCGACCTTCCATGCGAGCATCGGATCGCCGGTGGCGAGCATCACGGGACCGAGCACGCCGAACACCATCGCGAACAAGGTCGGCGTGTCGATCCCGAACGGCATCGCGGTCACGTCCTCTCGGCCCGTGCGGCGCATGAGGCGCACCGCGAGCCACGTGTAGGCCAGATCGCCGAGGAGCACGCCGAGCGCCGTCCCCGGGACCATTCGCTGGAGTACGAGGTCGGCCGGGAATTTGAAGACGCCGATCAGGAGCGAGGAGAGGATGACGAGCTGGGTGACGTTGTCGAGGGCGAGACCGAGGAACCCGTTCAGGTCCCCCGGCCGGATCCAGCGCGGGGCGCTAGGGCTTCCGGACGTCGGCGGTCCCTCGCGTGGCGGCGACCAGCTCGCGGGCGGCGCTCTTGATTCGCTCGGCGAGGGCCGAGCACCACGCGAGGCTCCCGCGATTGTCGGCGACGTCGCGGAACTCGAATTCCATGGTCGGCCCGCGGTGGTGGAGGAACCGGAGTCGCGCGCCGTACGACTTTCCTTCACGCTCGTCGTCGGCGTCCAGCTCGACCTCGAAGCGCGGGTCGACGCGCTTGGCGTGCGCCGTCAGAAAATTCCAGAGCCAGCGAACGACTTCCGGGTACGTCCCGCCCGAGAACACAGCGGCAATTCTAGCAGAGGCGCGAATCGTGGCTGAGCGCGTTGCTAGCCGTCGTGGGGCTGGGGCCCCCGCCAGCCGAGGCGCGCCCCCGAGTGATGGAGGGGCCGGGGACCGGCCCCTCCGTCTCGATTGCCGATCAGCACTCGTTGAAGCCGCACGAGAGGCACTTCTTGCAACCTTCCTCGTAGACGAACGTCGCCTGGCCGCACTCCTTGCAGAGGTCGCCGATCTGCTTTCGCGGGTCGACCGCCGCGGACGCCTCGGGCGCCGCCTTCAGCTCGCCGATGTGCTCGGCGAGGGTCCGCGAGAGCGCGTCCGGGAGCGAGAGGATCTTGGTCGGGCCGAAGCCAGTCGGCTGGCCGCCTCCGATGCGCGCGAGCTGGCTGATGACCTCTTCGAGCCTCCGCTGAGCCGTGAACGGCGAAGGCAGCCTCAGGATGAGCGAAATCAGCCGTCCGAGGGCTTCCGCCACCGCCATCGTGTCCGAGCCGCCCGTGCCGACCTGGACGAAGACCTCGAAGGGCTCGTGCTCGTTGTTCTCGGTGATGGTGATCCACGCCGTCCCGATGGGAGTCTCGGTCCGGTAGGTCGACCCCTTGAGGCCGCGCGGGCGCGGCTTGATGACGGCCTGGCCCGTCGGCACGGCGAGGGTCGGGCTCTTGTCTTTCTTTCCCGAGACGCCGATGTTCAGGACCTGCTCGCCTTTGCACCCGTCGCGGAACACCGTGATGCCCAGGCACCCCAGCTCCCACGCGAGGCGGTAGGCGCGCGCCACGTCCTCCTCGGTCGCGTCGTTCGGCAGGTTGATCGTCTTCGAGACGCCGTTGTCGGTGGAGCGCTGGAACGCGGCCTGATGCCGCACGTGCCACTCGAAGCCGATCTCGTGCGAGGTCTTGAACACGCTCGACGCGTGCTCCGGGAGGCCGCGGATCCCGTGGAGCGCGCCACGCTTGGCGATCTCCTGCATGAGCGCGTCCGAGTAGAACCCCTGCTCCTTCGCGAGCCGCTCGAAAGTCTCGTTCACGAAGGTCAGGACCCGTTCCCCGTCCGACTGCTTCACGCGGTGCTCGAAGGCCAGCGCGAAGATCGGCTCGACGCCGGACGAGCAGCCGGCGATCATCGAGATCGTCCCGGTGGGCGCGATCGTCGTGACGGTCGAGTTGCGCATCGGCCGGTCGTCCCGGTAGATCGAGCGGTCCCAGTTCGCGAAGGGGCCGCGCTCCTCGGCGAGCTTCGCCGACTGGTCGTGGGACGTGTCCTTGACGAAGGCCATCAGCCGGTCGCCGAGGTCGATGGCCTCCTGGCTGTCGGACGGGATACCCATCGTGAAGAGCAGGTCGGCCCAGCCCATGATGCCCAGGCCAATTCGACGATTGGCCTTGACGGTCTCGTCGATCACCGGCAGCGGATACGGGTTCATCTCGATCACGTCGTCGAGGAAGCGCACGGCGAGCCGCACCACGCGCTCCATCTCGTCCCAGTCGACCGACCACTCGCCCGCGTCGCTCCGGCGGGCGAACTTCGAGACGTTGAGCGAGCCGAGATTGCACGCCTCGTTCGGCAAGAGCGGCTGTTCACCGCAATTGTGAACAACGAAACCGTTGGCGATGAAGCTG
>Ga0137358_10001457_pt1 | contig 12781 bp, 7 predicted proteins | sample Mad1_20_16metaG_FD_105551 | JGI IMG/M metagenome (GOLD analysis project Ga0137358, IMG submission 105551) | Vadose zone soil microbial communities from Angelo Coast Range Reserve, California, USA - Mad1_20_16 metaG | ecosystem: Environmental > Terrestrial > Soil > Vadose zone | place: USA... | reverse complement strand
TTTCCAGTGTTTCAGATTATAACCATTTTACTTTATAAAGTAAAGTATCGTGACAAGATGAATGGAACAGCTTCGGACAGCGACGCGCTACCGGACTATGAAGTAGTGAAATATCGAATGGCTCGCATATTTCTCGCCCTCCGCTTCGCTCCGGACCGCCGCCGCTGAAGCGGCGACGTCCAATCCGGCGCGACGCCGGGTAGTCGAACCGTCTTGTTGTCTGTCAGGGGTTCGATCTGCTCGTTTCCGATCTCGTCACCCGGGCTGCCGAAGTACTTTTTTTGATCAAAAGTGCGCCCGAAGGGATTCGAACCCCTGACCCCCTGGTTCGAAGCTTGCCGCACCGTCGAAATTGGCGTTTTGGCGATTGTAACTGTTTGATTCTATTCAACCATGCTCGCCGGATGTCCGTTGCTTATCCACCGCCGAGCAGAACTGCGCTCAACGAAGCGTGACTGACTCCCGCATAAGTCCCGCAGGCTGATCGCCCCCCCTCTCCGACCTTAATATCCGGATCCGGGACAGTTTTTAACCGTGCGACGGCGATCCTCTTGCGCTCTCTAGCGCTTACGCGGGCCCGGAGTTCTCCGGCAGCAGCTTCAGCTTGTCCACGATTCGGCAGAGTTCTGGCACCGATGCAGCTTCGATCTTTCGCATCATGTTGCTGCGATGGACCTTCACCGTGGTTTCGGTGATGCCCATCTCGCCCGCAATCTGTTTGTTCAGTCGCCCCTCCACAACCTGTGTGAGAATCGCGCGCTCACGCGGCGTCAGTTCTTCAAATCGCGCTCTGAGCGCGCTCAGCGCCTCTTCATCCTCGCGGCGCGCACGGTCGCGAGCGAGCCCATCATTTACCGCATCCAGAAGGTCCTGGTCCCGAAACGGCTTCGTCAAAAACTCGATGGCGCCCGCCTTCATCGCCTGCACGGTCATCGGGATGTCGCCATGTCCGGTGATGAAAACGATCGGGAGTCTGACGCTTGACGCGGCGAGATCGCGCTGAAAATCCAGTCCGCTCCGTCCCGGCAATCTCACATCGAGGACCAGACAGGTAGGGCTATCGGGCGGTTCGGATCCCAGAAAGTCGGTAATGGATGCAAACAGGCAAGAATGCAGGCCCGCGGACCTCAATAGCCGTCCGAGGGATTCGCGAAATTCGGAATCGTCGTCGATCACCACCACGCAGGCAGTTGAATCCGGCATCGCTTTCGCTCGCGATCGAAGCTCCACGGAAAAGCGCATCTGTCCCCTTGCACTTTCGTTGCCGCCCTATGTGCCGAGTCTAGCCCTAACATATGCGTTTGGACACACTGCGGACGGCCGCGGCGGGCCAAATCCCCTAAACCAAGGTTTAGAGTTTCAGTGTCACAATAGCGTCATTCTTGGTGCCTGAAGCAGTGCACAACCCCCGCTCTCGGGCGAGGGTTGTGACTGCGAATATACCCACCGGAGGCCGTATTGTTCGACCAATCCCAGATCTCAATAGTCGATGACGACCAATCTTTTCGCGACTCGATGCGGAGGCTGCTCAAGTCGCTGGACTACGCCGTGGCGGTGTTCCCGTCCGCCGCCGAATTTCTCGCGTCCCCCGAGTTCGCTGACACAGCCTGCTTGGTCGCCGATGTTCACATGCCTGAAATGACAGGTGTAGAGCTCTACAAACGTCTGATCGAAACAGGGCACGCGATCCCGACGATCCTCGTCACCGCCTATCCCCATGATGGCGTCCGGGAGCGCATGCTGACTCTGGGCGTCGAGTGCTATCTCCCCAAGCCGTTGGTGGAGGGTGTCTTGATCGACTGCCTTCGGTCCGCTGTCGCGCGCGGCAAGGCGCCGCGAGGCTGATGTGCGTCCGCCACAAACGTCCTCTATGGGTATCCATGATGGAGGGCGTGACTGGTACGGCTGATCAGGAATATTATCCGGCGTCGCCGTGATGGTAATCGGTTCTGCAACAGAAGAGTCCGACCGATGAGAGCATCCTCCTTATCAGGCGCCGGTGGGAAACATGACTCTTTAAATGTGTTGTGGGAAGACACCGAGCGTGTCTTCTGCAAACTGTGGCGCGATGGTGCTGAGGGCGATAGGCACGCTTTCATTCCCGTCGTTTCCGGCGCCGAGCATTCGACGCTCGAGTGTGTTAATCGTCTCACACACGAATACGAACTCAAGGACTACCTCGACGGTGCGTGGGCGTTACGTCCGGTCGACTTCGTGCGCGAGTGCGGGCGGACAATGCTGGTAGTCGAGTACACAGGAGGCGAACCCCTCGATCGTGTTACGCGGCAGCCCATGGAGATCGGGCATTTTCTGCGGCTCGCAGTGTCCTTGTCCTCCGCACTTGGCCAGCTCCACGCACGTGGGCTCATCCATAAGGACATCAAGCCGGCGAACGTGGTCGTGGATTCCGCGACAGGGCAAGTCAGGCTCACCGGCTTCGGCATCGCCTCTCGCCTCCCACGCGAGCGGCTGTCGCCCGCGCCTCCCGAGTTCATCGCGGGAACACTCGCCTATATGGCGCCCGAGCAAACGGGACGAGTAAACCGATCCATGGATTCCCGCAGCGACCTTTACTCACTTGGAGTCACGTTTTACGAAATACTGACCGGCAGCCTTCCGTTCACGGCATCCGATCCGATGGAATGGGTGCACTGTCATATCGCAAGACAGCCAGCAATACCCAGCGAGCGACTGAAGAGTATCCCGATCACTGTCTCTGCAATCACGATGAAGTTGCTCTCCAAGACCGTCGAGGAGCGATATCAGACGGCGGCCGGGGTTGAGAGTGATCTTCGGCGCTGCCTCTCTGAATGGGAAACCCATGGGCGTGTCCAAGATTTCGGGCTGGGCGCTCAAGACACTCCGGATCGCCTGATGATTCCTGAGAAATTATACGGGCGAGATCGCGAGGTCGACACCCTTCTCACCGCTTTCGATCGCATTGTTGCCGGCGGCAAGCCAGAGTTAGTGCTCGTATCCGGATACTCCGGTATCGGCAAATCCGCGGTCGTGAATGAGCTTCACAAACCGCTTGTTCCTCCCCGCGGCTTGTTTGCATCAGGCAAGTTCGAGCAATTCAAACGCGACATTCCGTATGCCACGTTGGCGCAGGCCTTTCAGAGCCTGATCCGGCCACTCCTGAGTAAGAAGGAAGAAGACTTGCGCAAGTGGCGCGATGCGCTGCGCGAGGCGCTGGATCCGAACGGACTGCTCATCGTCGAACTTGTCCCGGAATTGAAGCACATCATCGGTGAACAGCCCCCAGTGCCCGAACTTCCGCCACAGGATGCACAGCGACGCTTCCAGTTAGTATTTCGGCGATTTATCAGCGTATTCGCACGAACCGAGCACCCGCTTGCCCTCTTCCTCGACGATTTGCAATGGCTTGATGCGGCAACGCTCGACTTGCTCGAAGACCTGTTGACTTGCGCCGATTTGCAGCACTTACTGCTCATTGGCGCCTATCGGGACAACGAGGTTAATGCCACCCACCCTCTGATGCGTAAGCTCGATGCGATCCGCCAGTCCGGAACGGCATTGAAGGACATCGTTCTCACACCGCTCGGGCGTGACGATCTACGCCAATTGCTGGCGGACTCCCTTCACTGCGAACCGGAGCGCGCCGCCCCGCTGGCGGAATTGATTCACGAGAAGACGACGGGCAACCCGTTCTTTGCGATCCAGTTCATTTCAGCGCTGGCAGACGAGGGCCTGCTCACATTCGACTACGGCGAGGCGCGTTGGGTCTGGAACCTGCGCCACATTCACGCCAAAGGCTTTACGGACAATGTCGTAGAGCTGATGGTTGGGAAGTTGAATCGCCTGCCGGCAGAAACCCAGAAGGCGCTCCAGCAGTTCGCCTGCATGGGCAACAGCGCAGAGTTCGAGATGCTGAGAATGCTGTTCGAGGGCTCGGTCGAGGACATGCACGACCATCTCTGGGAAGCCGTGCGATCGGGCCTGATCTTCCGTGCGGACGATTCGTACCGATTCCTCCACGATCGCGTGCAAGAAGCAGCGTACTCGCTGATCCCGAAGGAGTTGCGCGCCGCGGCTCACCTGCGCATAGGAATGCTCCTCGCCGCACACACGCCTCCGGCGAAACGCGAAGAGGCCATTTTCGAGATCGTCAATCAATTGAATCGCGGCTTGCACCTCATCACCTCGGTCGAGGAGCGCGAGCGGGTCGCAGACCTGAATCGGATCGCCGGCCGGCGCGCGAAGATTTCGACCGCCTATGTCTCGGCGCTCAAGTACCTCAGGGCGGGCAGCGCGCTCCTGACGGAGGAGACTTGGGAGCGCAACTACGAGCTTGTGTTCTCGATCGAGTATCTGTTGGCCGAGTGCGAGCTGCTGACTGCGGATATGCAGGCCGCCGAAATCCGGGTGTCGCGGCTCGCCGAACGCGCCAGGGGTCGCCATGACTACTGTGTCGCGACACGTCTGTGGATCTTGCTCTACACCAACTGGGCGAAAAGCGATCAAGCGATCGACGTATTCCTGGAGTGGCTGCGCCGCGACGGCATTGTCTGGTCGAAACATCCGACCAGGGAAGAGGCGATGCGCGAGTACGCGCGAACCTGGACGCTGCTTGGCAGTCGGCAAATTGAAGAGCTCGTGAACCACCCACTGATCACGGACCCTGAAATCCTGGACACTTTGGACGTCTTTTCGGAAGGCGCTCCAGCGTCCTTCTTCTTCGATGAGCACCTGTCATCACTCGTTATCTGCCGGATGGTCAGTCTCAGCCTCGAATACGGCAACTGTGATGCGTCGTGTTTCGGTTATGTGTGGATGGCCTTTTTGGCCGGGCCGCGCTTTGACAACTACCGAGACGGATTTCGGTTCGGCCAATTGGGGCTTGACCTGGTCGAGCAGCGCGGCCTGATGCGTTATCAAGCGCGAACTTACCTGTGTGTGGGTGCGCTCGTCATCCCGTGGACGACACACCCGGCCAGCGGGCGCGAGTTGGTGCGCCGGGCGTTCGACGCCGCGTATCGGGTCGGCGACCTCGCCTTTGTGGGTTATGGTTTTCACGTATCGATCACGATGAGTTTGACGGTAGGAACTCCTCTCGCGGAAGTCCAGGCGGAAGCTGAAAGCGCTGTGGCCTTTTCCAGCAAGGCCCAATTGGGTCGTGTTAGTGCGACCTGCGGCGCGCAGCTCGGGCTGGCCCGGACGCTCCGCGGATTGACTGCCGCATTTGGGCGGCTGGATCATGACGGATATAGCGAGCGCGAAACCGAACGCCATTTTGCCAGCGACCCAAATTTGGGGCTTCCCGAATTTCACTATTGGGTCCGCAAGTTGCAGGCGCGATTTCTCTCCGGGGACTACTCATCAGCCGTTGGCGCGGCGCTGAACGCGCAACGGCTCCTGTGGCGCGCGGCGGCAAACTTCGAAGCCGCCGAATTTCAGCTCTACGGTGCGCTCGCGCATGCTGCAGCGTGGGCGGCCGCCTCTGGCGACGAGAGGCGACAACACTTCGAGGCTTTAGTGGCTCACCACAAGCAGATCGAAGTGTGGGCCGAGCATAACCCTGTCACCTTTGAGAACCGCGCAGCGATCGTTGGTGCGGAAATCGCCAGGATTGAAGGCCGCGTGCTCGAAGCGCAAGACCTCTATGAGAAAGCCGTGCGTTCGGCGCACACCCACGGCTTTGTTCAGAATGAGGCGATCGCCAATGAGCGGGCTGGCGGCTTCTACGCGACGCGCGGCTTCAAGAAGATTGCGACGACCTACCTGCGGGATGCTCGATACTGCTACCTTCGTTGGGGAGCTGACGGGAAGGTGCAACAGATCGACCAGCTCTATCCACACCTCCGAGCGGACAAGCCGATCTCCGATCCCACAACCACGATACTGTCATCCGTTGAGCACCTCGATCTGGGCACCGTGATCAAGATCTCGGAAGCGGTGTCAGGTGAGATCGTCTTGGAGAAGCTGATTGACACGCTCATGCGCACGGCGGTCGAACACGCCGGCGCCGAACGAGGTCTGCTAATACTTGCGCGAGGTGATGACTATCGGATAGAAGCTGAAGCCACGACCAGCAGCGAGGAGGTGAAAGTCGATCTGCGACAAGGGAGTCCAACGGCTGCATATCTACCCGAGTCCGTTTTCCGCTATGTCATTCGGACCAAGGAAAGCCTGCTGCTGCACGATGCCTCGGGCGATAGCCAATTTGCCGCCGATGACTATATTCGCAAGCACCATGCACGGTCGGTGCTCTGCCTGCCGGTACTTAAGCAGACCCGATTGCTCGGGATGCTGTATCTGGAGAATAACCTCACGAATGGCGCGTTTACCCCCGCTCGAATGGCCATCCTGAAGTTGCTCGCGTCGGAGGCTGCCATCTCAATAGAGAATGCGCGCCTGTACCGGGATCTCGCCGATCGCGAAGCGAAGATCCGACGCCTTGTAGATGCCAATATCATCGGGATCGTCATTTGGAATTTAGAAGGACGGATTCTCGAGGCGAATGACGCATTTCTCCGCATCGTGGGATACGACCGTGAGGATCTCATCTCGCGACGCGTCCACTGGAAGGATCTGACGCCGCCGGAATGGCTCGTTCGTGCCGAACAGCAATGGGTACCGGAGCTGGAGATGACTGATACCTTACTACCGTTAGAAAAGGAGTTTTTCCGGAAGGACGGCAGTCGGGTGCCCGTGTTGATCGGTATTACCACTTTCGAAGAAGGTTGCCACCAAGGTGTCGCGTTCGTTCTCGACCTGACCGAGCGCAAGCGCGCTGCGGACGCGCTGCGCGAGTTGCAAGTGGAGCTGGCCCATGCGAACCGTCTGGCCACGATGGGACAGCTCGCCGCCTCCATCGCGCACGAAGTCAATCAGCCGATTGGTGCAGTACGCAATAACGCCCATGCCGCGCTGCGCTTTCTCGCCGCAGACCCACCGGACTTGGTGGAAGTCAGAGAGGCTCTAGAGTGCGTGGTGAACGAGACCTATCGAGCGGGCGACATCATCGGCGGGATCCGCGATCAGATCAAAAAAACACCCCCCCGCATGGATATCGTCGACCTAAACGAGGCCATCGAGGACGTGATTGCACTCGTGCGAGGCGAGCTCTTGAAGCACCGCGTATCGGTCCAGACGCAGCTCGCGGAGGGCCTGTCTCCGGTTCGCGGAGATCGAGTTCAACTGCAGCAGGTCATGCTGAATCTGATGCTCAACGCGATCGAGGCCATGACTAGCGTCGAAGATGAAGCGCGGGAACTAGTGGTTAGCACCGAATCGAACCCTGTGGAGGGCCTGCTCGTCGGGGTGGGCGACTCGGGACCGGGCGTCGTCCCGGAGGATCGCGAGCGGATTTTCGGGTCCTTCTACACCACCAAGGCGGGCGGAGTGGGGATTGGCCTTTCGATATGCCGCTCCATCATCGATGCCCATGGCGGACGATTGTGGGCGGACGCGCATCAGCCTCGCGGCGCCGTTTTTAGATTCACACTGCCGGCACACAACCAAACTAACGTTTAGAGGGGCCCAACTATGAGCCCATTCTCGCAATTTGCTGGTTCAGTTCGACGACAAATATCCGTTTCGATCGGACTCGTTTTTGTGCTTATCTGAGCGGTACACAGTCGGCAATTGATGATCAGCGCTCCTGCAATGGGCGCGCAGATACCGCGGTCGTTCGAGCTAATACCAACGTGTCGTCGATATAAACCCTGGCGCAATACAAGTAAACCGCCGCGGCCTGTTCTGATTCCGCTTGCGCGGTGAGCCTTAGCAGGCATACCCAGATCCGACCAGCAGTTGCCAGGGAGTTCGTAATGCAAAGGACGTCCGGTTTCAATCGCCGTCGTTTTTGCGGAGCTGCAGCGGTAACTGTTGCTGCGAGCCCGCTGGGTCTTTCCAGTTTTCTTTTTTCACAAAGGAGTACAGCTATGAGCGCAGTTGCACAGCCGAAGGGCGGCGATAAGACACCCATCCACCCGTTTCATGTAAATATTCCGGAAGCAGAACTTACCGAATTGCGCAGGCGCATCAAGGCGACGGTGTGGCCTGATCGGGAAACGGTCACGGATGCAACGCAAGGCGTGCAGTTTGCGACGGTTCAACGACTCGCCAGCTATTGGGCGACAGATTACGACTGGCGCAAGTGCGAAGCGAAACTGAACGCCCACCCGCAATTCATCACCGAGATCGATGGGCTCGACATTCATTTCATTCATGTCCGTTCGAAGCACGAAAATGCGTTGCCGCTCATCGTCACGCACGGCTGGCCCGGCTCGGTCGTTGAGCAGCTGAAGATTGTCGACCCACTCACCAATCCGACAGCCCATGCCGGGAAGGCATCGGACGCTTTCCATCTGGTGATTCCGTCAATGCCGGGCTACGGATACTCAGGCAAACCAACCACCGCGGGGTGGGATGTAACCCACATCGCGCGAGCCTGGGTCGTGCTGATGGGGCGGCTCGGGTACACAAAATTCGTGGCGCAAGGCGGCGATTGGGGCGCACTCGTCACTGAACAGATGGGCGTGCAGGCACCTCCGGAGTTGCTCGGCATTCACACCAACATGCCTGGCATCTTTCCAGCCGACATTGACAAGGCAGCATTTTCCGGGGCGCCGGTGCCATCGGGTCTCTCAGCCGATGAGAAGGTCGCTTACGAGCGTTTGCAGTTCGTATATCAAAAGGGAATCGCCTACGGGTTCCAGATGGGGCTGCGACCGCAGACACTATACGGAATCGCGGACTCACCTGTCGGTTTGGCGGCTTATTTCCTTGATCACGACGCGCGCAGCTACGCGCTGATCTCCCGCGTCTTTGAGGGAGAATCCGAAGGCCTCACGCGCGACGACATCCTCGACAACATCACGATCACCTGGTTGACGAACACGGCGCTTTCTGGCGCCCGTCTCTAATGGGAGAACTGGGGCAAACTCGGGTATTTCAATGTCAAGGGCGTCTCCATCCCGGTTGCCGTCAGCGTATTTCCGGACGAACTCTATCCAGCTCCGCGGAGCTGGACGGAGCAGGCTTTTCCCAAACTGATCCATTACAACAAGCTTGCGAAAGGCGGGCACTTTGCGGCCTGGGAACAACCGAAACTCTTTACAGAAGAGGTTCGCGTGGGCTTCAGATCGCTGCGTACATAGCGGGGCACGGGATGTTCGCAATACCATCTGCGTTTGACTTGAACAAAATCGCTGATTCATTTTGGCGCGTGATGTTCAACTACCTGGCAATAAGTCTGCTGAGGCCCGCAGACATCGTCTGCGGGCCTCCTAAAAGCAATTTATTAGCAGATTTAAGGTATCTGCTTGTGGACGTGGCCGGACGTCTGCCTAGGAGTTCGATATGCAAAAGATGCTCGGCCTCGATCGCCGTCGCTTTTTCGGAGCTGCGGCGGCAACCGTTATTGCGAGACGCTAGGTCTTCCGATCTGTGATTCAGAAAGGAGCAAGGCTATGAGTACAGTTGTACAGCAGACGGGGAACAGTCATAAGACCGCGGTTCATCCGTTTCATGTAGACGTTCCCGAAGCCGAACTTACCGAACTGCGCAGGCGCATAAGCGCGACAAGGTGGCCGGAGCGGGAAACGGTCACGGATGAATCGCAGGGCGTGAAGCTTGCGATGATGCAGGACCTTGCACACTATTGGGCGACAGATTACGACTGGCGGAAGGTCGAAGCGGCACTGAATGCCGTCCCGCAGTTCACTACCAACATCGATGGGCTGGACATTCATTTCATTCACGTGCGTTCGAAACATGAAAAGGCGTTGCCGCTCATCGTCACGCACGGATGGCCGTACTCGATCATTTCTATGCTGAAGATCATCGATCCTTTGACCAACCCCACGGCACATGGTGCGAGTGCTTCGGACGCCTTTCATCTGGTCATTCCGTCGCTGCCCGGCTACGGGTTTTCAGGCAAGCCTGCCACTACCGGCTGGGGCCCCGACCGCATCGCAAGTGCCTGGGCCGTGCTGATGAAGCGCCTTGGGTATACGCGATATGTAGCGCAAGGCGGCGATTGGGGCGCGATCATCACGGACGTGATGGCGACGCAGGGATATCCAGAATTGATCGGCATTCACTCCAACATGCCTGGTGCGATTCCACCCGACGTATCAAAGGCGATCGCGACCGGCGGTCCGGCGCCAGCCGGTCTATCCGACGAGGAACTACAAACGTTTGAGAAGTTGAAGGACTTCTTTGCAAAGGGAGCGTACTACGCATACGAGATGGCGACGCGCCCGCAAACGCTCTACGGAATTGCAGATTCACCCGTCGGCCTGGCATCCTGGCTGATCGACCTCGGTGACGGTGATGCCAAGCCGGCAGCGGCGATCAGTGCGGCCGTGCGCACGCCCACGAAAGGACAATCCAAAGACCGACTTACACAAGACGACGTGCTCGACAACGTCACGCTCTACTGGTTGACGAACACGGGGATTTCTTCGGGTCGTCTCTATTGGGAAAACAAGTTTCCTTTTTTGGACTTTAAGAACGTCTCTATCCCGGTGGCTGTGAGCATCTTTCCTGGCGAGCTCTATCAAGCCCCGCGGAGCTGGGCGGAGCGGGCGTATCCCAAATTGATCCACTACAATAAGGTTGCGAAAGGTGGGCACTATGCGGCCTGGGAACAGCCGAAACTCTTTTCAGAAGAAGTTCGCGCGGGCTTCAGATCGCTGCGTGCATAGCGGAGTAGGGGTAAGCAATCGTTCCCAGACGGTCAGGCTTCAAGGCGCCCTCCGTGTTTCTCAAAAGCGAATCTGCACTACGATGCTCCGCTTCCCTCGTCCGGGTCTGCGCGATCCGCGTTCCCCGCGTAGTGTCCAACAAAAGAATATCGCGTTGCCCACCCTCGTTCGAAAAGTGGATCTGGCTGAGGCGCCCGCCGGGCCGGACGTGTGTTACTAGCATCGTTCGAAGTGGAAGGCGGCGGCAACGAGTGCAGAAGCCGTTCGTGAACAATGATGAGCCGATGCTCACAGAGCCAGCGCTATTTCTTGATACGGCCTGACCTCGATGTGCGACTCTAGCATCTCAGAGAGCGCCAACGGAATCGAAATCCAGACTCCATGTCTCATCGATAAGATTGGGTCCGAAATTATCGTGCGGTTCTTCTGCAATCTTTTGGAAGCCCGCCTGGCTGTAGATATGCCGTGCGGCAGATAGGCAGACACCGGCACGCTTTTGCCCTTAGTAAAACGGCATTTTTGATCATATAGTTGCTGCAGTCAACTATATTTGTGATTTTGGGGCAGTGCCCCGGTCAACAAGGGGTTCCCTTGATTTTGGTGCAATAACGCCGGTCCAACGGGTCTGGGCGAAGTTCAGCGAGACCGTCGGCTTCTGGCGCGTCTCCGGCAATCCCCCGAAAGTCGACGTTCGCGGGATTCAGCCCGCCCGCTCATCCCACAACGCCGATTTCGCAGGCTTGAACGATCTTCGGGAGATAGCTCTGGCAGAAGTCGAGATATGCCCTGACGATAGTGGATCGGTGGCGCTGGGGCGGATAGAGCAGATTGATTGACCACTCCGGCAACGGGTACTGCTGCAGCAATGGCACCAGGCGCTTCTCCCGAATCGGCGCGGCCGCCAGGAAGGGCGGCAACTCTGTCACAACATCGCCACCGAGCGCGCGGCTGCACAGGTGATGATAATCGTTGGTGGACAGAATCGCTGTGGGCTCGACGACATGCCCGCCCAATTCCCAGCGGGCCGGAACATCGACGCCAGACGCCCACACCGCACATGGGAAGCGATGAAGTGCGTCGGGCTCGGCCGGCATGCCGAAGCGCTCCACTAAGTTTGGACTGGCGACGAGAATGTTGCGGACGGACAGCATGGGTCGCGCCACCATGCCCTCGTGAACGATCGCGCCGACGCGCAGGGAGATATCGATGCCGTCCTCGATTAGGTCCAGGCGACGCTCGGTTGAGTAGACGTAAATCTGGATGTCCGGATAGCGGCGCTGGAAAGCAGCCAGCAAATCCCACCATGGCTGAACCGTCGGCGGAAAAGATAGCCGCAAGCGTCCCTTCAGGCGGGCCTGGTCGCTCACGACGGCTTGCTCAGCTTCCAGCAGCGCCTCGATGCCGCGGGCGGCGTGATCGTAGAGCCTCATTCCAGCGTCGGTCAGTTTTGTGCCGCGCGCTGAACGCGCCAGCAACTGCACCTTGAGTTGCCGTTCCAGGTCCCGGATTCGGCGGCTCAGTGTTGGGAGCGGCGTTCCGAGACGGGTTGCCGCCGCCGAGAGGCTGCCCGCTTGGACGACCGCAACAAACATACGGGTGGCATTCAAATCCATGCGAAGAGCCTCTCATATTTGGTAGGCAGCTTGTCAAGCGCATCTGTTTACTTCCATATCTGGCTGGCCCACCCTTGCTGAACATCGGAAAGGCTTCCGCGTCGCCCAGAGGGCACTATGAAGAACACCATCACGAAGATCTTAGTGGGCATGTCCCTATTGATGGCGAGTTCCGTCCAATCGGCGCAAACGACTGCTTCACCAGCCCTGCCCGTCACGGTCGATAACTACAACCGCGCCCAGACCGATGTTTATTTCGCCGCGGTGGTCAAGAACGGCGGCTTCGGGAAATTCCGGCATGGCCGCGAGCTTGCTCCTCCTGTCCAGCAAGGCATTGTTCGTCCCAACCGCGACACCCTGTATTCGTTCGTGATTGTCGACCTCGATGCCGGGCCGGTAACGATTACGCTGCCGGACGCCGGCAAGCGCTTCATGGGGATGCAGGTCGCCAATGAGGATCAATACACCCGGGCCACCTATTACGGTGCGGGC
>Ga0137358_10001450_pt1 | contig 12804 bp, 14 predicted proteins | sample Mad1_20_16metaG_FD_105551 | JGI IMG/M metagenome (GOLD analysis project Ga0137358, IMG submission 105551) | Vadose zone soil microbial communities from Angelo Coast Range Reserve, California, USA - Mad1_20_16 metaG | ecosystem: Environmental > Terrestrial > Soil > Vadose zone | place: USA... | reverse complement strand
GCTCCTTCTCCCCTTCCAGTTTAGCGTCAACCTCGCGCGACGCGTCACCCGGCGTAACTTGCCGTATTTGCGGCATAGTTGGACGCGCACCGACGCCGTGTCGGTGGTTGCATTTTGGATCACGTTTGTGTTGGCGCAGACTGGCGTTGAGCATAGTGCGGCGCATCATATTGGAGTTTTTCGGGCTTTAAGCGTTTTGAGGATTGCTAGGTTATTGTCGATCACGTCTGGTACGACGGTGGGTGATTATGACATCTGCGCGTGCCTTGAATGGACAAGCTTTATTTTCCCCCCCTAGACTATCATGCACTCGCTCAAGACTGCGCGTCCGTTACTTGTCAGTGTGGCATATTTTGTGCTTTTTGCCATGACATTGTTCTCGTACGTTCCCACTCCAGGTCTACTGTGCGAGTGAGTAGGCTGGTGACTGACTTTCTCGAAGGATCATTGGTGTCCAAACGTTCAACGGCTCGATGCGCAGGTCATGCTACTTGGAGCCTGTCCTCGGCGAGGGCGAAGCAAGACTCAACCATTTTTGCGGGGGGCATATCGATCCGGGCACGCTCTCCGTTGTGCCGTATATCACTCAGGATGGGCGTAATGTCACGGCTAAGGGGTATATCTGCCCTCTTGGACAAGTTTGCAAGGTTTGTCTGACACATGGTGTCCGCGGCCAGGTGAGACGCGATGTTAAAAATCTTTTTGTTTTAGGAAGGTAGCAATCCTCAGAGTAATATTGAGAGCTTTGACACGATCTATTATTCTGCTTTGCAAGTATTTGTCATCGCTTCTGCCAATTCGGTGAGCAGGCCCCCCGCTGCCCTATCTTCCGCGTGGTCCACTGATATATCATCCCTAGTGGTCGTCGTTGATGTATAGCATAATCGACGCAGAGTTCTTTATATGTTGCTTCTTTTTCATCACTTGTCTTGTCGTGCTCAATTTTTGGCTTATCAATTTGTTCGTCGCCGTGATCACGAATTCGTTCCGCGCCATTAGAACAGAGACGCGATCGAGCGCGTTCAGTGCTGCCACGTGAGTGATCACTGTGTCTTTCATCTCAGAGTCTTTCCTTAGCCTTCACTTATAGCATCCAAGCTATTGTTGATGAGCAAGACGAGACATGGACCGCCGGGCCCGATGTCGGTCGCCGTAAAGCGCGAAGAAATACCGTGAGGGAGGTATATGAGAATATCAGGTGGTGTTGGGTAGCACTTGCACTTGCCTCGCTCGTCCTCCAAGCGACACGGGGAGTGGACGTTAGCTCGATGCACGCGCAAATTCTCAATGTTGGCGAGCTGGTCATCACCATCGCGTTCGACATCGAGATCGTAGTGCGTTTTATCGCCCACCTACCGGACTGGCGCGGGTTCTTCGCACAGGGGCATAATTACTTGGACCTCGTGCTCGCCATCGGATCGACCATCATCCAGATTCCAGTCATACACAATTCGCAAGCTTACCCGTGGCTGACGATATTCCAACTGGCGCGATTTTATCGCGTCATTTTGGAGATACCCCGCATGAAGCCGCTGTTGCTGTCCGTATTTGCGAACATGCGCGGACTGGCGAACATGGTGCTTTTCCTTCTGGTCGTCAATTACCTCGCAGCGCTTTTTATGACTCAGATCCTGAGGGGCGATATGCAGAGCAGCCTGGCGTTGAACTTTGGCGAGATCTTCACGTCGTTCTTGGCCATCTATCAGGTTTTTTCGTCGGAGAATTGGACCAGTGTCCTGTACAGCTCTGCTGTGGCGGAAGTACCCTTGGGTCAAGCCGTTGTCGTCGTCTTGTTCTTTGTAGGCTGGTTCTTTTTTGCAAATTGTTGAGTGTCTTTTTCAAAGAGTGAGAGTTTGTTTCTAATCCTAGAACCTAGTCATCGTGCTGCAGATGTTCATCGCGGTCATCAATGAGAACTTTGATATCGCCGAGGAGGCCAAGCGAAGTCAGCAAGCTAATCAGTATTTCCAGACGACGCAGGGCCCAAATAAGACCTGGGCGCCATGGATCCATAGGCTTAATCCGTATCGTTGGTTCAAGCCGTCACCGAGGACTATCGTCGTGGAGAACCTCCCTCTTAACCTAGTGCTGCCCATGCAGAAAGCTGTCGTGCAGGACTATGGCCTACCTATGCCCGAGCGCCGGCCTACTCGCGTGAGCTTGGTTCTCAGGTTTCATTTTCGTCTTCTGACGGGCTCTGGTCCAGGTCCGGTCGACGGTAAACCGAAAACCCGTGCGTCATATCACGAACAAGTCTCTTAACATACTGCAACGACTGTTCATTGGTGATACGCAATCGAATGACATCCCCCTTACCACCCTGAGGCATGTACGTAAGAATAGCGATTTGCACGAGAACTCTGGCGGCGAAGAGACAGAGACAGACCGGTACTTGTGAGTTGCAGTTTCACATTGTCTCTTTGTATTTTCCCGACTTCGCGAGCTTAATTAAATTAGGGATTTGCTCGCGACCATCAACAATGAGGCGACTGCGGCAGAAGATGATGCCTTGGACGAACGTAAAGCCGTCAAGGCCGATTTCATCCGCAATCACCCTACGTACGATAGGACATTCTGGGTTTTATCGCAAAAGAACCCAGTGCGGACGTTTTGCCAGAAGCTCGTTCGTCCAGCGGGGGGCGAGCGCATTCGCGGGGCGCGGCCATCGACGATCGCACACACCATCTTCCAGTTCGTCTTACTCGTCGCCATCGTTGGGGGGATCGTCGTCGAATCGAATGCTACACCGCTTTATCGTCGGGAGTTTTATGCGGAACATGGGCCCATGCGCGGTTCTTGGTTCGATATTGCCGAGTCGGTGTTTGGGCTCACGCTGGTGGTGGAGTTCATCATCAAGATTATCGCGGATGGGTTCTTATTTACTCCGAACGCGTACGTCCGGAGTATATGGAACGTACTCGACTTTTTCATCATGGCTGGGATTGTCGTCAACGTTGTGACGGGTCTGGTCTTCGTCGGCGGTCTCAGCCGGTTCACAAGGTCGTTGAAGGCTCTACGGGCTCTCAAGTTGATCACGCTGATTGAGATGATGCGGTCCACGTTTGAGTCGTTAATCATTTCTGGAATCACGCGTATCCTCGACGCGGCCATGCTGGCCATGCTCTACATGATCCCTTACGCCGTATGGGGTCTTAACATCTTTGCGGGCTTGACGAATGCGTGCAACGACAACAACGCATCGGGCATGTCGGACTGCATTAACGAGTACGAGAATAGCGTCGTGACGAGCAACGCCGGTAACCCCGCTTTGACGTTCCCCGTTCCTCGCGTGTGGACCAACCCGTCGCCATCGACGACATTCTCCTTTGACACATTCAGGGCGTCGTTGCTAATCCTTTTTGAGATCGTATCGCTCGAGGGTTGGATCGACGTCATGAACGTCGTCACTAGCATCACGGGTCCGAATTTGCAACCACAGACCAACGCGTCGCAGGTCAACGCCATATTTTTCGTCGTTTATAACTTGCTTGGCGGCGTCGTCATTCTCACGCTCTTCGTTAGGTGAGTATACCTCTCTTCCTCCTGGCACTCACCTATTCGTTGAGCTGACTGCTCACTTTTTTTTTTTTTGAAAACTAGTATCATTATCGGGAACTTCAGGGCAAAGACAGGCACTGCTTTATTGACGCAGTCACAGAGGGAATGGATCGACCTCCAGAAATTGCTCAGGCGTCAGCGGCCGTCCAAGAGGCCGAGAAAACGGCCCACGTCGGCATTCAGGGCTTGGTGCTATGATCGTGCAGTGTATAAGCATGGGTGGTGGGCACGGCTCATGACAGTGTTGTTTACTCTTCACATCGTTGCTCTCATGTGAGCATATCTTCAAATTCGGAGTCCCTCTGTAACAAAAGGTCCACGAAAAGACGAGGTGCTGATAAGTGAATCCAATTTTTTGCAGGACACAAACCTTTTCACCACAGAGTGTGGCCGATGATTTCCGGAGTAAGTCTCTAAATTTTGGGGTCGGTTTACCCCTGATGGATTACGTGCAGATGATTTTTTCCTCTTTATCACCGTCATGTACGTGGTGGACATCCTTGTGCGCTTCTACGGACTCGGCTGGCGAAGTTTCCGTGCCAACGGGTGGAACATATTCGACATCGTCGTCGCTAGCGGTAGTCTCCTCACGACCATTTCTGTGCGAGTCGGCGCTAGCGGATATGTCATCGATCAGTTGCAGAAGCTCTTTTTGGTTAGCATCGCGTTCAAGTTAGTGCAGCGGATGAACAGCCTGAACAAGTTGTTCAAAACTGCCGTGTACGTCGCGAAGCGTGATCACACCATTTACCTCCGCTCACGTTCGCTTCAATTGCTTTGCTTGTTCAGGTCCAGTTTGCCCGTTATTTTCAGCCTGCTCTCTCTATGGCTCGTACTTTTCATGTTCTTTGGCATCCTTTTCGTCGAGGTTTTTAGTTTGACCAAGTGGAACACTGCCGAGACTCGTGATCAGAACTACTCGACGATGGGTACTGCACTAGTCATGCTTGCGTTTATGACCACGGGGTGCGTATCGCCCTATCTTTGGCATTTCTTCGATCGCCTGACTATTACTCGAATTTTAGCGAGGGGTGGAATCAATACATGCACGATTTGTGAGCAGGTCCCTTTTGTTGTCGCGGGCCGTTTTTTTTCATTCTGATGTGGTTTTATAGCACCATCAACTATCCCAGGTGTACCATTTCGTCTCTTGACCACCATGAGTCAGACTGTGGGAGCGTTGGCTGGGCTTATACACTTTTCATAGCGTGGAATATTCTCAGCATGGTGCGTTCGTCCTCCCGCTCCGCCTGACGATCCGTTTTTCTTAAAATCGAGTCAATATCAGTACATTTTCGTGAATATGTTCACTGGTGAGCGACATTATCCTCGCGACACCGCCTAGGAATGGAACTGACACTATGCAGGTCTTGTCGTTGAGAACTTTTCGTACGTGTATCAGACTACGGGTGGTGCAAAGTCGGTCACGCGAGAGGAGATGCGGGCTTTCAAGAAGGTCTGGGCTGGGTTTGCAAATCCAAGGACCGAACTCTTGGAACGCGCACAGCTGATCCCATTTCTCGGGGTGAGTTTCCTTTGTTTCCCCCTTTTTTTTGCCTTCAGACAGGCGTGCCGTGATTGACATCGACCATCGTGTTAGAAATTGGGCGGTATCTTTGAAGTTCGAATCTACCCGACTGAGTTTAGTGTTCGGAACATATTGGCTTCTTGTAGGGATGCGACCGATCCCAACTTTAGGTGGAGGCCTGGCACCAGATCTTCCCACGGCCTTGACCTCAGGTTACTGGGTGCTGCACTATCGAGAATCGACTACGAAGAAATCCGCAGACGTCGCAAACTCTTCAGCCGCTTGTACCACGAAGCGATCATCATTCATCAGCACAAGAAGGGGATATCCTTCACTGATATGCTCCTACTTCTTGCCCACCACAAGTTGATTGTTGATCATGAGGCCCTTGGGTGAGAAAGAGCATTACAATCGTGCAGGATCATGGTCAGATTCTGATGTAATAATTCAGTTTGAAAGAACTCGTTATTCGAACCGGAACCAATGAACTCGTCAACGACCTCGTCGACCTGGATCGCGTGAGGTCATTATTGGACAGGATTTCCGAACGAAAGCGTTTCTTGGCAAGGCGGCAAACAGCTCGAGAAGCCCCCGCCACTGGGCATGGTGTGTATATTTTACGTTTATATATCTCCATGTATAACTCTTGACCGGTTTTTTATAATAGACGTGCCCGAGATCGTTGTGGTCGAAGACATCCCGTCCACCCCGCCTCCGCCCGTGAGTAGTCGCGACATCACATCGGCCGTTAGGCGGCTCTCGGCTGGTACGACAATGACGAGCCGGACCGAACCGGAAACTCCCACGCGCCTAGACCACCACTTCGAGTTGTCAGACCTTCAGGTTACTCCCACAATTGACGGCGGCGGCAGCGGCGCTGGGTCTTCTTCGTCGAGAGGACTTCGCCGTGATCGTCGGCTGAGTGATATGAGTGCTGTCTCGGCAGATTTGGGCCTTCGATACACGTACGTTGTCTTTGGTTGTGTTTCGTTTTGACTTTTGATCGCATTTTACCCTGACTCAATTTGGACAGGCGCGAGTTGTCCATGTTCCGCGATTCGCCGTTCTTGTCTGAGGGGTATGATCAAGACGTGCTGGCCTCGGTGCAAAATTCAGCTTGGGGAGGTGAGTAAATGAGCATGTGCCCCGAGGAGGATTTTCGAATCTAAATGGTTGATGTTAATTCCTACAGAGATGATGCTCGAAGCGGAGGAAGAGGAACAAAAGCAAAAGCAGTAGACGGCGCCACTATATCCTGGATAATCATTTATCTTAGAAACAACTTAGCTTCACCCAACCCCATCTCTTACCACTTGGCAACAGACAAGCTGACATCTGGAATCATTTTTATATCTGTTGGACCTCTTGTCTTCACTCTCGGGCTTTTTCCCCTGGTCGTTCATCTAAATTAGATCTTGCATCTGTACTACACTCATGTTGTTTCGCCCCTTAGCACCAGTATGGAATATCCAGTAATCTTAGATGAACCTCACATGAATGCAGTGGCACACAAGTACTAATAGTAGTGCCTTCGGAAAAGTAATGCATACACAACCAGGAAATGTCAGAACAAAATTAAAAAAAGACGGCACTTATGATCGTGCTAGCCCCGCAATCTTGAGGGCTTCCAAACGTTTTTCGCTGCCTGGAACCCGTCGTCCTTATTCTCCGCCTTTCTTGGCTCTTCAGGCGTCCCGGATGGAGGAGGGGAAGGGCTACCTGCCGTTGCCGACACATTCTTTGCTTGTTCGCGTGCACGCCAGCCGGAACCCGCGCCAGAACGAGAGAATAACGGCCGTGGTGGGCCTGACGGTACGGGGCTCTCTGACCGCGGGGGCGTGCGTGGTGGCGGAGGTGCAGAGGGGGGGGCGGCGCGCCGCCAAACGCTATCCTGCGACGCCGCGGTGGTAACGGCAGGTGGATGCTTGCGCCGTTCCTCGGCTCGTCGTGCCGCCTCTTCTTCCCTTTGCTGCTGCAGCTTAATACGCTCAAGATCTGCCGCACGCTGTCTCTCACGTTCTTCACGCATATGGGCCATCCGTGCTTCCTCCTCGCGCTTCGCAGCCTCTGTCGCCGCACGCTCTCGCTCTTCCTCTGTTAGGGAAAGATAAGAAAGAGAACGACCTAGTAGACAAAACACAACATACCTTCTTTTTTCTTGCGCTCAAGCTCCTCTGCTTCACGACAGGCCCTTTCTGTTGCCTCTTGGCGTAAATGTTCCTCCTCACGCGCCTTGAGAAGCACAGCACGGCGCTTCGCCTTCTCTTCTTCTATCTTTGCTTGTGCCGCTGCTTGCTTGCGCGCGTATTCGGCACTGCGCTTCTCCAGGATTATCGCCTTGCGCGCCTCAAACTCAGGAAGTATGCCCGAGAGACGTTTCTTCGTCTCCAGATCGCGTATGTGTGCAAGTCGTGCGGCATCGATGCGGCCCTTCTGGATTTGCTCAAATGTCGCGCGGTCGCTCGCCTGCTGCAGCTCATAGTCCTTCGCTAGAAGCGGGCGCTCCTCTTGGCGATATGCACGCTCGGTGTGATCGATCCGCTTGGCAATGACGCGTAACCGAGATTCACGTTCCTTTTTCTCCTTCTCGAGCTGCTCAACTTGAAGCCTCATAAGGTTGTCGGTATTCAGGTTTTCTACATCCTTCGCCCGAGGTTATCAAACGTTAATACAGCATAACATGCGGACTCAAATAAAGTGAATGAACTCACGTCAATATCAACCTTGAGGTTGCCACGCTCCCTGAGGCTTTGAGCGAGCTGGCGTGCCTCTTCATTCCTGCGTTGTTGGATCTCCGCTCGGGCACGTTCAATTTCGCGCCTACGGGCGTCCTCAAATGCCCGCCGTGCCTCATCGTATTTCACTTGGCGCGACTCTTCCGACCGACGGCTCTGCTCCTCTTTCTCCTTCCGGGCGGCAAGCTCTGAAAGCAGCTCGCGACGGCGCGCGACTATAGCACGGCGTAGTTGTAGGGCCTTGCGCTCCGCATCGGCTGCCGTGACAAGTGCGGTGACGCGAGCTCGCTGCTCTTCAGCTGAGGGCACAGGAGGGGGGTCAAGAATAGATAGCGCGTGATTTAATGCGGCAGCGATGCCGCCAAGGCGCGTGCGCACGAGTGATGCAGCAGATGGTTGGACGACGATGCCGTGCGACGAAGGAGAGGCTTGTTGGTCATCAGAGCCGGCAAAAGGATCATCAACAAACTGGAGTGTGCCAGACGCATGGTCGATGCGAACGTTGAGCTCGCCTGCACGAGTTACGCGCATGATATATGCCTCGATTTGCTCTGGTTTATAGATCGTTGAGTCTCCACCACCATCGGCAAACGCATCTCGCAGGGGCTGAAGGAGAGCCAGGAGGTTCCCGATCGTGATAGATGAATAGACTTGTGCAAGTTGCGAGATAAGCCGTGAAAGAAGGGCACGCTGCAGCAACGGGAGATAGGGTGCGTAGGATGTATCCTTGGAAAGAGCACGGAAAAGGGGGGCAACGTTGGTACAGAGCATCAAGGGGTCGAAGGTCACCTCAAGAATAGTGTAAAGTGATCGGATGTTCTCTGATGCGAGCTTGAGCACATTGCGCGAGAGCTGCAGACAGCTGTCAACAACCACGAATCGCTCACTGTGGAGATGGAAACGCACCGCATCCCTGAGAAGGCCAGTCCGAGTCGGCGTCTTAGTCAGGCCTAGTAACGACGTTAGGCGTCCCGTCCTGCCCTTCACTTCCTCGACAGACTCCTCTGCCTTTTGATTGACAGGAACTGCCAGCGCGCTGACGAGAACTTGACCCGCAAGTCTGTTGAACTCTTCGTCGGACTTTCCACCGATGGTTGTGACCACTCCATAAAATCTACTCCACGCTGCCGCATGGTACAGGGCGTTTCCACTCATCAAAAATATCTTGGTAAGCTTCTCGTAATAATTGGCCATCATCGCCGGACGTGGCGCCTTCTTTGCCATGATCAGAAGATTGTGGACATCTTCCACTGAACGAAAGGCCTCCTGCCAGAGTTCGAGCTCCACGGAGGTATTGAGCTGCGCGAAGCGAGCGTCGAGGTAATGCTGGAGCGTATCGGGATCTTGGAGGTTGATCGCATGGGGCTGGTGCGCGTATTTTGCAACATTGGAGAGGTGGAGGCGTAGGGTCTCGCAAAGACGTCGAAATTCGACCTTGCGTTGATGCTTGAGACAAAATTGGAATGCTTGCTGCGCGATTTGCTATCAAGCGAAGAACGAATCAGACAATGATATGCGTGGTGAAGGACAGGAGCCGTACATGGTAGATGACTTGTAAGCGGGCATTATTCTTTAGAGTTTCTAAGGCAGTGCGATAACTTTCCCATAAAAACTTGAGCCATGGGGTTACAAGGGCACGATCAGTCCGATCCCGACTCTGATCGCCACTGACTGCACCGAGCAGTATGCTCTCGGGCGTTTCTGTTGCTTCGAGATCATCGACGTCTGCAGCGGCATCTGCGGCAGCCTTCTCCGCCTTTTCTTGGGCTTCCTGGAGCTTCACATCTGCGAGACTGACGAACTTTTGGATGACGACTTCGATCGAGCCGACGCTAGTATTTTGAGCGGTATTTTTGTATTGCATAAGACCCTCTTTTGCAATGCGACCTTTGCGCATCTCAACGCAGAGTTCGACGAAGCGTACCATGATGGGTTCGAGTGAGGCCAAGGGGGTTGTACGGAAGCGCTTTGACGAGAACATCTCGGTGAATGACTGCAGGGCGGCATGCGTCTGCCCGACAGAGACGAGACCCTCCGCCTGTTTTAGGATGGTTTCCGGTTTTGTCATGGGTGCCATAGCGCGTGTTCTAAGCAGATGTATTAGGTGCGAAGAAAAGGTTAGGAACCACTTTGTGGGGGCCGAACATACCACGACGAAAACAGCAGGGCAAGAAAGGAAGATTGGACCTGGCTTGCTTTGAGATGTCAAAAGGCTAAGCTTCCGATGGATGTATGCGCTGCTCGCAGTGATGCGTGGCGTCGTGGAGGCCGTCGATGTGGGCGGGTGTAGGTGTGTCGAGGGTAAATAATTGGAAAATGGTGTTAGGTTTAGGGCAGGCTCAATTGCCTATTTCGCTCACACGCACTCCGCTCTACATACTGTATCACATCGTATGGCCGACGCAAATCCAACAATCGCCCTCCTTCACTCATCGACGCTGATCTCTCAGGGCGCAGAAGCTGCAAGTTTAGTGGACTCTACCCAAAGACCAGAATCGCTAATCTATACCCGCAGAAAGTTTATCGCACGAGCTTACATTCAGGGGATGCCCCCGTATTACTGAAGCACCGGTTCTCGAAACAATATCGGCATTCTACGTTGGACACGAGTTTGACTCGGGCGCGCGTCGCTGGAGAGGCGCGTGCCCTTATACGTTGTCTCCGGTGCGCAATTTCATTTCAGATTTTTGTTTGGCTGACGGCTAAGGTCACTGCAGCTGCGGAGTTAGCGTGCCTGGACTGCGCTTCGTTGACGTAGCGAATGGTATTCTAGGCATCGAATGGGTGAATGGGAAGTGTGTTCGATCCTTGCTCGGATCCGGTGATGAAGGTGAAGAAGCAGACGGCGATGAAGGCATTGTCGAGGACCCGCTTACTGAATATGAGGTGTCGAAAGGTACGATTTCTCACGACGTACACTTTCGGACACCAATTTTCTCATAAGAAGAGAACAGAAACATTGATGATGGTGGTAGGCACAGAGATCGCAAAGATGCACCTCGCGGATATCATACATGGAGACCTTACAACATCGAACATGATGCTCCGCCATCCGTCTTCTATCCGTGATTCACCACAGGGTACGCAACAATTGGTGAGAAAACATACCTCGCTGCTCTGGCTCCATTTGACGTGAGATATCAGGTACTGATCGATTTTGGGTTGGCTTATACGTCGTCTTTGACGGAAGACAAAGCTGTGGATCTGTATGTGCTGGAGCGAGCCTTTGCGTCTACGCACCCGGACTCGGAGCCGCTGTTTGGTAGGTTTTTGGAGGGCTATAGGGGTAAGATTGGTAAAGAATGGACGGTTATTGGGCGGAGATTAGAGGAAGGTAAGCCTGTCAAGTTCTGGTTTGACAGTTGAGTTGAATGAATGCGCGTAGTGCGATTAAGGGGACGTAAGCGAAGCATGATTGGGTAATCTAATCATCGCGGCCGATTGTGCCGCGAAAGGCAAATAGAACGGTTCCGCGAAAAAGTTGTGCCGCTGTACAAAGATCACCCGCAATGTCGTTCACACTCCTTCCTCATTGTCTCTTTTATCACTCCTTGGCGACTTGGCGCCTTGTATTTACCAACCATCTGCTTGTTTGGCTACTTTGTAGCCAGCCCCTTGGAGGCAAGCAATCAGTGGGCCTGGCTTTCGAAGATCAGAGAGGGGCATGAACTTGAACGTCTTAAATAGGTCCAAAAACCCTTGCCTTCGCTTCACATATCCTATCCTATCTCCGGTCTCTTTCGCTTTCGCGGGTACGCATGGGCTCACCCTCCCGAGACGACCACAATGGTAAAATATTTGACCCGGACTGCTCTCTCGACATACTTTCCGATACCAGAATTGCTCCCCTATCCACGCCGCCCGCACCTTCCACAAATACAAGCCCAAGCTCAGAGAATGCGCCAGATGGCGGGGCACTAGCATGGTTCCAGGTCGCAGGCTGTTTCTTCGTCCTTATGAATACCTGGTCCGTCAACAATAATTGATCTTATCCCGTGTTAACAGCCATCACTTCAGGGGCATCGTCAACGCATTCGGTGCATACCAGGGGTTCTATGAAAGCCACCTCTTTCGTTCACATACACCGTCTGCGATTTCCTGGATTGGTTCCATACAGGGTTACCTCTTGTTCCTCGTCAGTGCTCTCACCGGTCCATTCTTTGATGCAGGGTACTACCGTACCCTTCTTGCCATCGGGTCTTTCCTCATTTTTCTCGGCCTCACGATGACTAGCCTCGTGAAGCAATATTACCAGGCCTTCCTTGCCCAAGGTGTTTGCTTTGGCATCGGTGCTGGCATGCTATTTGTACCCAGCATCGCCGTCGTATCCACCTACTTTGACAAATACCGCTCCCTTTCCGTTGGGGTTGCCGTTACCGGGAGCAGTCTCGGCGAGTAATTGTGTTTGCCACCCGCAACTGCCATATCCGACATACTGACTGATTATGCTTCTCTGCAGGCGGCGTCATTTACCCGATTTTATTTCATTCGTTGTACCACCGGATCGGCTTTGGATGGACAACTCGAATCATCTCTTTTATTGCCTTAGTCACACTCAGCATCACCAACCTCGTCATGCGCCAGCGCGTCCTACCCGCTACACGCCGGAAACTTTTCGACCTCTCGGCCCTCCGTGAAGCGCCTTTCATGTTCTGCACCGCGGGCCTTTTCTTCGGTTTCATGGCTCTGTATGTCCCTTTCTTTTATATTACCCCCTTTGCACTCGTCAAAACGGACGCGGGCGCGACGCTCGCATTCTACTTCGTTCCAATCCTCAACTCATCCTCGGTCTTTGGCCGCATCTTCCCCAACGCGCTGGCGGATCACATAGGCACACTCAACACGCTCATTCCGTGTACACTCGCCTGCGGAATGGTCGCGTTATCATGGATGGCCATAGATGGTACCGGGGACCTGCTCGTGTTTGCGGTCCTGTACGGCTTTTTTTCAGGGTCGTTCGTTTCGCTGGCCCCGACCACCATC
>Ga0137358_10001447_pt1 | contig 12826 bp, 14 predicted proteins | sample Mad1_20_16metaG_FD_105551 | JGI IMG/M metagenome (GOLD analysis project Ga0137358, IMG submission 105551) | Vadose zone soil microbial communities from Angelo Coast Range Reserve, California, USA - Mad1_20_16 metaG | ecosystem: Environmental > Terrestrial > Soil > Vadose zone | place: USA... | reverse complement strand
GGAGACGGAGCTCTTTCGAGCTCGTGTGTCACGCGCGGGACTTGAGACGGATGTCTCGCATGTACGCTGGAAGCTGTGTATTCTGACAATAGCTGACATTCCCCCACTACAGTATCGGAAGATAAATGACGACGGAAAGAAAGTATTTGGCGAGCTCTCCATCGATCTCAGGAAGACCCAGGAGGCCCTCGCAGTTGCAAATCTTACTGTCGAACGGCAGAGGAAGGCAGGAGAGACCAAACCCATACCGTCATCACAGAAGGAGGGACAACTACAGAAAGAAGTAGACAAGTGCATGGTGAGTTCCAAGCACAGTTCTAGATCTCGGTAGGCCGTGCGTGTCCTGATGTAACGTCTACAGAGCATCCTCAAGTGTTCAACGTGTAGGCAGAACATGCGCTCAACAATACTCACAAAGTGCCTGCACAGTATGTTTTCGTTACTCAAACTTTCTACACCCATGATTAAGGTTTTTCTCGGGTAGCGTTCTGCAAGTCATGTATTGACATGCGCATTTCGACACGGCAGCGCAAGTGTCCTGCATGCAATCTTGCGTTTGCTCAGTCAGAGGCACAACAGTTGTACTTCCAATGAACATTCTGTTCGTGGCTCGAGTCACGCCTGGGGACTTCGCGTGTTGCAACCTTTTTATGTTTCGATATTACCTAGCTTCTACATTATCACTTTTTTTACGCTATCAGCGCATTTGCATGAATTGACTTTTTCACCACACTTTGGCTCAATAAGCACTGATATTGAAAGAGGCATTAACCGCAGGCAAAAGATAGCAAGTAGTCCGGGTTCAGCGCTTAACCCAAGTGTACTGGAAGAGGTCGTCAGGAGCGAAGAAAGTGCACAGAAAAAAGGTGACTTACCCGTTTGCGTGCTTTGGCCAGGCCAGTCTTTTTCCTCTCCACCATCCGGGGATCCCGTTTCATAAGCTTGGCTGAAAAGGGAGTGGGAATGGGTACGGGCAGGAAAATTGAACGAGCTCACCTTTATGAAGGATGGGATCGACCTCGGGCACATGCGCGACGATGCCTTGAGCGATGCCATGCGCAATTGCACCTGCTTGGCCAGTCGTGCCGCCGCCACGAACGATCGCAAACACGTTGAATGCACCGAGGACACCGGCGAGCTTGAGCGGACGCACGACACATTCACGGTCGGAGGTCGCAGCAAAGAACTTGTTTAGCGGCACGTTGTTGACCAGGATTGTCGTCGGAGTTACTGGGATACGCAAGGCCGCAGCACCCGGCGATGGCGCGAAAGCATCGTTCACCACTGGTGCGAGGACGTCTGCGTCTGAGTTGTTGCTGGGCAAGGCTGCGGTTGTGCTGGTGGTAGGTTCGCGAACGGGGATCATCCAGATGCGCGCCGCACTTTCTTTACGCTTTCCGACGGTGTACGAACGGCCATAGCGGTCGAGCGGGACGTGTTTACGCACGGCGCGCGCTAGGACATCCTCTTTGTCGTGGCGCTCGAAGAGCGCGAGCACAGGCTTGATGCTCTCTGCGAGCGGGGTATGTCCTGCTGCCAACGCGATGCGCGCGCATTCCTCGAGGTCGGCTAGGACGGCGATCATGCGGCGGTAACGCGCGGTTGTGAGTGCGCGGGTGAACATGGGTCCTAGGCTTTGGCGGTTGCGCCAGAGACGTTGAGCTGGTGGGAGGGAGGCGCGGGCGAAAGCCGGTAGGGGGAGGAGCTCGAGGGTGGAGAGCGCGCGACGGCAGCGCTGGAGGGCGGTTTCGAGCTGGTAGAGTTGGTCATAATAGGATGCACGGGAGGTGTAGAATGACGGCGAGTCTGGTTTGGTCTTTTTGGGTGGTCTGCGGAAGGAAGGTGGTGGTGCATCTGCTAGATTTTGGAGAGAGGCTGGGGGAACGTATGGGGTTGATGTTGCTAGTGCCCTGAGGGAGATGGCAGGCCTTAGAGGTCGGCGAGTAGAGAGGGCGACGAGCATGAAGCGGAGTGAGTCAGTCGGGGCCGCTTATCTAATGAAAGGTCGCAGACGGCGCAGGGCGGAGACGAACTCGTTCTGAATGTCGACGGTCTGCGCCGCACGAGCCTCGTACAAGAAAACATCTGGCCTCCTGGAGCTTACCTCGACTCATCTTCAATGGACTCCGGATGGAAAGAAGGCTCCGGTCGTGCGCGTGGCTCACACTGAGGTCTCCTGTGCGTCTTAATGCTCGGCCACTCTTTGCCCTTTGACCGTTCCGCCTCTTCAGTACTCTTCTCTTCAAAAGAGGGCGCTGCTCAAGTGCGCCTCAAAATAGGCTTAGAAAATGATAACAATGGCCACAATTTCACGTTTACTTCCCCTCATGCTCTCACAGAACGCGAGACATTCAAGGCACAGCTCACCACTATTATCAGCAACAACCGCGCTGCGCGTGAAGCAGGTGTATTACCATCACCGCAGACAAGTGTCCCCGCTATCCCGTCGTCTGCCAATGGCGCCACACATCGTGCCCCTGCACCAACTCCGTCGCTCCCATCGACATCTCGTGCCGAGTCGGTCTCAAGTACCCGGGGCACACCCGTTAACGACCCAGTCAACGATTTCCGCATCCGTAAAATAGTTTTGGTGAAAACGCCGGAGCTCGCAGCACTTCACCGTGAATTGGTCATGAGCGGTCAAATCACCGAGACGGAATTTTGGGAGGGTCGAGAGGTACGGGCTCAGTAGACGTTTCGTCTGGGACGTGTCATATCTGACGTAAAACCGTTTCCTAGCATCTCCTGCTCGCCCAGGCCGCTTCTGACTCTCAGAAGAAGGGTAGACCAGGTCAGCTGGTTGACCCGAGACCACAGGCCGTAGAAGGCGGTGAAGTCAAGATTGTCATTACGCCACAACTCGTACATGACATCTTTGATGAATATCCCGTCGTTGCCAAGGCTTACGATGAGAATGTGTCGAGCAAAGTACCGTCTTGCTCACTCACCCGTGCTCTTCTTCGTCTCACCTTCTTTATCGCAGCTCTCTGAAGCGGAATTTTGGAAACGATATTTTCAATCAAAACTTTTTCATTCACACCGGGCTTCCATCCGTTCCACAGCAACCCAACACGTCGTCAGAGACGATGCAATCTTCGACAAGTATCTAGAAAAAGCGGACGATGGTGAGCTTCCCTTGTTCCGACGCAGCGGGTCACTGCGATATTGTCTTCCCCTCTAGAACTGGAACCTAGAAAACCGCGCGATGAAGAAGTGGACATGTTCATAGACCTCGAAGCAACCCGTGAGGACCACGAAGAGGTTCGAGACTTGACCTTCCACGGCCTTTTCCACACGTGTGTTGATTTCACAATGATTATGTAGACTGGGAACAAGAGGGATGTGACAATGCAGGCAGGGAAACAGCGTGGAGCACTACCGCTCATCCGTAAGTTTAATGAACACTCCGAACGCCTGCTCAAGTCCGCTATGTGTGTCTGGCCAAACTCATCGTCTCATTTTGGTTCTGAAGACGTTTCTATAGATCCATGGACGGCGGTGGCAAACGGCGAAGAGTTGATACGGGCGATACTAATGATGTGCGTGGTCATTGATATGCATGCTGACCAGCTCATTCAGGGCACTTTTTAGTCACATAGCCACTATTCGCAGATTGATCTCGCGGACCTACATCGCCCAGAATCGTCGACTGGTACCTTGCTGGAGATGCAAGACCGCCAGCGCTACTTTGAAGCGCGCACCGGTGCTGTTGTGTCAGCTGAACAGGTTCCACGCCCCGTAAGACCGTGCCCGTTTACTTTTGTAATCACGGTATAACCCGTGCAATAATAGACCGTGGACTTACTACCCGCGGTGGAACAAATGAGGCGCGATCTCGAAGGATGGGAAGCACACCTTTCCCAGTCCAAGATTGAACGCAAAGCAGCAGAAGCTGCATTAACGTTGATGACAGGAAATGTCGCAACGCGACTCGATGCCTACAAACGCAAGGTCGACATCCCTGAAGATATTTTTAGGCAGATGCGAACTTGCCAGACGGCAGCGAACGAATTTCTGCGACAGTTCTGGTCCGCGATTTATCCTCCCGTTGGAGAAACTCTAGGCGGACCTACGACACTCGCACAAAAAATGACAAAGGCGACTCGGATGGCAGGTTATTTGGCCAAGATCCCCGAAAAGGTTGCAGCAATTATTAGGGCTGTGGAGACGGCGGGGGTTGATCGAGACCGAGTGCAAATCGTGTGTCTACCCATCCTTTCTTTTGTTTGGCGGTTATCGAGCTGATGATAAAATGTTTGTAGGGCATGCAGCCGACGTTGGATACAGTGAGCAAAGCACTCGAATTCTGGGAAACGAGGAAGGTAGCGTCAGGGCCAGGTGCGCCCGGTGCGCGTAAGTCATGATAGAGGGGGAGAGAAAGGACGCTTCACTTCGCCATCAATGCGCGAGATTATTATACACCCCATTGTACCATCCACACATCTTATATTGCCCGTCCAACGCTGAAATGTACAGTAAGCATTCGTTCGTCCATAGTTTGAATTGACCCCGATTACGGCACTCGTCCGGCGGCTCCATCTTCGGCAGCCGCAGCGACTCCGTTGTCTTGCACCACTACTATAACACTCACAGACACGATGCCTAACCGCTTTTACGTCCCTGCCCTTATTACGGGGATGATACTTACGGTGCGTATCATCACATACTTCTAAACTACGTTCGTTCTAATCATTGCGCTACCAGGGTGCTTGTAACTCCCTTTGGTCGAAGTATCAGGTAATGGTCTTTACTCCCCACCCGGGCCCATTCTTATGCTTCAATCTGCCCAGGATATGCAATGCGTAGAGAATTGTGATGACCCTGACCCGAAACGCCACGTATTATACGAACAACCAGTGTGGCAGACCCTCCAGATGTTTCGTACGTCGCCCCACATCTCCCCTCGCTGTCCCCCTATCTGGCTTACACATACACTTTCGACTTTCGTCACAGTCGGAGAAATGCTCTGTATGTCCTCTTTCCCTCTTCCTTTCGCCCTCTTTCGGACTCTGATAGCCGTTGGCTCCGTGTTGGTTAGGCTTTATCCCAGTTCTGTATACCACTCTATCGGCGCGTTGGCGTACATCGTCCGTCCGTCTTCCCGACGAATCGCCCGACGATTCGCTAGATGGCCTTTCTGAATCTCAAAAGTTTCCGCCGGAGAGACTGACGGGATGGCGAGTTTTGCTGCTCTGGCTGCCTGCCTTGTGTGATCTGACCGGAACAACGGTCCGTGCATTTACTTATCTTCCCCACTACGCGCCCCGAGCTACTCACATATGTATACATGCGACTGCGCTCTACAGCTCATGAACATCGGCTTGTTGTATACTCCTGTGTCGATTTACCAAATGACGCGTGGTGCACTAGTACTTTTTGTTGGGATCCTCTCCGTCCTGTTCCTGCATCGCAAGCTGTTTCTTTATCAGTAAGCTCTGTCCTTCTATATGCTGCTCTTATTCATTAATATGTGCTCCAGATGGTTCTCATTACTGACTGTCATGGCGGGAGTGTCCTTGGTCGGGTTCAGTGGCTCCCTTATCAAGGACACACTCTACCAAGTTGCTCCTTCTCTTCTGAACTTCCTTGATCCAACACCTGCTACTGGACCGCCTGCTAACGAGCCCATCGACGAACCTGAAGCCACCAAAGTCGTTATTGGTATTTGCTCAAGTGTCTATTCGATTGTTTCATGTTAAAGTGTCTACAGGTGTCTTTTTCATTCTGATTGCTCAAATCTTGTGAGCGATATGATCTCATCTTGCCTTTGCGTAGTGTATCTAACATGTTCATGTTTTCTTTCTTCAGTACGGCCACCCAGTTTGTCGTCGAAGAGAGGATATTAGGGCGATATAGTGTTCCACCCCTTCTCGCCGTCGGTTACGAAGGCCTCTTCGGCACGCTCTCCATTCTCATCCTCTTGCCCCTCCTCCCGCTCATCAGGCCTTCCCCTTCCTCACCTGCCGCTCCATGGTTCGACCTCGTACGCGGCTGGCACCAACTCGTCGACACGCCCAGCGTGCTCTATTCCGGTATCGTTATCGCATGCTCGATCGCCCTGTTCAACGCCTTCGGCTTGAGCGTTACCAAGTACGTGAGTGCGACTGCGCGCAGCTTGACAGATACGTGCAGGACGCTCGCAATTTGGATTGTCAGCTTGTTGCTCGGTTGGGAGATACTCATGTGGCCTATCTCGCTCTTACAAGTGGTCGGCTTCGGCCAATTGGTCTATGGCACCGTGCGTGGCACTTCTGTCTGCCAACTTCTTGTCTTGTTTCTCACCTTTATTTCCCCCCTTTTTTGTTTTCAGTTCTTATTCAACAACCTCGTACAGCCCCCGCAATTCTTACGCCCCGCCACTGCGCTGGTGCTCATTGATGTGGAGGGGGAGGCTACGCCAATTTTGTCCGACGACCCCTTGGACGAGACGGCGCGTCTGCCCGCTGACCTTGGGACAGGCGGATTCGACGTTGTGCCCACAGAAGGACAAGGACATGGCGTCACTCGCCGCCGGAGCGGACACTGAACACCGTTCAGGGTATCGGTGCGATGGCGTTGGGCGTCTGCATCAGCCTCAGTACATCGCCCAATGATATATATATGATAGACTGAACTAGAAAACAGCCGAATTCAACCACTAGTATATAGTATCATATACACGCTCCTGTTCTCAACACAGCCCTGCTTTAATGTACTGACAACATTTACACTCAGCCCATCTTTTCTAGTATGTCACACGGATCTACTAGCACGAGATATTTCTTGCAAATTACGTCGTCGTGTTGTCTCTTTGCGTGCACAATATCAGTATTTAATAAGTGAAAAATATCTGATTATTTCCCCGCTTGTCACTGGGACGCAACAGGGTATTACTTGTATGTGCGCGCGTTCATGATCCATGTGATGTCATGCGTGTAATATATGCAAAATAAGTCACCATCAAGATGCTCTGCCTTGCCTGGTAGGAGCAGACGCGCCCACATATCCTTCGGAGAGGGCAGACGAGACAAGCAGACGTCTCTCACCGCGGGCCTGGGACTGGCTGTATCCGCACTGGCATGGTCGAACCTGACGACATGGTGCACTCGTATAACGTGAACATGACGAGTACGTGCAGGCCGATAGCATAGCCGATAAACACGTTGCGTGCACGACGGTTACCAAGCACCACACGAGTCAACATGAAAACACCGCGCTCGAGAGGGTTCAAATTCGAATAAGCACGCGCTGCTTCCTATAATTCATTCACCCCAAAGCGAACAAAGACAACAAAAGACAGGTTCAGTTAGGTCAAACCCGGTTAGAGGGACCCGCGTACCCGGCCGCGGAATGCTTCGAATGGGTTCATTGCCTCTTCATAGCGCGCGCTGTATTTGCTGAGCTCGCTCGCGCTCGGCGCGAGTGTGGAGGACGCTGGTAGGGGGTCAAGCGTCGAGTGCGTATTTTCACGATAACTCTGCATGTAGCGGACTTTCTCGTAGAGCTTCAGATTATCTGTTTGCAAACTCCTGATCTCGGTGCGCAGTTCAGAGATTATCTGGAATTGCTTGCGAAGTTCCTATGCAAATTGGATGAACACTTGAAGATTGTAGACTGCAAGGATCATGCCTACTTCTTCAAGTTCAGCGTTACGTTGACGGAAGCGGTCACGTTGGCTGGTGACAATGGGAAGAATGGATGTATTGGCGGAGGATGCGAAAGGTATAGGTTTCGTTTGTGCTACAGGATCCTTCTATCAATCGCAAGGGTTAGAATTTGCACTGAATAATAGTTAGGACAACGCACATCTTTGGTTGTCAGACCCAGTTCGAGACCCAGCCCTGCGAGGATATCGTCCTCCGCAGTCTCTACGGGATTTGCATCACCATTTTCTTGGCCGTTTCGACTTTGTCCATGTTGTTCAATCTTCAGTAGGTCCGACTCGAGTCGCTCGTTGAGCTCTCGGTGTTTCTCCAACTCGGAGGTAGTCGAGGCAAGATCGTCCCTAGCGCGCTGTAGCGATGCTTCGAGTTCACCGTGCAGGATCTGCGCTACATTGGTACATGAAACTACCACTAAAAAAATACTCACCCTGAATTTGGTCAATTCTTCGAGGATGCGCTTGTTCTTGGTTGCTAAAAGGGCCTCAAGCGTCTTGGTTGGGTGCGTATTCGCCTTGGATGGGTTTGGATTCGGAAGTTGTAAACCCAGCTGGTTATCCGAAGTAACTCCATCCTCTTCGTCTAGGTCGCCTTCGAGGCCAGCAAACTCGACGTACTATAGATACTGTGAGCAACGTCGAATCCAACACACAACCTATCCTACCTTCATAATCTCAAGCTCTCTCTTTATTTCGTCATAATCGGCGAAGGCCTTGAGCGACTGCTTCAGTTGTTCTATCTCTCGTGCCTGATAAATATGACGTCAGCTTCTGAATCCCCAAAGCTCGGGGGACTCACCTGGCTTGAAGCTTCTCTTGCGTGTTCTTCCACCACCTTGCGGGTATTAGTCTCAGCCGTAGTGACAGCAGTTCTTTGTGTATTAAGAGATTGCGATACACGGTCGACCTCGGATTCCAGAGATGTCACCTGGGACTCGAGATCTTTGACACTATGAGATGAAGGATAGGTTAGAGAATGCGCAGTAGTTGGAGAGGTGCAATTACCGATCAGACTTGTCATTACCGGTCTTTAGAGACTCGATTTCGGCACGCAGGAGTTCCTAAAGGATGCATGACGTTGAGATAGCATCGAAACAAAAAATGAAATCACTCACATTGCGACGCTCGACAGTGGCAGCACGGGTGTTTGCACGTCCCAGATCCGCAACGACCATGTCCATTTCGGCCAACTTTGCGACCACCTCCTGGTCTGGCAGCAGTCAGGTGAGAAGGCTGAAACAGTAGGGGACCTTACCAAGTCGTTGACTTTGATCAAGAAGTCTTGCCTCCGTTGAGTCGTTTGACACCCGTAGATCACGAAGTTGTTCCTTCAAGAAGGAGACTTGACGATTCAAATCCTGCTCCCTAAAGAAATGTTGATAACGACTCAGAAATTAGGGAGCCTGTAACACACCTTGCTTCATAGTTACGCATCCTCTCATCATATGTCGCATTGAGCTCATTCTCTTTCTGAGCAACTCGTTCCTGAATTGCCGCGTCCATCTGGTTCCGGGGTCAGCCCGCGTTCGAAGCATGGTCAATCAGGCGTGCCTTCTCTTCCAGCTGTTCCGCTCTACTCTCAGCCTTCTTCTTTGCAGCATCTATATTTGCAAACTCGGAAACACGCCTTTGCAACTCGGAATTCTCGGCTTTGACGCGCTGTAGCTCATCTTCTAGATCCCGAGTCTCCGCAATCTTCACAGTCTGGTCCTGAATAAAACCGATAAATGATGGTTGGCATGGCCCTGACGTTGAAGAAAGCACGAACAACAGCAGCCTCGAGGAGTGGATAGGGATCAGGCGCATCGGCCAGGACCTTGTACAAGTTGAGGAAGGCGCTCTCTGAGGATTTAGAGCGTTTGGTAAGGCTATCAATCTCAGTTTGATACGCTGTATCCAGAAAATGGAGGATAAGTGAGCATGAAAATGTGAGCGGCTGAGACGCACACTTTAACAAGCCCTTGAAAGCATTGACCTTCTCTTCATCAGGTATCTTTTTGAAATCTGACCCGAAATGGGAACACGCCTTTGTGGAGCAGAGGTGGACATCCCTCACCTTTGGTTTTGTCCGCCAATGCCTTTCTCCCGACCACACTCTCCTTCTGATTCTCGACAACCTCGATACCCTGTGTGTCAAGGGTCTTCTGCAACTCGGAAAGGTTGATATCTGGAGCAATGCGTGAGCACACGAAATTTGCATGGAGTGCGTAAACCCACGTACTCTTCCATGTTGCTAATGCACCGGAGAAGTTCTGTTCTGAGAGGGCCATAGAGGATGGAAGTGAGGGCTCATGCCAGCACTGCCCAATGCAGGCGTCTACGTCACATGACCACAAGCGATGTCCACGTGATTCAGATCACTACCACCGATAACGCGATTTCCCTCTCTCTCATCAATACCCATGGGCAAGCAAGTAGAGCGACAGCTTATAGTCTTTGATTTTGACTGGTGACTTTGCAATGTGTTTTTCTTACGCGATCATTTAGAATGATCGTGTCCCTTCCCATACGTAGGTCTCTGGCAGATCAAGACTCGGATAGGTGGATCTTTGAGGTTTTGGCACCGGATATTCGTCGAAAGATGAAGAATATCAAGAGAGAACATGAGTGGACTGACGTAGTGTAACGCGCTGCCGACTCGGACACGTCCACTTCTCTGACCGACTTATATCTTTACAGTGCACAAAGTCTGCGCGCGCTGCATGAGCGAGGTGGCACCAGAGAAGACATCGAAGGAGCCCTCCGAATCATGCCTTTCGTGAGTTACTTTTAGCTTGTATTTCCTCTGCCTCACGTCCTCACCTCACGCTAGCACCCCGCCATGATCCGTGGGGTCAAAGCACTAAAGGCAGCAGCGAAGCCTCAGACCACATTTCTCTGTCTCTCCAGTGCGAACACTGTTTTCATTCGGACTATCCTAGAGGTGCGTACGAGTTTTTCACTTGATCGAAGAACAAAAAGTTATCGGCATGCACAAAGGCGAAAGGCCTCCAGGACCTCTTCACTGAGATAGTGACCAATCCCGCCGAATGGGACCCATCTGGTCTACTTAAAGTCAAACGACACGTCGATCCCAATGGACCACAGCATAACTGCCCGATTGGCTGCAACCCAAACATTTGTAAAGGTGGACTTGGGGTCGCCCACGTTCGATACGCACGTGGTACTAAGGCACTCCTCTTTCCAGGTCAAGAACTCGATGCGTTCCTCAAACGCCACGATACGGACTATGATCGGATCATTTATGTCGGGGATGGCTCGAATGATTTCTGTCCTGCTGTGAGACTCAGAAGGTATCAACCATCATGTACCTGTAAGCCGATGCCACGATAACAATTTTTTTCAGTCAGGATATGGTATTTTGCCGCAGATTTAGAGGGTTGGAACATCGCATCACGCACGAAGGCAGGAAGGCAGGCCTCGTGTGCCAGATCCGATATTGGGCGGGTGCATGGGAGGTTGAAGAACTTTTCGGACAGCTCCCCGATACAGTTGAGACGAGCTAGGCGGCACGATTGTCAAAGAAAATAGCGACGGGGAGTCGACTCTACCCATTTAGCGTTCACATTGCACTGCCGAAACATATACATTTGCATGGTAGCTACACCATACATGCGTGCAATGCGAATCGGTGTCCAACATTCATTCGGCAAGCGTTTGCACCCTGAAGAGGCCTACAATGTGAATTCGGGGACAAAAAAGCTTGAGTGGGAAGGAAGAAGGGAAAGAGAAAATTTGCACGGGGAGATGAAAAAGATGTTCGTTGGTACTGGTGAAGTACGTCGGTAGCACAAGAATCGACCCAGTCGCAATGGCATGTGGTGCTGCCACAACCGAGTAGCGCTCACCGCGGCCAAAACTCGATTCCGCTGCCTCTTCTGTCCTTCGCTACGTTCGTACTACCACCCGCAGGTGCGCCACTCCCACCAGACGACGTATCTCCGGAGAATGGATTACGCTGCGGCGTAGCGTTCGTCTGCTGGGCAACTGCAGTGTCATAGAACGAAGACTGGACTGCTTGCCCGGGCGGCGCCACTGCGCTTCGGCCGCCCGCGACCGCGCTGCCAGTGTACGTCGTGTAATGATCCGGTTGCAGTGGCACGAACAGCCCTCCCATGTCCGGCCGACGGTCCAGCGATTCGAATGGAGACGCCGGAGACGGCTGCTGCTGCTGTTGCTGCTGCTGTGATTGTTGCTGTTGTGGCTGTGGCTGTGCTGCCGGTGGCGGTGGTGGTTGATGTTGCTGGGACTGGGACTGGGACTGAGAGCCACCTGCAGGCTGTTGCGGGTACGTGACGGTAAATCGACTACCGGCGGTACCAGTGTAAGCCGCTGGCGGGTTTGAGATAGGGTTTGAAATGTAGCTTTGACCCTGCGCAGTCGCCCGTACATTTGACATTATTGCGTCCCTTCGTTCGTCATCCACTACAATCGCCGATGGTGGGTGATACTGGTGTGCAAGCCCCGAACTTTGCGCTGGTTGATAGCGCGTCGTGGGTTGCGGCCAGCTTGTAATGCCAGATGCCGCCGCGAGCTCTGCCTGTTGTTGGAGATATTCGAGCTGCGGGTATGGCTGCGCTGCCGTAGCCTTGCCGGACTGTCGCCGTTCCCACTCCTTGATGGCATCATCTCGATTGAGAACAGGCGTGAGGGCATTACGCCCACTAATTACATCCTGCGACATATGTTGGAGACGCGCAAGCGCGGGAGGAATCCTGTCCATATGGTTAATGGTGTTTGCGCGCGCGCGGGAGTTGGGATAGTACGCGTTCGAGGGAGGGTTCGGATTCAGGTGGGATGAAACCGCAACGTTACTCCCGGAGGAGTTATAGGGCTGCTGTGGCGCCCCGCCGGCATTGTTCGGTCCTGTGAACTAACATGAGTACGTATGGACCTGACGCAAAATAAACCACGCTGACTCTGTGAACTTGCATATTGCGAGTGCTGTGGTTGTGTTGGTTGCGAATACGCGTTCCCGGAGTCAGCAGCGGAGGCAGGATATGTGGAGGATGACGGCTGTGACTGTAATTGCGTTGTAATATAAGGGTTGCGGAACACATTGTTCGCGGCCTGGGACGCGGCCTGGGCTTGAGCGCTTTCCCTATTGCCCTCAGCTCCTGGCGCGCCCCAATTGTGGGCCATGACGCGACGCCCGAAACCCAAACGATGAAGTTATCTTGCGGAACG
>Ga0137358_10001442_pt1 | contig 12859 bp, 8 predicted proteins | sample Mad1_20_16metaG_FD_105551 | JGI IMG/M metagenome (GOLD analysis project Ga0137358, IMG submission 105551) | Vadose zone soil microbial communities from Angelo Coast Range Reserve, California, USA - Mad1_20_16 metaG | ecosystem: Environmental > Terrestrial > Soil > Vadose zone | place: USA... | reverse complement strand
TGTTCTTCGCCATCTCAGGGGCAAACAAATTGTTTGTCGCCGGCGGCACGAAACCTGTTTACGAAACGCTCGTTAAGGCCAAAGTCCCGTTTCCCCACCCGATGGCTTATTTCGTGTCGGGTGTCGAGTTCGTTGGCGGATCCTTGCTGATCGTGGGGTTTCTTTCGAGCCCGGCCTGCGCGGCTTTATTGATCGATATGATTGTCGCCACCCTAACCACCACGCTTTCCGCCATGCCTAAAGGCCTTTCGCCTCTTAACTGGCTCGACGATTTCCTCTACCTTGCGGAAGTCCTGTACGTGCTCTTCTTTATCTGGCTGCTCTGCTCTGGTCCGGGAAAGTTCAGTGTTGATTACTGGCTCGCCGGCAAGTTACTGAGGTGATCGATTGAAGCAAATCGATGCCGGTCTCTTGGACGTGGCTGCGCAGAAGCTGGCCCGATGCACGAAAATAAAAGGATTCTGGCCGGACGCTGGATTTTCGACGAGGTATGAATGCCCAGATTGCTTTCAGTAAATGTCGGTCTGCCGCGCGACGTGACATGGAACGGCAAAACTGTCCGAACCGCAGTCTGGAAATCTCCGGTTACGGGACGGCGAATGGTCCGCAAACTCGATATCGATGGTGATGCGCAAGCCGATCTCGCCGGTCACGGCGGGGATCACCGTGCCGTATTCGTCTACCAGATGGATTCTTACCATTACTGGGAGCGCATTTTGGGCCGCAACGATTTTACTTTCGGCCAGTTCGGAGAAAACTTCACTGTTGAGGGACTTCCTGATAACGAGGTCTGCATCGGCGATCGCTACCGCATCGGTGGTGCCCTATTTGAAGTAACGCAGCCACGCGTGACGTGCTACCGCGTCGGCATTCGCATGAATGAACCTCGGATGGCAGCCCTGCTCGTGGCACATCACAGACCAGGATTCTACTTTCGCGTGTTGCAGGAAGGAGAAGTTGGGGCGGGCGATGACATTGTAAAAATTACTGACGGTCCAGAGCGAATCAGTGTGGCCGACGTTGACGCCCTCCTGTATTTGCCAGGGCATTCCAGCGAGCAACTGCAACGCGCGCTGCGGATTCCTGCACTTAGCAAGGGCTGGCAGAGTTCGTTCCAGGCAATGCTCCAACAAGACGTGAGCTCCAAAACTCCGGCGGGGAATCCGGGACTCGCCTATGAGGAACAAGCGCCAGCATGGCCCGGCTTTCGACAGATGCGAGTCGCGAATATTAATAAGGAAAGCGATAGCGTAACTTCCTTCATTCTGGAGCCAATCGATGGGCAGCCTCTTCCTCTCTTCCAGGCGGGTCAATTTGTTGTTTTGCGCTTGCATCTCGACCCGGACAAACCGCCGGTTCTTCGCGGCTATTCGCTATCTGATCTGCCGGCAGCCGACCATTTCCGCATCAGCGTTAACAGCGAATTGAACGGGATTGGAAGTGCATTTCTGTGCAACCGTACGCAATTAGGCGATGTATTGGATGTTAGTGCACCGCGAGGAAGCTTTACTCTACTTCCCAGCCAGAATCCTGTAGTTCTGCTGAGCGCTGGAGTGGGCGCAACGCCCGTGATGGCGATGCTGCATACACTCGCTGCGAAAAGATCGCAACGAGAGATCTGGTGGATCTATGGAGGGCGCAATCGCGTCAACCATCCATTTGCAGAAGAATCGCGTTCATTACTGAAACAGCTCTCTCGCGGACGAGGGTACATCGTGTACAGCAGGCCCGCTGCAATCGACGAAGTCGGGACAGACTTCGATGCTCCCGGGCACATTGACACAGCTTTGCTGGAGAGAATTGGCGTGTCACAGGGTAGTGACTTCTATCTGTGCGGCCCCTCTTCATTCTTGCAGAATATGCGCGATGGGCTGCGAAACTGGGGTGTGCTCGCCGAGAATGTGCACACGGAAATCTTCGGTTCTCTTGAGGCTATTACCCCCGGTATGGCGCAGGTTGATCACACTCCGCACCTGCCACAAAGGCCTCCGGGATCTGGCCCCTCAGTCTCTTTTGCTCGTAGCGGCATCACCGTCGCGTGGGATCGTAGATTCCAAAGTTTGCTTGAGTTGGCGGAAGCGTGCGACGTTCCGGTCAGATGGTCGTGCCGGACTGGAGTATGCCATACCTGCATGACTGGTCTGATTGGCGGATCGATTACTTATAACCCTGAGCCGCTGGAGAGGCCCGCTCCCGGGAACGTTCTCGTATGCTGTTCCCAGCCAAACGCGGATGTCACTCTGGATCTTTGAGAGAAACGGGAGGAGTCCAATCATGCGTTCTGGTATTGTGCCCGGAGGCATTTTCCCCGACTACAAACTGCCCGATCACACGGGCAAACTGCGCAAGCTCAGCGAGCTACAGGGCGATGATCCGCTAATCCTCACCCTTGCGCGCGGCCACTATTGCCCAAAGGAGCACCAGCAGCATATGGAACTCGTCGCTTTTTACCCGAAGATCGCGGTCGCGTACACTCAGATCGCCACGATCGCCACCGACGATCACCATACTCTGCAGGAATTCCGTGCGTCAGTCGGAGCCGAGTGGACATTCCTTTCGGACCCCGACCGAACGGTTCACAAGGATCTCGACATCCACGAGTACACCGACCCCGAGCACAATCCCATGATCCCGCGTTCGCTCGTGCTCAAGCCGGGCCTCGTGATCTACAGCATCTATAACGGCTACTGGTTCTGGGGCCGTCCGTCGGTCGTCGATCTTTGGCACGACCTGGGCGCCGTGACGAGTGAAATCCGCCCAGACTGGGATCTGACTACTCCTGGCTCCGCGAGGCATGGAATGCGGGTGATCTCTCGCGTTTCCACGGGTGGAACAAGCAGGCCAGTGTGGAAGCGGCCTCGATTGCACGGAAGAAATAGCGGCACCCTTTTGACACTTGATGCTGAAACAAAACCTGCGGCAGGGGTGGAGCGACAACAGCGGAGAGGAATGAAGCCGACTGCTTCCCCAAATCTGTGGCGACCGCTTCGAGTAACGGTTTTTCGCAGTCTACTAGTCGCGGACGTCATTTCAGACGTCGGCGCTTTCATGCAAAACGTCGGCGCTGCATGGTTGATGGTCTCACTTGGCAGCCGTGGCACGTCAGGTCCGCGGAATGAAAATTCTGGGAGCTGACACGTGAGGATGAAAGACTATGTCAATGACTGAATCAGCGACAGAGCAGAATCTGGCGAATGGTTTCGCAGCACCGTCTGAGGCGGGCGAGGTTCAGGCGGGAAATCCCCTCCCGATTGGAGGCGCCCACCAACAAGGAAGGGGAGTCAATTTTGTTTTGTTCAGCCGTCACGCAACCGGTGTTCGTCTAGAGTTCTATCAAAATTCTGACGATTCTTCTCCGAGCAGAATCATTGACTTCGATCCGGTGCGTCATCGGACAGGCGACGTCTGGCATGTGTGGGTGCGAGGCATTCCCGCAGGTCAACGCTACAGTTATCGCGTCGAGGGGCCGTATCTACCCGAAGAGGGCCATCGCTTCAACCCACATAAGCTGCTTCTGGATCCATATGCAAGAGCAATTGCCGGGGTCGAGAATTGGGATTTTCTGGCCGCCCGCGGCTACGATCCGTCCAGCAGCCTGACTGACTTAAGCATTTCGACTGTCGATAATGGGGGCACCACACCGAAAAGCATCTTTACTCACGACCGTTTCGACTGGGAGATGGATTCGCCTCCCAAGCATTCCGCCTCCGACACAGTCATCTACGAGACACACGTTCGCGGTTTCACAATCCATCCGAGTTCGGATGTGGCGCATCCTGGGACCTTCGCTGGCTTGACCGAAAAGATCCCATATCTCCAAGACCTGGGAGTGACCGCCATTGAGTTGATGCCTGTTCTTGAATTCAACGAAAACGAATCCAACCGACTGAATCCAATCACAGGAGAGAGACTCAGGAACTACTGGGGCTATGATCCCGTCGCCTTTTTCGCTCCGAAGCAGTCCTACTGCATTGGAGGACCGCACGGTCGGCAGATCCAGGAGTTCCGAGAGATGGTCAAGGCTTTTCACCGCGCAGACATTGAAGTGATCTTGGATATCGTGTTGAACCACTCGGCCGAGGGAGATGAACTGGGACCCACGATTTCTCTGCGCGGTATTGAGAACTCGATCTTCTATATGTTGCAAGAGAACGGGCGCCGATACTACAAGAACTTTTCCGGCGTTGGCAATACGCTTAACGCAAATCATCCCGTCGTGCGGGAGTTCGTCAGGAATGTGCTTCGTTACTGGGTCATGCACATGCATGTGGATGGTTTTCGCTTTGACCTTGCTTCGGTCCTGGGCCGAGATGAGCATGGGAACATTCTCCGCAACGCTCCGCTTCTCGAAGGCATTGCCGAGGATCCCATCCTGCGTGACGTAAAGATTATCGCGGAAGCTTGGGACGCAGGCGGTGCCTATCAAGTGGGAGGTTTTTCCACCAACCGTTGGACGGAATGGAACGGCCGTTTCCGTGACGATGTGCGCCGCTTCTGGGTTGGCGATGCGGGCATGATCGGATCGTTCGCAAGCCGAATCTGTGGAAGCTCGGATTTGTACCAAAGCTCAGGCAAGGGCCCCGCAAGCAGCCTCAACTTCGTCACTTGTCATGACGGCTTCACGCTGAACGATTTGGTCAGCTACAAGCAGAAGCACAATGACGAAAATGGCGAGTTCAGCCGTGATGGAACCGATGCCAACTACAGCGACAATTGCGGGGTGGAAGGGCCGAGCCAGGATCCCGGTGTCGAGGGCATGCGCAACCGCTTGATCAAGAATCTCCTGTTAACCCTGTTTATCTCTCGAGGGGTTCCCATGTTGCTCGGTGGGGATGAGTTTGGCCGAACCCAGCGCGGGAATAACAATGCCTATTGCCAGGATAACGAGGTAAGCTGGTTTGACTGGAGCCTGCTCGAAAAGCATAAAGAGATCCAGCGCTTCACTCGGGGAATGATCGCCTTTCGCCGAGCCCATCTTGTTTTACGAAGAGAGAAGTTCTACACGGATGCAGACATAAAGTGGTTCGCGCCAAACGGTGCCACTCCCGACTGGGCGGACCAGCGACAGAGATCCTTTGCGTGTCTAATTCTGGGGCACACAGAACCCGACTTGTTCACCATGTTTAACGCCGACACAAGATCAGTTGATTTCGCCATTCCCGTCTTGCCGGCAAGTAAGATCTGGCGTTTGGCGGTGGATACTTCCCGAACCCCTCCTGAGGATCTTTTCGAGGCTGGGAAAGAGCCCTCCATGCAAGGCCAGGTCAGTTTTCGGATCGAACCTCGATCGAGTGCAATTCTCTTGACGGACGGCGGCGAGGTGTCAAGTGAAAATTAGCTCCGCTGCCGGGAAGCCGGCTGATCCCTCGATCTTGGTGAATGTTCCGAAACTCCTGACGGCCTACTACGAGTTACGGCCCGATCTGAGTGATCCCAGACAGCGGGTTGTCTTCGGTACGTCCGGCCATCGCGGATCTGCTCTGGACGTGGCCTTCAACGAGTGGCACATCCTGGCCATCACCCAGGCGATTTGTGATTACCGCAAACTCCAGAACATTGACGGTCCGCTTTTCCTGGGGATGGATACTCATGCTCTGTCCGAGCCCGCGTTTGCGAGCGCGCTGGAAGTGCTTTCGGCAAACGACGTCGAAGTAATGCTCTCCGAAGGCACGCCATACACCCCAACCCCAGCCGTCTCCCACGCGATTCTGCTTTACAACCGCGCACGAAAGTCAGGACTTGCCGACGGCATCGTAATCACGCCGTCTCACAATCCTCCCGATGACGGGGGCTTTAAATACGACCCTCCGCATGGAGGGCCGGCGGATTCGAGCGTGACTTCGTGGATTGAATCGAAAGCCGATGATTTTCTCGAGCGCGGCCTCGACGGTGTTAAGCGCACGCAGTTTGCCAAAGCGCTGCGTGCACCCACAACGCATAAACACGACTTTTTGAGCGTCTATGTCAGCGATCTCGATAGTGTTGTCGACATGAATGCGGTGCGCGACGCCAAGATTAAGCTTGGCGTGGATCCCCTCGGGGGAGCGGGCATCGATTATTGGCCGCGGATTGCCGAGCAGTACGGTCTCGATCTGACGATCGTCAACCAATCTGTAGATCCTACATTTCGCTTCATGAGCGTGGATTGGGACGGAAAGATTCGCATGGATCCTTCCTCGCCTCATGCGATGCAGCGACTCATCGCATTGAAAGACAAGTTCGATATTGCGTTTGCCAGCGATACCGATCACGACCGTCACGGCATCGTGACCAAAGGAAGCGGGTTGCTGCCTCCGAATCACTACCTTTCAGCGTGCGTCAGCTACTTGTTCGCGAACCGGTGCAATTGGTCTGAGGACGTTGCCGTCGGCAAAACCGTAGTGAGCAGCAGCATGATCGATCGTGTCAGCGCTCGCCTGGGGCGGCGGCTTTACGAAGTTCCAGTGGGCTTTAAGTGGTTTGTCGAAGGATTGCTCGCCGGCCGCTTGGGTTTTGGCGGCGAGGAGAGCGCCGGTTCCTCCTTTCTCCGGCGTGACGGCAGCGTATGGACCACTGATAAAGACGGAATCGTTCCTTGTTTACTCTCAGCAGAAATTACGGCGCGTGTGGGCAAAGATCCGGGTGAGATTTATCGTGAACTCACCCGCGACCTGGGAGATCCCGTCTACGAACGCATCGATGCTCCCGCTACGCCCGAACAAAAAGCCGCTCTGGCAAGATTGTCACCGTCCGACATTCACGCTACAGAAGTTGCTGGTCAGCCGATCCAGACGATTCTGACCACTGCTCCGGGAGACGGCAATCCAATTGGAGGAATCAAAGTGATTGCCAAGGATGGCTGGTTTGCAGCACGTTCTTCGGGCACGGAGGAAATCTACAAGATTTACGCCGAGAGTTTCCTCGGTCAGAACCATCTGCGGCAGATCGAGGAAGAAGCCCAGACCATTGTTTCGGAAGCGCTGGCTCGCAGTGCCCAGGCGGCCTGAGCCGATAAGCCATGAGAGGAGTTTGTTTATGAGTAGCTCGACAATCGTTGATCGTCCCCTCGATGCAGCCATTTCAGATGCTCTTACCGACTTAGCCCTGGACCTTAGATGGTCGTTCAATCACTCGGCGGACCAGCTTTGGGAGCAACTCGATCCCGAACTCTGGGAACTGACCCACAATCCTTGGGTTCTGCTGCAAACCGTATCCCGGGAAAAACTGCAAAGTGTTATCTCCGACCCAAGATTTCAAAGACTCTTGGCTGATCTCCGGCGCGAGAAAACGCTTGCCGAAGAGTCGGAAGCGTGGTTTCAAAAGGCGCATCCGCGTTCGGGCGTGTCGACAATTGCATATTTCTCGATGGAGTTCATGTTGAGCGAAGCGCTGCCCATTTATTCTGGCGGACTCGGCAACGTTGCCGGCGATCAACTGAAAGCCGCAAGTAACCTGGGCATTCCGGTGACCGGAATTGGTTTGCTCTACCAACAAGGCTATTTTCGGCAGGAAATTGATGCACAAGGCCATCAGCAAGCTTTGTACCCATTCAATGATCCCGGCCAGCTTCCAATTCGACCGGTGCGCGAGCCAAATGGCGAATGGCTGCGCCTGGCCATCGCTTTGCCTGGCTTTAAGTTGTGGATCAGAGTCTGGCAAGTACAGGTGGGCCGGGCCAAATTGTATTTGCTCGATACCAACGATCCCGCGAATCCTCCGGCTTACCGCGGCATTACGACTGAACTCTACGGAGGTGGTCCGGAGTTGCGTTTGAAACAAGAGTTAGTCCTCGGTATTGGAGGCTGGCGGCTCCTGCGAGCCTTGGGACTGCAGCCCGAGGTCTGCCATCTCAATGAAGGTCACGCCGCATTCGCGGTGCTGGAACGGGCGCGTTCATACATGGAAGACAATGGCAAGCCATTCGACGTCGCGCTTACCGTCACCCGTGCCGGCAACCTTTTTACGACCCATACTCCCGTGGAGGCGGGCTTTGACCGCTTTGCTCCCAGCCTGATCGAGCGATACCTCAGGAAGTATGCCGAGGAGAAACTGTCGATTTCGGTCGACGAGCTTCTAGCGTTGGGGCGACGCGATCGCCAAGACTCGTCCGAACCGTTCAATATGGCCTATTTGGCGATCCGCGGCAGCGGCGCTATCAACGGCGTCAGCAAATTGCACGGTCAAGTGAGCCGACGACTCTTCCAACCCCTCTTTCCCAGTTGGCCTGAAACAGAGGTACCGGTAACGCACGTGACCAACGGAGTGCACGCCCCTACTTGGGACTCTCCTGAAGCAGACCGCTTGTGGGAACTTACGTGTGGAAAACATTGCTGGCACGAAACACTGGTAAATATGGGAAGGGACTTTCGTGCAGCCAGCGATTCCAACCTCTGGCAACTCCGCGCAGATAGCCGCAAGACTCTCGTTGAGTACGTCCGAAGACTCTACGGCCGTCAATTAGCAGGTCGGGGAGCGTCGTCGGAAGACCTCGCGCAGGCCGCACTGATACTCGATGACAAGATTTTGACTTTGGGATTTGCCCGTCGCTTTGCCACGTACAAACGCCCGAACCTTCTCCTGCACGATCCGGCGCGGCTTCTCAACATCCTGATGAATCGAGAGCGCCCTGTTCAACTCGTGCTCGCAGGCAAGGCTCACCCCCAAGATGCCGAGGGGCAAGAAATGATCCAGCAGTGGGTGGAGTTTGCCCGCCGCCTTGAAGTTCGATCCCGGGTGGTCTTCCTTTCGGATTACGACGTTCTCATGGCGGAACATCTGGTTCAGGGCGTAGACGTCTGGGTGAACACTCCGCGACGGCCTTGGGAAGCAAGCGGCACAAGCGGCATGAAGGTGCTGGTGAACGGCGGGTTGAATCTTTCGGAACTCGATGGCTGGTGGGCAGAGGCGTATTCCCCGGGAGTAGGCTGGGCGATCGGAGATGGGCGGGAACATGGGGATGATCCTTCTTGGGACGCAGCTGAAGCTGAAAGTCTTTATGCGGTGCTCGAAAGAGAGGTTATCCCAGAGTTCTATGCCCGCGACGAGCATGGAATTCCACGCGGCTGGGTTGCCCGCATGCGCGAAAGTATGGCCCGCTTAACTCCGACCTTTTCGACCAATCGCGCAGTCCGGCAATACACGGAAGAACACTATCTCTTGGCGGCAGCAGCTTTTCGCCAGCGCGCCGAGAATCGAGGTTCAGTAGGAGCCGATCTCGTCGCCTGGCAGGCCGAACTGGCGAAACATTGGTCAGCGCTGCGATTCGGCCCCACGACCGTCGAGCAACAGGGCGAGCGATACCTATTTCACGTTCAGGTTTTTCTTGATGATATCGATCCCGATGCCGTGGGGGTCGAACTGTACGCGGAGCCGCAGAAAGACGAGGACCCAATCACGCACGCTATGAATCGTGGCGAACGCCTGGTCGGAGCGACAAGTGCCTTCACCTACAGTGCCTCTGTTCCGACGAGTCGCCCGGTTGTTGACTACACGCCGCGCCTCGTTCCGCGGCACGTAGGAGCGTTCGTGCCGCTTGAGGCTCCTTTCATTCTATGGCACGAAGCGCCCACTTGGCGGTGAATTGGAGCTGTGCTCAAAGATCTGAACACGAAAGAAGAATTGGTTTTGATCATCGAACGTGTGAGTGGAGAAGCTTGAGCGCGATCTCTAAAGTCTCCACTTTGGCAACGGTCGTACAAGAGATCGGATAACGAGAGCGGGCTGGAAGCAGTCCCGCTGAGTCAGAATTCGAGGAAGCAATACCATGCCCGATAAACTTAAGTCACCGGATAAGCAACAACCGATGGAGCTCACCACCGATTTTCTAGGAGAGGATCGGCACGAGTTCGTGGCAAAACTGGCTTACCAGCTTTGGGAAGGGAGGGGTCGCCCGTTCGGTTCGCCTGAGGTTGACTGGTTCGCAGCGGAACGAGCTGTGTACTCTTCGTTGGTAGCGTCGGGTTTGGTTACCCCCTCTCCGAATGCCCCGCAGCGCATAGCAGAACAGATTTACTGGTAATGTGCGGAGTGGGGTTGCGGCATCGCTTTCGTTGGCCGAGCAGGCGAGGCTTGTAGCGAAAGTGCTTGGATGATTCCATGCGGGCAGACGGTACACATGTTCAACTCTGAAGGAGCAAATCAATGTGGAACTGCTCGCGTTCTTTCGCGCTGCGAGCAGCGACGCCTGAGATTGTACCGAAGCAAGATGAGTGGTCGAGACGCCAAGAATACACAAGAGTTCGATAAAGAATGGAGGATCAGATGACGATTTCAAATCAAACAGTTGAGCGTTGTATAGAGGAGTGTTTGCAGTGCTCACGCTGGTGCGCTCAATGCCGCGCTGAGTCCCTGGACCAAGATCCAATCATGATGAGCGACTGTATCCGGCTTTGTAACGAATGTCTTGAATTGTGCCGAACCTGCGAAGCCCTACTTACGGGCAGCTCTGGATTCGCTCACCGGGTGTGCAGTATCTGTTCCGAGCTATGCACAGTCTGCGCGGCAGAGTGCGGGAAATACGAAGGCGAAACCATGAGGAAGTGTGCTCAAGCGTGCCGTCAATGCGCGGCTACATGCGCTGAGGTCGCACAAGCGGGGCCAATTCGGCGGGCTGCTGCATAAGATGAAAGTCTGGGCTGCCTTGCCCTTAGGCTGGGGTCAGGACAGAATCGCGCGCATTGAGGCTCCCATCGATTTCGATAGCCTCCCACTTGGGCACCCGATCCAACGCTTAGCCTAGGATCGCTGCTTTAAGGCATCGAACCGCTGGAGGATTTCATCCCTATAGCAGCATGTTTGTCTCGGAAGAACCAGTGATCCCTTGTGTAATTATCGTTGGCGGTGGCTTCGGTGGCCTCTCTGCGGCTCGTGCCTTACGCGGTGCTGCGGTTCGCGTTACGCTGATTGATAAACGGAACTATCATCTCTTTCGCCCCATGCTGTACCAAGTTGCGACGGGACTGCTTTCGGCCGATGAGATTTCAGGGCCGTTGCGGTCAATCCTCAGTCATCAAGAAAATATCGATGTGTTGCTAGATGAAGTCACGGGCATTAGCCCGAAGCAGCGCATCGTTCATCTCAAACACAGAGACCTAGCTTACGACTTCCTCATTCTGGCGACTGGCATCCAGTACAACTATTTTGGGCACGACGAATGGCGTGCGTTCGCACCGGGCCTCGAATCACTCGATGATGCCGACGTGATTCGAAGCAGAATCCTGCTTGCTTTCGAGCGGGCTGAAGCAATGGCATCGATATCCCAAGCGCCGGAAGAGGTCCCGACTGAGGAAATTCGTCGCCTCCTAACATTTGCGCTCGTGGGCGCCGGGACGGTGGGCGTCGAGATGGCCAGCACGCTCGCCGAAATGTCGCGCATGGCTTTGGCCCATGACTTTCGGCATATAGATCCCAGAACAGCTCGGATTCTTCTGTATGAGGCTGCGCCTCGCATTCTGCCCACATATCCCGAGGTTCTTTCCCTGAAAGCGGAACGGCATTTGGAGAGCCTAGGCGTCGAGGTTTTTACCAACGCTCGTGTCACGAGTGTGGATTCGGATGGAATTGTCGTCGGCGGACAGAAAGTTCCGGCCGGCACTGTACTCTGGGGAGCTGGTGTCGTTGCGTCTCCGGCGGGGCGGTGGTTAGGTGCGGAAACCGACAAGTTCGGGAAGATCATGGTGGAACCGGACTTGTCCGTATGTGATCATCAGGAAGTTTTTGTAATTGGCGACACCGCTCATGTCGTTGCTCCAGTTCGAAACTTATTTGGCATCAAATCACGAACGCCGATGCTCATGCCCGGAGTGGCTCAACCCGCTATACAGGAAGGTAAGTACGTTGCGGACGTCATTCGGCGCCGTGTGGAGGGGCGTTCACAACCCGAACCTTTCTGGTATTGGGATAAAGGTGATCTCGCGATCGTCGGCCGAACATACGCGGTCGCTGACTTACGCTTCAGCCGGTTTGCGGGTTTCGCAGCGTGGGTAGTCTGGGCAGTCGTGCATATTTACTTTCTCATTGGATTTGCCAATCGCCTGTTTGTGCTGTTGCAGTGGGGGCTTGATTTCCTGACAAGGCGTCGTCGAGTACGAGTCTTGTCAGAGGAACCTCCATCGGTGCCGAACTTGATCGATCCAGCAGCCTGACTTTTTTGGAAAGCTGCTGCATTAGTCTGTCTACATGTTTTACCTGATTGATTCAGATTAGGATTCGGCGTCGGCTATATGAGGGCGCGGAACTCGCGAGATAGATCGCTACTTGCCTGTTGCGCCTTTACCCGCCTTCCGCGTTTCCATTTCCCATTACGCTGACATGCGGGTCTCCACCACCCGCCAACATAAACGACCACATCGTCCCTATTGAGGCCGTTAGCTATGGGGGCTTCACCATAGCGAAATCGGTATTGATTGCGGAGGAACCACGCGCTTACGCGTCGGGCGATTTCTTCTTTTTAGCGAGTATAAGGACCAATGGCCTGGAACTGCCTGGGTCAAAATGAAGGAGACAATTATGAAAATCGTAGTGATCGGTGGTACCGGACTCATTGGATCAAAGCTTGTTAACAAGCTTCGTGAGCAGGGACACGAACCGGTAGCGGCAGCACCCAACACAGGTGTCAACACCCTCACGGGCGAGGGACTGGCCGAAGTGCTGAAAGGTGCCTCAGTAGTCGTTGACGTATCAAACTCGCCCTCTTGGGATGACGCAGTAGTGCTGAAGTTCTTCGAAACATCAACGCGCAACCTCCTCACCTATGAAGCGGCGGCATTCTCCTGATTGGCCTTGCTGTTCGGATCGCGGCGATTTAGATGCTTCACAATTCCTATGTGGCCTAGTCCATGCGGGCTATGTGCTCCAGAAACCGTCTGAGTTCCTGCGGATT
>Ga0137358_10001441_pt1 | contig 12864 bp, 8 predicted proteins | sample Mad1_20_16metaG_FD_105551 | JGI IMG/M metagenome (GOLD analysis project Ga0137358, IMG submission 105551) | Vadose zone soil microbial communities from Angelo Coast Range Reserve, California, USA - Mad1_20_16 metaG | ecosystem: Environmental > Terrestrial > Soil > Vadose zone | place: USA... | reverse complement strand
CGCCGATAGTTCACGAGCGAGAGCACCGGTGGCAGGGTCTCGGTCGTCCAGGTGCCGTAGGGGACGAGCGAGACGAGCACGAGCGTCAGGTGCGGCAGCAGGAGCACGACGGCGAAGACCCACCCAGCCGTCGTGGCGAAGGTGCGGACGCCGGCCCGGCGAATCGGCCGGCGGCGCGGGGCGGTCCCCTTGCCGAGCGCCGTGAGAATGTCGTCGCCCTCGGTGCGACGGAGCAGCGCGAATCCGAGGACCGCCACCAGCGCAAGCGCCACGGTCTCGACCATCGCCAGGGGCAGCTCGCCGTTGAGCTTGGTGGCGACGATCTGCGTGGTCATCACGCGAAACCCGCCGCCGAACACATACGGGGCGCTGAACGAGCCCACGGCGGTCATGAACACGAGCAACGCCGCCCCCGCGAGCGAGGGACGCAGGAGCGGTAGCGTCACCCGGCGGAGCGTCTCCCATCGCCCGGCGCCGAGCGCCTGGGCGGCCTCCAGCATCGAGGCGTCGAGCTTCGCGAGCCCGGCGCGGGTGAACAGGTAGAAGTACACGTACATCGAGTAGGCGTGCACCAGCAGGATCGCCCCCGCCCCCTGCAGCCGCCACGGCGCCTGCTTGAGGCCGAGCAGTCGCTGGACCGCGCGCGCCACGAATCCCGACTCACCGTACAAAAACAGGAACGCGATCACGCCGACGAAGGGCGGCAGCACGGCAGGGAGGGCGATGAGCGAGCCGAGGGTCCTTCGACCCGGGAACTCGAGCCACTCGAACAGAAACGCGAGCGGCACGCCGATCGCGGCGGCGAGCGCCACGCTCGCCACGGAAATCCAGACGCTGGCCCACAGCACGCGCCACTCGCCGGGGCGCGACACGAACGCCGCGAGCGCATCCCCTTCCGCGGCATCGTGCACGACGATCGCGATCGGATACAGCACGAGCCACGCGAGCAGCAGGGTGAACGCCGCGCGAGCCGCGAGGCCCAGTCGCGCGTTCACGTGCCCTCCTCGGGGAACGTCAGGACCCGCACCGCTTCGAGGTACACGCGGTCACCCACCCGCGCCGCCTCCGGCCGGGCCAGCACCTCGAGTCGATCGCCCGGCTCCGTCTCGACCATGTAGAACGCGGCGGCGCCCGTATACCGCCGCTCCCGCACGACGCCCGGCACGCCGGCATCCGCCAGCGCCAGCCGCTCGGGCCGGACCACGAGCACCTGACCGGGGCCCGCCCCGAGGATCTGGGCCAGCTTTCCGCGCAGCACGTTGGCCCGGCCCACGAACGTGGCGACGAACAGGCTCGCCGGGTGCTCGTACAGCTCGTCGGCCGTGGCGAGCTGCTCGAGCCGCCCGGCCCGGAGCACCGCCACCCGGTCGCCCAGATCGAACGCCTCCTCCTGCTCGTGGGTGACGAAGATGGTCGTGATCCCGACCCGTTTGATGAGCGCCCGCAGCTCGCGCCGCGTGCGCTCGCGCAGGCTCGGGTCCAGGTTCGACAGCGGCTCGTCCAAGAGCAGCACGCGCGGCTCGGGCGCGAGTGCCCGCGCCAGCGCCACGCGCTGCTGCTGGCCCCCCGACAGCTCCTGCACGCGCCGCCGCTCGAACCCCTCGAGACCCACGAGCGCGAGTACCTCCGCCACCTTGGGGTCGTTCGTCCTCCGTCCCGTGAGCCCAAAGGCGACATTCTCCCCCACGTCGAGGTGGGGAAACAACGCGTAATGCTGGAACACCATCCCGCAGCGCCGCCGGGCGGGCGGCACCGCCGTCACGTCTTCCCCCGCGAGTACGATCCGACCGGCGTCGGGAGCCTCGAACCCGCCCAGCAGGCGCAGGACCGTGGTCTTACCACTGCCGGAGGGGCCGAGCAGGACGAGGATCTCGCCGCGCGGGATTTCGAGCGACAGCGGGCCGACGGCCACGGTGGGCGACCACTGTTTGCGCACTTCATCCAGGGTGACGAACGCGCTCATCGCCCGTGACCCCGCACGGTCTGATCCCAATAGCGCATCCAGTCCGCTCCCCGTTCGGCGAGCAGGTCCCAGTCCACGTTGGCGACTTTCATGACGTGCCGGACCTCGCGCGCCCACGGCGGCAGCGAGTCCACGGGGAGATCGAGCCGCGCGGGCAACCGGTACGCTTCGCGGGTGGCCGCCAGCTGCGCGGCGACGCTGCCGACGTACTCGACGAACGCCCGCGCCTGAGCGCGGTGGCGCGCGTTCCGCACCACGGCGATTGCGTCCTCGATCACCGGCGTGCCGCTTTTCGGAAACACGTAGCCCAGCGGCAGCCCGTCGCGCCTGCTGAGGAGAATGTCCGGCAGGTCCCAGATCGTCACCAACCCTTCCTCGCGCACGATCTTCTGGTCGAGGAGCGGACCGTTCAGCACGTATTCCTTGGTCTGGGCGTCGAGCCGCCGCAGCCACTGGAACCCCGCGGCCGTGTCGTGCGTCTGCTGCAGGCCGCGCTCGATGATCATGCCCCACACGGCACGCATGGTGCCGGAGGCGAGCGGATCGCGGATCAGGATCTTGCCCTTCCACCGGGGATCGAGCAGGTCGTCCCAATCCCGCGGGGCCTCGTCCGGCTTCACCGCCTGCTCCGCGTACACGATCACCGCGGGCGTTTCGTAGGCGGCGTAGTACAGGTCGCGGGGCCCGCGGCCGTGCGGCTCGATGACCTCCGCCCAGCTCGGCCGGAACGGCTCGAGCAACGAGTCGCGCGCGCCCCGCGCGAAGATCGTCGCGGGGCCGCCGAACCAGACGTCCGCCTGCGGGTTGGCGCGCTCGGAGCGCAGCCGGTCGTACACCTCCTGCGAGCCCATGTCGAGCCAACGCACGTCGACGTCGGGGTGGAGCTGCTCGAAGCGCCGCTCCAACAGGGTGAGGAGATCGCGGCCGTGGGGGGAATAGATCACGAGCGGCGTGCGGCCGTCGCCCTGGCAGGCGGTCGAAAGGAGCGCAAGTATGGTCGCGCCGACGAGCCAGTGCGGAATGCGGAATGCGGAATGCGGAATTGAATGGGAGGGTCCGATCCTTTGTGCGAGCTGCCGGACTCGACGCCAGTCCGGTACATTCCGCACTCCGCACTCCGCACTCCGCATTTTATCGGTTGCCCAGCGCAAGGAGATTCGCAAACAACCGATACGCCCCGGGGACACCCGCCGGCAACTGCCGGAAAAAGCTCAGCCCGGTGTACACGTACGTGCCCTTGCCCAACGGTGCTACGAGCAGCCCGCCCTGGAGAGGCGGCTCACCAGGATCGCGCATCTCGAGCAGCGGCGTGTAGGCGGGATCCCAATCGTGCGCGAAATACAGTCCGCGCTCCTGCACCCAGCCTCGCCAATCGTCGGGCCCGATGTCGTTCGGGACGTGAAACGCGCTGCTGGCGGAATCCAGCGCCGTGACCGGCGCAGTCTCGTCCGTCACACGGTCGTGCGGGCGCGCGATCGAGAGGCGGTAGGGCGCGAAGCCGCCGTTCACAAACGGGTATTGCTGGTACTGGACGATCATGAGGCCGCCCGCGCGCACGTAGTCCAGCAGCCGCCCGTTGCTCGCGACCAGGGCGGGCTCGGTCTCGTACGCCCGGCTTCCGATCACGATCGCGTCGTACCGGGAGAGATCGCCGCGGGCGAGCGTGTCGGGACCGAGCAGCTCGATCGGGACGCCCACGGCCTGCAGCGCCTCGGGGACCCGATCGGACGCGCCCCGCACGTAGCCGACGCGTGTCAGCGGCGGCAGCGAGATGCGCGCCGCGCGGAGCTCGGCGGTCGAGGCGTGGACCACCGCGCGGGGCCGGATATGTGGGTAGTCGATGAGCACGAGCGCCCCGTCGCTCCGCTGGCGGCCTCCCCCGAGCGCGGCGGCCTTGAGCTCGTACCCACCGGGCCGGACCCCCGCCGGCGGCGTGACCGTGACAGACAGGCTCTTCGACTCGTCCTCTCGCTCGAACGAGAGGGTATCCGGTCGGAGGGTGGTCCAGCCCGGCGGCGCCGTCACGACGACTTGGGCGACGGCGGGCCCGCGCGCGCGGTTGGTCACCGTGATCGTGAAGTGCCGGGGGCCTCCGGCCGCCCCGTCCACTGGCCAAACGACGAGCTCCGGGGCCACGGCGACATCGAACGGTCGAGTCACGAACAGCGGGCGCCGCACCTCACCGGTGCGTTGATCCCGATAGCGGTACACCACTTCACGGGACAGCGTCAGCGCCTGGCCGGCGATCGTGAGCCGCACCGTCATCAGAACGGGCGGGGGCTCGAACGGCAATCCCCGCCATGCGAGCGGCACGCCGCTCCAGTCGTACAGGGCGCCGACCAGGGGCCGTCGCAGGAAGTACGCTTGCGACCGTGGCGCATCGGGCGCCACGGTGACGGCGAAGCGACGTGTAGCCACAGTTCCCGTCGGCACGGGGGAGGTCATGGGGTCCAGCCGCTCGACCTTCCAGCCCGCCGGCGCCGCCACCTCGATCCCCTCGAGCGTGACGCCTGCGTCCCCGGCATTCCACACGCTCGTCTCCACCTGGACGCGCTCTGCCGGAATGACGACGCCGTCGTCGGCGAAGCCGTCGATCGCCACGCCCGCCGCGGCCGCGAGCGCCTCCTGGAGCAGCGCTTGTTGCCCCGAATCCGCGTCGCCCAGCTCACGCAGGGCGCGCCCGAGCAGCGGAGCAATCGCGTCAGGCCGCGTCGGGTTGAGCTGCGCGCGCGCCGAATCGATCAAGCCGGCGTAGCGGGCCTTGCCCGGGAACAGCGTATCCACCCCGGCGAACAGCCCAGCCCCGTCCTTCGCGCCCCGCGCCGCGTCCCGCCACTCCACAAACGCGAGCCGACCGATCCTCGGCCCGGGTTGCTCGAGCTGCCCCTCGTCCTGCGAGCGGTGCTGGCTCCGGCCCGCCATCGCGATCTGGTGGTACGACCGGCCCGCCACCGGGTCGAGCACGCCCGCGTCGAGCCGCAGCGTGGCACTGGCGGTGTCGAAGTAGAGAGAGCGGTACAGCTTCACCGGCCCCCAGCTCGAGTCGCGCAGCACCTCGAACGCCTGGCGCGCGACGAGGCCGGCCACCTGATGCTGGCCGTGGCCGTCACGCGGCGTCCCCGAGAAAACGGACACGATGATCTGGGGGCGGAACCGGCGCACGACCTCGAGCACGTCCCTGAGGACGGAGTCGCGGGGCCAGAAGCGCAACGCCTCGTCGAGCGTCTTGGAATACCCGAAGTCGTACGCGCGCGTAAAGAACTGGCGGGCGCCGTCGATCCGCCGGGCGGCGAGCAGCTCTTCCGAGCGGATGATGCCGAGCTCGGGGCCGAGCTCGGGACCGATGAGGTTCTGCCCGCCCTCGCCGCGGCTGAGCGACAGGTAGGCCACCTGCGCGCCCATCCCGCGGGCGAACAGGGCGACGAGGTCCGAGTACTCGTCGTCGGGGTGGGCGCCGATCATCAGCACGCGCTTGTTCGCGCCGAGCTGCTTGAGCGCGCCCGCCAACACCGCGACGCCGCCGGTGCCGGGTGGAGCGAACTGCCCCACGGCGGACCCGACGGCGCCGAACAACAGAGCTAGGCTAGTCCCGAGCGCGCGCCGCACTATGGCGAAACATAAGTGACCCCGCCCTTCATAACGAATCGCACGCGCGACAGTTCCGCGACGTCCTTCAAGGGGTCCCCCGCCACCGCGACCAGGTCCGCGTACGCGCCGGCGGTGACGACACCCAGGTCCCGTTGCCCCAGCAGCTCGGCCGCGAGCGACGTCCCCGATTTGATCGCCTGCATCGGCGTCATGCCGTACTGCACGTAGTACTCGAACTCTTTCGCCTGATTGAGCTCGGTCCAGGGGAATCCGCCGACGTCCGTTCCTAACACGATCCGGACGCCTTTCTTGATCCCCCTGGTGAACGCCCGGCGCTGGTGCTCCACCATCGGTCCCCACACGCCGCCGCGCGGCCCCGCGACGTAGTAGGCCACCGTCACCGTCGGCACCCAATACACTCCCTTCGCGACGAGGACGTCGAGCAGGGAGTCCGTCATGCCGTCGCCGTGCTCGATGGTGTTCACGCCGGCGCGGAGCGCCGCCGCGATTCCGTCCGACCCGATCGCGTGGGCCGCCACCCTGCGCCCCAGGCGGTGCGCCTCGTCCACGATCGCGCGTGCCTCGTCGTCCGTGAAATTGACCCAGCTGTGCAGCACCGAGTCGGGGGTGAAATAGTAGCGGCGGTCGGAGTAGTACTTGATCCAGTCGGCGCCGTGGGCCACCTGCTGGCGCACGGCGAGGCGCGCGCCCTCCACGCCATCCACCGGCTGCACGCCGTGGGGCAGCTCCAGCTCCCAGTTGTCGGAGACGATCGGGTACATGCCAGTGGGCGCCATGGCGCGGGTGGAGGCGAAGATGTGGGGGCCGGGGATCTCTCCGCGGTCCACGGCGCGCTTCACGTCGACGTCCGCGTACATCGCGCCCTCGGTCTCGAGGTCGCGGATCGCGGTGAATCCGTGCTCGAGCGCGATTCGGGCGTTGCGGGCGGCGAGGATCGCCCGGTACGACGTCGACTCGTACAGCAGCTGGTCATTGTAGGCCTGGGCCGTCGAGTCGCCCTGGAGCAACAGATGGGTGTGCGCGTCGATGAAGCCCGGGAGCACCGTCATCTGCGACAGATCGATCACACGAGCGCCCCGCGCCTGCGCCTGGACCTGCGCCAGCGGGCCGACCGCCTTGATCCGATCTCCCTCGATCAGGATGCCGACGCCCGATTGCGGTCCGTCGGACCGACCGTCGATCAGACGACCGGCCTTGATGAGGACGGGCGACGCGGTCTGGACGGGCCGGGGCACCCGGGCGGGCGTCGCGACGGCGAGCGTGGCGAACAGGACGAAACGGGGACGCATCGCGGTCTCCTTGAGGGGCGAGGCGAATCTCCCTCTGCTCAAGTCCATGTCAAGACGTGCGCCAGCGGCGGCGCTTGTCGCATTTCCGCCGGGTCGCGCCGCAAAAACGCGCAAGGGCGGCGTCATTCTTGAGGCACTCGAATGCTTGCGGCCGGGAGTTGGCTCCATAGGCATGTGAATGCCCAAGAGTTCGCCAAGCAGGCCGGCAGCGACCGCCGTTTTTGGATTCGACGAGCAGAAGCGGTGAGTTCCCATCCGCGCCTTCCGAAGCGGGTAGCAGCAGCGCCGGAGCCTCTGCCGGCGAGCGATGCCTTTGCCTAGCCTGCTCTCCCGAGGGCCCACAGGGTAGATTGCGGCTATGGCCACGACCGCCAGAGCACCCGAGAGTAAAGTCAGCGCCGCCGAGGCGCGCGAAGTCGCCGAGGCCGCGCGCGAGCAGGAGTGGGTCGCGCCGAGCTTCGTGCGCGACCTGTTCCTCGGGAAGTTCCGCCTCGACCTCATCCATCCCTACCCCGAGCAGGATCCCGAAGAGGTGCGACGGGCGCAGCCGTTCCTCGAAAAGCTCGAGCGGCTGCTCCGCGAGCAGGTCGACTCGGACCGCATCGACCGCGAGGGCGAGATCCCCGACGCCGTGATCCAGGGCCTGCGCGACCTGGGAGCGTTCGGGATCAAGATCCCGCGTGAGTACGGCGGGCTGGGTCTGTCCCAGCTGTCGTACATGAAGGCCATCGAGCTGGTCTCATCGATCGACGGCTCGGTCACCGCGCTCCTCTCGGCGCATCAGTCGATCGGCGTGCCCCAGCCGCTGAAGCTGTTCGGCACCGACGCTCAGAAAAAGAAATACCTCCCGCGCCTCGCCAAGGGCGCGATCTCGGCGTTCGCGCTGACGGAGCCCGGGGTCGGCTCCGACCCCGCCGCGTTGGAGACGACGGCCGTGCCCACGCCGGACGGCCAGGCGTGGGTGCTCAATGGCGAGAAGCTGTGGTGCACCAACGGCACTAAGGCGGAGCTGCTCGTCGTGATCGCGCGCACGCCATCCAAGGTCGTGAACGGCAAGGAAAAGCGGCAGATCACGGCGTTCATCGTCGAGACCGCGTGGCCGGGCGTGAAGGTCGAGCACCGTTGCCACTTCATGGGCCTGAAGGCGATCTACAACGGCGTGATGCGCTTCACCAACGTCCGCGTGCCCAACGAGAACGTGCTGTGGGACGTGGGCAAGGGCTTGAAGCTGGGCCTGATCACGCTCAATACCGGACGGCTCACGCTCCCCATCTCCTCGGTCGCGGCCGGGAAGCGCTGTCTCGAGATCTCCCGCCAGTGGGCGAGCGAGCGCGTGCAGTGGGGTCGGCCCATCGGCAAGCACGACGCGATCGCCCAAAAAATCGGCGCCATGGCCGCGAACACGTTCGCCATGGAAGCGGTGGCGGAGCTGTGTGGCGCGATGGCGGACCGGGGCGGCTACGATATCCGCCTCGAGGCCGCGATCGCCAAGCTGTACAACTCCGAGGGTGGATGGCGCATCATCGACGACACCGTGCAGATCCGGGGCGGCCGCGGCTACGAGACCGCCGACTCGCTCCGGGCCCGGGGCGAGAAGCCCGTGCCGGTCGAGCGCATCATGCGCGACTTCCGCATCAACCTGATCTTCGAGGGATCGAGCGAGATCATGCATCTGTTCATCGCCCGCGAGGCGGTGGACAAGCACCTGCAGGTGGCAGGCGATGTGGTGATGCCGGGCAAGACGCTCGGCGAGCGCTTGCGCGGGCTGGTGCGCGCGGCGCTGTTCTACGGGTGGTGGTATCCGTCGCGCTGGCTCGGCTGGGGGTTCTGGCCCAAGTACGCCGGGTTCGGACCGTTCGCGCCACACCTGCGCTACGTGGAGCGGACCGCCCGGCGCCTCGCGCGCGGGGTATTCCACGCGATGATGCGCTTCGGACCCAAACTCGAGTATCGCCAGGCGGTGCTGTTCCGGCTGGTGGACGTGGGCGCCGAGCTGTTCGCCATGGCCGCGACGTGCGCGCGGGCGCAGTGGCTCTTAAAGAGCGACCCCGCGGCCGGCCGCCGCGCCGTGGACCTCGCGGATTTGTTCTGCCGCCAGGCGCGAGGGCGCGTGGACGCCAAGTTCCGCGAGCTCTCACACAACGCCGACACGCGGACCTATCGGCTGGCCCAGGAAGTGCTGCAAAGCGAGCATCGGTGGCTCGAGCGTGGGATGGTCGAGCTCTCAGACCCCCAGACCTGAGGTAACCATGCAACATCCGGTGAACCGCCGCACCTTCCTCGAAGGCGCGGCGGCGGGCGCCGCGGCGCTCGCCTGGCCGGGCTGGACGCCCCTCGCGTCCCGCAGCCTCGACGATATTCAAACAGAGATCGAGCGGCGTCACCAGGAGGCGGTCGCACGGCTGCAGCAGTGGATCCATCAGCCGTCCATCGCCGCGGAGAATAAGGGCGTCACCGAAGGCTGTGATCTCACGATGCAGCTCCTACGCGACGCCGGATTCAATCAGGTCACGAAGGTGCCCACCGACGGCCAGCCGGGGATCTTCGCGACGCTCGACGCGGGCGCTCCGCGCACGCTGGGCGTCTATTTCATGTATGACGTGAAGCAAGTGGATCCCTCGGAATGGTCCTCGCCGCCGTGGGCCGCGTCGCTCGTCGAGAAACCGGGCGTGGGCACCGTGCTGGTCGGCCGGGGGGCCGTGAACCAAAAGGGCCCTGAAGCGTCGTTCCTCGCCGCACTGCACGCCATCCGCGGTGCCGGTCGGAAACTCCCAGTGAACCTGGTACTGGTCGCCGAAGGCGAGGAGGAGATCGGCTCGCCGCACTTCGCCCAGATCGTGCGCCGACCGGAGGTGCTCGCCGCGCTCCGGAACTCGATCGGCATCTTCATGCCTTCGGCCGCGCAGGAGCTCGACGGCAAGGTGATCATGACCCTCGGCGCCAAGGGCGTGATCGAGGTGGAGCTCGTCTCGAGCGGCGAGCGCTGGGGCCGGGGGCCGCAGCGCGACATCCACTCGAGCAACAAGGCGCGGGTGGACAGCCCGGCGTGGCACCTGGTCGAAGCCCTCGCGACCCTCGTCTCTTCCGACGGCAACGATCCCGCGATCGATGGGTTCGCCGACAAGGCGCGACCGCTCTCTCCCGCGGAGAAGGCCATGATCGCCGAAGCGGCCAACCGTCTCGATGAGCAAGTGACCAAGCGCCAGCTGGGCGTCGACCACTGGGTGCACGACGTGAGCTGGCGCGAGGCGCTCGAGCTCCTGATGTCGCGCCCCACCGTCAACATCGAAGGCCTCGTGGGCGGGTACACCGGGGTCGGTGGCAAGACCATCCTCCCGCACCGGGCGGTCGCCAAACTCGACCTGCGACTCGTCCCCGACATGACGGCGGCCGAAGCACTCGCCGCCCTCAAGGCGCATCTGGCGAAACGCGGCTTCGGGGATATCGAGGTCAACATGACCGGCGGGTACGACCCCAACAGCACCGCCGCCAACGCCGGGCTCATTCGGGCGCAGACGGTGGTCTACCGGCGCGGCGGGGTCGACCCCGTCGTGTTGCCCCGCAGCGCCGGCTCCTGGCCAGGCTATGTGTTCACGGGGGACCCGCTGCGCCTACCCGCGGGCCATTTCGGGCTCGGCCATGGCAGCGGGGCGCACGCGCCGAACGAGTACTACGTGGTCGACTCGAAGAATCCGCAGGTGCAAGGCATGACCGGCGCGGTGCGCTCCTACGTGGACTACCTGTTCGAGCTCGCTCGCACCAGCTAGCCAGCGGCGGCTGACTACGCCGCCTGGTGAGCAATCATGATGCTCCGCAGCCGCTCGGGCGTCTCGCCGGCGAGATCCCCGTAGGGTGCCGGGTGCCCCTGGGCATCCATCACGATGCTCGGGCACACGAAGTCGTAGTGCCGGGCGGTGATGCGCTCGGCCGCGGCCTGGGTCCCGACCGGCGTCGCGATCACGACCTGCTTCGCTCCGAGCTGCTCAGCCACCTTCGCGGCGGCGAGCACTCTCCACGGATAGGTCACCTGGCCGTCGATGATCACCGCGATCCGGCCGGCGAGCCGCTTCACCGGGCGCTCCGTGCGGTACAGGATCAGGTCCTGGCTCACGCGGGCGCGCGACTCATCGATCGCGCTCGCCAGCTTGTCCATCAGGGCGCCGCTCGGCTGGAAGTCGGGGTCCATTTCCGACGGGGCCGACTCGGCGATGGCGCCGATCGGCGCCTGGTTCGACCCCAGCTTGATGAACGTGGCGACGAGCACGTCGAACTGGGCCCCCATCGCCTTCGAGGCGTTCGCGGCGATCTCGACACCCTCGGGGGTGATGCCAAGCAGGAGACACCCGGGGTAGCCGCGGCCGGCCAGCTGCTGGCCCAACAGGGCGCCGGCGGCGGACCGCGTCGGGTACAGGCTGGCGGGCTTCGGGGCAGCTTGGGCCATGAGTAGCGCAAAAGATAACGTCATCCGTACTTCCCCGTCTCCCCCCGTCCGTCCGGAGTTATCTTTCGCCAGCCATTTCCCAGGACGATTCGCGTGTCGAAGAGCACCCTGTCCGTCACCGACAACCGGACCGGCAAGACGTACGAGCTGCCGATCCAGGACGGCACGATCCGAGCGGTCGACCTGCGCCAGATCAAGGTCGCGGACACCGATGCGGGGCTGGCGACGTACGACCCCGGGTTCCTGAACACCGCGGCGTGCCGCAGCGCGATCAGCTATATCGACGGCGACAAGGGGATCCTGCGGTACCGCGGCTACCCGATCGAGCAGCTGGCCGACCGGAGCACGTTCCTGGAAACGGCGTACCTGCTGCTGCACGGTGAGCTGCCCTCCGCGGCGGAGCTCGATTCGTGGGTGTTCAGCATCACCCACCACACGATCGTCCACGAGAGCATCAAGAAATTCATCGACGGGTTCCATCACGACGCCCATCCCATGGGGATGTTCGTGAGCACCGTCGCCGCGCTCTCGACCTTCTATCCCGAAGCGAAGCAGATCGCGAACGAGACGTCGCGCTGGAACCAGATCTTCCGCCTGATCGCCAAGGCGCCCACCCTCGCCGCTTTCGCTTACCGACACTCGGTGGGGATGCCGTACGCGTACCCGGACAACGACCTGTCGTACGCGGGCAACTTCCTGAACATGATGTTCAAGGCGACGGAGGTGAAATACACGCCGAACAAGACGCTCGAGCACGCGCTGGACGTCTTGTTCATCCTCCACGCGGATCACGAGCAGAACTGCTCGACCAGCGCCATGCGGGGTGTCGGCTCGTCGCACGCCGATCCCTATTCAGCCATGGCGGCCGCCGCCGCGGCGTTATACGGCCCGCTGCACGGCGGCGCCAACGAAGAGGTGCTGAAGATGCTCCGCGAGATCCGCTCGCAGGAGAACATCCCGGCGTATCTCGAGCGCGTGAAGCGCGGCGAGTTCCGCCTGTTCGGCTTCGGGCACCGGATCTACAAGAACTACGATCCGCGCGCCAAACTCATCAAGCGGGTCGCCGAGGAGGTGTTCGACGTCACGGGGAAGAATCCGCTCATCGACATCGCCGTCGAGCTCGAGCGGATCGCACTGCAGGAGGACTACTTCGTCACGCGGAAGCTGTACCCCAACGTGGATTTCTACTCGGGGATCATCTACGAAGCGATGAAGTTCCCGATGGACATGTTTCCGGTGCTGTTCGCCATCGGGCGGACGCCGGGATGGCTGGCGCAGTGGCAGGAGATGCTGCTCGACAAGGAGCAGAAGATCGCCCGCCCGCATCAGATCTACACGGGACCCGAAAAACGGGATTACGTGGCGATCGAGCACAGAGGCTAGACGGCGTCGCGCAGAGACGTCACGCGACACCGTCAAGCACAACCGTTACCGCCGCCGTCTACCGCCGCTCCGGGCACGGACCGATGGACCACGCTTGGGCTGCTCCGCCCGGAGCGGCTTGGGTTGCAGCGGCGCCACCGACGGCTCGAATCCCGGAATCACCTCGCGCGGGAAGATCT
>Ga0137358_10001437_pt1 | contig 12877 bp, 5 predicted proteins | sample Mad1_20_16metaG_FD_105551 | JGI IMG/M metagenome (GOLD analysis project Ga0137358, IMG submission 105551) | Vadose zone soil microbial communities from Angelo Coast Range Reserve, California, USA - Mad1_20_16 metaG | ecosystem: Environmental > Terrestrial > Soil > Vadose zone | place: USA... | reverse complement strand
CCTGGACGGCACCCTTCGGGTCGACCTCCGGTCGACCAAACGCGCTCCTGCGCGTTTGTCGGACATCAGCTTCGTTTCCGCTGGCAAAAAGCGTGGTTTTTGCCAGCTGCGCAGCAGGGGAAACGCAAGTCCGACAGGCTCCTAGGACGCATGGCAGCGCGGCGCAGGGCGGCGTATCCTTCCAACCGTCCCTCGATGTACGTCATGCACATTCCAGAATCGTTCCATCCTGCCGTTGCCGCGTGGTTTGCGCGCACCCATCCCACGCCCACCGAAGCGCAGGCGCATGCCTGGCCCGCCATTCAGGCGGGACGCGACGTGTTGGTCGCTGCGCCCACCGGTTCCGGCAAGACGCTGGCCGCCTTCCTGGCCGCCATCGACCAACTCGTGCGGGAGGGCGGCGCCGGCGGGCTTCCGGACGAGACGCGCGTTCTGTACATATCCCCGTTGAAGGCGCTGTCGAACGACATCCACCGCAATCTCGAAGCGCCCCTCGAGGGAATTCGCGCGGAACTTGCGGTGCTTGGGCTCCCGGATGTCGACATTCGGACGGTGGTGCGAACCGGCGACACCTCGCAATCCGAACGTGCGCGCATACGCCGCAAGGCTCCGCATATCGTGGTCACCACGCCGGAGTCGTTTTATGTGCTGCTGGGCTCGCAATCCGGCCGCAGCATGCTGGCTACCTGCCGTACCGTCATCGTCGATGAGATCCACGCCGTTGCCGCCAACAAACGCGGCTCCCATCTGGCGCTGTCGCTCGAGCGCCTGCAGGCAATCACCGGCCGCCGGCCGGCGCGGGTGGGACTGTCCGCAACGCAAACCCCCATCGACGAAGTCGCGCGCTTCCTCATCGGCGCAAACCGCCCGTTGAGCGATTGCGTCATCGTCGATTTAGGTGCCGCGCGCAATCGCGATCTGGCGCTGGAGTTGCCGCCCGTGCCGCTCGAAGCCGTCATGTCGGGCGAAGTCTGGGTCCAGGTATATGACCGACTTGCGGAACTCATCAGGGAACACCGCACCACTCTGGTCTTCGTCAACACGCGCCGTCTGGCCGAACGGATCGCGCGCCATCTCTCCGAGCGATTGGGCGAGGAATACGTCGCCGCGCACCACGGCAGTCTGGCCCGGGAGCTCCGCTTCAAGGCCGAGCAGCGATTGAAGCGCGGCGAGCTCAAGGCGCTGGTGGCCACGGCTTCGTTGGAGCTGGGTCTCGATATCGGCGATGTAGACCTCGTCTGCCAGATCGGATCGACACGTTCCATCAACGCGTTTCTGCAGCGGGTGGGGCGCGCCGGACATGCCGTCGGCGGAACATCCAAGGGCCGATTGTTTCCGCTCTCGCGCGATGAGCTGGTGGAGTGCGCGGCGTTGCTCGATGCGGTGCGGCGCGGCGAGTTGGACCGGCTCGTGGTCCCCACCAACGCCTTGGACGTGCTCACCCAGCAAATTACCGCCGAGGTCGCGGCGCGGGAGTGGTCCGAGGATGCCTTGTTCGATCTGTTCCGCGGCGCCCATCCGTACCGCGATCTGCAGCGCGCCGACTTCGACGACTGCGTCAACATGCTGGCGCAGGGATTCAGCACGCGCCGCGGACGCCATGGGGCGCTCTTGCATCGCGACGGCGTCACCCGGAGCCTGCGGCCGCGAAAGGGCGCGGCCCTTACCTCCATAACGTCCGGCGGCACGATTCCCGACAACGCCGACTACAAGGTGGTGCTCGAGCCCGAGGGTTTCTCGGTCGGGTCGGTCAACGAAGACTTTGCCGTCGAGAGCCTGCAGGGCGACATATTTCAACTGGGCAATACCTCGTATCGGATACTGCGCGTGGAACGCGGCACCGTGCGTGTCGAAGACGCCCACGGTCAGCCGCCGTCGATTCCGTTCTGGCTGGGTGAAGCGCCGGGACGCTCCGACGAACTGTCGGCGGCGGTCGCGCGCCTTCGGGCTGAGATCGGGCTGCGTCTCGACAGTGATGCCGCCGGGGCGCCGCGCGCCAGGGCATCGCAGTGGCTGATCGAGGCGGTCGGGATCGACGAGATCGCGGCCGCTCAACTGATCGAGTATCTGGCCGCGGGCCGCGCGGCGCTGCAAGGACTGCCGACGCTCGACACGGTCATCTTCGAGCGCTTCTTCGATGAATCCGGCGGCATGCAGCTCGTGATTCATTCATCCTACGGCAGCCGGGTGAATCGGGCCTGGGGGCTGTCGCTGCGCAAGCGCTTCTGCCGCACCTTCAACTTCGAACTGCAGGCGGCCGCGACCGAAGATCACATCGTGCTGTCGCTCACGCACGCGCATAGTTTCGAATTGGCGCAGGCCGCCCGCTACCTGAGTTCGAGCACGGTCCGCCACGTGCTGGTGCAGGCGCTGTGCGCGGCGCCGATGTTCGGCGTGCGGTGGCGGTGGACCGCGGGTATCGCCCTGGCGCTGCCCCGATTTCGCGGCGGCAAGAAGGTTCCGCCACAGATCGCGCGGATGAACGCGGAGGATTTGCTGGCGTCCGTGTTTCCCGACCAGGTGGCCTGCGCCGAAAATCTGCCCGGCGAAATCGAGATTCCCGATCACCCGTTGGTGCGGCAAACCATCCGCGACTGTCTGGAGAGCGCGATGGATGTCGACACGCTCGAAGAGGTATTGCGGCGCCTGGAAAGCGGCCAGATTCGGATCATTGCGCGCGATCTTACCGAGCCCTCTCCGCTCGCGCTCGAGGCGCTGAACGCCCGTCCCTATGCCTATCTGGATGACGCCCCCCTGGAGGAGAGGCGCACGCAGGCGGTGATGGCCCGGCGCTGGATCGATGCGGCGTCGGCGGCCGATATCGGGCGGCTGGACCCGGAAGCCGTCGCCAGGGTTCGCGGCGAAGCCTGGCCCGATGCCGCTACCGGCGACGAACTGTGCGACGCGTTGTCGTGGCTGACATTCCTGAGCGACGACGAGGTGAGCGAGAATGAGGCATGGCCGCGTTTGATCGGGGAGCTGGTCGCGCAGGGACGGGTGGTGCGTATCGAGGCGCCGGGACATCGGACGCTGTGGGTCAATACCGACCAGCGCGGTCTATTCGAACCGCAAACGCCGTCCTCGGACGAGGCGCTGGTGGCCATCGTTCGCGGCCGGCTCGAGGGGCTCGGGCCGGTAACGGCCGCGCAGCTCGCCCAACCTTTGGGTCTCGCGACGCGATCGGCAACCACGGCGTTGGCCGCGCTCGAATCGGAAGGATTTGCGATGCGGGGCCGATTCACGCCGGATGCCGGCGAGGAACAATGGTGCGAGCGCCGCCTGCTGGCGCGTATCCACCGCTACACCGTCAAGCGGTTGCGCGCTGAAATCGAACCCGTGCAGGCCCGGGACTTTCTGCGCTTTCTGTTCGACTGGCAGCGCGTGCTGCCGGAGGCGCGGCTGCAGGGGTCGGATGCGGTGGCGGCCGTGCTTACGCAGCTCGAGGGCTTCGAGGCGCCGGCGGGTGGGTGGGAGAGCGACATCCTGCCCATGCGAATCGCGGAATACGATCCGCATTGGCTGGACGAGCATTGCCGCGCCGGCCGCTTTGTCTGGGCGCGGCTGCAAGCCCGGCTGCAGGCGCGGCGCGGCGATCAGGACCTGGCGGCCGGGCCCGTACGCTCGACACCCATCACGCTGCTCGCGAGACGCAACGTCAAGGTATGGTTCGAGCTGACCCAGCCCAACGACCCGGCGCAGCTCAGCTACAAGCCGCGGACCGTCCTCGACTTCCTGAAGGTTGGCGGCGCTTCGTTTTTCGATGACATCGCCGACGGCGTGGGAATGCTGCCGGTCGAAGTGGAAGAATCCTTGGGAGAGCTCGTTGCGCTCGGCTTCGTCAATTCCGACAGCTTCGGCGGCCTGCGCGCGCTGCTGGTGCCGTCGAGCCGTCGTACAACCTCGGGCGCGCGCGGTCGCAGGGGCCGGCGGATGGCGATGTTCGGCATGGCGGATGCGGGGCGGTGGGCCATCGTGCGGCGCGATTCGCCGGAAGCGGCTCGACGCCCCGGCGAGGATGCCGGGGCGGCCCATGCGGTCGAGCAGGTTGTCAGGTCGCTGCTGCGCCGGTGGGGAGTCATCTTCTGGAAGCTTCTCGCGCGCGAGGCGGATTGGCTGCCGAGCTGGCGCGATGTGCTGATGTGCTGCCGCCGCCTGGAGGCGAGGGGTGAGATCCGCGGCGGGCGCTTCGTGGCCGGATTCGCGGGCGAGCAGTTTGCGGCTCCCGAGGCAGTCGCGCCGCTGCGCGAGGCGCGCCGCCGGCCGTCGGCCGGCGAGTACGTGTCGCTGTCGGGCGCGGATCCCCTCAATCTGCTCGGCATCGTTACTCCGGGCCCGAGGCTGCCCGCGCTGACCGGCAATCGGCTGCTCTATCGCGACGGGCTTCCGATTGCCGCGTTCGCGGCCGGCGAGGTGAGCTACCTCGAGTCGTTGGATCCAAAAGAACAGTGGCAGGCGCGAAATGTCCTGCTACGGCGGCAGGTCCGCCTCCTTCCAGCCGCCGCCCAAGGCCTCGATGAGGGTGACGCTGGCTTGGAGGCGATTTGAGAACACGGATAGCGCGGTCTCTTCGCTGTTGAGGCGGGTCGTCTGGGCCGTGATGACGCTGCTGTAGGGCACGGTGCCCGCCTTATATTGGTTGAGCGTGAGCTTCTCCGCTTCTCTGGCGGCTGCTACCGCGGCTTCCTCGACCACAGACTGCTGTTCCAGAACATGCAAGGTGACGATTTCGTCCTCAACTTGTTGGAAGCTGGCGAGGACGGTTTGCCGGTAGGCGGCGACATTCGCATCGTAGGCCGCGCGCGCCTGCGCCACCTGCGCACGGCGCAGCCCGCCGTCGAAGAGGGTTTCGGCCAATTGCGGACCCAAGGACCACACGCGGTTCGGTACGCTGATCAAATGGCTGAAGGTGCTGTTCGTGTATTGATCCGAACCGGAGAGGGACAGGGTGGGGAAGTAGGCGGTTTTGGCGACGCCGATTTGCGCGTTGGCCGCGGCCATTTTACGCTCGGCCTCCGCCACGTCCGGCCGTCTCTCCAGCAAGGTCGACGGAACTCCCGCCGGCACCGTCGGAACGTCGAGGCGCAGCGCGGCCGGAGCCAGAGAAAACGAGGCCGGCTGCTGCCCGATCAGAACGGCGATGGCATGCTCGAGGATGCCGCGCTGAATCTTTGCGTTGATTTGCTGCGCCTGGCTGTTCAGAAGCTGCGTCTGGGCGTTTACGACATCGGCTTTGGCGGCCACGCCGAAGTGATAGCGACTTTCCGTGATCTTGAGCGACTGCTGCTCGGCCTCGACGATGTCGTCCAATATGCGCTGCAGTTGATCCTGGGCGCGGAGCGCGAAGTAGTCGATGGCCAGTTCGCCCTGCGCCGAGAGCGTCGCCGCCGCAAGCGCGGCGGCACTCGCCTGGGCGGAGGCGCGATTGCTCTCGACCGTGCGGCGAATCTGGCCCCAGATGTCCAGCGTCCAATTTCCGGACACCCCGGCCGACACGGTGGTGCGCGTTCCGGACCCGCCCGACAGCCCCGGCACCGTGGTGCGCGCCTGGCCCGCGCCTGCGGCACCGCGCTCCGCGCCGACGCTGGCGGATAGTGTCGGCCAAAAGCCGGCCCGCGCCTGCGCCACCAAGGCGCGCGCCTGATCGAACGCCGCAGCGGCCGCTTTGACGTTTTCGTTGGAGACCTCGACCTTGGCTTCGAGCGCCGCCAATTCTTCATCCTTGAAGATGTTCCACCAGGGTCCGCGGGTCATGACATCGTTCGGCTCGCTCGGTTTCCAATCGGTCTGTTCCTTGTAGCTGGAGGCGGTTTCGAAGGCAGGCCGGCGATAGTCCGGTCCCACGGCGCACGAAGCGGCGAGTGCAATCCCGCATGCCAATCCGCAGCATCGAGACAGACGGATCAAGTAGCCGGCTCCGCTGCGCCGTGGCCGGCATCGCGCGCGGTCGGCGTTTCCCTGGGATGTTTTTTCCGCTTCCAGTAGCGGTGGATATACAAGTACACCACGGGCGTGGTGTAGATCGTGAGCAACTGACTGACGATCAAACCGCCGACGATGGAGATGCCCAGCGGCCGGCGCATCTCGGTGCCGTCCCCGGAGGCGATGGCAAGCGGCAGCGCGCCCGCAATGGCCGCACAGGTGGTCATCATGATGGGTCGAAAGCGCAGGGAACAGGCATGGGCGATCGCCGCCATCGGATCCATGCCCAGAGTGCGCTCCGCTTCCAGCGCGAAATCCACCATCATGATCGCATTCTTCTTGACGATGCCGATCAGCAGCAATATGCCGAGGAAGGCGATGAGGCTGAATTCCGTGCCGGTGGCCATGAGGGCGAGAAGCGCGCCGACTCCGGCGGAGGGCAAGGTGGATAGAATCGTCAGAGGCTGGCTATAGCTCTCATATAGAACACCGAGTACGACGTAAATCGCCGACAGCGCCGCCGCCAACATCAGCAGCTGCGAGGTTCCGCTGCTTTGCTGGAACAGCTTGGCGGTTCCGTAGGCGCCGCCGTGAATGGTTGTGGGGACGTGTATCTCGCTCATCTTTCTTTCGATGGCGTCCATCGCCGCGCCGATCGATTCCTTTTCGGGAATGTTGTAGGCGATGGCGGTGGAAATCGAAGTTCCGGTGTGGTTCACGGTAACCGGCGTGGTGCCGATGAGAAAGTGGCTGAATGCGGCGAATGGCACGACGGCCTCGGCCGCCACGCTCACGGCTGATCCGGTCGACGTATTGCCCCGCCCGGCATTGGCCAGCGAGTTCGCCGCCAGATTTCGGGCTACGTCCTGGGCGACGGCGGTCGCGCTCGCCGTGCTTGGCGAGCCCGCGAGCTTGGTGGTGCCGGCCACGGCCTGCGTGGCCTGCGTGCCGGTGACCGCGCCGCCCGCGGTGCTGATGTACAGTTCCTTCAGTATTTCCGGGTTTTGCCAGTACTGCGGCGCCACTTCCATCACCACGTGGTACTGCTGCGGGCTGAAGGGATTGTAAATCGTCGACACCTGGGCTTGCGCGAAGGCATCGCCCAACGCGTTGTCGATCTGCACTTCGGTCAAGCCCAACCGCGAAGCGGCGTCGCGGTCGACGATCAAATCGGCCTCGAGACCACCGGGCTGCAAGTCGCTGTCCACATCGGTCACTTCGGGCATGTCCTGAAGCGCGGCCCGCAATCGTTGCGACCAGGTACGGAGCTCGGTGAGATCATCGCCGAGCAGCGTGTATTGATACTGCGCATTGGCGGAACGGCCGCCGCCGCCGCCAATGTCCTGGACCGCCTGCAGGAAGGCCGAGACGCCTTCGACATTGGCCAGCTTCGGCCGCAATCTCGCGATGATCTGATCGGCCGAAATGCGCCGTTCGGCCAGCGGCTTCAGGGCAATGGTCACGTTGGCGCTTGCGCCGCCGCTCCTGGGCCCGAAACCGCCGCCCCCCACCGAGCCGGTCACGGTGCTGATCGCAGGATCCTGCTGAATGATCGCCGCGACTTCCTTCAATTTGCGCTTCATGAACTGAAATGAGCTGGCGGCATCGCCGCGTATGCCCCCCTGTAATTGACCCGTGTCTTGCTGCGGAAAGAAGCCCTTGGGGATGACGATGTAGAGATATGCATTCAGTCCGATGGTTGCGAACAGCAGCAGCATCATGATGCGCCGATGATGCAGGGCCCAGTCGAGGCTTCGTTCGTAGCCGCCGCGCAGTCTGTCGAACCCGCGGTCGAACGCCTTCGCGAATCGCGACGGTTTGCGATGCTCCTGCCGCTCGAACAACCGCGAGCACATCATGGGAGTGGTGGTCAGCGAGATCAGCAAGGAGATCAGAATCGAGACCGACAGGGTGACTGTGAACTCGCGGAAGATCTTGCCCACGATGCCGCCGGCGAACATGAATGGAATGAACACGGCGATCAGCGACAGGCTCATGGAAACCACGGTGAACCCCACTTCGCGGGCGCCAAGGAGCGCGGCGCTCATGCGGCCCATCCCGGCCTCGATGTGCCGGGTGGTGTTCTCCATGACGACGATGGCATCGTCGACCACGAAGCCGGTGGCCACGGTCAGGGCCATCAGTGAAAAATTATCGAGGGTGTAGTGCAGGAGGTACATGGCGCCGAACGTGCCGATCAAGGAGACGGGGACCACCAGGGCCGGAATCAACGCAGCGCGATAACTATTCAGGAAGATGTAGACGACGAGAATTACCATGGCGACCGCCAGCATCAGGGTCTGTTCCACCTGCCGCAGTGAAGCCCGAATGGTGATCGAACGGTCGAAGGTGACCACCAGATCGATCTTCGAATCGATCGAACTCTTGAGTTGGGGAAGTTCCGCCTTCACGGCATCGATCATTTCGATGACGTTCGCGCCCGGCTGCTGGTACACGGTCACAAAGACCGCCGGCTTGCCGTTGTACAGGCCGTAGGTGCGCACGTCCTCCGTCGCGCCATCCTGCATGTCCAGAACCTGGGCGACATCGCCGAGCCGCACCACCGAACCGTTGCGATTTGCAATGATGAGATTCCGGTACGGGTCCGCGTCACGGGCGTTGTCGTTCGTATAGATCTGGTAGCGAAGGTCGGCGGATTCGATCGCGCCCTTCGGCGCATTGGCGTTGGCATTGGAGATTGCAGCGCGCACGTCCTGCAGGCCGATGCCGTACTTGGCCAGGGCCTGGGGATTGATCTCCACGCGCACGGCCGGCAGCGCGCTGCCGTTGACGTTGACTCCGCCCACCCCCTGGATTTGCGACAGGCGCTGCGAAATCACCGCGTCCGCCGCGTCGTAGATCTGCCCCTGCGTGAGCACGTCGGATGTCATGGCGATGGCCATCACCGGAAACAGCGAGCTGTTGATCTTGCGGTAGGAGGGATTGCGCGTGAGTGCGGACGGCAGATCGGCGTGCGCGGCGACGATGGCCGCCTGCACGTCGCGCGCGGCGCCGTCGATATCGCGGTCCACGCCGAACGTGAGCTGAATGTTCGAGGTGCCGACGCCGCTGCTGGACGTCATGTCGTCGACGTCCGCGATCGCCCCCAGATGGCGCTCCAGGGGCGTCGCGACCGTGCTCGCCATGACCTCGGGGCCCGCGCCGGGCAGCGCGGCGGAAACAAAAATCGCGGGTATGTCGATGCGCGGCAACGGGGCCACGGGCAGCAAAACGAATGCCACGGCGCCGCACAGCGCGACGCCCACCGTCAACAACGTGGTTGCAACGGGCCTGCGGATGAACGGCGCCGAAATGTTCACGTTGGCGTGTCCGCAAGGGCGGCGTCGCCGGCGTCGCGCGGCGTACGTCCGCGAAACCGCTCGGCGATCCGATCGAACGCCAGATAGATCACGGGCGTGGTGAACAGGGTCAGCACCTGGCTCACCAGCAGGCCGCCCACGATGCTGATACCCAATGGATGCCGCAGTTCGGAGCCGGTTCCCGTGCCGAACATCAGGGGCAAGGCGCCGAATATGGCGGCCACGGTGGTCATCAAAATCGGGCGGAAACGCAACAAACACGCTTGGAAGATGGCTTCGCGCGGCGAGAGGCCCTCGTCGCGCTGGGCATCCACGGCGAAATCGATCATCAGGATCGCGTTCTTCTTGACGATGCCGATCAGCAAGATGATGCCGATCAGCGCGATGATGGTGAGGTCGTCGCCGGCGAACATCAAAGCGAGCAGCGCGCCGATGCCGGCCGACGGCAGCGTCGACAGAATCGTGATGGGATGGATGAAGCTTTCGTACAAAATGCCGAGCACGATGTACATGACGACCACCGCGGCCAGCAACAGCAGCAGTTCATTGTCGAGATTGCTGCGAAACGCCAGGGCGGCGCCCTGGAACGTGGTGCGGATGCTATTCGGCAATCCGGCGCCGAGTTCAGCCTTCTCGATGGCCGCCACCGCGGCGCCCAGCGAGACGCCGGGGGCCAGATTGAACGATACGGTGGTCGCGGGAAATTGCGCCAGGTGATTGATGAGCAAGGGCCGCGTTTCCACGTCCACTTTGACGATGGCCGACAGCGGTACCTGCCCGCCGTTGGCGGAGGGCACGTAGATTGACGCCAGCGAGTCGACCGTCCGGTACGAGCGCGGATCGGCCTCCAGAATCACGCGATATTGATTCGATTGGGTGAAGATGGTCGAGACGATGCGCTGGCCGAAGGCATCGTAGAGAGCATTGTCCACGGTGCCGACGCTGATTCCGAGACGCGCCGCGCTGTCGCGATCGATGGTGACGAAGGCCGCCAACCCGTTGTCTTCCTGATTGCTGACCACCTCGGCAAGTTCGGGCTGCCGGCGCAGAATCGACACGAGCTTCGGCGTCCAGGTGGACAGGGCGGCGGGGTCGGCGCTCTCCAACGTGAATTGATACTGGGTACGGCTGACCGTGTTGTCGAGCGTCAGGTCTTGCGCCGGCTGCATGTAGAGCGTGACACCGGAGACATCCGCTATTTCGTCGCGGAGCCGGCGGATCACATCGGCGACGTTCGCGGTGCGCTGATCGCGCGGCTTCAAATTGATGAGAAAGCGCCCGCTGTTCAAGGTCACGTTGTTGCCGTCGACGCCGATGAAGGAGGATAGGCTCTGGACATCGGGATCGGTGAGAATGGCGGCGGCGAGCGCCTGCTGGCGATCGGCCATTGCGCTGTAGGAAATGTTCTGACCCGCTTCCGACACGCCTTGTATGAGGCCGGTGTCCTGGTCGGGGAAGAATCCTTTCGGAATGAGAATATATAGAAGCGCAGTCACGGCGAGCGTTGCGGTTGCGACCCACAACGTGAGCCTCTGGTGGTCGAGCACCCAGGTGAGCTTGCGGCCGTACCACTCGACCACGGCGGCGAACCAGCGCCCGGATTCACGCTCGCGCGCGTCGTCCGGGAGGCGCTTGAGCAGCTTCGCGCACATCATGGGCACGAGCGTCAGGGACACCACCGCCGAGATCAAAATGGTGACGGCCAACGTGATTGCAAATTCGCGAAACAGCCTTCCCACCACATCCTGCATGAAAATCAGCGGAATCAGAACCGCAATCAGCGAGACCGTCAGCGAAATGATGGTGAAGCCGATTTGTCCGGCGCCTTTGAGCGCGGCCTCCAAGGGGGGATCGCCCGCTTCGATGTAGCGGGAAATGTTCTCGATCATGACGATGGCGTCGTCCACGACGAAGCCGGTGGCAACCGTCAATGCCATCAGCGACAGGTTGTTCAGGCTGAAGCCGGCCATATACATCACGGCGAAGGTGCCGATCAGCGACAGCGGCACCGACAAGCTCGGGATGATGGTGGCCGGCACGTTGCGCAGGAACAAATAAATGACCAGCACCACCAGCACCACGGCCAGCGCGAGTTCGATCTCGACGTCCTTCACCGACGCTCTGATGGTGGTGGTGCGGTCGGTGAGGATGGCGACGTCCACTCCGGACGGCATGGCCGCCTGCAGCGTCGGCAGCAGTTCATGGATTCGATCCACCACATCGACCACATTTGCGCCCGGCTGGCGCTGGACGTTGACGATCAACGCGGGCATCGAATTCATCCAGCCGCCGAGCTTGGCGTTCTCGGCGCCGGCGACCAGGGTGGCCACGTCCTCGAGACGCACCGGAGCGCCGTTCCTGTAGGCAATCACGACGTTGCCGTAATCATCGGCGTTGCGAATCTGGTCGTTGGTGTTGACCGTATACGCGTTGGCGGGGCCGTCCAGCGTGCCCTTCGGCCCGTTCTGGTTGGCATTGTTGATCGTGGTGCGCAGATCGTCGATGTTCAATCCGTATGCCGCGAGAGCCCGGGGATTCACGACCACCCTCACGGCGGGCCGTTGTCCGCCGCTGATGCTGACGACGCCCACGCCCTTGAGCTGCGAGATCTTCTGTGCGATTCGCGTGTCCGTCATGTCCTCGACCTCGGTGAGCGGCATGACCTTGGAGGTGATGCCCAGCGTCAGCACGGGCGCGTCGGCGGGATTGACCTTGGCGTAGATTGGCGGCGCCGGGAGGTCCTGGGGCAACAGGTTCTGGGCGCCGCTGATGGAGGCCTGCACCTCCTGTTCGGCGACGTCGATGGCGAGCGCCAGATTGAACTGCAGGGTAATGACGGAGGCGCCGGCGGAACTGGTCGAGGACATCTGGTTCAGGCCCGGCATGGTCCCGAGCTGCTTTTCCAGGGGCGCCGTGATGGCCGATGTCACGACTTCGGGACTTGCGCCGGGATAGAAGGTCTGCACCTGGATGGTGGGGTAGGCCACTTCCGGCAGAGCCGACAACGGCAATTGCCGGTAGGCGATCGCGCCCACGATCAGGATGGCGACCATCAGCAATGTGGTCGCCACGGGACGCAGAACGAATATGCGCGACGGATTCACTGCGCGTTGTTGGTCCGCGGACGGCGGTGGGCGCCCGGGGGACGTTTGGCGCCGGCTGCCGCCGGTGTCGCGGATCCTGCGGCAGCCGAAGGGGCGGGCGCCGCAGCCGGCAGTTGGACCGTCGCGCCGTCCCGCAGACGGTCGCCGCCTTCGGTGACCACGACATCGCCGGCGGCGACGCCGGAAGCGACGGCCACGCGCTCACCGTCGACGGCGCCGAGCGTCACCGGCCTCACGGCGACCGTCCGGTCGGCGTTCACGAGATACACGAACGTGCTGACGACGCCGTTCGGGGCGCCGCGCCGCACAGCGGAGTTCGGCATGATGAGCTGGTTCTGCAGCAAGTCGAGGAGCAAAAAGACGTTGACGAATTGATTCGGAAACAGCGAAAAGTCGGCGTTCTCGAATTGCGCGCGCAGCTTGACCGTTCCGGTGGTGGTGTCGATGGTGTTGTCCATGGTCGACAGCTTGCCCTCGGCCAGCTTCACGGCGCCCGGTTTGTCGTACGCCTCGACCGTCATCGCAGCTCCCTGG
>Ga0137358_10001434_pt1 | contig 12881 bp, 17 predicted proteins | sample Mad1_20_16metaG_FD_105551 | JGI IMG/M metagenome (GOLD analysis project Ga0137358, IMG submission 105551) | Vadose zone soil microbial communities from Angelo Coast Range Reserve, California, USA - Mad1_20_16 metaG | ecosystem: Environmental > Terrestrial > Soil > Vadose zone | place: USA... | reverse complement strand
GAGGGCACAGGACACTCATGAACTAATCTTCAGCTGTGAGGCAACAGACTAGCTGGGAGGGATGAAGGAGGTCGAGTTAGAGAGCTAGCTACACAGGGAATGCCTCATATATACTATGACTAAGCTACCCAGTGATCCGAAATCTCCACAGCTGGTGTCACATGTGACAACACTGGCACCAAACACACTCTAAGGCTCATATTGAATAAAAAAATGCACTTGATGAGAAAGTCAGTACTATTAGCCCATAATTACCATTCTTGCATCTTGTAAAATTTAGTATAAGAATTGTATTGTCGTACAAAGAGAGAGTTCTACGAGAACACGTGATGGGCAAATGAGTAGCTGTACAGATAGCCGGATATTGCCGAGTGGCCACAAACCTTGATTCGAGGATCTGACGAATAGATCCAAGCACCGAGGCGACGTCGACAATCTCGCTCTCACCCAGCAAATTATCCTTCGCTCTCTCTAGTTTTAAAATGGCTACCGTACAAACACTCCCGAAGGAAGTCTCAAAGCTCGGGCAGGAGGTCAAGCTATTCGGGAAGTGGGATACGCAGGAGTTCGTCCTAGCTCTTGCTCTCTGACCAAAGAGATTGACTGTTCACATTTCAGCGTCGAAGTGAAGGATATCTCGCTGACAGATTACATTCAAATCCGCCATGCAGTTTATCTTCCCCATACTGCTGGTCGATACGCCAAAAAACAGTTCAAGAAGGCTCAGATGCCCATCGTTGAACGGCTTGTGGACAGGTAAGTTATGATAACTTCGTATCGTAGGTTGCATTGACTGTAGGCTTTCAGTCTGATGATGAAGGGTCGCAATAACGGCAAAAAGCTTCTCGCTGTCCGTATTGTCGCACATGCGTTCGAAATCATCCACCTCCTTACCGACCAGAATCCAATCCAAGTTAGATTATTTTCTCAGCTCTTACGCTTCGCTTTGCCGACACGTTCTAATGTGTAGGTTCTTGTCGATGCCATCGTCAACACTGGACCTCGTGAAGACTCTACACGGATCGGCTCACAAGGTACTGTCCGTCGCCAAGCTGTTGATGTTTCGCCTCTCCGAAGAGTCAATCAAGCCATCTCGCTTCTCACTATTGGCGTATGTTCAACTCATTCTCTGTGTGCGCGCTCCTCTTAATGTCATCTCAGACACGAGAATCCGCATTTCGCAACGTTAAATCAGTCGCAGAATGCCTCGCAGATGAACTCATTAACGCGGCAAAAGGTTCTTCGAACTCGTACGCTATCAAAGTATGTCACGCCAACTTAGAATTTCTATTACTCTAACCGTAGCAATGCTACTCACAGAAAAAGGACGAACTCGAGCGGGTCGCCAAGTCAAATCGGTGAAAGTCCGCTTTCCGCGGAGAGTACGGCTCTTGGGGCGCTTCTTTATCTGGACCACGTATTTTTTACGCCGCATTCGCATTCTGGCTTGCATCTTCACGTTTCTGTATGTCACCCACGTGGTTGTCTAACGGCAATCGCGTGCAATTTTTAGGAAAAACAGAAAGTACTCCCCCAATGCAGCAGTTTGAAATTCTCATGGAGCGTAGATTGACAGACGCGTATTATGGCACGGTGAGATCCTCAGAAATACTCCTGGAAGTGTCCGTGCATGGATTGGGAATAAAAGCGTGATTACTCTCATGCATGCATGAATCAGAGATGTCGAGCTGGGTTTGAGGGGCCAGACGCGGTGTCTGGAGTAGCGTTATGACCGTGGGGAGATCTGTATATCATCGTGTGCTCCTTCCTGCGTGATCGCAACAGCAGGTGGTCGATCTATGCGGTAGTAACTTGCATAGAATCGGGCGCTGTCCCCTAACTCCTACCTTTTAGGGCCAGGTCACCGCATGACAGTCGGCTGATGCGCATATATTAGCGACGGATTCCAAATAAAGTTTCCGTTGCTCCTGTGTCATTCTGGGTATAATATGGCGTATTTGGAACTTGACATTGTTAAAATCGAATGATTGGAGATTTTTCTCTGTGGCGCTCCGTCTTCTGTCTCATGAACAGCCTGTGCTGACGCTACCGGGATTGAAACATTTTTTCGATGGATCGTTGACGTTACCATGGAATGCCGGACGTCAAGGAAAGATGGACGACAGGTGCTAGCGCGCGAGAATTATCAATATCACTTATTGCGGTCGACAGTGGTATTAATGTTAATACATTACTTGTAATGGGATGGACCGGAAAAAGGTGAAACACTGGCATGCGGCCAGGACGGACGACGACCGCTAGAGTTGCTATAGCTAGGCCTAGAACCGGAAATGGAAATGAATAAGCCAATGCTCCATTCTGAAATTACTCTATTGTACACCTGAGAGAAAACAAGAAGTGCGATAATGAAGGTGGGCCTCGCTCGGGCTCGGCCCAGCGAGGAGAGATAAGGATCCACTCTAGAGCGCTCCAAGGATGACTTGGCATCTACGCCACCTAGATTATAGGTATCCCGGAGTAGTTGTAGGAGGAGGTATGGGAGGAAATGCTTGGCGCAGAGGTATATTACGCTACTGTACGGTATGCCAGAGTATAACAAATGCGTCAGCTGGACCAAACCAGGGGGCAGGAGCAGAAGAGATCGAACAAAACGTGTCCGAACAAAAATCGAGGAACCTGCCCACAGACGACGGCGACATGGGAATGTGCGAATAAATAGGGTATTTGCCAAGAGGAATGGCGAATGCGTAGAAGTGGGCGACAGAAAAGAAAGGACTACAATTCGATGATAGCCCAACACTGCAGTCTGGCAGGGTGTCGCAGAATAATAGCGGTGGCTGGGGGTTCCCGTCTAGTGGCTAGCAAAGTCGCACGCCGCATTTTGACCTGCGTCGGCATGCCGTACCTGGCAAAAAACGTCCAGCAAAATGGTAGCGCCGCATACCTCGCAGCCGTAACTGCGACGCTTCTTACACCTGATGCCTCCGCGGCCAACAAGACAGAGTACAGCAGAAACTATCGGCGCTGTGTTGAGGGGCGAGTCGAGGCGGACGTCTCGGGTTTCGGAACAACACCGTCATAGCCCACATACCCGATGTCTCGGCCGAATTCCTTGATCATAGCCTTTCCCACAAGGCATACCCAACCCAGCCCCTCGCCGGTTGAGGGTGCGCCAGGCCAGAATAGCTCCCCTTCTTCGTCCTCAATATCGGGCTCGTATTCCTGATTGTACGAGAGGGACGAGTGAACAATACGCTTGAACGTGTTGGGAAAATGGTCCGACAAAATGCGAAGTGTTAAAAGTGCTTGGGATTGTCTCGTGCAATGGGACGCCCATGTCACATGTTGGGTCAGGGTCTTAAGTGTATGAGTGAATGCAGCTGAGATCTCCACGGACACGGAATTAGCAATGAGTGGTGGGGGACGGCCCAGACGGAAGGGTTGTTCTCGTGACCGGGACGCGGGAGTAGGTGTGGGTCGAACTGGCGCAGTCGAGGCGGACATATCACTTGCCGCGGTTGGTGTACCGGATGGGCGACTCGTAGGGGTGGAATTGGCACTGCTTGTTGCGACGATACTAGCCGGGGATGGGAGCATCGGAGGGGTTGACTGGTTGGCTGTTAGTGGCGTTCCAGCAGCACTGCCGGGAGGAGCGGAGACATTTTCGACGAGCGCCCGAGCTTGAACCATCAACTTGTCCAGTTCCCTGTCGGCACTCTGCTTGGTAGCAAAGACAAACATGCGCGTATGTATAAAAGCCTCGATCATAAAACTGGCGTGGACAGGGCCCGGTAAGCATGCGGTATTGGGAGGTGTTGGAAATACCTACATGAGTCCAAGGAATGCCCTTTCGCGTTCGCTTGACGCATTTTCTGCCGTCCACTTATTCTTAGTCCAGTTAAGGAAGGCTTCCTCGGTTTGCCATGAGCCCGTTATGCAGGCGTCTTTAGAATAGTCGGTAGTCCATATAGAATACGTGAAACAGATGAGAGCATCGAGAAGCTCGAGTCGGGCGATGAGGGCACCATGCTTATGATATGGAGAATTCTGTGGAGGTGGATTTGAGAGTGGGCGATATTCCTTGTGTTGTGGAGAGAACGTAGACCAGTGACGGGCATCCCCAGAGTACTTGAGCATGCGGCCGTAGTTATGATAGCGCTCGTTGAGTTCGTGGAATACTGGGTCGCCTCGTTGGAGGTTCTTGCGAGGCCGTTGTATAGGCAATGAATGGAGTGGCGAGGGGGGTGGCAGGGGTGGACGGGACGACGGAACCGAGGGTGTGGGGTCATCACGTAGTTCGCCCTCCTCAGGCTCAGAACGGTTCGAGGGCTGTGCCTGATGACGAATGGACTTTTCGGGGTAGTCATCCATGCGCGTACGCTTCACAGGATCGTATGCATCATGCGACTCGAGCTTCCGTTTCGCGGGAGGAGCGGGCGAGGAAGGCCTTGAAGCGGGCGGCGATGGAGGAAGATTTGGGGAAAGCGGGGCCGATAGCTTGCCAAGGATCTGGGTGGGATGATGTCAATGAGATACGGGAACGAGTGAAGGAAGAAGAGAAATGAGGTAGAACCTGCAAGTTCTTCAGCAACTGACTCCTTGACGGACTGCGAAAGGAAAGAGGAGAATTGAGAAGATTGTGCCAAGAGAGAGAAATGATGTAAGTTACCGCTTGCGATGGATATAGTTTACGGATGAGAGAGAAGAGGGGGGGGCGAGGAGGGTGGAAGAAGGGGACATGGCGGAGGAGGTAGAGAGGGAAGATGGTGGGTGTACGAGAAAGAGAGGGCGAATCGAAGGGAGGGTCACCGGTCACGGTCCAGCACAATCGCCACTCGGCTCAGCATTCCAGTCAGCCGACTCGCTTTCCGGTTTTACGTTTGGATCCCTCCACCTGGTCCCCTCCGCCCTCTCTTTCCGCTTCCTCTGTCATCCCCTGCGTCGGTCCTTCATCGGCTTGCCAGCAATGGCGCACCACCGGCCCCGTGCGCTATGCCAAGACCGGGCGTTCAAGGCACACCAGTGTACTGTAAAGCACTAGTACCCTCGTAGTACATTATCGTGTTCCGGATCTTTTGTTCTTTTTGTATTTACGAATACATAATGTGAATGCATTATTATCACCCGCCCCATTCCGTCGTTCCCCGCCACTACGCGCCATCCCTCCGAGAGTCGAGTCGCTCCCTCACTCGCTGCACTTCTCTTCGGGATTAACCGGCGGGCTCATGTACTTCGTCCTCATGCATACACACGCCTCGATGCTACGGTTCCCCCTCGTCCACAACCACGACCATCATGGCCAAACAGTCTCACATTCTCCCCACAAACTCCACAAAGACTACTCCGCCTCGGAGCATTAGAGGAAACTTCCTCGTCATCCTCACCGTCCTAGTCGGCCTCCAGCTTTATTTCCTCACCAGCAATTTTCCCACCCTGTTTCGCCGCACGGAACAGATCCCATTCCACGCTGAGCGATCTTTTGCACGCTGTGCTTCTCTGAGAGTATCCGCGGGCCCCCCTCCCGACTTCCATGACCGGACAGAGTCAGACCGGTTTGTACACGGCACAAAGGCTACACTCTTGCACAATGCACGCATCTGGACAGGTGAGGACAATGGGACCGAAATCATTCACGGAGATGTTTTTCTCGACAAGGGCATCATTCAAGGCGTCGGAAATCTCAATCTGAGTGCTTTTAGATCTCACATTAGTGGCATGATAACACGTGGGGAGCTCAACGTTGTGGACGTGCATGGTGCCTGGGTTACTCCTGGGTACGTGGGCCTTGCTTTCGGCTCTCTTCTACCATCCTGATATTAACACACCGCTTTCTTGTAGTCTTGTTGACCCGCATTCTCACCTTGGTGATGCATCCTCACCTGCACTTGATGGTGCATCAGGTGACGACAATTCTCTCAAGGGGACCATCCAACCATGGCTTCGTTCGCTCGATGGACTCAATACACACGACGACTCTTATACCTTATCCATTGCTGGTGGTGTCACAACTGCCATCGTGCTTCCAGGTTCTGTGAATGCCATCGGTGATTCGTGTTTTCTGTCGTTGCGTGAATCGTGGCTAAGTGTTATGGGTAGGTGGTCAGGCCTTTACGATAAAGCTGAGGAAAACGGCAGAACGTTCGCCAACCTCCATGCTAGTCGACCCCCCCCGCGATATCAATGTCACTCACAGTGAGGATGGTCCATTACCGTGGAGGCAGATTAAGTAGGTCGTGTTCTCGGTTGTTGGGTTAAGCTTTATTCATGCCTGGTCAGACATGCATGTGGTAAGATGGCTTTCTCAGTGTTTGAACTCGATTCAACAGTTATTCCAATCTGCAGGTGAAAATCCCAGTGCGTTCCTCCGGCAGACACTCGTCATCTATCTACCGTTCCTTAATGCGGTTGCCTTCTCAGGTCGATTCTATGGCGATACTCGTATGGACACCAATTGGGCACTCCGACAGGCGTACATCTGGTCGATTCGTATCATTATGCAATCGTTGACCATTTTTTCTACAGATACGACAAGGCGCGCCAGATTAAAGAAAAACAGGATGCGTACTGTAATGCTGCTCTTACTGGGCAGTGGGCTGGTTTGGGTGAATTCCCCGAAGACTTGCAGTGGGAAGCATTAGTTGACGTGATACGGGGAAGAGTCAGAGTACTGCGTTTCCCCGTACATGTCGGATCAAGTCATAGTGAATCATTTGTCATTTTAAGGTTCAAACACACTGTTACGAAGCCGTCGACCTGGATGACCTGATACGAGTAAGGATTTTTAGTTGCCGAGATACCTGTATTAAACCTGATGACGGCTGTGCTACTTGTATAGCTTTCCAACGAGTTCAAGTTCCCCATCGCGGCTGTGCACCATGCCCATGAGGCATACCTAGTTCCAGACCTGCTGAAACGGGCATATGGTGCGGCCTACATCGCTTGGTTGCGTGTGGAACAACTCTAGATCACGTAGCACAGGACATCCCCCTGCAGTTGCCATCTTCGCAACCAACGCGCGGTACGTCACCGTTTCAGCCACTGAGCCGGTTGCCCTTATAGATCGCGTCTATATCTCTCTCCTAAAGATACAAGCGGGAAGCGTACCGGGGCTCTGAGTTCGCGGCGCGGATTCTGTCTCAGAACGGGCTCAAGGTCGTTGTCAAGGTGGGTAATCGCCTGTCAACTTCTACCAACGTGCTATATCATGAGATAATGAACTTTACAGTCTGACCATCCAGTGCTCAATTCCAGATACCTCATGTATGAGGCACAGCAAGTGTACTACTACGGCCTTCCAGTTAATTTGGCACTTGCCGCTGTGACGACCCTTCCTGCTCAGGTCCTTGGATTGGAGCACCGTATTGGGCACATAAAAGTGGGTTAGTATACAATATACCATTGAAGACGTTTTATAAATACCAATAATGACTTGAGTCATTTTCAGGCTGGGATGCTGGTGAGTCGGCGGGTTCCTATTCTTATATCAATAGCGCCTAACTCCGGGCGCTCCATGGAAAGATTTGGTTATCTGGGACAGCCACCCTCTAGCCCTCGGCGCTACACCGGCTCAGGTGTTCATCGATGGAATTCCCCAGCTGGACGCCCCGCATGTTGTTTCCAAGCCCGAAACTTTCCAGGATCTTCCGAAGGTACCCAACTTTGATCGTGAGGCGGAAAGAGCTGTCGCGTTCGAGGGTCTCCCGCCCCTCCTCCCTGAAAGGGCGCCTGCGGATGTTATCGTATTCACGAATGTCAATAGCGTCATCCTTCCAAGACGCGGTGATCTTGCAGAAGTATACTCCGCACTAGGCGACGAAACCGGTCTCGTAGTCGTGCGGAATGGCGAAATAACATGCTACGGTTCGGACGCTGCCTGCTCCCTGGATGGTCTAATCGAGGACGATCGGGTGCACGTGGTGGATCTTCAAGGTGGCGAAATTTCCCCGGGACTGTTGACGTACGGTTCTCCACTTGGTCTCCAGGAGATTGAGGCCGAGCCATCAACTGGTGATGGGCCAGTGTTCGACCCCCTTGCAGGGCGGGTATCCAAATTGGTGGGGGGTGACATTCCCGTCGTCCGTGCTGTCGATGCATTACAATTTGCCGGTCGCGACACATTGTCTGTGTGTCATCTTCACAAGGAGGTCCTAGCTAATATTCCCCCTTTTACTCTAGACTTGCATACCGCGCTGGTGTCACAAAGGCAGTCGTCGCGCCAGTTCATTACGGTTTCTTCGGTGGATTGGGCACATCGTTTTCGACTGGCGCGGTGCATAAGCTGGCAGACGGCGCAGTCATCCAGGAGGTTACTGCGCTGCATTTCTCCATCGGTCACTTTGCTAGTAGACCGAGCATCAGCACGCAAATCGCAGCGCTTCGCCACCTGCTATTGGAACTGCCCGACGACACCCTCACTGACGCCTCTAAACCTTTCAGGGATGCTGTTAGGGTCTGTCAAGTTCTCACGCAGCATACGTCTATGTATTAAATTTTCGTCAGGGTGTGATTCCGATCGTGGTCGAGGCCCATAGCGCAGACGTGATTGCAACACTAATCCTGCTGAAGAAGGAAGTGGAGGAGAAGATGGGAGCAACCATTCACATGACGGTTGTCGGCGCAACGGAAGCGCATCTCCTGGTGAAGGAAATAGCGGAAGTGAAGATCGGAATCATCTTTAAACCGTCTCGGCCGTTTCCTGCCGTGTGGGAACAACGCAGAGTGTGGGTTTCGCAATTTGGGCTCAGGTCCGGTGTGTTTCTTCATTTGATGCGACATGTTCACAGGCTACCTGGTCCCCCGCTTTCCAAGGAGACGGAAATTGCGCTTTTTCTGGCGCACAATGTCACCGTTGGCATTGGTATTGAAGAGGCCTGGAGCGCGCGGAACACTCGTTTCGACGTGGGATGGGTGCGTATGCTAATCATTTGTTCTTTTAATTCCACCTCTATCTTCGCGGAGACTGATGACCTGAACCACATGTAGGCGGCCCTGGAGGCAGGTGGCCGCATCTCGAAGCTTCAGGCGCTCGCACTTGCCTCGAATAATCTTGAAAAATTGCTGGGTGACAATGTAGAACTTGCCTCGGGTGCCTCAGATCTCGTTGTTACCCAGGGGGGCGATCTGTTCTCCTTCGAGAGTAAGATCGTCGGTGTCATCTCACCGAGGCGGGGGTCTGTGGACTTATTCTAGCGACGGCAACGCGATACCATGCGCTCCCCAAGCTGGACGATTCGTGGACAATGATTATTGTGCAATTACCACAGATCACAGACCATTTAGATGCATGCTGTTAATATTATCTATCCGATTGAATGGAACCGCATAATATATGATATCGAATGAGGAACCGTCACGCATCCCCACACTTCCATTCTTTGAAGAGAGCGCGCTGCCTGTTTTTCCGCTCCCCGTTTCCACACCAAGTCTTCCCTCCCTGCTTAAGCGATTCCCACGTCATGGCCGAGAATTCTAAGGAATATAAAGATTGGACATTTGTAAAAGTATTGCTTAATTAGTATACATTGATAGGTAGAGGATCTATTTGTGTGAATGCGTGTCTCCCATCCCCCATGAAGTTGTGAACCCTTGTTTATCACAAACAGCAAGGAATAAAGTTAATGTGGAAATGATGCTGGTGTGATTGTTTAGTTCGTCCAGGCAGTATAAATACGATGAAGGGGGAAAAGTCCGGGTTCATTCTCTAAACTGCTATAAGGCACGCGCCTCATCGATAGTGGAGGATCGATTGTTTGAGAGGTGCGATAGAGGTGACAAAGGCGAGACAACGTCACCAGGACTGGTATCTGAACCTGTCCGCGACGGCGACTGCAGAGGAGAAAAGCGCCACCGGCTCGCAACCTGCATGCCATACGACGTTGTGGTAGTATTCGTCGAGTGTGCACTGGAGGGTTCAGTTGTCGTTGGGGTGACTTGGGACAGCGCATCGGGCGCGTTCATCGATGGGTCAACCGGAGGTCCACTGTGAGTTGGCGTCGGGTTTAAAGGGCGCGTTATCACGCTGGAATTGCCCTTTTCAATGTCCTTCTCCGACAACTTTTCGAGCGACCCCTGCGACGACGAACCACGGCTCCGAAGAACGGCGAATCGCTGGTGGGACCACAGACGACGCAACCCGAGGTTCCACAGGGTGTTGAAAAACATTACCACAACGGCGATCGAAAAAAGCACAAGGACGATGATTCCAATAACGACCCGTGGGATAGGAGGTAGGGCGACTGGCACGATGAAGGCGACCAGCAAGCCAGCAGTCACAAGACGGACGACGGAAAGGAAAACACAGAGAATGTCCGCGCGGCGTGTCTTTCCTGGCTTCAACACGACATGAGAAAGTAAGAGGAAAAGTTCGATGCAAACAACGGCAATAATCTGGGCAGTTCCGTTGTTCTTTGCTGAGGTGATGAGGATGGCACGGATGAACATGGCGATGAGGGGAAGCACGAAAAAGTAATACCGCTGAATGCGATACTGCCCATACAAAGGCTCGTGTGCGGGGAGATCCTCAGCAAGGAGCCATAGCGAAGAGCGGCGCCCGAATAAGAGCACTCTTGCGACCGCACCACCCACAACGCCGAGGATGGCGAGGAAAGTAATGACGGAGATTAGAGTAGAGAGCCACGAGTCCTTCAGAGTCCATTGGTATAGCGTGAACGTGGCAAGCGGGAAAAAGCAGATGAGTGCCTAGGAGAATAACTTAGTCGCGGTTTATTAACAGTGTGCGCGCGCGAAACATACGATTCGCAGTAACCACGAGGCGGCAACAATAGGAAACCGGGCTTTAATCCAATGCGGACGGTTGCGAGAACTTAATGCGATCGCGCCGTAGATTATAATCAATAGCGCCAATGCGATGGCGAGCAACATGAGGGCGGAAAAGAATGCGGTCATAAATGCATTGGCCGTGGCAATACCAATTGTATTCGCATAAATGGGTATGCCTGCGTCGAGGACGTTGGAAGACTGTGCAGTAACAGTTTGAACTTCGCGCACGACAGGAATAAAACCATTTGGGGATATAAGCACTTGTCGTGTTGACACAGACGAATCGACATGGGAACGCGCTTGAATTGCACTATATGGGCTGAGCTTGCGGTTGACCAGGGCAACCGAACCACCGGCGGAGGAACCTGCGAGATTGCCGCCTGTAAAGTGACGCATATTTGTGATGCTCCTTTGCATGGATGACGTAGGTGACTGAGAAAACAGCCCCATAGCCCAAGAGAAATTGAGTGTGAAGGCACGGTAGATAACGGGATAGTTGAGATCAAAGAAGCCTGATGAGGCAATGGTCTGATACAGCCCGAGGAGGTCAAGCAAGCGGAAAGGAGCGATGGAGCCGGAGAGGAATGACTGCCAGGCAGCTGAGAAGAGGGTGATGAATGCAAGGCCCCCGATGCCCCACGAAACACCGGGTTGGTGGGTAGACCAACCATTAGATAGGGTAGATTGTATGCACGCTTTCAACTGGCCAGTGCCTACTTCCGTCAGAGTAAGTTGAGCAAAAGCCTCGAGATCGGGGATCTTATACGCAATGCTGGGTATTTCTGAGGATACTTTGATTGAAGAAGGAAGGGTGAGTGTCTCGGAGCCATTAAAAACATAGAGAGGGAGGGGACAAAGGCCACCATTGAAGAACTGGCAAATATCTAGGGTAATATTGACAGGGTGCATGCCGTAGACGTTGAGGAAGAGATTCGCAGAAACATTGACGTTGGCTTGCTGTTGACATAAGTGAGAATTGATCTACAATAACTGGATGCTGCACACTTACGACCGATGCTGCGGAGACATTAAACACCAGAGAGTTGTTGGAAGGAAAGTAAGAAACATCAAACTGTTCTACGAGTAAATTCTCCGGTGGAGCGCAATATGATACAGAAGAAGTGACTGGAGTGATTTAGTAAGCAGAAGGGAGAACTCGTCTCAAGAGGAACCAAACTTACAAAGGACGTCCTCGTGGGACGAGACGAAAGGAAGAATAATGAGAGACAGGGTAATGAGTCGCAGCCAGGCGACGGAGAAGAACATGAAGGGCAGAGAGGGTGAATCTGAGTCTGTCTGCGCCGATATAAAAAGATTCGGGCATGAGGCCTTTGTCCACGTTGTGCATTGTTCTAATGTGACGAACCACGTTTATTGTTCTGTGCCGAACAAGGCTGTGTTGGCGCACAATTATGGAGAAGGGGGAGCTCTAGGGCGCCGAAAGGAGTGTTAAAGGGAGGTCGTATGCGATGTAGAGGTAAATGCATGCAGGTAAGACGGCAGCAGGTGCAACGGGGCAGTTGGTTGTCACTTACACAATATCAACCTTTCTGTGTGACTCCCGAGTCGGCCCGCGAGCCGAGAGCAATCACGTACGCCACCACCGTGACTGCACGCTCCACCCTACCGTGCTCGGAGTGTCCCTTACCTTGGCCGAGCCGAGCACGCCAAGCGGCTCACCTTCTAGACATCGCGGTTCATCGGAGGAGTAAATTGCAAGTTATGGAACTTCGCGGGATGGTCCGTGCGTGGACTCACACGTGATCCATAGAATGGTCGAGGCCCTCCGGCACAAAGGACTGAGGGTTACGAGGGTTACATTGCCGCGACGACGATGCCCCCCTCCCCATACTCCCTGAGAGCGATGCCAGCCGTGAATGTAGGAGTGACAAACTTTGAGATTCCAGAAAACGCTGTGCGTGTTCTCCTCACGGGTTTCGGCGTGAGTCTTGCAGTCACCGCATCTATTCGATAATTTCTCGCCCTCATTACGACCGTATGGTTAGCACACCCCCCGGTACCCCCAGAACCCATCATGGCTTGCTGTCGCCCCGTTGAACAACGTTGTCCTCCCTCTAAACATGGACCTCCTTTCCCCCGATCAGATGCAGATGGTCGTTGATATTGAACATCCAAACGGT
>Ga0137358_10001432_pt1 | contig 12887 bp, 16 predicted proteins | sample Mad1_20_16metaG_FD_105551 | JGI IMG/M metagenome (GOLD analysis project Ga0137358, IMG submission 105551) | Vadose zone soil microbial communities from Angelo Coast Range Reserve, California, USA - Mad1_20_16 metaG | ecosystem: Environmental > Terrestrial > Soil > Vadose zone | place: USA... | reverse complement strand
GGCTGCATCGTAAATATCGGCACGGTGCTGGTGGATCACGCCATGAGGGCGACCCGGCGTGGCAATTGCGAGTCTCGGTAGAGAGCCGATTTTGTAACTGCCTGATTGCGTTAGCGACGAATTGATCTAAACCTGTGGGCTGGACGGCCGTTGCGATCGTCGAGCACAGAAGAGCACAGAAGGGGACGGGAGAGTCCCGCAGAAATCCCGTGGATGTTTGGCACTGCCCTTTGCTGGACTCTTGGGATTGGGATGCGCGCCATCGCCAAGCGGGCTAGTCGTTAAATCGTCGCGGCGTCCCTGCCGTAGGGAGAACGGCTCCCGGCACCCCGGGACCAAGAAGTCTTTGAAATAAATCCGACGCGTCACTGCCGTATCCGGCTGTCGTGCGACTCCCGGATCGACTGCGGTGTCATCGTGGTCCTGACGCTTGGGCTGTCCGAAGATGCAACGCTTTGCCACAACCTGTAAACAGGCGTCGAGGTTTGACCAGGATTTTGCCCTAACCCGCGCCGAAGGCTGACCAGGGCTTCACCGGCATTTCTCGATGAGGGTCTGGAGGTAGCTGCATCCTCCCAAGGTCAACATTGGACGCCGGACACTGGTCAACCCTCGACGCCGGTTGACATCTCTCGACTCAAACACCACTGCGAGCAGCGTTTTACGTCACCCTGTTAGGTGCCATTTTCGCCTTGAAGCAACTTGATGTAGACGATGTTCGAGTGGCCCTTGGGCCGACCTTCGATCGCATACCTTCGCTCGTAGCCGAGACGCTCGTAGAACTCAGGGGCTTGGAAGCTGTGCGTCATAAGGACTACTTGTGCGCAACTGCGACGCCGGGCCTCTGCTTCAGCGACTTGCAGGAGCGTTCTTCCCAGACCTTGGCCGCGGTGCCGCTCGTGGACCCAGAGGTGTGAGATCTCGCAGCAGCCTCCCCAAGTGTGGCCACTGAAGCCCGCAATGACTTCACCTGCGTCGCTCCGAATACTGCCTGCCAGGAGCTTTCCGTCAGAATACCCTGTCACCTCCGCGTTGAACTCGTAGATGCGATCCGCTAGGAACGACTCTAGCTCTTGGCATTGAGCTTCGTCGAGCAGCGCGACGGCGTTGATCGGCATGGGGCACCTAACTTGCGGTTAAATTGGCGACGTGCTACTTGGCTTAGGACATCGAGTTTGGCGTCCATCAGCGTGGCTTGGAGTCGTGCCGAGGCAAAGCGGCACCGGTGGGCGGGTTCGCCTGCTGAGCATTAGCGAGCCAGGTAATCCGTACCTGCGCGCTTTGATCATCCATTGCGCTCGTGCCGTGGCGGCTCGACAGCGGGTGCAACCGCCCTGGCTTGTGAAGTTGCTGCAGACCAAGCATTGGAACGTGGCCGTAGTTGCCCAGGCGAACAAAATCGCTAGAGTCATTTGGGCGCTTCTGGCCCATGGCCGTAAATACCAAGCGGATTGGGCGGCGGCGCAATAGTCGACGTCAGAAAGCGTTGAGCGGTTGCGTGGGTGACATTGAGATGATGGCGAGATAGGTCAGACCGGGGAGAGCGAAACCTGAATCTGTTCAGGATGCCATCTTACAAAGCGGGAGGCGTCCATATAGGAAAATAGGAACAAGTCCTGTATGCGCTGCGGCACGTACTCCGCGCCGCCACGGAGGGCGCCCAGCCGATGCATGAGCAGTCGATCAAATGCCGGCATACCACTCATACCCACGGTCTTCCCAATAGCCCCCTTTGCCGCCACGGATGTGCTCAAGCCGTTGCACTGCGTCGATACGCATTAGGTATTTCGCGTGCTTATAGCCGAGCTGGCGCTCGACACGAAGGCGGAGAGGCGCACCGTTCGGAACGGGTAGCGGCTTGCCGTTTAGGTCGTAGGCGAGAATCGTCTGTGGATGGAGCGCATCGATGAGATCGACACTCTCGTAGTAGGGATCTGAGTCAGAGTCGAGACTGTCTGCGCAATAAAACACCACGTAGCGGGCATGAGATAGGACCTGGGCCATGTTGAGCACTGATCCGAGCGGCACGCCTGTCCACTGGCCAATGGCGCTCCAGCCCTCCACGCAGTCGTGTCGAGTGATTTGAGTGCGGGAACGCATTGCGCGCAGATTGACGAGAGACAGCTGAAGAGGCCTAGCAACCAATCCCCCGACCGCCAGCCGCCAGTCAGCGAATTGGTTCTCGCGCAGCTTGCGATAAGCGGCAGTATCAGGGTCGCTCGTCCCATTTGATCTAAACACCGGCGAAAGATCGGACTCAGAGAATTCGCGCGCCAATGCTCGATGGCCAAGCACCAGTCGTTGAGTGCGATACGTCAGTCCCTCGGCGCTGTCCAGTACCCGTCCGAATGATGGCGCATTGGACAGTCGATCACAGCCTGCCAGGAGCAATCCGCCGAATGCTGATGACCCGTGCAGCAGCATTTGGCGTCGCGTGAGAATGCGGGAAGTCATTTCGCTCGGCTCGGGGGTATCGAATAACGGCCAGTGATCATGGAGCGGAGCTCATTCAGGGGTCCCGCAAGCACCACCATGACGAGATGCACCAGGATAAACAGAGCAATCAGCATGGCAGAAGCAAAGTGCAGCGTTCGGGCGCTTTGGCGGCCTCCGAACAGATCGACAAGCCAAGGCAACGCCGCGTCAGCTCCCGGAGACAGGGTCAACCCAGTCCCGAGCATGAGTGGCGCGAGCACGAAGATGACCGCGAGGTAGACGAGCTTCTGCAGAACGTTGTAGTGCGTCGCCGCGTCTCCTTTTGGGAATTTCAGCCTCAAGTGATCCCAGACTTCACGCACTAGATGGGATGGCGAGAGTTCCGCTCGGGTCGGCAGCAGATCGCGCTGCACATGGGCGCTTGTCAAGCTCACGATGAGATACGTGAGGCTGTTGATCACCAGCAGCCACGCGAAAAAGAAATGCCACCGCCGGCCGGCTGCCAAGTCCTGCCAACCGGGGATTGTCGCCCACGAGGGAAAGGCACGTGCCATCGGCTGCCCGTCCTCGCCGGCGGACACGCCTAGAACACCCGTCGTACGCAACTCGGCGCTCCCCACTGCCAATGTACCGACAGCTCCGTCTTGCGAGTTCTGAGCGTAAATCTGAAGTACGGCGTGATCCGAATTTGCGCCGTACTGCCCCCAGTAGAGTCGCGGATGCGCATTGAAAATCTGCAAACCACTCATCAGGAGAATGAACACGCACAACGCGTTCACCCAGTGCAGTATTCGGGTTGCAACGGTATGGCGGTAGATGATTCGTGTCATGGCATTTTGTGCTGCGAATTCGGCTGGAACCCGAGCTTCACCGGGATCGGCCGGCAGCGGTGGGGTTCAACGGCGCCTATCTGGCCCAACACCGCCCGCGCCGGGGCTACCTGGCAGGCCCACCCAACCCAGCTCGCGGCGCATGAACACCCGAGCCTCGACACACAGGCCGTGCCGCGCCTCCTTCTCGCGAAACGCCCGCATGCCCGGCGTCCACTCCGCGAGCTGCAGGTCCCTGAACCCGTGCTTTCTGTAGAACGGCCCGTTCCACGGCACGTCGCGGAAGGTCGAGAGGGTGACCGCCGCGTGGCCCTGCGCGTGCGCCCACGCGCAGACAGAGGCGAGCAAGCGGGCCCCGAGCCCGCGCCTGCCATGCCCTGGCAGGACGTCCATCTCCTCGACGTACACGGCCCCCTCCCGCACCGAAGCGATCACCATGCCCACGGGGAGGCCGTGCTCCAAGCAGCCCACCCAGACCTGCCCCATACCGACGAGGCGGGCCAAGTCGTCCTGGGACAACGACACGTCGAGCGCCTCATCGATGAGCCCGAGGCCCGAGAAGATCGTGCCCGCCTCATCCTCGATCTCCCGCAGGCGCGGGATCTCGTCCGGGAGGGCGAGGCGAATCCGGTAGGAATCTGGCTGCTGGTCCATGGCGATGGTCACCGCGTCGCTCTCTACACGATCTTGCTGTCCGGTGCCCCTGAGGTAGGTGGCGCCACAGTTCACTTTGATGCCGCTGCGTCGCCATCCCTTTGAATACACTTAGCAGCAAATTGGCGCCGAGTGTTATTCGGCAGGACCCGTTTGAACTTCCGCAGGAAGGGAATTCGGTGCTCGTCGTGACTGACCAGGGCGTCGTTGTCTTCGATGCTGGCGGATCACCGGTGATGGGTGAATCCGTCGTTGCAAAGATCCGCTCGGTTACTGACAAGGCCATTGTGAAGTCGACTTTTCTAGCGTGGAAAATGCGCTTTACGCGTGGAGATCCATTTCCTGCGAACCGGTTTCACGACTATGTCGCAGGCTCGGGGCATGCGGAGGCGGCCTATTCGGTTGAGACCAGCAAGGGCCAGAAAGAGGTGTTTTGGCTGCCGCCTCTGGCCGAGTTGTGTGAAAACGCTGGGAGGACGTGAGTCCGGTCTGGCGATTGGGCCAAACGAGAGCGACTTCATCGGAAAAACGGGCTGGTTCTCCGACATTGCGATCAAGCCTCAACGGTCCCAGGCTGCGTGCTGAAGTACCACATGATACCCGTCCGGGTCTTCGAACGTCAGCCCGTATCGATCCCAGTACGGGTTGAAAGACGAGATCGGTTCGTATCCTGACTGCTTGAACCGAGACACTGCATCATTCCACTGCCCTTCATCGGGAAGGTAGAACACCAGCAGATTATCGGCCGTCGGCGCTCTGCCCGCGCGATGTCCACGTGCTTTAGTAAATTCGAGATGATACGGCGCACCTGGCAGACCGAGCATCACGCCGTCGAAACCGTCGTGATCCTCGAAACGGGATAGCTCTGCAAAGCCGAGGCCATCCCGGTAGAACTTCGTGACCTCATCCAGATTATCTGTTGGACGCGCGACCCGCATCTTAGTCGTAACAAACATACTGATAACCTATGTACGGGATCCCGAATTGAAGAATCGCATCACGGTCGCGTAACCCGACCCCGATCGCCGCACTGGACGGGTTGACTACAACACATGCTCGATCGCCCAGATCTAGCCGCATGCGATTGACCACGTCGAGCGCAATGATCGCCACGACCGTGACGCGGCCTCAATCCTATGTATGTCGCTTCAGTAAAGATTCGTGTCAGCATCGTGCACAACGGCGTCATGTTCCAGACGCCCACAATCAGAGCCCAGCGCGTGATTGAAGCTCGATTCAACAGCATGACGGTCTCGGTTCGCAGCGATGCCGTTAAGCCCCGCATTTGCAGGTAATCCGCCAAGCGTCCCCAGGTTCGTGAGCGTGCCATCCGTGGCACGGATCGCGAAGATACCGATGGCGCCGCTCGCGGCGTTGAGCGAGTACAGGTAGGCACCATCCGCGCTCACCGCGATGTCGAGATTCGCCGAGCCCGACGGGTTCACGCCCACTACCGTGCCCGGCAGCGGCATAAGCGCTCCGCGCGCGCCGATTTCAAAGCCCGAAATCGAGGAGCGAGTGACGCAGAGTTAACAAAGTTGCCGCTGAGAAAGCGCAACGAATCCGAGATACGCTTGAGCTTTCCCTCCTGCAGCCTGAAACCGACGACGCTGCTGCTGCCAGCGGTATTCAGCACGTACACGAGCTCGCCGTGCTGAGCCACCGCGTTCGGCTCGCTGCCTCCGGAAGGCGCACGGTCCGAGAGCAGAAGATGCGAGCCGAATACGCGAAAGACGGAAACAGTGCCGCTGCCAGCGTTGGCTGCGAAGAGCACGGAGCCGTCGTCACCGAGCGTCAACGACCCCTGCGACGCGAGAGGATCCACCGTTCCGCCGCTGCCGCGGCCGCCGGTCTGATATTTCCGCGCACTTTGCAGGATTCCGTATTCCGTGCGCTCGTAAGCGATGACTTCATTCGAGTCCGCGTCGTTCGTCATGACGAACACCGCATGCTGCGAACCGAAGTTTTCAGTTCCCGGTGAGCCGAGCGCAGGCAGAGCTGCTCCGGTGGCGAGGACGCCGAGCGCCAGCGCCGTTCCGATGATCTTCATACACAGTCCTTTCTTCGTGAAGTAAACATGTCCAACACCACCATCGCCGGGGACCGGCAACTCGTTACAGGCCCCGGCGATGCACGCACCACCGGGGCTCGCGGAGAGCGCCGCTGGCTACTTTTGCATGGGCTCCTTGTCCATCTTGTCCTTGCCCATCGAGCTGTCCTGCCTTGCCATGCAGTCCTTCGTCATCTGATCGTGCTTCGCGATGTGCTCTTTCGACATGTCGTCCCCGAAAGCGACGCCGCCCGCGAGCAGCAGGCCGCCGCACATCATCGTTGCAAGCCAATTCTTCATGAAAATCTCCTGGATCGAGTGAATAGAACTGTGCGGCGCCGGCGCCGCGATCTCGGGTCAACGCAGAAATTTGGTGACGAACGCGCAATTCGCCGTCGCATGAGGCCGTTCTCCCCGGACTCCCAGCTCTCGTTGCCGTAGCAGCGAAACCACTTGCCTTATCGGTTATGCTGCCAGCACGAACTTCACGAGGTCCGCCATGCCGGTGCCGATTCCATCCGGCTTAACGCCCAGTTCCTCCGTGGGTTGCTGCGAACGGTTGACCCAGAATGTGCGGTAGCCGAACCACTGGGCTCCAGCGGCGTCCCAGCCAGCCGACGCACAAAAGACGATCTCGTCGCGTGATGCCCGGAACGCTTTGAGCCCCATTTCGTAAGCACGCGGATGGGGTTTGAATGCGCGCACGCGATCCGTGCTCAGGTGAGCTTCAAAGAACCCACGCAGTCCGGAGTTCTCGATCGCCGCGTCGAGCATCGGCACGGTAAAGTTCGAGAGAAATGCCAAGCGAATCCCCGCTGCCCGAAGTGTCTCGAGTGCCGGCAACGCATCCGGCCAGGACTTCAGCTCGAGATAGGTGCGCATCAGCCTGTCACGCGTATCGGTGCTGAGTTCCAGGCCCATCGAGCGCGTGGCGAATACCAATGCGTCCTGCGTCGTCTGCCAGAAGTCCACATAGTGGCCAGACACAGTGCGAAGCCACGTGTATTCGAACTGTCGCGTGCGCCAGGCGTTCGCAAGGTTCTCTCCCTTACCGGGAAACAGCTCTTCCGCTCTTAAAGCGATGGATCGCCCATCGATGATCGGGAATCCGTCGAACGCTATCGCCTTGATGCGCGGTCCGTCCATCGCGTCTGCGGCCGGAGTGCGGCTCCCAACTGTCTCGCGCGCACTCAGCACAACAGCGGCGCCAGCAGCGGCGGCGAGAAACCCTCGGCGATCGATCATCATTCACTAGCTCCCCGCGCAAGGCATGCGTGTGACGTTCATGCAGGATCCCGTGCGTGCGCGGCGAACGAGCAAATACACGTCAAGGGCGTTCCGACCCGATCTTGAGAAGTGCTCAGAGCGATGCTGTCCAGACACCCGGCGCCGTCCGTTGCATCGCCTGCCGTGATGCTGCAACAGTCCACCTTTCCCGTCTCGAATATAGTCGTTCGATTGCGGTCGCATACACTTAAGCGCGGGATAGTAGCGACGGCCCGTACCGAGTTAGCCGGACCAGTACTCAAGAGTCGGGTGCACATGTTGCCGCCGCCCTGGCGCGTTAACTGAACACAGTGCGCCTATTCTTAATCCGCTAAGGCCCGCGCGGCTGCATCCAAACATGCTGTCATTTTGGCATTTTGTGCTGCCAATGACTTTCCACCTCGGGATCCCGGCTCGGCCGTCGAGACTTCAGGACGTCACCGCGGGCAATGGGCGGGCCCGCCACGGCGCGCGCCAATGCACACGACCTTCGCCCTTCGCGGCATCACCTTCGGGCGACAGCCACCAGCCGCTCCCTGAGTCGCGGCGCTGCGAAATCAATAAACGCTCGCAACTTCAGTGCGAGTACCGGCTCACTCGAGTAGACGACGTTCACGGGAATGGGCTCCGGCTCAAAGCTTCGCAGCGCGACCACGAGCTGTCGTGCCCGGACGGACCCAGCAACCTGGTAGGAAAGAACGCGCGTCAGTCCAACCCCGGCGACCGCAGCGTCGATGGCGGCCTCTGCAGTGTTGACGACGAGACGCGACTGTATTCGCACGTGTCGCGTGGTTCCATCCATTCGAAATATCCACGTCTCGGGCCCTGAGAGCTGTGCAAACGTCACGCACTGATGCGTCGCGAGCTCTTCGGGCGTCTTAGGCACCCCATGTTCCTTCAAATAGGCAGGGCTCGCGCACACGACGTTTCGCACCTTTCCGACACCGATCGCGATAAGACGGCTGTCGGGTAACTCACCGATGCGCACCGAGAGATCCAAGTGATCGTCGATCAAATCGAGAGCACGATCTGTGAGCGCCAGCCGCACGTTGACATCCGGGTACGCCTTCAGAAACTCGGTGATCACAGGCAGCACGTGGAGACGCCCGAACACGATGGGCGCCGTGAGAACGAGATCTCCCCTGGGCGCCCGGTACTCGCCTGAGACGCGACGCTCCGCCTCGAGCACCTCCTCAAGAATTCGCTTGCACGCGGTGACGTATGCCTGCCCGGCCTCTGTGAGCGCGAGCTTGCGGGTGGAGCGAACCAAGAGCCTTGCACTGACGTGCGATTCGAGTTGGGCGATCTTGCGGCTCACCGTCGGCACCGGCATGCGCAGGTCCCGGGCCGCGCCCGAGAAGCTCCCAGCTTCAACAACAGCCACCAGCACGGACATGGATTTGAAGCGGTCCATGATTATTCCGTATTTTGGAAATATATATCTACATATTACCGTCTAGTCTCATGGTATGAAAGAACCTACCTTGCTCGCCGTGGTGTCAATACCGATGCCGCAGAAACGCCAGGAGATCAGCCATGTCACGCATTCCTACCCCTGCCACGATCGATGACGCACCGGCAGCTTCCCGCCCACTGCTCGAGGCCGTTAAGAAGCAGCTCGGCGTCGCGCCTAACCTGTTTCGCTTGGTGGCCAACAACCCCGCCGCGCTCGAAGGCTATCTCGGCCTGTCTGGCGCGCTCGGAAAAGGCGCGCTGCCCGCGCCCACGCGCGAGCGTATCGCGCTCACCGTCGCGGAGATCAACGGCTGCAGCTACTGCCTCTCAGCGCACACGTACCTCGGCAAGAACCTCGCCAAGCTCGATGATGCCGAGATCACGGCTAACCGCAGCGGCGCATCGAATGACCCGAAGGCGGACGCCGCTGTCCGGTTCGCTGCGAAAGTGGTGCGCGAGCGTGGCCACGTGAGCGAAGACGACGTTCGCGCAGTCAAGTTCGCCGGGTACGACGACGCACAGCTGATCGAGATCGTGCTTCACGTCGCACTGAACACTTGGACCAACTACATCAACGAGGTCGCCAAGACTGACGTTGACTTCCCCCTCATCACCCCGCGGAAGGCGGCGTGATCGGCCTGATCGTTCGTGGCTCCGCCGGCAGTACGCAGGTACACCGGCGGCAACCCAAGCCCTAACAGGAGGGACAAAACCCATGAACCGCCCCCCACTGCCGCCGTTCACGCTTGAAACTGCTACCCAAAAGGCGCGTATGGCGGAGGACGCCTGGAATACACGAGATCCGGCGCGCGTCGCGCTCGCTTACACTCCCGACAGCCGCTGGCGAAATCGCACCGAGTTTTTGCAGGGCCGAGCGGCCATCGAAGCGTTCCTCAGGCGTAAATGGCAGCGCGAGCTCGACTACCGCCTGATCAAGGAAGTCTGGGGTTGTCGCGATAATCGCATCGCGGTGCGCTTTGCGTATGAGTGGCATGACGACAGCGGCCACTGGTTCCGCAGTTACGGCAACGAAAACTGGGAGTTCGACGAGCATGGCCTGATGCGCGTGCGGTTCGCCAGCATCAACGACGCGCCGATTGCGGCGGGTGAACGCAGGTACCACTGGCCGCTCGGTCCGCGCCCCAGCGATCATCCGTCGCTGAGCGAACTCGGCTTCTAGACAACCCGATGGCCGACATCCGCTCCTACACCAGCGACCTTGCGTTTACGCCTTCGGTCAAGGCGCTCCAGACGCGTCGGGGCTCGCGCGACGCCTACGCACGCATGGAAATGAACGGTTCGTGGGAGACCCGGGTTTCTCCTGACCTCGCCCTCTTCATCGAGGCGCAGACCAGTGTCTTCCTTGGCACGGCCAACACCGAGGGTCAGCCGTACATACAGCATCGCGGCGGCCCGCCCGGTTTTCTGCGGATACTCGATGACCAGACGATCGGTTTCGCGGACTTCCGTGGCAATCGCCAGTACATCACGCTCGGAAACTTGGCCGACAATCCCAAGGCTCTCCTCTTTCTCATCGACTACACCACACGCAGGCGAGTCAAGATCTGGGGCGAGGCGCGGGTTATCGAAGGAGACATGGGGCTGACCGCGCGATTGATGCCGAGCGGATACAAGGCGCGGCCGGAACAGGTGGTCCTCTTCAGCGTGCTCGCCTGGGATGCAAATTGTCCGCAGCACATCCCACAACGGCTTGACGCGGCTGCAGTATCCGCAGCTCTCGCCGAGCGCGATCAGCGCATCGCCGCTCTCGAGGCGGAGCGGCAGCGCCTGCAGAGTGCGGCAGACCGGTCAATGCCGTGATGCGGAGTGGTCAATGAGGGTGCTGGGGCACGGCGACGACAAATATCCGACCGGTCGATTGCTGGAATCGTCGGCGGAGCGCTCGTGGGCGGGGCTTCTCGCCGAACGCCGATCTCATCCTGCCGGCGAACTGCCCACGTTCACGCCACCCTACACGGAGGTTGCCGTCCTGATTTGCGGGCCGTCCATCGTGACCAGGCAGGCCGAGGGCATCTACCAGCGCACGACCGCGACCCGCGGAACGATCTGGCTGTGCCCCGCCGGTCTTAAGGAGGACTTCATCCACATATCCCGTGGTATCGCGGAAGTGCTTCACCTCTACTTGCCGACAAACCCGTTCTCAGTTCTGGCGACCGCAGCGGAATCGTCGGCCGTGGCCGGGGCCCAACTGCGCTATTTCGGGGGCTTCCGCGATCCACTGATCGAGCAAATCGCTCACACAGTGTTGATGGAAATGCACTCCGAGACTTCTTCGGGAAAGATGCTCGTCGAATCCCTGGCGATAAGCCTCTCTGCGGCGCTGTTTCACGGCTATTCGAACGCGTCACTTCGGTCGTCCGCGTTCGCGGTATCACGCAAGGGTCTCGACCGCCACAGACTGCAGCGGGTTCTCGACTTTGTCGAGGCACATATTGAGGACGACTTCAGTGTCGCCCGACTGGCAGCAACAGCACACTTAAGTCAGTTCCACTTCTCACGAGCGTTTAAAGTAGCCACAGGGAAATCGCCGCATCAGTATGTCACCGAGCGACGCTTGAGCTACGCCAAGGCGCTTGTAGCCCAGACTGATCGGGCGCTGGCTGACATTGCCTTGGCTTGCCGCTTTTCGTCGCAGGGAGACTTCTCGCGAGCGTTCCGTCGAGCGACGGGCCTCACGCCCTCGCAATACCGAGCCAACCCGGGAAGCGTCGGCAGCCAAAGACAAGCATTTTCTGGGGCCAGGACAACATATTTTTTACAGCAGCAGGTGGCGAGGCATACCTAAACGATTTAACCGCGCGGGAATCCTTCGTCTTCACGCCGGCCACTCTGTCGTGGGAGACCATCTCGGCTTTATTTCGCAGCACAGACACAGCTCGCCGCGTCCTCTACCGGCCGCTGAGGGCAAACCAGAACTGGGACGGCGTCCCTCAAAGAAGCAAACATTCTCTTTGAAGAAGTCGTCGTTGACATTCGCATACCTCAACGCTTCGCCAATCGGAGTTCTCGACATGCGGAGGTGCGGAGGAGCCGCGCGCACTTTCGTCAGCGTCGATCACGCGGAGCTTCACTTTCTCAAGGCGCGCCTCGCACGGGGAGTCGGGGAGTGCCCCGGCGTGCCGTAGATGAGCGCGAGTCAATTGAGCTCGCCCGAGAGCTTGCTGGCACCGCGCGCCTCCTGCGGACCTGTCGGTGCATCCAAAGCTCCCCTCCTCAGCGACCTAGCGCCGGCTGAGCATTTCAGTACGTCAGCTGGGTCAACACACGACCCTTTAAAGCGGTTGGACCGTCCGGCAGCGGTAACAAAAATTGCGATGATGCAGGGACAAGGTAAGCGTCCTCTCTCCACCACCGTATAACCCTGCGGTCAGGCCGTCGCCGATGATGCGTGTCCTTGCAAGCGGACGCGGAGTACGTGTCCACCTGCACACTTGGGCGGCGTACCGGCTGTGCCTGTTCGCGAAGCGACTGGTAGCGCGCGGAAACACCATCAAGTCATCCCACTCGGACGACTCCCGGCCCGCTAGTTCAAGTCACGGACGCGTCGGTCGCGGAGGCTTGTAGGTACCGCCCGCTAGTAACTGCCGATGCTTTGCAAAGCCTCGCACCAGCACCTCATATACGGCACGGACTCGAACCGTCCGCCGCAGGTCAGGATGCGTTAGCAGCCACAACGCTGATTCCATCTCCGGGATCGGCCCCATAACGCGACACAGAGTGGGATCGGCATCACCGAGGAAGCACGGCAGTGGCGCCACCCCCATCCCTGCGGACGCCGTGGCGAGCAGGGCCGTCAGTGAGCTGGCGCGGGACACTATCCTCTCCGATTCGATGTGATTCGTGATCCAGTGCGCCGAGCCGATGTGCGCGAGGCTTTCATCCGGTGCGAGCCAATCGAACAACAGTGGATCACGATTACGTCGCGGCTCCGCATAGGCCGGCGTGGCGTAGACGGCGGTAGCAATACCACCGAGCCGGCGCGCCACGAGACCATCCGGCGCGGTCAGCGCCGGTCGCAATGCGATATCAGCGTCACGCCGCGTCAGAGTGAAGAACGCGTTCGAGGTCACGACCTCAACGAGGATGCCCGGATGAGCGTCGCGGAGTTCCGCGAGAATAGGCGCGAGTAGGCCAAGCAGCGTCTCGGTCGTCGTGAGGCGCACGACGCCGGTAGC
>Ga0137358_10001426_pt1 | contig 12899 bp, 9 predicted proteins | sample Mad1_20_16metaG_FD_105551 | JGI IMG/M metagenome (GOLD analysis project Ga0137358, IMG submission 105551) | Vadose zone soil microbial communities from Angelo Coast Range Reserve, California, USA - Mad1_20_16 metaG | ecosystem: Environmental > Terrestrial > Soil > Vadose zone | place: USA... | reverse complement strand
TGCCGGCCGGTAGTGCCGGTTTGCGACAGCAGCTCCGGCAATGCGTTCTGCAGCAGTTCATGCGAGAACAGAAATGCCGGTTCCAAGGGCATGGCCTCGAGCCCCCCTCGTTCCCGCTGTGCCGGAGTGGGTTCGACCTCGGTGTTTTCGTCGAGAAACCAGCGCACGTCCTTGCTGAAAATGCCCGCCAGCATCTCCAACATGTCGGCCGAGGGCATGCGTTTGCCGGTCTCCACCATGCTGAGATAGGACACGGACGGGGCTCCCGCAGCGTCGATTTGCACGCAACGGGCGGAAAGCTCATCGAGGGTGAGGCCATTGCGCTTGCGCAGGGACCGCAGCTTGGTCCCCAGAAAATGCCCCTGTCTGATCAATGTGTCCATGCGTTTTGCAAACTCTTCTGTGTGAAATTCACACTGTTAAATTTCCAATGTGTAAATCCGCCTGCCCATACTTTAAGCTCCTGCGATCCCGAGACGCAAGCTCGCCATTTTGTGCAGCAAGGAGAATTGAATTGAGCAACCAAACCGCCAACGACCGCTGGGCCGGCATCCAGCGTCCCTACAGCACGGCTGACGTGGCGCGTCTGCGCGGTACCGTGCATATCGAATATTCCCTGGCGCGATTGGGCGCGGAGAAGTTCTGGCGCCAGCTGCACAGCGAGCCCGTGATCGCGGGCCTGGGCTGCATGACTGGAAATCAGGCCATTCAAACGGTGCAGGCCGGCCTCAAGGCCATCTACTGCTCAGGGTGGCAAGTCGCCGGCGACGCCAATACCGCCGGTGAAGTGTATCCGGACCAGAGTCTGTATCCGGTCGACTCGGTGCCGAAGATGGTGGAGCGCATCAACAACGCGCTGCTGCGCACCGACCAGATTCATCACATGGACGGCAAATCCGGCACCGACTGGCTGGCCCCCATCATCGCCGATGCTGAAGCCGGCTTCGGCGGCAATCTCAATGCCTTCGAGCTGACCAAGGCCTTGATTCGCGCCGGCGCGGCGGCCGTGCACTTCGAAGATCAATTATCGTCCGCCAAGAAATGCGGGCATCTGGGCGGGAAGGTGCTGGTCTCGACCGCCGAGGCTGTCAACAAGCTGGTGGCCGCGCGTCTGGCGGCGGACGTGCTCGGCGTGCCCACCGTGATCATCGCGCGCACCGACGCCGACGCGGCGGACCTGCTCCTCAGCGATCATGATCCGCGCGATGCGCGCTTCCTCACGGGCCAGCGCTCGAGCGAGGGATTCTTCTATGTCAAGGCCGGCATCGAGCAAGCCATAGACCGCGGGCTATCCTATGCCCCGTACGCCGATCTTTTGTGGTGCGAGACGTCCAAGCCCGACATGGCCGAAGCGCGGCGTTTCGCGGCCGGCATCCACGCCAAATTCCCCGGCAAGTTGCTCGCCTATAACTGCTCGCCGGCGTTCAATTGGCAGGCCAAGCTCGACGCGGCGGCGATGAAGCGGTGGCGCGAAGAACTGGCGGCGCTCGGCTACCGCTTTCAATTCATCACGCTCGCGGGCTGGCATGCGTTGAATCTGTCCATGTTCGAGCTGGCCGCTGCGTATCGCGCCGACGGCATGCTCGGCTACTCGCAGATGCAGCAGCGCGAGTTCGGCCAGGAAAGCGCGGGCTACAGGGCCACCAAGCATCAGGCCTTCGTGGGCACCGGCTATTTCGATGCGGTGCAAACCGCGATCACCGCGGGCGCGCATTCCACCGGTGCGATGGCCGGCAGCACCGAAACGGAGCAATTCATCACACCTGAGAAGCCGGCCCACCAGCGCGCGTCGGCGTAGCGGGCTCGGGGCTTGTGCTCATGAGTGCCGCCGCCATTTCCACCGCGACGCAAGACGGGGTCACGGCGAAGGATCACGCCGCGCTGATCGCGGAACATTTTCGCCAGTACAACGAGGAGTTCGGCCGGATTACCCGCCGCGCCGCGCTGAACTTCCTCGCGGAGGACTGGCAGAATGCGCAGCTCGATGCGGTGGCCCGCATCGAGCTCTACGAGTTGCGCGTGGCACGCTGCGTGGCCGCGATCGCAAGCGAGCTGCAATCGAAACGTGTCGACGTCGCGCTGTGGATCGACATCAAGCGTGCTTATGAGGCCGTCGTCGCGCGGCGCCCCGACAGCGATTTCTACCGTACGTTTTTCAATTCCGTCACCCGCGACTCGTTCGGTACGGTCGGCGTGAATCCGGAAGTCGAATTCTGCGCCACCAGCGTCGGCCGTGCTTCCGGCGCGGTACCGATCCGCGTCTATCGGGTGGGCGGACCGTTGCCGACGGCCGTGCGCGAAATCCTCACCGATCTACCCTTCGGCGCGGCGATCGGTGATACGGACGCCGCAGTGCATCGGATCAGCGCCGAAATCGGCCGATATTTCCAGACGGGGCGGGCCACGGGTTATCCCGAGGCGATCGAATTGATCGAGCCCGTTTTCTATCGAGGCATGCACGCCTTCGCCGTCGGCCGGTTGATCGGCGACGGTTCGATCACCCCCTTGGTTCTCGCCTTCACGAACTCGTCCAAGGGCGTGCAGGTCGAGTCCGTCATGATGTCCCGCACCGACGTCGGATCGCTGTTCGGCTATGCGCGCACCTATTTTCATGTGGATCTGCCGGTGGTCAGCGCGGCCATCACTCTGCTGCGCTCCTTCATGCCGCGCAAGCCCATCGACGAGCTGTACACGGTGCTCGGCCGCGCCAAGCAGGGCAAGACAGAACGCTATTTCGCCTTGCAAAGGCATATGGACAAATCCATCGACAGTTTCGTGCATGCTCCGGGAGAGCGCGGCCTGGTGATGATCGTATTCACCCTGCCCTCCCACGATCTGGTGTTCAAGGTGATCCGCGACCGCTTCGGCGCGCCCAAGACCAGCACGCGAGAAGACGTCATCGAGCGCTACCAGTTCGTGTTCCGGCATGACCGCGCCGGCCGCCTGGTCGACGCCCAGGAGTTCAAACGCCTGCGCCTGCCGCGCGCACGCTTCATGCCGGCCCTGGCCGATGAGCTCTTGAATGAGGCCCGCGAGAGCTGCCGCATCGAAGGCGACGATTTGATCGTCGAGCACTGCTACATCGAGCGCCGCCTGCGGCCGCTCAATTTATTCTTGCGCGAGGCCGATCCCGCCGCCGCCGAATCGGCCATCGTCGACTACGGCAACGCACTGCGCGATCTCGCCGCAAGCGACGTGTTTCCCGGCGACCTGCTGCTGAAGAATTTCGGCGTGACCAGTCACGGCCGGGTGATCTTCTACGACTACGACGAGATTTGTCTCGTGTCTGACTGCGTGTTTCGCGACCTGCCTCAGGCAACCTGCGAAGAAGAGGAAACCAGCGCCGAGCCCTGGTTTCACTTCGGGCCGCACGACGTGTTCCCGGAGCAATGGCTGCCCTTCCTTTCCATACCGCCGGCATTGGGCGCCGTGTTCACGCAGCACCACGCGGATCTGTTGACGGCAGCCTGGTGGCGCGGGCAAAAGGATGCGTTGACCGACGCGTCGTGAATCCTCGCTGACGATGCGGCCGTCGGGTGCGGACCGTCGCAGGCACGGCCGCCTCGGCGCCATCAATCATCTAAAATCTTTCATCAAAATCAGTTTTAAAACCCGATGATCCGAAGCGGCGGTCAGGCCGGCGCCGAATCCGGCTTCGATGTCGAACCTATGGGTATGAATGTCGATGACCGAGAACAATTGGTGCGATTGCTTGGATGCCGGGGAAAAATGGCTGACGCGGCCGAAGTCGTCGTACTCTTCGAGCGCCAGCTTGAAGGTACCCGAGAGCCTCATGGCTACGCGGGTCGCGGGTACGAATTCCAGGCGGGAAAATCCGCTGTAGGAATTATCGACGATGGGATTGAAAATGAAATCGAAGCGTCCGACGTGAGTGCCGATGATCGGACGGATCTCCGATGTGTAGCGCCTCTCGTTCCAATGCGCGGTGTTGAAGCTGAATTCGAAATTGACGCCGTAGAAAACGCCGCGATTGGCCGCGTCCGGGGAAACGAACAGAGCCCTCAGTTTGAATCCATTGTATAGAACGCTGTTGTCGCGAGTGATCGAATACAAGGGAAAGTACAGCCCTGCCTCGAACCAGGGGGCGGCGCCGTAAGCCCATTCGCTCACGCCGTTGAGCGACTTGTCCGGCGCGATGGCGCCGGGAAAGCCCGGCGTGCTGCTGCCGCTGGATATGAAATTATCGTGCCAGGTCAGATTGAAAGTGCCGGGCGCGGCGATCTCGGCATCGTAAACCTGGATCTCATCCGTTTGCGCCCAGGCGGCCGGCAGGTTTCCGAAGGACCAGAGACCGACTGCCAAACCGCTCAGTCGCAGACTGATTCTCATTTACATTCACTCGCAATGACGCAGGGACGGGCCTCCCATTCTGCAATGCAAATTCTAAAACCGCTTATAAAATCCCACGGACAAGCCGCGCGGTAGAATCTCGACGGAAATCGGTGTGGCTCGCGTCGTGCTCCAATAGCCGACCGCAGTACCCAATGCCCAGCCCGCGATGACATCCGACTGCCAATGGGCCTGACTCTTCACGCGTGCGAATGCGTCGTACAGCGGCAGAATTTCCAGAGACCACACCCAGGGATTTTGGCGCGCATAGTTCGCGATGAACGGCGTCACGAAACTGGCCTGCAGAGTGACTTCGCCGCTCGGGAAACTCTGGTAGCGGCTCCCCTTGAACCATGCATTGGGATCGTTGCCTTGGCTGGGCCGGGTGCGGCCGAATCCATATTTCAGCAGCTGGGCGCCCACGCCGGAAATCACCGAAGAGTCGACCGTCTGCCACAGCGTGTGACCCAGTTCGTTGTCGTTCCCAAACCACAGACTCCCGGCCACCTCGAAAGCCACCACGCCGGTCTCGAGCGTCGTCTGATACTTGCGCGCCCAGATACCATTCTGGTCGAGCGCCAGCTCATGATCGATCCCGAACGGACCGCCGGCATCGGCACGCTGCGCGAGCAGCGCCACGGCCGCGGCGGCGATGAGTTTCGCCAACGCATGGTTCAAGTGTGTCATGCTCGCCCCCCGAACGCGTTGCATCGCAAAGTACACGGAGTCGCCGTCGACGCGCAAGCATTTTCCTTCCAGGCGTGCTGATCCCCACCGGCACCCTCCCCACGCAAATTCACCCCTGAAGACCACCTCAGCGCGGCAGATCAGGCGCCGCACGCCGAGGCATTAGCGGGAGCGCTGTCTGCGCCGCCGATAGATGAGCGTCGCGTGAGCCGGCGCTTCGTCCGCCCATGCCGCCTCTTTCATATCGGACCTGAGCGCCAGGTCCCATTCACCCTGCGGCGTGCGCACCCGCTGCGGTGTCGATGCAAAGTTGAACGCGCAGAGCACGTCGCCGAGGACGAACCTCAAGTATCCTGCCTCGAGATCGACGTCCACGGCGGCCTTCGTCCCGCCGCGCCTGTCGTGCCGGAGATGAATGAGCCGTCGATACCACTGGTAAATCTCCCCGTGCGGCGGTTCCGACAGTTCGGACCAGTCAAGCTTGGAGCGGGTGAAGGTGTCGAGCTCCTGTGGGTTCGGAACCGCCCCCTGCCAGCGAAAGCGGCTGAATTCCTTGGTGCGCCCCTCGGCAACCAGCCGGCCCAGTTCGGCATTCTCATGATCGGTGAAATAGAGAAAGGGCGTCCGCGCACCCCATTCCTCGCCCTGAAACAACAAGGGCACGAAGGGGGACAGCACGGTCAGCGCCGCGATGGCCTTGAGCTGCGGCACACCCAGCATCATGCTGAGGCGCTCTCCCCGCGCGCGATTGCCGATCTGGTCGTGATTCTGCGCGCACACCACGATCTGATCCGCGCCGACACCCTGCGGCGGCCGGCCGTGCCGCCGCGCGCGATGCGGCGAATACCGCCCCTGGTACACGTATCCCTCGCGCAGCGCAACCGCCACGTCCTCGAGACCGCGGAAATCCGCATAGTAGCCGTCGGTCTCACCCGTGAAGAATCGGTGTACCGCGTGATGGAAATCGTCGGCCCAGTGCGCATCCAGCCCGTAGCCGCCCTGAGAAGCCGGCCGCACCAATTTCGGATCGTTGAGATCGCTCTCGGCGATGAGCACGAAGCTGCGCCCGAGCTTCGCCCCCAGTTCCCGGACGGCGGTTGCCAGCTCTTCGAGTACATGCACGGCGTCGAAACTGAAGATGGCGTGGACGGCATCGAGGCGCAGGCCGTCGAATCCATAGTCCCGCAGCCACATCAAGGCATTGTCGATGACGAAGCGGCGCACCGGATCGCTGTGCGGCCCATCGTAGTTGATCGCCGCACCCCAATCGGTTCCATACCGGTCGGTGAAATAGGGGCCATACCGCGCCAGGTAATTGCCATCCGGCCCCAGGTGGTTGTAGACCACATCCAGCAGCACGGCGATGCCCTGCGCGTGACACGCCTGCACGAATGCGGCGAGCTGCGGCGGCGTGCCGTAGGCGGGAAAGGGTGCGTACAGATCCACCCCGTCATATCCCCACCCCCGCCGCCCTGGAAACGTCGCCAGCGGCATGAGTTCCAAATGAGTGACGCCCAGCTGGACCAGGTGCGGGAGCTTTGCCTGCGCCGCAGCGTACGTCCCCTCGGGCGTGAATGTGCCGATATGCAGTTCATAAATGACCGCATCGCGCAGCGGCTGCGCGGCAAAGTGCGGCGCATGATCGCGAACACCCCGCGCAGTTTGCGGCTGCTCGGTGAGCGGCTGCGCGCCATTCGACCGCTCGATGTCGACGAGATGCGAGGCGCCGTGAACCCCGTCGGGCTGCCACATCGAACGAGGATCGGGAATCGGTTCACCGCCATCGATCGAGTAGCGATAGCCGCACGCCAGGACGGAGTCGTCGATATCGGCCTGCCAATATCCCGGTCCATCCGCGTCCCGGGTGACGGTCGGGTATCCCGGGACGCCCGCGCCGGGCGCGACCGCGCCCCCGGCACCCTCCGAGTGTTCCGCCGGTCTCGGCTGCAGCGGGACTCGCCGCTCCGGCGTCACCAGATCCACCGACTTCGCCCACGGCGCCCATACCGCGATATTCAAGTCTCCTCCCGGATCAACAGGGCCACCGGAAACGAATTGAACAGCGTATCGGGTATGGCTTCCCGCTGAAGCAAGGCACCGGTAAAGCAGTTGCGCCACGTCCCGCCGGGAAGCGGCAGGCGCGTATCGCCCCACTCGCCGCCCAGCGACATGATGAACCGCGGCACGACGGCAATGAGGTTCTCGCCGCGGCGAAACGCCAGCAGGCGCGCCAAGTGGGCTCCCTGCGCGATGAGGGGTTGATACTTGCTTTGATCGGAAAAATCATCCGCGCGTTCGCGGCGAACCGCCAGCACGCGTGCCGTCATCCACAATTTGGGCAACCCGGAATCCCAGTCCGCCACCACGTCGGCGGCGGACAGTTCGCGCACGCCGCGCGCCATTGCCGCGCGCAACGCAAAATCCACCGGACGCCGATTGTCCGGGTCGACCAGGCTGAGATCCCACAATTCCGTACCCTGGTAGAAGTCAGGCACGCCGGGCGCCACCATTTTGATGAGAGTCTGAGCCAGGCTGTTGATCCGGCCGGGGAGGATCAGCGGGTCGATGAAACGCTCGAGACTTGCGATGAACTCCGGCGTCTGCAACACCCCGTCGACGAAGCCGCGGACCGATTCCTCATAGACGGCGTTGGGTTCGTGCCAGGAGGTCTTGATCTTTGCCTCGCGGCAGGCTTTCAGCATGTACTTCCAACAGCGCTCCTGGTCGATGGGCCACGCCCCGATCAGCGTTTGATACAGGAGATACTCCGCATGACGATCCGGTGCGTGATTCTGCCAGGCGGGAGCATTCAGATTCGACCAGTGATGCAAGCCTTCCGCCCAGCGCTCGGGGATTTCCGACAGAATCGAAATGCGCGCGCGCACATCCTCGCTGCGCTTGTTATCGTGCGTCGAGGTAGCGAGCAAATTATTGGGCCGCCGGTCGCCCAGGGAGTGGCAGAACTCGTGGAATTTGCCCGCCGAGATTCCGATCAGCGATGCCTGTGACCCCACTTCGTTGCAGGACACGAGCCGGTCGTAGCAATAGAACGTGGTGTCCTCGACTCCCTTGGCCATGACGGCGGGCGTCAGCTGCTGCCACTGGGCGACGAAGTCCGCCTCGGCCTCGTTCAGCCGGGATTTGGTGAATAACGCCGCCAGGAAATCGAAGGCCGCGGCGTCGATTTCCGGAGCGCCGATTCGCGCGCTTTGAACGGCCTCCGTTATGGTGCGCTTGTCGTCATCGTGCAGAGTGTTGAGAGTTCTGTAAGTCCGATAGACGGGCAATGCGATGATCAAGCGCGCCAGAGCTTCGCGCAGTTGCCGCGGACTCAAGTCGCGGGTTTGCCATTCGGCGTGCGCGATCTCGAGCGCGGCCCCGGTCAATCGCTCATGCTCGGCGCAGAATGTCGACTCGACGATGGCGCGTTTCTTCTCCCGCACCAGCGCGGCGAAGTTCACGGAATGGCCGGTAAAATCGGAATACGTCGAGGTCAGCACGTCGGTTCGTTTATCGTCCATCCACAGTCGGTTCACTTTGGAGAGGAACTCGTAACCGACGCTGCCGTCCACGGGCCAGTCGTCCTTCAGGCTCTCGTCGTTCTCCAAAATTTTCTCGACGTAGATTCTGCCCCTCGGCAGCAACGCGCGCAGCCGCTTGAAGTATTCCAGCGGTTCCCGCAGGCCGTCCGGATGATCGACCCGCAGGCCATCGATCTCGTCCCGGGCAATCATCGCCTCGATACGTGCGTGCGCGGCTGCGAACACCGCCGGCGATTCCATGCGGATGCCGCTCAAGGTACCAATGTCGAAAAATCGCCGGTAGTTGCCGATTTCCCCGGCGAGCTTCCACCCGTGCAGCAAGTAGAACTGGCGCTGCAGCACCGCGTTCAGCAGTTCCCTGTCTCCCTGTGTGCGTTCCACCGCATCCTGCAGCCGTCCCTGCTCGAGCGCATCCGCGAGCGCCTCCCCTGCTTGCGCCTCGAGTCTCGCATACGCGATCCGATCCTTCGCGTCGGGCTCATCGAGGACTCGCAATCGTTCGAGCTCGCCGAAGCAGCCCTTCGTGTCCGCCGCCAAGGTCGCGGTCGACGACAGCAGCTTGCCCCAAGAGGCAGGCCCCAGCGGCCAGGTATTCTCGTAGTGGCGAACGCGTGGATGCCCGCGCACGATCTCGATGGTGAGTTCGCCCGCCTCGATGGCGGCTCCATAGGGGCGCGCCAAAGTGCACAAATGCACACGGAAGGGTTGGTGCGGTTGGTTCCTGAAATCGAAGTACTCGGCAAACTCGCTGAACGGCCCATGCGCCAGCACATGATCCCACCAGGGATTGTGTTCGGAAGCCGACATGTGATTCGGCACGATGTCGAGGAGGATCCCGAGGTTGTGGCGGCGCGCGCACTCCACGAAGCTGGCCCAAGCGGGTTCGCCGCCGAGGTCTTCGCTGATCCGCGTGGGATCCGTCACATCGTATCCATGCTGACTGCCGGGAACCGCCTGCAGGCAAGGCGAGAGATACACATGGCTGATTCCCAATTCGGCCAGGTACGGCAGTACCTGCTCCGCCCGCGCCAAGGGGAATCCGGCATGCAGCTGGAGACGGTAGCTGGCGATCCATTTACCGCTCATGGCTGAGCACGACGAAGGAGCGCGCAGCGAGACTCACCAACCGGTTGCGCTTGACCGACTCCCTCTCCACCGGCAGCGCGGGGCGCGCCGTATCGAACGCCACCTTCCACCCTGACGGGTAGAGTTCGTGAGCAATGCGAAACGACACCGGTTCGTGATAGGCGTTGAGGAGCAGCAAAAAATCCGCATCCTGGGCACACTGTCCGCTGCTGTCGCGTATCTCAGGCGCCACGCCGTTGATGTACATGCCAAGAGTACGCATCCAGCCGCCGTCCTCCCAGTCCTTCGCCACCATCCGCTTGCCGTCGGCTCTGAACCAAACGATATTCTTGTCGGGGTGAATCGCTTCAGGATCACTGTCGTAGAAGGCGTAGCGATGAAAATTCGGATGTCCTTTGCGATATTGGACCACTCGCCGCGCGAATTCCAGGAATTCCGTGCGCGGCGCGTCCAGGTCCCAGCGATACCAGGAAATTTCCGAGTCCTGACAATAGGCGTTGTTGTTGCCCTGCTGGGTGCGGCTCAACTCATCGCCGCCGGAGATCATGGGCGAACCTTGAGCGAACATCAGAGAACACCAGAAATTGCGCTTTTGCCGTTCGCGCAGCTCGTTGATTCCCGGATCGTCGGCCGGACCTTCCACGCCGCAGTTCCACGACCCATTGTCGCCGCTGCCGTCGTGATTTTCCTCACCGTTCGCCTCGTTGTGCTTATGCTCGTAGCTCACGAGATCCTGCAGCGTGAAACCGTCATGCGCCGTGACGAAATTGACGCTCGCCGAAGGCGGCCGGCGCGTGGTTTCATACAGATCCGCGCTGCCGGCGAGGCGGGTCGCGATATCCGAGTGCAGACCCATATCGCCTTTCCAGAACTTGCGCACCGTATCCCGATACTTGCCGTTCCACTCCATCCATCCCACCGGAAAGTTGCCGACTTGATATCCGCCCTCGCCGAGATCCCACGGTTCGGCGATCAATTTCACGGGCGCCAGCGTCGGGTCTTGGTAAATCGTGTCGAAGAAGGCGCCCAATTGATCCACGTCGTTGAGTTCCCGGGCGAGCGCGGACGCGAGATCGAAGCGAAAGCCGTCCACGTGCATCTCGGTGACCCAGTAACGCAGGCTGTCCATGAGTAGTTGCAGGGAATGCGGGTGCACCATGTTCAGCGTGTTGCCGGTGCCCGTGTAATCCATGTAGTGCCGCGGGTCGCCCGGAACCGTGCGGTAGTAAGCCAGGTTGTCGATGCCGCGAAACGACAGGGTCGGACCGACGTGATTGCCCTCGGCAGTGTGGTTGTACACCACGTCCAATATCACTTCGATGCCGGCGTTGTGCAGCGCCTTGACCATCTCCTTGAATTCACGGATCACGTCGCGCGGATCTTGGCGGTTGGACGCGTAATCCGGCTGCAGGGCGAAGAACCCCAGCGTGTTGTATCCCCAGTAGTTGCGCAGCCCCTTGTCGAGCAGATGCCGGTCGTGCACGAAATAATGCACCGGCATCAACTCGAGCGCAGTTATACCTAAGCTTTGAAGATGCTTGACGATGGGCTCGGATGCCATGCCGGCATAGGTGCCGCGCAAGTGGCTGGGCACATCCGGGTGCAGGTGGCTCATACCGCGAACATGAGCCTCATAAATGATGGTCTCGTGCAACGGATGCGAGGGCCGCCGCTCTCCGCTCCAGTCGAAGCTGGGATCGATGACCATTCCCAAGGGAGCGAAGGGTGCGCTGTCCCGGTCATCGAAGGACAAGTCGCCGTCCGGATCTCCCAGCTGATAGCCGAACAACTCGTCGGCCCATATCAGCTCTCGGCCGATCGCCTTGGCGTAGGGATCGAGCAGCAATTTGTTGGGATTGAAGCGCAGCCCGCTTTCGGGAACGTAGGGTCCGTGCACGCGATAGCCGTACAGCTGGCCCGGCCCCACACCCGGCACGTATATGTGCCAGGCGCCGCTGGTGCGCTCGCGGATGCGGATGCGCCGCTCCTCGTTCCCCGATGCATCGAACAAGCAGAGTTCGACGGACTCGGAACTCTCGGAGAACAGCGAGAAGTTGACTCCCTGGCCATCCCAATTCGCCCCTCGCGGGAAGGGCGAGCCGGCGGTCTGGTGGGACCGGTCGTAGTTGGCGGAAATTGCGGGCACTGCGGCGGTGACTTGGGAACTCAAAAAAACAAACGACAAAGCATCAAGCGACGTGCTTGACCCGCCATTATCGAGGTTGCGGACACGATGGCCGTAGGCAAAGCACCGCAGCGGCTGTCGGCTGGGGGCGGCAGCAATTGTAGGACAATGCTCCGGGGCCAGCTCACGGCATAATCCCCCGCCGTGAAATCACGATATACGACCCTTTCGGGCCTCGTTGGAAATTCGCTGGTTCACCGGTCAACTCGCCGTAGCGCAAATGCACATGGCGCACTGGGACGGGTACATCACAAGGCCATTCCCTTATGTGTACTACATCACGGGCAGTTTCTTTGAGTGCCTAATAGAGTGGTGTCCACCTAGTCTGGTGGATGCAAAGGATAAGTCAAATGGCAGTACAAATCGTGGTCGGCGTCGTTCTGGGCTTGACGGCCATTCGGGCATTGTCCGTACTCTGCCGAATCGTGGACTCTGTGTATGGCCGCATTACTGCTGGATTCGATCTTCATGGAAATTCTCGAACGCGGCTCGATCGGCGCGCCCTGCGGGCGCTCTCACCCGACTGACGAGAACGACTCAGGGCCTATGCGCGCCTGCACCCCGGAGGATGCCCAGCCCGATGAGCGCCGCGATGCCATGCTTCTTCCCTTATCCTGTCTAGGGGGATAGGATATGTGCATATGAGAGTCGAGTAATGCACAAGTTCCCCGAGATCGGCACGCGACTGAAACGCGCCCAAGGACACCTCGCGGCGGTGATCGACATGCTGGAGGCGGGACGCCCGTGCATGGATCTGGCGCAGCAACTGCACGCCGTAGAGAAGGCGATCGGCAACGCCAAGAAAGAGCTCATCAAGGATCATATCCACCACTGCATGGAAGAGACTTCCGATGCAGTGCCGCGCGAGATCAGGGATTTGATCAAAGAGTTTCGGGGCGTCACGAAGTATCTTTAGTCCACCGGCGGGAAACCCTTCCTGCAATGCTCCAAGGTTATCGAGTTGTTAGCGAACCAATGGAAAACCCAATGAGTGCAATGTCCGACGGACACACGCATGTCTTTCTCGGGACGGGACACGAGAAGAACGA
>Ga0137358_10001422_pt1 | contig 12905 bp, 12 predicted proteins | sample Mad1_20_16metaG_FD_105551 | JGI IMG/M metagenome (GOLD analysis project Ga0137358, IMG submission 105551) | Vadose zone soil microbial communities from Angelo Coast Range Reserve, California, USA - Mad1_20_16 metaG | ecosystem: Environmental > Terrestrial > Soil > Vadose zone | place: USA... | reverse complement strand
TTAACACAGCCGCATCGTCATTGCGTACGAGCCCGTTTGGGCAATCGGCACAGGGAAAGTGGCTACCTCCGCACAAGCTCAGGAGGTGCACGCTGATACACGCAAGTATCTCATTTCTGCTGTGTCTCCTGCAGTAGCGGACAGCACCCGCATCATTTATGGCGGCAGTGTTACCGCTGCCAATTGCAAAGAGCTCGGTGCGTCCGCTTTCAGTGCTAAGTTTTCCTCCAGGAATTGAACGGCCATGCAGGCGCCCAACCAGACGTTGACGGTTTCTTAGTCGGTGGTGCTTCTCTGAAGCCCGAATTCGTTAACATCGTGAATGCAAGGGCCGCGTGATTAGACGATATTGAAAAATGGGAACGAATGCAGACGACCGTGTATATGTGGCAGTATTACCATACCGTGAATTGACATCATGTCTCTAGAGGGGTAGATGTAACAGGTCCAGCTATGTACGCATCCCCGATGTCGAGTGTCGTGATTTCTACTGAAGCAGGGTAGTCTCGAGGGAGGTCCAATGAGCTTGAAGACAGTTGTACCCCAACACAGTACAACTTAAGAAAGCCAAGGAAGAACTGAATTGTCGCAAGACATATCGCCGAGAGGCGCCAGCGCAAGATTGGTACTGATCCGAAGTCAGGATGCGAGCGACCAGTAAAAGGAATCAGGGGAAGCAGGAGTGATAACAGCTAACAGACTCAGTTAAGTTTATTGAGCAAAAGATTGCGAGGCCTAGCAGAGAGACCGAGAGCGTAGGGCATTAGCAACTTGTGTACTGTAGTAAGTTATGCCTGCCTGGTCGCGGCAGTGGTTGAAAGCCGCGTCCCCCGATTGGCTGGCGGCAGTTGCCGGAGTTGGGAGAGGAAGCGCCGTAATGCGCGTTCGTACGCAGTGCCGCACCGTGACATCGGTATGGCTCTGACACCAGACGCCATCCACTTATCCCCCTCATTGTCCGCGCCCGATCCTGCAGCGGATGCCAGCCTCGCAGAGGGTCTCGCTGCTCTAGAGTCCTACAAGAAGAAAGATCCCGCAAAAGGTTCGGCATGACATGGCCATCATATCATGTATCTTCGAACCTGACTGGAACGTACTATAACCGTCACGTCGATTTGCAGTTGTCGTGCGCTTCAAGGCGGTTGGAAACGCGCCGATAATGAAGCAGAACTTTTTTAGAGTGACGGTTTCGAACCACTTTCAGGCCGTTATTCAGTTTTTGCGTAGGGAGCTCGGGTGGAAGGCCGGGGATCCGTTGGTGAGTGAGCATGAGCATAACCCCCGTTTGCGTTGGATGCTTTCTTTGTACGCCTCTGATTGGTTTCACTACAGTTCACGTATATCAATCTCGCTTTCTCACCCGCGCCCGATGATACGATCGCGAATCTCTATCGCGTGAGTCCTTTGTCTATTCGTAACCACGTGCAGAGACCAACGAAACAGAGAAAGTCATTCGCGACGGATGGGCATCTCATAGTAAATTATAGGTAAAAAGTCCTTTCTGATCCATTTCCAGTCAACGGTCTTAAATGTTATCTCTGTTATTAGCACGACTGCGGCATGGGGCTAAAATGTACATTATCAGCTTTCTTTGAGGAGATGGTGTCTCGTAGATGTATCCGGATTCCGTTACAATATCGTTCCCGCGGCGTGAGTCTGCGTAGCTGCATAAAAAGGGTATCTTTCTAGCGTGATCGCTCACGCTCAGTGAGCCGAGCCGTAATTAACCAAGGTGGGACGTATCCGGTTTGTGCGCAGTGGGATCTCTTCGTCGGGGAGAGGACGCGAATTAACCATCTCGTCCTCCTCGTATTCATCAACACCCGGCATCTCAAATTCTTCTGCTGCCCAGCGTATGAGCTTCGGGTTTCTCGTGCCCCGTATAAATTGTGCCCGGCGAATCTCCCGAACGCGTCGCCGTAGTATGGCAGGCGGACGGACTACGAGGTATCCTAACCCCAGCAGCGTTAAACTTCACCAAACATCAGTGACACAGGCGCAGGCAGTTCCACAGAAACGCCTACCCGGACCATATGATTATCGATATTATAGAGGGACCCTTTTTATCGGGAGAAATTGGTGTGTAGAAGTCCTGGTTGGGAGACGACTCTTCGGAATCTTCAGGTGGGCGATCTGTCTCTTCGCCCTCAGGTGGTGAATTGGATTCTCCCTCCTCTTCTTCCAAGAACGTCTGATACAGTCGTGCACACGCATGTTTTGTGGCCCAGGTGAGAACATGCCTGTTATTCCAGATGCCAGAAATTCTCGGCACCTGTTCCCATAGCATTAGCGGCATCTTGTGGACTGGGAATGAACGTACGTCGTCATCCGACTCTGCGCACTCAAAGTCGATTTGAACCTTTTGCGGTACGTTCATGTAGTACCCGCCATGCATATGAAGGGAAAGTGAGGCTGTGATACATTATGAATGACAGTGCAAAGTGCCCATGTGGGATAAGGACATACGAGAGTTATCCTCGACCGATTTCCTCAGCTCAGCATAGGTGCCTAAGTCCTCCTTAAGCCCTACAGAGGAATCTCGTTCATTTTGTGGGACTCCCATGACAACGGGGATGTCTTCTGCTTCACGGTCGTCCTTCCCAAGTTCGGGCCCTGGCTGGCGCGTATAATCTTGAAAAGTTCTGTTAAGGCAGGAGCAGGACAAGGGGATGTAGACAACGGCTTACAGCTCACGCAAGCCCAGGTACCACTAATACACTGCATGATGACGCATAACGAAACTGATTAGCAATAAACACCATAATTTGCAGCAGCCACACCAACCTGCTCGCCGTCGAAAAGCACATCTGACCTTCGAAGCGGGCCATTGAGACTTATGTTGTATACGATCGTGGTGATAGTTGGTGGTGTCTGATGATGGAGGAGGAGGTCGAGCTGGCCGGAGTTATTACGTCGGTTAAGAAGAGGGCAAAGATCAAAGTGGTAACTGTCAAGCGTGATCTGGCATCGGTTGATAGGCGAGTAGTAGCGATTCGCTAAGACTACTGCCACAAATTGCACAGCGACGAGGGCGAGGGAGAGGGCTCTCATGGCCGTTGAATATTGAATATTGAATGCTCAGGGTATGCTCAGGGTATCCTCCGACACTCCGTCTGAGCAACCCCAAACTGGCGTGCCTGTGGCTCCCCCACGTGCTGCGTCTCACCGGAACCATGACAGGCTTGGCGTCCGCCCCACCACTTCGCCTTGTCCGTGGGGCCACCCTTTCTTTCTTGGTCGTCCATGCCCTCACAACATGTCCCGTAGTCACGTCCCAGGTGGGATAACTCTCAGGTCGGGCAGTTCTCCAAAATAATTGTCACATCGTTTCCAATGCACAATGATTACTATAAACAGCAACACCGGTCATAATTAAGTTCCGTGTTTTTCTGGGATGGCATTATGCAAGTTGCAACGGAAAGACGGTTTGAGCCTGAGAGCGTGTATCGTGAATAGGTCTAGATCAGGCTCCTTAGCTACTGTGACTACCCCCTTGTCTGCTCCGCGTTATGGAAATCTTTGGGGATAGTCCCTAACGTACTCAACGGCCGAATTCTTCGCACGGAACGGAGCGGGATTACTGGCACATATCGACCGTGGAAACAGGTTCTCGCCCCATCGACGAGATTGCTTACACGTTCACATTTCGGGCAGGTGTGCGACCATCTCGCCATGCACGGTTGGTATTGCTAAATGTAGACACCCCGCAAAAGTAGAATCGAATGGAAGCATGCCAATGAACACCGCTCTACATTCCGATGAAGACGAAAATTTCCCGACCTCGAGCACATTCCAATTGGTTTTTCAATTCAATGTGTTCCATAACAGATATGTTCCAAAGATACATCGTAGCGCCATCGTTTAACCTCTATCCCCGACAGAGAGGCCCATGGCAGAGTAGCAATCTCCTTTTTCTATCTATGAAATGACCCGTGTCGCAATTTTCTGGAATTTACGTCTCGGCAACATGGTAGGTACCTCCGGAGGGCTCGTGTCTGCCGAGTGACTGTCCAATCCCCGTCAGTCGGTATTGCTTTCTCCGCTGTGGCGTCTTTCCCGATGGAAGAATTACATCTCACAGAAAATCCAATTGCAGAGCCTGGGCCCGTAATGGAGGGTGGAATGGTGTCCTGGAATGGGACGAATTTGACGTCGACGATCTTGCGATGCAGTCTCAACTGCGACCACACTGTACCCCAGAAAAGATCAACTATTTTTCGAAGTTATGCTGTCTCGAGGCTCGGTACTGGTAGGCACGGAGCGGGAGTGTCCTGAAGAAGTCGTCCGCGAGTGCCGGTCATGGTCATACATGTTCTTTAAAGACGATTGCACCTGCTCTGTGTTCTCTCGACCGCAACTCCGACCCGGAGTTCGATTTCGTTGTTTTGGAACAACCACTGAGTAATTGTATGCAGAGGCTAATCAGTGCGCGATCCTGCAAGATCTGCATTCTGTTCCCCCTTTCAAGTTCCCGCCAAGCAAGGCTCTAATGGTATTGGTTGGTCACCTTGAGAAGTCAACTCCATTCCAAATAATCGTGGAGACTTGGCCTCTATGCCACAGTATCCCGGACTAAGGTTGCATTTTATATCAGAATTCTTTATGGATATATATCGCTGCTGGCAATGTCCGGACAATTGGAGTTTGACATACAGATCCATTGGTAGCCCATGGGACTCTTGGTAATACACATGACCTGGTTATTGTCGACCAAAAGGGCGATGCGCTTGACAGTCGTCGGGCATTCCTATACTAAGAGGCACTTGCCCGCTTGCACAGACCAGAGCTGCATCACGCCTGGAGGAGAAAGGGAGAAGGGGAGAAATAAGCAGAGTTGACGTCTATTGTCCAAACCGTGCTCTTGTCTGTCGTAGGTCCCAAAGCGCTCTCCGTTGTGAAAGAACTTGACGTTGTTGATGTGGCCTTTAGAAAATGAAAAGAGAATATCGCTCTCTTGGTTGGAGAACGCTCATGTCCTGTGTGTGTGCACCCTCGTTGTACGAAAAGGGAATCGCAAACAGTAACTTTGTAAGGTTGGTTGGAAGAAAGAGTGAGCAGTTGCGAAGAAGGAATGACGCACTTAGGGGCTCACAGCTCGAAATTTAGCTTGCTTGACCCTTCTGCTTCTGCAGATAGATTTCAAGTTATTGCTCACCTCTAACCGCGTACCCCTTCCCACTTGTGTCAGGTGCACCGACCGGTGGATATGGTTAGCCAGAATACGATATGTCACCTGTATCGGGGACAATTGCATTCGAAACCGGTATGGACCAGAAACAGATTCCTCGGACAGTATTGCTACTGCACCACTTGTGGGAGACACCATCCAGCTGAAGAACATAGGGTAAGTTGAGTCGGTAATATCCCTTTTCTCCAAGATTATATTGAGTAGTGGCTGGATCTTAAGCGGCCGTGGTCGCGGTTGGATACTGGAGATATCAACCAAAACATGAACCCCGTGGCCTCTTATTGTGTCCGCACCACCGTACCTTATTCACGGGACACGGTTTTTTCATCCGTTTCTTCCCTGATGCGAGTATTGATGGTCCGCTTTGCGCCAGTGGTTTACAAGAAGGCAGATTCAGAAATTTGTTATTGGTCGATTATTCTGATGTCCTCAGTGACCTTGATCTTCAGTCATACCATGGCAGGGCCACTGCCCTTGACATATGGGATCGGCATGCACCCTTCCCTTCCCTTCCATATTCATCATCCATGAACTGCGGGTGCGTAAGCATGCCGGACTCAGATGCCATCAGTTGGAAAGACTGGGTTTTAAAAGACGCTGTGTTCGCCGTGTTCGTCGTGATGGGCCGCCAGCCAACCGCGACAGCAGTGTTCCTGCTGAACTGTCACAGTGGCAGAGTCAGCCGATGACGGCGAGTGAGGGTGGCATATCATCTGGCACACATGAGCTAGAGCAGCTTAGTGAAAATGTCATCGCTGACATCCTGGAAGCAACCCATGCAATGCTCGTAGGAAGGCTTGTGAGTTGGAGGGGACGAGCTGGACTGGCACAGCGGAAGAGATCGTTCTATTCAACTGGATCCTTGACCTTCTCCAAAATGTCCGAGTAACGGACCACCTTGATTCGCGACTAGCTTGTCTGCGTTCTCGTATTCGCCTTCACCTATAAAATGTTTCTCTTGCCCAGGCCCGGAAACATTCGCAGAGGCAACTTCAACTTCAAGCTTCTAGGTGGCGCCCGTTCATATAGCGGGCCCCAAAACCGAGGTCCTTTGAACGGTAACGTGTAGAAATCCGGGCGTTGTCCGGGCGTTTCCGCTGCTCAGTAAGTTATCATGCTAGATATGTGCCAAATTCCTCCATCGACACCTCTTGTTGCTTGGATGAGAGCTTTGTAGCCCCTACAGATGACAAGTGTGAATGGCCTCACGCCATTGATTTGCGGCAGCATTTATCAAGAGCCATGACGCGTGACGCCTCAGCGCCTACAATGTTCCTGCTCGTTACCTTCGCCCACCTCAAGGGATCAAAGTTCCACTATTTGTTCGTGTTTCCCACCTTTGCTAACCAGACTTTGTGGGAGATTGATGACGACCGGACGGTGACAGTGGATATCAGTGACACCGAAAATTCCTGGCGTCTGAAATAAGACCACCTGAACCACGAAACATGGGTGCGCACGAGTGCATCAGACCTTCTTGGAAGACGATGGAGAACTTAGTCAATTGACCACTTAGAACGAAAGCCAAAACGGTCCCTTCATAATAGCCACAATCATATGGTCCAGGTAGACCTATTTCTGAGATTGTCTGCATCTGAGCCTCAGCCCCTACATTAGTGGAGTCCTGTGGGATTGGAATGAACGTACATTGAGGTTTAATTCTGCCAATTCAAAGTCGACTTGAACCCGAACCTTTTGCGACAACATCCACGCGATACCCGCCGTGCACATGAAGAGAAATTGAGGCTGTGATACATTATGAATGACAGTGCAAGGTGTCAATGTGGGGCCGGCGTACGAGAGTTATCATCCGAGTCGACTGATTCGCTCGGCCCAGAGTAATTGCCGAAGTCCTCTTCATCTCCTACAGAAGAGTCTCGTTTGGGGACACTTTGAGGAGTTCCCATGACAATTGACCTCTGCTCCATGTTCCCAAGATCGGGCCCTGGGTCGGTACTTGCGCGGCTGGATAAGCCTCGCTAAAGGGAGCGAGACAACAAAGGATAGACAACAGCTTATTGCTCGCGCAAGCCCAGGTCCGTCTGAGACACTGTAAAACAGAAGCCGAGATCGACCTGACCCAAACTATGAAGTTTGTTGAGATTATTATAAAAGGGGCAGCGATCAAAGCGGTAATTGTCAGGTGTAATCTGGCATCGATTGCCAGCAATTCGCTGGGACTATTGTCACGATTTGCACAATAAAAAGCGAGAGAGGCTAATGATGGCCGTCGAACGTTCAGAAGGCCGAGTTAAGCAGTGGTCGCACGTGCCGCGTCTCACCAGAGCGCCAACTCACGGCCATGTCACGGTTATCACCTTTGGCCTCACAACATGTCCCGCAGCCTCGCACCTGCCACGTCCCAGGTAGATCCAAAAAATTCTCAAGACAGGCCGTTCTTCAAACAGACTCTCCCATATCCTGTCACGTCGTTGCCAACGCACAATTATGATTGAAGAGCACACGTTGCGTTCCGTGTCATCCAATTTACAAAAGGACGACGTTACCCACAGGCGATTTGAGTGCGTGTAGCCACTATAGGTCAGCCTTCTTCCTGTCGCTAGTGTGATTCCATTTGTATGCCCCGGGTGATGGAAATCTCGGGGGACTCAACGGCCAAAATGTTCGCATGGAAAAATTCCCACCAGGTTCCCGCTCCATCAATGAGATTGCTTACACGTTCACATTTCGGACAGGCGTGCGACCATCTTCATCATGCCATGCCGTGGTTATCGTTAAATTGTAGACGCCTTAACGGGGCGAATCCCCCGTGTCGGTTAGGATGGACAGAACGATGAGCAAACAGGGTCGAATCGAATGGAAGTATGAACACCGTTCAGCGTTCCTACGAAAATTTCCCGACCACGAGCACACATTTCGAATTGATCTTGGTCGTCTATTCAACCCGGGTCTGCGTCTAGATAAGTTCCAAAAGATACATCGTGGTGGCATCGTTTGACTTCTATCCCAAATGGTAGAGCAGCGATATCCTTTCCTATCTCTGAAGGGACTCGTGTCGCAATTTCCTGGAAATTACGTCTCACGGCAACATGGTAGGTACCGCCAGCAGGGTTCGCCCGTCACTCTACAGAGCTTTCTCTGCTGTGGCGTCTTCCTCTCGAAGGGCGACTTCCTTTCGTCTAAGAAGTGCCTCTGGGGTTCGTTTGTCCCAGCAAATCCAATTACAGAGTCTGGCCCGTAATGGAGAGTGGCATGTTATGCATACGTGGGACGAATCTGGTGTTGTCGATCATGCGGTCTCGACTGCGAGCACACCATACCACAGAGAAGACCTGGAATTTTCAAAGTCGTGCGGTGTCGGGCCTGGTAAGTAATACACGGTGCGGAGTCATCCTGAACTCGTTCTATAGCCGCGAGTGCCGGTCAGTTTACAACATGTTTTTCATAGACGATTTGTCCCCGCTCTCTGTTCTCGACGGCAATTTTTGACCCAGATATCGATATTACCGTTTCAGGACAACCAGAGATAAGCTGTATGCAGAGAGAACTGACAGTGTCCAATCCTGCAAGGTCTCCGTTCTGTCCCCCCTCTTCAGCGCTCATATACCAAGACCAAATAGTATTGGTTGGTCACCCCGAGAAGTCAACTCCATTTCACAGATTGTTCCTCTCGTCATTTTCTACGGCCCGAATAATCGTGGACGCTCGGTCTCTGTACTATCCCGGGCTAGGGTGGCATCGTTTTATGTCAGAATACCTTCTGGGTCTATCATTGCTGGCAATTTCCGGGTAGACGATTGTAATATGACTTGTTTCGCCATCCGGTCTGCAAGCCCGTGTATTCAATACTGTACCTCTGGTAACAGTTGCCGACATCTGCCTTGGTCAAATGCTTATCTTGAGCGTCGTATCTTACGGGACTCTCGGAGTCGAACTTTAAAATTTTAATTCCATTCGGTGATTCTTGCAGTTCACTATCATAGGCCGCCGTCTTTATACTAAATGCTCACCGAACGCCAGTCTAATCCGTTGGTAATGACAGAACTTTGATGTTCCTAGCGAAAGAACGTTAAGCATGAGTAAAGCAATTGTTCGTCACATTAAGTAAAAATTGTTCCGAACCTGCCTCGTGTCCTCGGGCTTCATGCCACGATAGCGTGCTTTCTCATTGACATGTAGGCATGAGGCATGATAGGCAAATAATGGAGTGTGACGTGACAATACACCACGTGTTCCTAGTCACGCATCCTCCACGTCAAACACCGACTCGCTCAGGCTCGTAGTCAAGAGAGAAACACAAAGAAAAGTAGCGTACACCCATGATTTGGACTCGAGCCCTGGTGTGCCGTTCAGCTATAATATGTATTGAAAGGTTTTACTGACGCGGGCGCAAGCCCCGTGCGGGCATCGTCGCCTCTGCCAGTAGTGCCATGGCAGGCGCAGTCATCACCGAGCGTCCACTGGCACCACAACACGAGGAAAAAGTCGGCCAAAAAGTGCACACTTAATTTTAACCTGATTTGAGGAAGAATCCGAGCTGATTTGATTGATTTTGCTCGGGTTCACCAGCTTTCCATCTATCCAGAACCGGAACGCGAGATCGTCGTCGTGGACTCTCCTTCTGTCCTCGAGACGCAGATTGGTGTGGCGCGCAAGGCGGTTACGGGCGTTGCGCGAGATGTTCACAGACGGGTGCATGGTGCAGTCTCTGAGTGGATTGGCATCGAGCATGCGGTTGAGCGTGCGTGCCAGTGTTTACCTCTCCCCAATCCCGTCTTACTTTTTTTACACTTCACCCTTCTCTAGACCGGGTCAAGGCCCTCATCGCTCCAGATGAACCGCTCACGCCAGCACTGCTATACGTCGGTGTAGCATCGTTGAGCGGATCCATCCTTGCGCGTAACCGCTCCGTCTTCACCCGCGTCTTACTTCCACCTACGTTCTTTCTCATCTCATTGAAATATTTCCTCCCCAAGACGACGCATAACGTCTCGGCGTATGCTGGCTCGCTAGAGGAAAAACACTTCCCCTCGTTAGCGCAAAAGCACGCGGTCGCGATTGCGCACACCCGTATGACATGGGAGCGCGTTCGTGCGGCGGGTGTTAGCGGACGCGACACGGTCCAGGATGGATTGGGTAGTGCCGCGCGCAAAGTGCAGGAACTTACGGGATTGAAGGTGCAGGAGGCACTGCGTCGTGGAGCATCGACTGCGAGTGAGGCCGTCGAGAAGGCCGAGAAGACATTGCAATCTGTCAAAGGCGCAGCAGCTGCAGAAACGAGACAGCCTGGTGAGAAGGCTGTAGAAGAGAAGGGAGAGGAAGGCAGGCAAAAAGCCTAGGGACGTCGATTGTCTCATGTCGGCAGCAAACATTAGATTATAGACATCCTAGTTTTCCTCCAAACACGATCCACCATTTTTGCATTCACCCTGCTGCTACGTCTGGCTGGCGTCGCCCTCGCCCTTCTTTTTGGGTGGTTGTTGTGCGGTGGTCGCTGTCGTAGCGGCCACGGGTGAAATGCCCTCTGCCTCGCTCATCCAGTCCACCTCCTCGACAACAAACTTCCTATTGAACCTGCCCAGACGACCCGTCACCTCGCTTTCCTCTGCCGCGCCCTCTCCCATGAGCGCAGAGACATTCCACAGGGGATGGTTCGTGACATCGCGCGTGAGGCGGATCAGTGGACGAGGCGATGTCGTCCACTGCGTGAAGGAGGACCCGTCGGAGCGGATGACGCGCTGTGGGAACTGGGGCACGATGGGGTTTGGAAGACGCTTTGGACGCCGCTTCCAGACGTGAGTGCGGCCGTAGGGCGACGAGGAGACGCCTCGCGTGCAACTGCGGAAGACGGGGATGCTCGTTGACGAGGACGTAGAGAGTGTTGACTTTGTGGTGTGAATGATGCTTAGCATGTCGAAGCGGTGAGTCAACCCAAATTAGGAAGACAACGCCGAGGAGTCAGCGCCGCTCGTTCATTTTCTGACCCAACGTTTCACAGTAAACAACAATCGCTTTGCTGCTGCCCTCCTACTTGCTTTCATTTATTTGCTTTAACATATGACGAGCTCAATATCGGATACAACACACTCTCCTGCTCCATTCAGTCCTTTCACTACGCATTCCGGCGGCAGTGATCTTGCAACCTCCGATGGTGAGCACGCGTACGAGGTGCCACATCATTCTCAGCGCACTCAACAAGAACACGTAGAATCTCCCGACCTCGGCGCTTTCACAATTGTCTTTCGCGCCTTGAACGAGTTACAGCCGAGAAACTTCATCCCCCATGCACATGCACATGCAGCGACGACGACCGTTACCCCGACGACATCAACCCTCTCCCCGATGGAGTCGGAATCTGACGCCAATCACAGGGGTTCGACGGTATGGAACCAAAACCCCATCGCGTCCTATTTGTCGATCTCTTCACGCACCGCGACGACCCGCCTGTCGGTAGCATCGTCACCCCCACCTTCGGAACCGCCCTCGTCTGATACGGAAGGGGAAATCATGATCGACCAGGAGACCGATGGCGGTGATTATGAGGATGGGGACAACGCGGACGAAGAGCAGCCCTCGTTGGGTTACCTTGACGAAGCTCTTCAGTTCATCGCAGCTGAACGCGCCAAACTGACGGTCTCGACTTCCTGGCATCACGCAAACAGTTCCACTTCCGACGACCCTTCCTTGCCCCGTCAACGACAACAATCCCACAACCACCATCACCACCAACAACAGCAACAGCTGACCCCACGTCGTAGGCGTCGCAGGAGAAAGGCAAGATCTATCATCCCCACCGTCCTCGCCCGTGAATCCTCGGGTGCTGCCGCTGATGGCAATCAGTCCCACACCGAGAGGCTCGAGCGCGGAGATCCTTCTGATCTCTCTTCACCTGATAACTCTTCTTCTGAAGCTGCTATCCGCTTCAGTTCCACTCCTGCTTCTCCAACCCATAAACCGGGTCGCCGTAACACCGCCCGTTCCGTTTCCGTAGACGGCCGTCCTCGGCTTGGCCACAGTCAATCTACTCCAGCTCTCCGCCCTGGCCCACTTGATCCACGCGTTGTACGCCTTCGAAGTCTTGCGATCAAACTCAAGTTTTTATTTTCTCCAGAAGCAGAACTCCTGACGACCGTCCTCGCCAATGAATCGCTCCTGTCCTCGTCACCCGACTTTATTGATCCACGGGGACCCGCTCCAACGCCCGGGGAACCGCTCGTCCACGTCTTCATTGACTAGTACGTCCGTCTTTTCCAGAAATCTCCTCTCCGACTGACCTTGAGCGGATGACCCTCATAGCTCCAACATCCTCATCGGATTCCTAACCTATTTGCGGAGACACCCACACCATCTCATCAGCACCAAGGTCAGGTGGATGTCCCACGCTGCACTTACACTTATCCTGGAACGTGGACGGGCTGTCACTCGGCGTGTACTTGTTGCTTCTTCGCCATTGTATCAGCCAGTGGAACCTGCCACCCAACTCGGATACGAAGTTCATGTCTATGCACGTGTCCCTGATGCTGGCGATGGCCCAGATAGGATATCATATCAGCGCCACCGTCACTCTCGAGGGCGTAGCGGTGGCAGTGGCGGTAATTGGAACGCTACTAAGGACTACGCCTACCGGTCGTCAACCGGAGTGGTGTTGGCAACCGACTCCTCTGAGCCAGGTACATCGAGTGGCAGTGCACCCTCTTCGACCCCCTCACGCTCTGCACAAGCGTCTTCGGGATCCGGTGGTCGCTTGCGCTACCGC
>Ga0137358_10001421_pt1 | contig 12908 bp, 11 predicted proteins | sample Mad1_20_16metaG_FD_105551 | JGI IMG/M metagenome (GOLD analysis project Ga0137358, IMG submission 105551) | Vadose zone soil microbial communities from Angelo Coast Range Reserve, California, USA - Mad1_20_16 metaG | ecosystem: Environmental > Terrestrial > Soil > Vadose zone | place: USA... | reverse complement strand
TCGCCCACGTAGACTTCCGCCGAATCCTTCTTGCGAGCGCGCGGAACGACCCGAATGCGCTCGGTGTCGAACTTACGCTTGAGATAGGCATCCAATTGCCTGATATCGGGAGCGGTGGTTGAGGCGTCTCCCAAGGTGATCTTCACCTCGAAATTGTAGGAACGATCTTCGTCGTCGTCGTCTTCGTCGAGCACGAGCGAACCGATCCTCTCCTCGCCGACAAAAACGTCGGCGGCGTCAACCTTCGTCGGCACCACGCGGATGCGGGCGTTGCCGAATAGCCGCTTCAGGTAGGCGTCGAGCTTCCTGATTTCCTGAACGTCCACCGCTCGCGCCCCTGGCTCAGCCGTCGTCGTCCTCGAACAGGTGGTCCATCGTGCGTGACGGCTCAGGACAGCCCGCCTCGCCGATGACACGGGCGGGAACGCCGGCGACGGTGGTATTGTTTGGCACCGATTTGAGCACGACGGATCCGGCGGCGATGCGCGCACAATGACCAATTTCGATATTGCCGAGGATCTTCGCGCCCGCGCCGATCAGTACCCCGCGGCGGATTTTTGGGTGGCGATCGCCTGCCTCCTTGCCGGTTCCGCCGAGGGTCACTTCCTGCAGGATCGAGACGTCATCCTCAATCACCGCGGTCTCGCCTACGACCAACCCGGTGGCATGATCAAGAAAAATTCCGCGTCCGATGCTCACGGCCGGATTGATATCGGTCTGAAACACCGCCGACGACCGGCTCTGGAGATAATAAGCAAAATCCTTACGCCCTCTGCTCCACAGCCAATGAGCCAACCGATGGGTCTGAATCGCGTGGAAGCCTTTGAAGTAAAGCACCGGTTCCAGAAAGCGGTTCGTCGCGGGATCGCGATCAACCGTTGCCACGATGTCGGCACGAAAGGCCTCCCCCATCGCCGGGTCAGCTTCGAGGGCGTCGGCGTAAGCTTGCCGGATCATCTCCGCGGAAACCTCTGGACTGTCGAGCCGCTCCGCGACCCGATGCACGACCGCTGCCTCTAGCGAGCCGTGATGCAGGATAGTCGAATAGATCAAGGTCGCGAGCTCCGGCTCACGACGCGCAATGTCTTCGGCCTCGCCGCGAATACGCGCCCACACCGGGTCGACCTTGTCGAGCGCGCCGGCTTTGACCTGCCGCTGGGCCATGACTGTCTCCCGCAAATTCGTTCTTGGGCGCAGCTTAGCACAATTCGAGCAGGCAACGAGCGCATTGTCGGGCGCACGACCCTCGATCAGCGCAGGCATTACACCATCTCGCCGGCCGACGCAGCGAGCCAAACGGGCATGTGCGGCGACAGATTACTGATATGGCCTCGGCCACTTGAGCGGCCGCCCTTCGCATCTGCGGAGACTCTGTCGAGACAACACGTGACGGCGCCGAATGGCCACGCCACCTACGTTCTACTGCCGACAGAGTTGGCAGGGCCCCAGCGGAAGATGCTTTACTCCCAATCCTTGGCCTCGCGCCCGCCCCGTGGGGCGAAACTGGATGCCATCCCCAGCGCGCATGACCACATCGCTATATACAAGAGAATTGGCATAGGCCTTCTTGGCGCTTCCCTGGTGATCTCGCGCTCGGTCAACGGTTTTTCCCGCTCGCAAGTTCGGGGTCATGGCCGGGGTCTTCTCACATTTATTTGACATTGACCGGCGCTGAAGCCGGGAACCCTGGAAGGCACATGCCGGGTCGCGAGCAGGCGCGCAAGCGCTCACGGCTGCTCCGCGAGAAAGCGCAGCACCGCTGCCTTGAACGTCCTGTCACCTACCGCAAGCATATGGTCTCGCCGTGGGATATCGAATGCGCGGCCTAACGGCAGCAGCGCTGCAAGTTCGCTCGCGGACCCTGCTACTTCGTCCTCGGTCCCGACAGCGACCAGCACTGGGGCGCGGATTGTAGCGACTTGCTCCCTGGTCAAGGTTTGACGCGAGCCGCGGATACAGGCCGCAAGCGCCCTGAGGTCGGATTTGGTTTGCTCGGCGAACGCGCGAAACTTATGTCCCGCGGGATCGCGAACATCCGCGAGCGAGGGAGCCTCGAACGCGTCGGCGATACTGTCCGGCAATCCGACGCCGTCGACCAGATGAATGCCTAACCCGCCGAACACGGCCCGCCTCAACCGTGTCGGATAAGCGCTCGCAAAAAATGCGCTGATACGCGCGCCCATGGAGTAGCCAATCATGTCGACGCGCGTGAGCTCAAGATGGTCGAGCAGAGCTCGCACATCCTGGGCCATGCACGTGCTGTGATAGGCCGCTGGACTATGGAGCTTGCTCGAAGCGCCATGCCCTCGATTGTCGAGCGCGACGACGCGCCGGCCGGCCTTTACCAGCGTCGCAACCCACTCGGGATAGACCCAATTCACGTGGACCGTTGAAGCAAAGCCGTGCACGAGCACGATCGGCTCGCCTTGCCCTTGATCGAGAAATGCGATTTCGACGCCGTCGTGCTGAAACCGCCGCATCGTTCCAATGGGCAGAGCCTCTTGCTTGGACTGCACGGCCGAGCTCTTTCAATGCGCTGCGGCGCAGCGCATTGAAACGAAATGAGCGCGAGCACGGCTCGCTCGGCGAAGCTTGCGGTGCCTGCAAGAGCGCTCGGTGATCCGCTCGGCAATGCGCTTGAGCGAGGAGACGAAGCCCAAGAGCGTTACCAGCGCCCAGAACAGCCACATGGCCAAATTGAAGGCGCCCGCCGTGAGTACAATGGCCGCGCGGCCGGCAAGTTTGAGGATCGCGCGGGTTTTGCCGCCCTTGGCCGCCGCGAGGCGCGCGATTTTCGATACGTCGCGCGGGCCCTCGGCAAGCTTCAATCCGTCGAGCGCCGCTCGCGTTCCCACGCTTGCCTGCACGCGTCCAACATCGCCGACGAGCCGCGCGAGGCTTCGCGCATTTTCGACTCTCACGGCCTCGCGCGCGCCCCGCAACGCGGCCGCGGGTTCTGCGAGAGTTGCACGGCTGGCGGCGCGCTTTAGGACCGCCCAGTCGACGGCCTCGCGCAGCGATTGATTGAGCCACGCCGTCATCGCCGCGCCCAATCGGCCGGTTTGTCGCGCCGCCTTGAGGACCGTGACCCCCACGCGCGCGGGAACGGCGGCGCCAATGGTCGCGTAGGTTCCCGCTGTCACAGCCAGGCCAACGCACGCCAAGCCAAGGACCAGTTGGTCCGCATCCTGACCCGCGGCCAACCGCGTGGCTTCGCGCAGCGCATCGCGGATATCGCCCAGCACGAACAGGTCTGCAAGCGCAACGCCTGCGAGGCCCGAGGCATCTTGGGCTTCGCCAGTGAGGACGCCACGGGCAAAGCTTCCGAACGATCGCACCGTCGTAGCGGCACTCGCATTCGCGCGTTCGACCCGTTCAGCAAGCTCCGGATCAACCGGGACGTTAGTCGCGCGGGCGAGATCAAGAAAGCTCCTCGCGAGGTCGGCATCGTCAACCGCGAGGGCAGCATCGATCTCGCGAGCGGCAATCCTCGCGTCAAGTAAGCGCGCGACCGCGTGATCCGCGAGTGCTATCGGATCATCCTGGCCGGCCAGGAGGTTTCGGGCCTCGAACGCGCGCGGAGCAATGGCGGTGCCGGCAATCGCCCAGACGACCGCGAGAACGACCGCCATCCTGATCCGCACTGCAACCATGGGACTACCCTCGCCTCCCAATGTCATTAGGCGATAACGGCGGCAAGATGCCAGAGACGAGAAATTCCCCGACCGGGCCGCGGCGGGAGCGCAGCTGACACATTTCGGAAAGCCACGTTGACGGATAGGACGATCCGCCTAGCCATCGATTCTCCGGATGGCTATGGTGCCGCGCCGCCGAAGCGCATGGCAGAGGCCGACCGCCTCCGTAAGTCGGCGCCGCGACGGATGAATACGGGCAAAGCACATGGCGGAGCGGAACGTTCCTCATTTTCACAACACGCCCGGCGTGCCCGTGATCGAGATTGGCGCGCGGGAATTCATGTGTGAGGGGGAGTTAACGCCCTTCGACCATCCGCATGTGTACCTCGACATGGGTGATGCCACGGAGATCATTTGTCCCTATTGTTCGACGCTGTTCCGCTACGATCCTAAGCTTGAGCCCAATGCGGCACGCCCGGCGGAATGCGCATTGGCGAACGAGGCGAGCGCCTAGCTATAAATAGATGGAGTGAGGCGCCGTGGCGTCCTCGCGCAGAGTCATTATTGCCGGCGCGGGGATCGGAGGGCTGACCGCGGCGCTGGCGACCGCGCAACATGGGTTCGCCATCACGGTCTTCGATCAGGCGCAACACCTGGAAGAGATCGGGGCCGGCATTCAGCTCTCCCCAAATGCATCGCGCATCCTGATTGGGCTTGGACTGCGGGAACAGCTGCAGCGGCACGTCGTCGCTCCCGAGGAGCTTCGCATTCTCGACGCGCGCACGGCGCGTGTGCTCGCGCGCGCGCCGCTCGGCGCAGCCGCCGAGCAGCGCTACGGCGCCCCCTACTGGGTCATTCATCGGGGTGACCTGCAAGCCGTGCTGATCGAGGCGGTACGCGCCCAGCCCGGCATCGTTCTTCATCTCGGCACCAGAGTCGAAGATTTCACGTTTGACGCGAACGGCGTCGCGATTTCTGCGCGCTCCGCACGGGACGACTTCGAGAACCGCGGCGTGGCGCTGATTGCGGCGGACGGGTTGTGGTCGACCTTGCGAGGAAGCCTGGGTCATTGGCGCGAGCCGCGCTTCGCCCGTCACAGCGCCTGGCGTGCGCTTGCGCCAGCCGACGTGCTCCTCCCGGAACTGCGATCGCCTGCGGTCAATCTCTGGCTCGGCAGCAGGGCCCATCTCGTCCATTACCCGGTCCGCGGCGGAACGCTTATCAACATAGTTGCCATCATCCGTGATGAGTGGCGCGAGCCCGGCTGGAGCGCGAGCGGCGAGCGGACGGAAATTCTCGCCCGCTTTGCCAGCCCGATATGGTCCGAGAAGGTGCGCGCGATTGTTGCCGCGCCGCGGGACTGGCAGAAATGGGCGCTCTTCGATCGTGCGCCGGCTGCCTATTGGGGCAAGGGCCCCGTGACACTGTTGGGAGACGCAGTCCATCCTATGTTGCCGTATCTCGCGCAGGGCGCCGCGATGGCCATTGAGGACGCGGTCGTGCTGGCACAACGACTTGCGGAGATGCGCCCCGATCCTGCAGGGGCGATGCGCCGCTACGAACGCCAGCGGCGCGGGCGCACCGCGCGCGCCCAACGTGCGGCGCGTCGCAATGGAACGGTCTATCAACTGGGCGGACCGGCCGGCGCTCTGCGTAACGTGGCGCTCACCGCTATGGGCGGCAAGCGGCTGCTCGCGCGTTACGATTGGCTCTATGGCTGGACGCCCGCCTGACGCTGTAGCATGCATTCCAGCATGCCCCTGTTTGCAACGACCATTGCGGGAAGCCTGCCGAAGCCCGCCTGGCTCGCCGAGCCGAACAAATTGTGGCCGGAGTGGCGGGCCGCCGGTGCCGCACTCGAGGAGGCCAAGCGCGACGCTACCGTGCTCGCGCTCAAGCTGCAGGAGGACTGCGGCATCGACATCGTCACCGATGGCGAGCAGTCGCGTCAGCATTTCGTGCACGGCTTTCTGGAGTTCGTCGAGGGAATCGACTTCACACGCAAGGTTGAAATCGGCATCCGCGCCGATCGCTACAAGGCGATGGTGCCGACCGTCACGGCGGCGCTGCGCCTCAAGTCGCGCGTGCATGGGAGCGAGGCGCAGCTTGCGCGCGCTCACACCAACCGAAAGCTCAAATTCACGTTGCCGGGTCCGATGACCATAGTCGATACGGTTGCCGATGCTCATTACGGCGATCGCGTGACGATGGCGATGGCTTTCGCCGATCTTCTCAATGACGAGGCGCGCGCCCTCGAAAGCGATGGGGTCGATGTCATCCAGTTCGACGAACCGGCGTTCAACGTCTATCTGCGCGAGGTCGAAGAGTGGGGCATCGATGCGCTGCACCGCGCCATTGACGGGCTTACCTGCACGACCGCCGTTCACATTTGCTACGGCTACGGCATCAAAGCCAACATCGACTGGAAGGCGACGCTCGGCAAGGAATGGCGGCAGTACGAGCGGATTTTCCCCGCGCTCGCCAAAAGCCGCATCGGCCAGGTGTCGGTCGAATGCCGCAATTCCCGTGTTCCGATCGGCTTGTTGAAGTTGCTCGACGGCAAGGACGTGCAGGTTGGCGCGATCGATGTGGCGACTGACGAGGTCGAAACGCCGGACGAGATCGCGGCCGTCATAGCCGAAGCGGCAAAATATCTGCCCAAAGAAGCGATTATCGCCGGCACGAATTGCGGCATGGCACCGATGCGGCGGGAAGTTGCGCTCGCCAAGCTGGACGCGCTCGGCAAGGGCGCGGAACTCGCGCGCAAACGGCTCGGTTAGGCGATGCGACAGTCCAGGATCTTGCCGCATACCTATCAAACAGCCGATCTCGTTCCCGCGGCGCGTTTTTTTGCGCCCGGGCTTTTTGCCTCTCCGCCCCGGAGGGAGATCAGCAGGTTCATCGCCGACCCATGCTGAAGGCGCCGCAGGAGAGACATGCAGGCGTGGCGTCACAAGGAAATGCGCCGCAGTCGCAACGAATTTCCCACGACGCTGACCGACGACATCGCCATTGCCGCCGCGGCGATGATCGGCGAGAGCAGAATGCCGAAGACCGGATAGAGCGCGCCGGCAGCGATCGGCACGCCGACGGCGTTGTAAACGAAAGCGAAGAACAGGTTTTGGCGGATGTTGCGCATCGTCGCTTGCGAGAGCCGGCGCGCACGCACGATCCCGGTCAAATCCCCTTTGAGCAAGGTGACGCCGGCGCTTTCAATCGCGACATCGGTCCCGGTCCCCATGGCGATGCCGACCTCGGCGGCGGCCAAGGCCGGCGCATCGTTGACGCCGTCGCCAGCCATCGCCACCGCGCGCCCCTCCTTTTCCAGCTTTGCGACGACGGCGCTCTTCTGGTCGGGCAATACCTCGGCTTCCACCTCTTTGATCCCGAGACGCCGCGCGACGGCCTGCGCCGTCGTTTTGTTATCGCCTGTGAGCATCACAACCCGAACACCCTCTTGCGAGAGCGCATTGAGCGCGTCGGGGGTGGTGCATTTCACGGGATCGGCAATGGCAATCACGGCGGCAACCTTGCCATCGACGCCCAGGAAAATCGCCGTCGCGCCTTCGTGCCGAAGCCGTTCGGCCTCTTGCTCCAACTCGTGTGTTCGTACGCCCAGCTCGCGCAGGAAGTTTGCATTGCCGAGCGCGAGCCGCCGCCCATCGACTGCGCCCATCACGCCTCTACCCGTGGGCGAGTCGAATTCGGTGACGGGGGATAGATTAAGGCCGCGCTCCTGGGCGGCGCTGACGATCGCGAGCGCGAGCGGATGTTCGCTCGCCTTTTCCACGGAGGCGGCCAAGCGCAAGACCTCGTTTTCATCAAACCCCGTGGCAGGAACGATGGCCACCACCTTCGGCTTGCCTTCCGTAAGCGTTCCGGTCTTGTCGATGACCAGCGTGTCGATCTTTTCCATCCGCTCCAGCGCTTCGGCGTTCTTGATTAACACCCCGACCTCGGCGCCGCGCCCCACACCAACCATGATCGACATCGGCGTCGCCAATCCGAGGGCGCAGGGACAGGCGATGATCAAAACCGTGACGGCAGCGACCAAGCCGAAGGCGAAACGCGGCTCTGGCCCGTAGATACTCCAGGCGGCGAATGCGAGGAGCGCGATGACGATCACAGCAGGCACGAACCAGCCCGACACCTGATCTGCCAGCCGCTGGATCGGCGCCCGCGAGCGCTGCGCCGCCGCGACCATTTGCACAATGCGTGAGAGCATCGTGTCGCGGCCGACCTTTTCGGCGCGCATGATGAAGCTGCCGGTGGTGTTGAGCGTGCCGCCGATGACCTTGGCGCCCACGCCCTTGGTTACCGGCATGGATTCTCCCGTCACCATCGACTCATCGACTGCCGAGCGTCCTTCGATCAATTCGCCGTCGACCGGAATTTTTTCGCCCGGACGAACCCGCAGCCGATCACCTACCACGATCGCGTCGAGCGACACCTCTTCCTCGTCGTCGTCCGTGTTCAAGCGCCGCGCCGTCATGGGAGCGAGATCGAGCAGGGCTCGAATCGCGCCCGACGTTTGTTCGCGCGCACCTAGCTCGAGCACTTGACCGAGTAGGACGAGGACGGTGATCACGGCCGCGGCTTCGAAGTAGACATCGACTGCACCGCCCGCACCGCGAAATGCCGCCGGAAAACGGCCGGGCAGCAAGATGGCAACCACGCTGTAAAGCCACGCGACGCCGATGCCCATGGCAATCAGCGTGAACATGTTCAGGTTGCGGGTGACGAGCGATTGCCAACCGCGCACGAAGAACGGCCAGCCCGCCCACAACACGACCGGCGTGGCGAATAGGAATTGGAGCCAATTCGACGACGTCTGGTCAACCAGCATGTGCAGATTGGTGAGGTGGCCGCCCATCTCGAGCGCGAGGACAGGAAGCGCGAGCACGAGACCGACCCAGAACCGCCGCCGCATGTCAGCAAGTTCGGGGTTCGGCGCGGCTTCCGCGGAAGCCAATTCCGGCTCGAGCGCCATGCCGCAAATCGGGCAGAAGCCGGGGCCTACCTGCCTAACCTGCGGATGCATTGGGCAGATATAGATCGTGCCCTCGGGAACCGAGCCGTTCGAGCTCACCGCACCCGCATGGACGTGGGCTGCCGAGCAGCAGCCGCTCTGCGTCTCGAAGGGGCTGGCGCCGGCCATGACGGCTCCTCGGGAGTTGAAACTTATACCCTCTGGGGGTATGTAACGCGCATGCGCAAAGACATCAAGGCATCCTGCGGCAAGCGGCTAAGCCGGATCGAAGGCCAGGTTCGCGGCATCGCGCGGATGGTCGACGAGGATCGCTATTGCATCGACATCGTGACGCAGATTTCGGCGGTACGCGCCGCGCTCAGACGGGTGGAAGAGGAAATCCTGCGCGACCACGTCGCCCATTGCGTGGAACGTGCGATCGCCTCCGGCAACAAGGCCGACCAGCGCAGAAAGGTCGAAGAGCTGATGGAGGTCGTGAGCCGGACGGAGCGGTAGCTGGGCCCCTATTACACCGAATGATTAGCTTATCACCCCGCCACCGACGCCCAGTTCTTCGTCAGCTGCTCGGCGCCGCGCAACGAGAGCGCGAGGATGGTGTAGGTCGGGTTGGATGCGCCCGCCGTCGTGAAAATGCCCGGACCTGCCAGATAGAAGTTCGCCAGCTCGTGGGTTTGGCCGTAACTATTGGTCACGGAGTTGCCCGCGTCTGTCCCCATGATCGTGCCGCCCATGAGGTGGATGGTCGGCATGTTGCCGCGCGCCGACCAGACCTCCTTGGCATCCGTCGCCTTGGCGATCCTGAGCCCTTCCTCGAAATTGGCATTCCACAGTGCCACCGCATCCTCCTCGAAGCTGTGCACGATCTTGGCGAGCGGCATGCCGAATTCGTCTTTGTCGCTGACGAGCTCGATGCGGTTCTCGATGTTCGGCAGCTCTTCCCCGAAGGCGCCGATGCGGGTGAGCCCGCGCGCGGCGCGCTTCATGAAGCTTGTCAGCTCAGGTCCGAATAGGTCGAGCCGCGCATTGGCGAAGCCTCCCAAGTCGCTGGTCTTGAGTGCGGAGCCGACAACGATGAAGGAGCTGCCGAAGGCGCCCTTCTGGCTCGTTTTGTCGTAACGATCGTAAGACATGAACTGCGCGCCAGTCGTACCGCGGTAATTCTGGACGTCCTCGTCGAATAGCGCCCAAGTGCCTGAGCTAAAATGCGCCATCATGTATTTGCCGAGCAGGCCGCTCGCGTTGGCGAGCCCTTTGGGGTGCTTGTCGGTGGCTGACTTGAGCATGATGCGCGGGTTCTGTGCCGACCAGGCGGCGAGCACGACCACGCTCGCTTCCTGCACCTGCCGCTCCTTTTTGGCGTCGTAGTACTCGACGGCGGTCGCTTTGTTGCCTTGCGCATTGGTGAGGACGCGCGTTACGGTCGAATGCGCGCGCACTTGCGCGCCGGCTTTCCTGGCATCGCCAAGATAGGTCACCAGCGGATTGGAGAGCGCGCCAGTCGGACAGCCGACATGGCACCAGCCATCATAGATGCAGGCGGGTCGGCCCTTGTAGTCGGTCGAGTTCATGCCAACCGCTGCCGGCACCAGCCGGATGCCAACGGCTTCACAGCCTTTGCGCCATACCTCGCCATGACGGAACGTTTTCATCGGCGGCATGGGATAAGGCTCACCCGCCGGTCGCCAGATTTCCTCGGCCTTGGCATCGCCCGCGACTCCCACATCCTGCGCGACCTTGTCGTAGTAGGGAGCGACATCCGAGTAGGAGATCGGCCAGTCCAACGCCCGGCCATGCTCGCTCTTGATCTTGAAGTCGTTCGGAAGGAGTCGCGGAAAGTTTGCAAAATAATGTAAGGCGGCACCGCCGACACCCCAGCCTGCCTGATAGACATAGCCGAATGGGTTCTTGCCTTCGAGCAGAAACGGTCCGCTCGCCGGCTTGATACGACGGCCCCAGAAGTCCGAGCTGATAAGATCGCTGAGCTGCCAGTCTGGTCCCTGCTCGAGGACCACGACCTTCTTGCCGGCCTTCGCGAGCACCGCGGCAAACACCGAGCCGGAGGCGCCGGCGCCGACAATGACGACGTCTACTTTTTCGTTCGCCATCTCACCACCTCTTGGTCGGCGCGATGTGGGGCATGTAGGGAATGCCGAGATTGGCATAACCGTCCATGGTGCCGTAGGCGACATCGACGGCATCGCTGCGCAAGATCAGATAGACGAGCGGTCCGGGCGGCCCTTGCCAGCCGTCAATCTTGTTCTGCCGCATATCGCCGACGATGCTGCGCTGTTCCTCCTCGCTGAGTTGTCCAAAGCCGCGGGCCTTTAGCTTCAGGCACGCGCCATCGACAGCGCCGAGCGCCGCACGATAGAAATTTGCGTAAGGAGGTCGCACGTTGAGGATGCGTGCCTCAAGCAGCGCCTCCTCCGGCGGAATCGAGATCTGCTGATCGATGAAATGAGATATGCCGGCCTGGCGAGCGCCGGGAACGAGTGTCTCGCCCAGTGCATCGAGCATCTCGGCCTGCGCTGCGCTCAAGGTACGCAAGGGTACCCCCTGCGCGCGTGCCGCGCGCGGAGTAAGCAGGAGCTCGGCGCCGCCCACTGTAAAGGCAAGCGCACCGGCTGCCGCGCCTCGCAACAAGGCGCGTCGTTCGATGTGGTGCATGGACGTCCTCCCCGGTACCGCTGCGAGCACCATAGTTGTCGGCCAGACGGATGCATCTGAGCAGACACCGCCGATGAGACCGGTTGCGGGCAGCTTTGAAAAATTCAATTCCTATTTCGCGGCTGAATCAACCGTTCTCCTTGTCGGGAGTACCCCCAAAATCCCGCTATCTGAACCGGACCCGTCGATGGTTTTCCAAGATAACGTTGAGCAAACCGCCGCTGCCGGACGAACGTCCCATCGTCGTCTCGATCGTTCCGCATCCGCGCGAGATCGTCGAGGAGATTGTAAGAGGCTCGGCAAAGGTGTAGCCGCATCTTCGCCAGGGATCGCCGCCGCAGGCCGGCGGTCATTGCCTTTGCGGATGAGTCTGTCCTGTTCGCACTATTGCTCTAGAGCACATATGAGAGTTCCCCGTCGAAAACTTCTGCATCTCGCCACGGGCGCTGCCGCGCTGCCGCTGCTACCGCGACTGGCCAGCGCGCAGAGCTATCCCTCGCGGCCGGTGCGGATTGTTGCGGCGTTTGCAGCGGGGGGAGGCGTCGATATCACGGCGCGGTTGATCGGCCAGTGGCTTTGCGATCGGCTGGGGCAATCCTTCGTGGTTGACAATCGACCGGGAGCCGGCGGCAACATCGGCACCGAAGCGGTCGTCAATGCGCCGCCTGACGGGCATACCTTGCTTCTGGCCACCCTCCCAAACGCCGTAAACGCGACGCTTTACGAGAAGCTCAATTTCAACTTCATCCGCGATATCGCACCCGTCGCAGGTATCATTCGCGTGTCGATGGTTATTCTTGTGCATCCATCGGTTCCAGCCAAGACTGTTCCCGAATTGATCGCCTATGCGAAACGCAATCCAGGCAAGGTCAACATGGCGTCGGCTGGAGCGGGAAGCGCTCCGCACATGGCGGGGGAGCTTTTCAATTTCATGGCGGGCGTGAACATGGTCCACGTCCCCTATCGTGGCCAGGGACCCGCGCTGAGCGATTTGCTTGGCGGGCAGGTGCAGGTCTTTTTCGCTACTACTCCCGGAACGAGTGACTTTGTCAGAACGGGCAAACTGCGTGCACTTGCGGTGACGAGTTTAACGCGGGCCGAAGGTTTTTCAGACCTGCCGCGGGTTGAAGATTTTGTAGCGGGTTACGAAGCGAGCCAGTGGTACGGCATGGCCGCTCCGAAGAGGACGCCTATCGAGGTCATCGATAAGCTCAATCGCGAGATCAACGCCGCCCTTAGCGATCCCATGATGCGAGCAAAGCTTGCCGAGATAGGCGGCGAGCCGCTTGCCGGCTCGCCCTCGGAGTTCGGTCAGCTCATCGCCGAGGAAACTGAGAAGTGGGGCAAGGTGGTGAAGTTTACGGGGCTTAAGCCGGAGTGACCCGGAGTCGACAGCCCATTCCGGGAGGCGGGATGTTTGATCTCATTATTCGCGGCGGCGATGTGGTGACGCCCGAGGGCGTCGTCCGCTGTGACGTCGCGGTCACCGGCGAGACGATCGCCGCGATCGCCGCTCCCGAAGCGCTGTCGGCAGACTCCGCCAAGCATCTGATCGACGCAACAGGGCATATCGTCATGCCAGGCGGCATCGACCCGCACGTGCATCTCCATCACGT
>Ga0137358_10001399_pt1 | contig 13001 bp, 10 predicted proteins | sample Mad1_20_16metaG_FD_105551 | JGI IMG/M metagenome (GOLD analysis project Ga0137358, IMG submission 105551) | Vadose zone soil microbial communities from Angelo Coast Range Reserve, California, USA - Mad1_20_16 metaG | ecosystem: Environmental > Terrestrial > Soil > Vadose zone | place: USA... | reverse complement strand
GAGGCGAAGACTTCGTGAGCGGCTGTGAGTGGTGTGGGGTGAGAGTCTTGCTAGAGGTGGTTGGCGTTTAATTTAGACGAGAAACTGGCATTGATAATGGGATACCGCGACCCCAGGTTCATGGTCGCGTCCTTCCCCTGTTCGGCTCGCAGCGTCACATGCTGCAGAGTCTGCACCTGCGAGTCGCTTTTCGATAGAGTTGCCCCCAGCGTTCCCAGGCTCACCCCCATCAGCGTGAGACCGCCCCCGAACGTTGCCAGGGGTTGTTTGAAAATCGAACTCACGTTGCTAGGCAGTTGCGCTAGAAGGGCAGATATCGCTGTGCTGTCTGCCTGATTGATGCCCCCATTGGCAATCAATTGGTTGATCAGATCCTGGATGTTTACGCCACCGAGCGTGAGTCCCAGGGCGGCAACCGGGATGTTGTAAAGATTGAACTGGTTCGGAATCTGCAATCCGAAATTGTTCACTACCGTGCGGCTGATTTGATAGATCCTGACGTCGAGCATCACCTCGGGATGTCCCGAGCCCAACGCTTCCAGGAACCGACTGGTGGGACCCAACACGTTTTGGGAAGCGCGCACCGTGATGGTGCTGGATTGCATATTCGACGTGACAAACTTCAATTCAAACACGGTTCGCAGCACGTTCACCAGGTCCGTCAGTTCCTGCTGCGAGCCGACGTCGGGAATATAAAAGGTACGCAGGCCTATGCGGTCAAACAGCCGGTGATTCTCCGTGGACTCCGTGGCCACCAGGATTTGTTTGGACTGCAGCGGAGACCAGAACGTTTTGGTAACCGCTCCGGCCAGCCGCATGGCGGTGAAGAAGTCGATGTTCTCAACATCAAAGCGAATCCGACGGCTGACGACAGAATCGTCAAAGGTAGCTACGATGCCGTAAGCCGTGGCTATTTGCGTAAGCAAAGCGCGTGAGTCCCCGCGAAAATGAAAGGTTTGCAGCGCGTCGCGCGGAGTCAGCTGAATGACGTCTTCTGATTCAACCACCCGTGGCGCCTGCCGCGGGGCGGGAGTATTGTTCCCCAGGGCGTCGGTCAGCCGCTGGCGGGCAAAGTCATTCGTCGGATCGATATGCAGTGCAGTTCGGAATTCGCCCATTGCCTGCACCTGCGAGCCGCTCGCCAATGCCGTGTTCCCACGCTGCAAGTGATCGAATACCACCTGCTGCCGAACCATCTCGCGCAAGGTCACATACTGGACGTCTTGCGGCACCAGGTCGGCCGCTCTCTCGAATTCGGTCAGAGCCTCGTCCATCCGCTTGCTCTTCTGAAGTTTCAGGCCACGCGCGAAGGCTTTTTTTGCCTCGCTGCGGGACTTTGGCGTAGCCACACACGCCGGCGCCCCCGGCACTCCGTTGGCGCAGTTCACCGTACCCGGGGTAACGACCGGCTGATCAGCGGCCCAGGCAGCCGATACAATCACCAACACTGTGAGTAGAGAGAGCCCGTGGCGCATCGAGAAGATTGTATCCGGGATTAGAACGCTCGCCCGCGGGATTCTTGCAGACGTAGCACTTTAGTTCTAGGAGGATCGAGTTTCCCCTGCCAAATCGTTTCCCTTGCCAAATCGAAGACGGACCCTCGTTTCCTTCGCAACGACGCGACGCGTGCAGACCCCGCAATCGATAACTTTTGTACTGGGCCATCGCTTGGGGGATGCGGACAAGCGCAAATTCTTGGGCATTAAGCCGGAAGGGCACGAGTTCACTTGCGCTGCTAAGTCGTGAACAAAAGGCGTCGCGCCTCACGCCTGAAGGACCTCCGCTAAAGTGTCAAAAGCTCACTGCAACACCCAACCGTGGCGTCCGGCCCGAGACTGGCCAACTCCTCTACCTTGAAGATTCCCGTCCCAACCGCAATCACCCGCCCGCCGGCGCCGCGGGCCGCACGTACGTCGTCGGGAGTATCCCCCACAAAGCAAACCGTGGCCGACGGTCCCAGTCGCCTGTGAACCTCAGCCACACCCTCTCGGAAGATGTCCTCCCGCAACTCACAATTGTCGGCGAATCGTCCGAACTGGAAGAAGTCTCTCAGGCCCGCAGCCTTTACTTTGAGCCATCCGATCAACTCCAGATTGCCCGATGCCAGCGCCAACAGCTTCCCGGAACCACGCAGGCATTCAAGTATGTCGCGAATTCCCGGCAGAACGTTAGGTGTGAAACGCTCGGCTTTCTCGGTAGCATCAAGACGCACGACTTCCAGAGCCTGCGACATCCGCTGATTGATTATCTCCGTCGCAATCTCCGCCCGTTCCAAAGCCGCCCGCAAGATCCCCACATCGGTCTTGCCATGATAAGCAATCCCGTCAATGGTGGTCTCAACTCCGTAAACGTCGAGCATGGCACGATGAAGCGCATACCGATGAGTCCGATCCGTCGAAAGCAAAAGCGTCCCATCGATATCGAACAGATACGCGTCCGAATCCTTCCACCGAAACCCGTTGTCTGTTTCCCGAAGCAAAGTTTCCATCCGAATTCCCTGAGGCCTGACACCGGATACCCAAGACCGGATACCCAACACTAAGACCTAAGGCCCGCCCCCCGTTCCCCAACCATCACACGCTCAATACTCCGCGCCCGTCCCGTCTTCTCATCGCAGTCAATGACGACCGCGCACAGCCGAACATCCCCGCTCGCCGCCTCAAACCGCACCGGCATGTTGTTCAGGAACTTGCCCACGACGAGTTCCTTCTTGACTCCGATCACTCCGTCGAATGGCCCGGTCATTCCCACGTCTGTGATGTAGGCAGTCCCATTCGGCAGCACACGTTCGTCTGCGGTCGGAACATGCGTATGTGTTCCCACGACCGCGGTGACTTTCCCATCCAGATACCATCCCAGCGAGATTTTCTCGGACGTGGCCTCGGCATGAATATCCACCAGGATGACTTTGCTCTGAATGTCTCTGAGGAGTTGGTCCGTCTTGCGGAACGGGTCGTCGTTCGATGGCATGAAGACCCTTCCCTGCAGATTGATTACCGCGTACTCCATCTCGCCTTTTCGACCCTCGTAAAGACCATGGCCCGGCAGATCCGGAGCATAGTTGGCGGGCCGCAGCAGTCGTCGCGACGGACTATGGGGATTCCCGTCCGCCAGCTGGAAGAAATCAATGATTTCGCGCTTATCCCAGATGTGGTTGCCGGACGTAAGCACATCAATTCCGAGTTCAAACAATTCCTCCGCGAGCCGCGGAGTAATCCCAAATCCGGCGGCCGAATTCTCCCCATTCGCAATGATGAGATCGATGGAGTGATCTTTGACGAGCGAAGGCAGTCGGTCCCTGACGATGTTGCGGCCGGGCCGCCCGAAAATGTCGCCGATAAAAAGAATGCGCACGGATCCTCGAAGACAACTTTCGAGGATAACACGCAGCCTGTGGAGCGACGGGCGTCCCCCCGTCGGCGCGGCGCTAGCCGCGAAATGTAAGAGCTTTAGTTCGGACTTAACTCGGCGGTCTTCAAGAAATCGTAATTCCCAGGGGGACTCAGCGAAAGATTCTTAACGCGCCTGGTGTGGACCAGCACATTGTCCAGATACCACAAGTTAATGTAAGGCAGATCTTCTGCGAGAGTGGCTTGAATCTCGCCGTAGAGTTCCTTGCGTTTATTCTGGTTCATCTCGGTGCGGGCCTTGTCGATCAGAGCGTCGACCTTTGGATTGCTGTAGAAGCAACGATTCGCGCCGTTCGGCGTGAATTTGTCCGAGTGAAACGCGTACTCGAAGATATCGGGGTCTTCGTTCCCACCGATCCACCGCAACGAATGCATCTGGAACTGTCCGTGAGTCACGTCAGAGAAGAAAGTCGCAAACTCCAGCGTTCGAATATCCAGCTGGATCTGCACCTGCCGTAGTTGTTGCTGAAGGACCGCTACCATGAGACGAGTGTTCTCGTCCGTCGAGGTCTTCATCGTGAGATGAAACCGCGCGCTGTTCACAGCAGGATACCCAGCAGCATCGAGCAACTGCCGAGCGCGCTGGGGATCATAGGAGTACGTCGCAACGTCGCTGGTGTACGCCCAACTCTGCACCGGTAGTATGCTGGCCGCCGGTTGCGCAAATCCACGCCACAGATACTCCAGAATCGGCTGCCGATCGATCGCAAATGCCAGGGCCTGCCGCACCCGCACGTCCTTAAGGATCGGATCGCGCAGATTGAACGCCATGTATTGCAGGACCGTCCCCGGCGCGCGAACGACCTCGAGTTTCGGTTCGCGCTCCAGCGTCAGAACCATGTCCGGAGTCAGTGCATTGATCGCCAAGTCCGCGCTGCCTTTGCGCAATTCGAGCGCGCGAGTGTTGATGTCAGGCACCACTAGGAAGCGGACGCGCGGCAGCCGGGCCTTCTCGCCCCAGTACCCCTCATTTCGTTCGACAACCACTTCTTTATCCGGTTCCGCGCTGACAAAACGAAAAGGTCCCGAGCCGACTGGATGCTGGCTCATTTCCCCCAGACTTCCGTGGGGCACAATGCCGATCGCCCCATCGGAAAGGTTCCACAAGAGCGTGGCAAACGGCTGCTTGAGGTGGAACACAACCGTGAAGTCGTCGGGTGCGTCGACCCGATCTACGAAGCGGTACACGGCAGATTTGGTGCTGCGGATCTTGCCCGTCAAAAGAGAATCGAAAGTCCACTTCACGTCCCGCGAGGTCAACGGAGCGCCATCGTGAAATTTCACTCCCGGGTGCAAATGAAAGACGTAAGTGAGCGGGTTCGGAATCTCCCACCGCTCGGCTAATCCCGGTTTCACGTTGAGATGTTCGTCCCGATCCAACAGGTCGTCGAACAGCAAGTTGTCGATGCGCTCGGATTGCGCATCGATCCCGATTCGCGGATCCAGATTTGTCGGACTACTCTCGATGATCATCACCAGCGTGTTCGGATCGGGCTTCTTGGAACACGAGAGTATGGAGAAAGTCAGCGCCAGGATGACGCAGACTTTCAAGAATTCTGTCATCCCGAGCCAAGCTGAAGGCGCGGTCGCACGCCGAAGCGAGTCGAGGGACCCTGCGTTTGCGTCACGCACCCGGTCACGCATACGAGAGCTTTCCCAGGATTGCCGCCTGCTTCGCTCCGGTAGCCCGGGGCACATTGGAAGGCCGCCCGTTCCAAGTCTCGTGAGCCAGCAGAGCAAATGCCGCGGCTTCTTTCGCGGCCGAGGGCAACCCGAATTCGTCGGAAAGCCGAAGCGACAGTCCCAGCGGTGAAAGTTCGTTAGCCAGCATGGCCAGCAACGTAGGATTGTTTGCCCCGCCGCCCGAAACCACGAACTCACCGTATGATCCGGCCCCCTTCACCATGAATCTCCGAACCGCATCCCCAATCGATCGAGCAGTGAGCGCCGTTGCGGTAGCAACCACATCGGTCTTGGCCGCCCGCCCGCACCTCCGCAGAAACGCCTGCACAAATTCCCGCCCAAACTCCTCCCGTCCCGCCGTCTTGGGTGGCTTCTTGCGGAAGAAAGGCTGGCGCAAAAGATCTTCAGCGACGCCCTCCATCACACTCCCCGCGGCGGCGAAGCGTCCATCGCGATCGTAAGGCTTGCCAAACAGCCGCTCGGTCACTGCATCGATCACCATGTTGCCCGGCCCAGTATCGAAGGCGATGATTTTCTCGGCACTGGCGCCCGCCGGAATCGCCGTCAAGTTCGCAATCCCGCCAATGTTCTGCACGATGCGTCCAATGCGCGCATCGTAAAAGAGCAAGTAGTCCAAAAAGGGAACCAGCGGCGCGCCCTTTCCCCCAGCCGCCATATCCGCAGGACGAAAATCGGAGACGACCGGAACGCTAACCCTCCGGGCGATCACCGCCCCTTCGCCCGTCTGCCACGTGACCGCGACCCTCCGCCCAAGAAACAATTCCGCTTCACCCTGGTGATAGAGTGTCTGTCCGTGACAGCCCACCAGTTGAGCTTTGATGCGAAACTTTCGCTGGGTCTCGAGCACCGCGTCCGCATAAAGTTCTGCCAGCAGGAAATTCAGGCGAGCCAAACCGGCAACCGAGGCGTGTGAAGCATTCATGGCTGCCAACACCGCGCTCCGCACAGCCCTCGGATAAGCAAAATGAGCGTGTCCCAACAATTGAAACCGATCGAACTTGGGGAGCGGGCGTCCGCTTACCTTCGATCCCGGTCGCGACCGACGAGCCTTTCCCGTCTCGATGCGCACCAAGGCCACGTCGACCCCGTCCGCCGAGGTACCGCTCATCACTCCGGCGACGATCAAGAGACCACCTCAGAAGACGGCGTATCGATGATCAACTCGAATGCAAAGCAAGCCAGGAAGAGGTGGGAGTACAAAGCCCATGGCGTAAACCGTGGGACAGGGCCGCGACCAAGCCAGGCCCCGAAGGGCCGAAAGAGAATGCTATCTGCCCGCGAACGGTAGCTCACAATCCTCCCAGCCGCACCTGCTCGTTGAACTCCCAAAGCCGTCGCGAAAGGCGCTCCACATGGTCCGCAGTCGGAGTCTTCGCCCACCGTCCCATCTCTTTCGCTTTTTTCTTGAAAGCCAAAACCCGCCGTGCCGCCTCACCTGCGCGTCCAGCAAATCTCGGATCCCGCCGATATTCCTGCACCAACTCCGCATGCGCCCGTGTGACGAACTCCGCTTGATGGCAAATCAGACATAGGTTCCCGCCGGCCCGAATATGCTGCGCAGCCGCCTGTTCGATCGGCGCAGCTCCCAGCACCCCACCCATCTCGAGATCATCGGAGGCAATCAACCCTCGATAACCAATTTTTTTGCGAAGAATGTCGGTAATCCACTTTGGAGACAGCGATGCCGGCGTCCGCTCCCGCGTTACCCTCGGATACGCCGCATGGGAGACCATGACGAACGGAAACTGGCGGCGCAACCGTCGGTAGGGAACCAGGTCCTGCTCCCACAATTTCTTCCAGGGCTTGTCGATCACCGGCAACTCGTGATGACTGTCTAAGGTACCTTCACCTAGCCCGGGAAAGTGCTTGCCACAGCCCAGCACGCCCCCTTCGCCGAGCCCGGCAAGAAACTCGCGCACGTACACAATCGTTTTCCGCGGATCGTGCGAAACCGCCCGCGAACTCATCACGCTTCTCGAAGCCTCAAACGCCAGATCAACGACCGGCGCGAAATCCACGTTGAATCCCAACGCTCGGCAATTCTCGCCAATAACGCGTCCCTGCTTGCGAAAGAGCTTGCGGTCCGCGGTAGCAAACACGTCAGCAGGAGACGGTGCCGGCCCGATCACATTCCGTAGCCGGTCCACGGTCCCGCCCTCCAGATCCACGCATCGGAACAAGGGAGTATCGACCTGCGTCTGACAATCTTTCAGCAGTCTGTAAGTTTGCTCCGCGCTGACGATATTGCGCGCAAAGAGGATGACCCCAGCCGGCTGGATGTTCTGCAGAAGGGAAGCAAGGCCCGAAGACATCTCGGTACCATCGAACCCAATCACGAGCAATTGTCCGAGAACACCGCGCTCCTTCGACTCGCGACCTTCGTGCGCCCTAGTGGCCTTGGTGGTTATCGTGTTTTCCCCGCAGTCAGCAATGCCCGCTACGCTCAGATCTGCCTCTTCAACTCCGCCAGCAGATTCAACCCCTCCAACGGCGTCAATCGGTTCAGGTCGACCGCGCGCAACTTCTCGAGTACCGGCTGCGAAATCGGAGTGAAGATCGTCAACTGCGCAGGCGGTGTCGGACGCGATTCATCACTCGCAAGGTATCCCGTCAACTGACGCTCGGCATTTTCGTGCTCCGCCAGCACCTCGCGGGCCCGTTCGATGACTTCATTCGGCAGCCCGGCCAGTTTGGCAACTTCGATCCCATAACTGCGATCCGCCGCCCCGGGCTCAACCTTCCGAAGAAACACAATTCCTCCGCCAGTCTCTTTTACCGAAACGTGGTAGTTCTTCACTCCGGAAAGGCGGTCGGCGAGTTCCGTCAATTCGAAGTAATGTGTAGCAAACAGAGTCTTTGCACGAGTGCGGGCATGCAAATACTCGACGGCGGCCCACGCAATTGCGAGCCCGTCGTATGTAGCCGTTCCACGTCCAACTTCGTCGAGCAAAACTAAAGACCGTGGCGTAGCGGTATGCAGGATCGCCGCCGTCTCGGTCATCTCGACCATGAAAGTCGATCGTCCCCGCGCCAGGTTGTCGCTAGCGCCAATGCGCGTGAACACGCGATCCACCAGTCCCATCCGCACCGATCGCGCGGGCACAAACGATCCCATCTGCGCCAGGATCGCGATCAGCGCCGCTTGCCGCAAGTAGGTCGACTTGCCGCCCATGTTCGGACCAGTCAAGACAAGAATCGTATGCGTGGTGGAATTCAGATAAAGATCGTTCGGAACAAATCGTTCGCCGCCACCGGCAAGTTCCTGCTGTTCGATGACAGGGTGCCGCCCTTCCACGATCTCCAGATCGCCGGACTCATCGAGTCGAGGCCTGCAGTAGTTGCGTAACGCTGCGATGTGCGCCAGCCCAGCCAGCACATCGACCTCGGCCAGCGCCAAAGCCGTCTGCCGGATACGCTTGGCCTCGCCCGCGATCGCGGTACGCAGCTCGGCGAACATGCGCCGCTCGATCTCGACGATCTTCTCCTGCGCGTCGAGAATCTTGGCTTCATATTCCTTCAACTCAGGAGTAGTGAAGCGCTCGGCATTGACCAGCGTCTGTTTGCGTTCGTAATCAGCAGGCACCAGGTGAAGATTGGGCTTGGAGACTTCCAGGTAGTACCCAAAGATTGAATTGAACTTAACCTTGAGAGAGCTGATTCCCGTCCGTCGCCGTTCGCGCTGTTCGATCTGCGCCAAATATTGCTTGCTGTTCCGGCTCAGATCGCGTAGTTCATCGAGCTCAGTATTGATGCCGCTCTGGATAACGCCGCCGTCATTCAATGAAATCGGCGGCTCATCGACAATCGTTTGCTCGATGCGCAGCCGCAAATCGCCCAGTTCATCGACTGATTGGTGTAGCGTCCGCAACCGTTCCGCACTTAAGAGGTTCATCGCGGTTCGCGCAGCCGGGATGCGTCCGAGCGAAGCCGCGAGAGCGAGCACATCCCGTGGATTCGCCGTCTCCAGCGTGACCCGGCTCAGCAGTCGCTCCAGATCAAAAATCCCTTCCAGCGCACGCCGTAATTCCTCACGCGCCACGGTTTCCTTGACCTGCACCTCCACCGCATCCAATCGCGCGTCGATCTCAACCCGATCAATCGAAGGCCGCAACAGCCAGGCACGCAGCAGCCGCTTGCCCATGGGAGTGACAGTTGCATCCATCGAGCGAAACAGCGTGACGCCAGCGTCAGTTCCGGCAAACAGCGGCTCGATCAATTCCAGATTCCGCACCGTGACTGCATCCAGCACCAGGCAATTCTGCCGCTCGTAAAACCCGATCCGGTCCACATGCTCCAGCGTTCCGCGCTGCGTCGACCGAACGTAATGCAGGATCGCGCCTGCCGCCGATGCCGCCGCCGGCTTGCCCGCCAATCCAAATCCCTCAAGCGACAACACGCCAAAATGATTCTCCAGGAGAGGAATCGCATGGTCCGGCGCAAATACCCAATCCTCGAGAGGCGTCTCCGCGCAGCCCGTGGAGCGACGAGCTGCCTGCCCTGAGCCAGTCGAAGGGTCTCGTCCGTCCGATCGTCCGAAAGGCGATAGATTTTCGCCAGTTGCCGCCGGGCCCTCAAAAAGTGGCGCTGACGACCCGTACAGCAATTCCTTAGGTCGAAACTGCGACAACTCATCCTGTATCCTCCGCGCTGCATCGGAGCCCTGGAATTCCGTAGCCCGAAACTCTCCGGTGGACAAATCGAGCGCCGCAAACCCCGCCCGATCTCCCACCTGCGCCAAAGCCCCGAGAAAATTGTTCTCCTCGGAACTCAAAGACGAATCCGCCGCAGTCCCCGGCGTCACGACCCGGGTCACTTCCCGGCGCACGAGTTTTTTCGCCAGGCGCGGATCTTCCATCTGCTCGCAAATCGCCACTTTAAACCCTTTACGAATCAGCTTGGCGATGTATCCCTCCGCTGCATGGTAAGGAACGCCACACATCGGGACCGAGATTCCTTTTTCCTTGTTGCGGGAAGTCAGCGTAATCTGCAGCTCGCGCGCGGCGACCACCGCATCGTCAAAGAAGAGTTCGTAGAAATCTCCCAGCCGGAAGAACAGCAATGCGCTGGGATGATCTTTCTTGATAGCGGCGTACTGCCGCATCAACGGCGTGGACGTCTCGTTCATTGCGACCGGCTTCGTGCGCGGATTATAACAAAGCTCCTCTCATCCCTCTGCGTGGGAAATCACAGTTGACGCATGCTTCCCATGAATGTTTTCCTTAGCGCATGGAACTTCGCAAAGATCCCATCACGCGCTCGTGGGTGATTACCGGCGACGAAGTCGCCGACGCCGCGCCCCGCACCGACGCACCATGCCGCTTCTGCGCCGATGCGGCAGCGCCCTTGCAGGTCATCGCCAGCCGTGGAGAAATCGACGGCGTGCCGTGGTCAGCCCGTTCCGTCGTCCACCCGTCCCCTCTCTACCGCATTGAAGGCGAACCCACGCGTCGGGGAGACGGCATCTACGACCGCATGCGTTCCATCGGAGCGCACGAGGTGCTGGTGGAAAATTCGAAGCACGATCGCAACCTGTGGAATGCGAACGACGCGGAAATCGAGCAGTTTCTCCGCCTGGCCGCGCAACGCATCAAAGATCTCAAAGGTGACGGCCGCATCAAGTACGTCAGCATCTTCAAAAATTACGGAGCAAACGCGGGTCAGGAATTTGAACATCCCACTGCGCAGCTCACTGCGACGACTTTCGTTCCGCGCCGTGTGCTCTACGAACTTCGCGCCGGCCGCGACTACTACCAGCAGAAGGAACGCTGTGTATTCTGCGACATCATCGGCCAGGAAGAGCGCCAGGGGCTGCGTGTGGTCGAGTTGCGTGGCGACTACATTGCGCTCTGCCCTTACGCCCCGCGTGTCCCCTATGAAACCTGGATCCTGCCCCGGGTGCACGAGTCCTCATACGAGCGATCCGGCCTTTCGCGAACCGGTGGCATTCGCGACCTGGCCGCCCTGCTGCGCCGTATCCTGCGGCGCATTCGCACGATCACGGAGGAGTTTCATCTCGTCCTGCACACGTCACCCAACACGCTGCACGGTTCCGAAAGCCTGGGCTACTGGAAAACGCTCGACGACGACTATCACTGGCACATCGAGATCCTTCCCATCCTCGGCTCGAAAGCGAAGTCCTACACGTTCAAAGAGGTCTACTATTCGCCGGTCAGCTCTGAGACTGCGGTCAAGCGCCTGCGCGACGCCAAGATCGACTCGTGAGTTGCACTTCTTCCACAGCTGATTGGTCGTCGATGGCAGCCATGCAGGTTCAAGCAGCAACCGCTTCTTAAAAATGTCATCCTGAACACAGCGAGGGCGGCAGGGGAACGTAGTCGAAGGACCTCGCGTAGTTAGCATCGACCACGGCCTCGATGGAATTTTCCATCAGGACTGCGGGCTGAGATCGCTGCACGCAGGTTTGTCGTGGAGCTCTCGCGGAGAACGCACAGCCCTATAATGTCCCGTCGTCCGGAGGAACCTTGAAATTCTTCATTTTTTCTCTTCTGCTAGGTACTGCTCTCGCCCAAGTTCCCCTTAAGCAGCAGCTTCTCTGGCAAAAGCTGGATGCCACCATTCACGACGTAGATCGCAATCTCGAGGGCGTGATGGGCGTCGCCGTTCAGGATCTCACCTCCGGTCAAACGCTGTTCTTGCAACCGGACGAGGTTTTTGCCCAGGCCAGCACCATCAAGATCGCAGTCCTCGCCGAGCTCTATCACCAGGCACAGCAGGGCAAACTCAAGCTGACGGACCTCTACACCGTTCAGAAGTCCGACTTGGTACAGGACAGCGACATCATGAACGGCCTGACGCCCGGCGTCACCAGCATCACTCTCCGAGACCTCGCCACGATGACGGTGGCTGTCAGCGACAACTCGGCCGCCAACATCCTGATCGACCGCGTTGGCATGGACAACGTCAATGCTCTTCTGAATTCACTGGGTCTTACCCATACTCACCTGCGTCGGAAGATGATGGACCTCAAAGCAGCAAGTGAGGGGCGCGAGAACATCGCAACCCCGCGCGAGATGATGACATTACTGGAACAGCTTTATCGGGGGAAGGTTCTCAACAAAGAAATGACAAATGATTTCTTCACCATGCTCAGCACGCACAAGGACAGCTGGATCCCGCGCGATCTTCCCGAAGGCGTGAGAGCTGCTAACAAGCCCGGATCCCTGGAAGGCGTGCGCAACGATTGCGGCGTGATCTTCGTTGAAAATCGCCCTTACATCCTCTGCGTGATGACCGCTTACCTCCGCAACGAACGTAGCGGGGAAGAAGCTATCAGCAAGATAGGCCTGGCAGCCTATCGCATATTTGACCGCATCGCACGTGCCAGCGAATACGGCCGCGTGATCTCGCCCGCCAACAGCGCCAAGCCGTAAAATGGAAGAGCCGTAGACCACGAATAGCCCAGAGCCCAAAGCCCAGAGCCAGCAAATGACCATCCGACGCATGAAAACCTACACCGGCGGTCAAGGCTACGTGTACCAGTATTATTTTGTCGGCAAACGCCCTGCGCCCCACGGCACCCTCGACACTCCCGCCACCGAGTACATCTTCGATGTCACCTCCGACCGCAAGACCACCTTCGCGGTCAGCGTCCTGGTCGAACAGAAAGCCCTACAGGCCTGGACCCAAACCCACGGCCGCGCTCCCAGCGAAGCCGAAGAATATGGCGCAGCCAAAATGCGCCTCTTCAAAGCCTTCGACGAAGTCGAAGACATGTTTGCCCAAGGCCGCCATCTGGTGGTCGACACCCGCGCCCTCGAAGCTGCCTTCTCGACCCTGGGAGTCGACTAACTCGGCTGTAATCAAAGGTCTCTCCACCAACTCCCACGCAACCTATTGAAAACACGGACCGGGTATCCGATGGGAGTT